>Ga0164242_10001391_pt1 | contig 28621 bp, 22 predicted proteins | sample OricomgcompostMG_FD_108783 | JGI IMG/M metagenome (GOLD analysis project Ga0164242, IMG submission 108783) | Miracle-Growth compost microbial communities from Emeryville, California, USA - Original compost - Miracle growth compost (MG) ...
CGTCGGCCTCGGCCGTGATGGCGCGGATCTCGTCCTCGGAATAGCCCAGGTAGTGGATAGGGTCGTTGGGCGAGGCCACCCCGCCCGAGGCCATGATCTTGATCTGCGTAGCGCCTTTCTTGATTTCCTCGCGCACGGCCAGGCGCACGGCGTCCACCCCGTCCACCACCCGGGCAATATTGCCCAGGCGCGACGAGCACGCGCACGGCTCGATGATGTCGCTGCGCGCCCGGAAATCCCCGTGGCCGCCCGTTTGCGACAGCGCCCGGCCCGACGGGAAAATGCGCGGCCCCGCCACCAACCCGGTTTCCGTGGCCTGGGCCAGCGTCCAGTCCGCCCCGCCTGCATCGCGCACCGAGGTGAAGCCCCGGCCCAGCATGCCGCGCAGGATGGGAATGGCGCGGAAGCACGCCAGCATGTTGGGCATGGCCGCGTTGCGGGCCAGGTTCATGTCGGAAGCCATGACGTGCACGTGGCAGTCGATCATGCCGGGCATCACCGTCAGGCCGGCCGCGTCGATGGCCCCGGCCAGTTGGCCGGGCGCCACGGCAGACTGGTCGCTGACCGATTCGATGCGCTGGCCAGCCACCACGACGACCTTTCCGGACGCAATCGTGCCGTTGTCGGCATCCAGGACCGCGCAATTCTTGAACACCGTGCGTTGCGAACCATCCATCTGGGATTATTTCCTATACTTGAACGTATTGAATCAACGTGCTGCTGCCCGGACAGGCCAGTGCCGTCCCCGCCAGCAGGATAGGAAACCCCCCGGGTTCCGGCAAACCATAAATTTTGATCCACGCATGACTTTTACGCATGGGAGGGCCGACGCATGAAAAAAGTGTGCCCCTCCATCTCGGAGCTGCAGGCGTTCGACGCCGCGGCACGGCACCTGAGCTTCACCAAGGCCGCCGTCGAACTGTTCATCACGCAAGGCGCCGTGAGCCGTCATGTTGCCAACCTGGAAACCTACCTGGGCGTGCCGCTGTTCATTCGCAAGAACAGCGCATTGACCCTGACGGAGGCCGGGCGCGGCTACCTGGACCAGGTGCGCGGCGCGCTGCATACCCTGGTGGATGCTTCCCGGCGCATTTCCCTGAATGGCAGCCAGAAAGAATACGTGAACATATCCGTGCCGCCCACGTTTGCCACCCATTTCCTGCTGCCGCTACTGGTGGATTTCTACCGGAAATACCCTTCCATCGTGCTGAATTTCACCCCGTACGAGCACAACCACGACTTCATGGCCAACAAAGAACTGGACATGGCCATACAGTTCGGGGAAGGGGAATGGCCCGGCACCATTGCGCTGTACCTGACCGGCAAAGAGACCTGCCTGCTATGCACAGCGGCCTATGCGCGCGAATTCGGCCTGTCGGACCTCGGCAATTATTCCGGCGCCACGCTGCTGCAGCACGCCAAGGTGCCGCATGCCTGGGTGCACTGGTTCCAGGGTCACAGGCTGCCTTTTGCGATCGCGCACCTGGGGCCCAAATTCGACCAATATTCCTTGATCATCGAGGCGGCGAGACTGGGCTTCGGGGTGGGGCTGGTGCCGAGGTGCCTGGCCGGCGGCGCGCTGGCCGGCGGGGAGCTGGTCGAGCCCCTGGTGTCGGACCAACTGGCCAAGCAGGGGTATTTTCTTTGCATCAAGAAGGCGAAGAGCAGCGTGAGGGCCGTTCGGCTGTTCGCGGAATGGCTTATGGGCCTGGAGCTGGTACCGGGCTCTGAACCTACCGCGCCCCAAACCCCGTCAATAGCGTCTTCACCGTCAGGAACAGGATGAACACGTCAAGGAACAGCGAGCAGTGTTTGATGTAGTAGAAGTCGTGCTCGATCTTTTCCCTGGTCTGGTCGACGTCGGCCGCGTAGCCCTGGCGCACCTGCGCCCAACCGGTGATGCCGGGTTTGACCACGTGCCGGTAGCTGTAGAAGGGAAGTTCCTGGTCGAAGTGAGCGACGAAGTCGGGCTGCTCGGGGCGGGGTCCGATCAGGCTCATGTCGCCTTTCAGGATGTTCACGAACTGCGGCAGTTCATCGATGCGGTATTTGCGCAGCACTCGGCCCACTCGTGTGATGCGGGGGTCGTCCTCGCCTGCGAACTGGCTCGATGCTTCGTCCTGATCGAAGCGCATGCTGCGTATCTTGTAGATCTTGAATGACTTGTTGCCTCTGCCGATGCGTTCCTGGGTGTAGATGGCCGGGCCCGGACTTTCCAGGCGCACTGCGATGATAGCCAGTATGACGAGCGGCACGGAAATAGGCAGTGTGAGCAGAATCAGCACCCAGTCGAACACCATCTTCAAGCGTTCGTACAGCATCGACGGCAGCAACGAACCAATGTCATTCTCGGCCATGCGGTTGATGCGTACCCGCCCTGTCAGGGACTCGTACACCGAACGTGCATCATGTACGGGAATGCGGTTCAGCGCGCAACGGGTCAGAAAGCGTTCCCACTCCGGCGTCAAGCAGGTGAAATCGGCCACCACGGCATCGTACCGAACCCCTTCCAGGTCGGGCTGGCGGAGTTCCCGGGCGAGGATGCCGGGCAGCGGCAGCAGGTCGGCCGCCTGGCCTCCGGGCACCACCGCCAGCTTTGGGCTGCGGAATTTTTCTGTGACAATGTATTCAATTTGAAACCAGAACATCGCCAAGATGCAGCTGATGCCCAGCAGATAGCGTGACACTTCAATGCGCAATATCAGTACCGGCAGCATGCATAGTGCGTAGATGATCAAGGTCTGTGGAATGATCATGCCCATGGTCCGTCCACCCGGGTAACCTGATAGCAGGCGCGTGACGCCGAAGTGGGCCAGCACGAAAGTGAAGGTGGACACCACCAGGCCCGACATCGCGCCGCGGGTGGGGTAAAGGAAAAAGCCTTGCCCCCAATACGCGAAGGCCGGCAGAATCACAGTCAGCAGCCATCCGACCAGACTGGAGAACCAGCGGGACAGCAGCAGCTGCTCGTAGAGCTTGTCGTAGCGTCGTGGGTGGATCGCGGCCATGCAGGGTCAGAAAACCGAAGAAAAGGGAAAGGGCGCTGTGCAGAAGCATCCAGTACAACAATACCGGCAGGTCGCTGACCCGGCTCGGCTATAATTGTAACCAATCAGTCGGCCGAAAGATTCTGTTTATTTAAGTACTTAAGCCATTTTCGCAGGGCTGCGGTTGTTGAACGCTGTGACAAGTTTAAATGGTTTAACAGTCATGGGTCCGTGAAGTGATGTATACCTGACTCATTTATTTGGACCTGTGGCGTATTGTCACTGGCCCAGGTCGTCTCTTTGATTTTTCTGTATTGGGGTCAATGTGCGTTTAATACCTGTAATACTGTGCGGTGGGGCCGGCTCGCGTTTGTGGCCTGTGTCGCGCGAGATGCATCCCAAACCGTTCATGCGGCTGGCCGATGGGCAAAGCTTGCTGCAAAAGGCTTTTTTGCGCGGCACCGCTCTCCCGGGTGTGGAAGAAGTGCTCACCATCACCAACCGCGATCTTTTCTTCAAGATGGCGGATGAATTCCGAGAAACCGGCGTTTCAGGCGTGACCACATCGTTCATTCTCGAGCCTTTTGGACGCAACACGGCTGCAGCCGTCGCGGCCGCAGGGGTGCAGGTAGCCAATACCCATGGGGAAGATGCCTGCTTGCTGGTACTGGCGGCCGACCATCTGGTGTCCGACCAAGCGGCATTCCAGACAGCTGTGGCACAGGCGCAAGATTTGGCCAAGTCGGGTAGCCTGGTCACATTCGGCATCAAGCCCGACGTGCCCGAAACGGGGTATGGCTATATCGAAGCGGACGGCAACAAGGTACTGCGCTTCGTCGAAAAGCCCACAGCTGAAAAAGCTCGGGAGTACATAGATTCCGGCCGTTTCTTCTGGAATTCGGGCATGTTCTGTTTCACGGTGTCGGGTCTGCTGGCGCAGATGCGTCAACATAGCCCTGACATACTGGCGACTACTCAGGCCTGCCTGGAACAGTCGCGTGTGGCGGAAGGCCAGGGGTTCACGCAGATTGAACTGGATGCAGACAGCTTCAAGCTGGTGCCTGAAAACTCCATCGACTATGCCCTGATGGAAAAATCCACCAAAGTGTCTGTCGTCCCGTGCGATATCGGCTGGAGCGACATTGGGTCCTGGGGGGCGGTCAGTAACCTGGTGCCGCCCGACGGCAATGGCAACCGCGTCCAGGGCGAAGCCATCATCCAGGATGCCACCAACTGCTATATTCAGAGCGACAGCCGCGTAGTGGGGGCAGTCGGAGTCGATAACCTTCTTGTCATAGACACCCCCGACGCCTTGTTGGTCGCCAACAAGGACGCCTGCCAAGACGTCAAGCAAGTCTATGCCCAGCTCAAGGCCAAGGGCCATGAGGCCTACAAGCTGCATCGCACTGTGCACCGCCCCTGGGGCACCTATACTGTGCTGGAAGATGGCAGCGATTTCAAGATCAAGCGCATCGAGGTCAAGCCCGGTGGCCAACTCAGCCTGCAGATGCATCACCATCGCAGCGAACACTGGATCGTGGTCAGCGGCATGGCGAAAGTCGTCAACGGCGAGCGGGAGATGTTCGTCAACACGAACGAATCCACTTACATCCCGGCTGGCCACAAGCATCGCCTGGAAAACCCGGGCATCCTGAACCTGGTCATGATCGAAGTCCAAAGCGGCGCCTATCTGGGCGAGGACGACATCGTGCGGTTCGACGACATCTACGGGCGCGCATGATGGCTGGGCTAACGTGTTTCAAAGCCTACGATATCCGCGGTAGACTCGGGTCGGAATTGAATGATGATATTGCATACCGTATAGGCCGTGCTTATGCCCAGCATCTGGCAGCAAAACGGGTGGTGGTGGGGGGCGATGTGCGCCTGACCAGCGAAGCCCTGAAGCAGGCCTTGGCCCGAGGGCTGATGGACGCTGGCGCCGACGTGGTTGATATCGGTATGGCGGGCACCGAGGAAGTATATTTCGCCGCTTTCCATCTGGATGTGGACGGCGGCATAGAAGTGACCGCCAGCCATAACCCCATGGATTACAACGGCATGAAGTTGGTGGCGCGTGGCGCACGCCCCATTAGCGGCGACAGCGGTCTGCGCGACATCCAGGCACTGGCCGAATTGGGGCAGTTCCCCCTGGCATCCCGGGCCGGCACGCTGACGCGTTTGTCGATCCTCGACGACTATGTGGCCCATTTGCTGGGCTACGTGGACACAGGAAATTTCAGACCTTTGAAGCTGGTGGTCAACGCCGGCAATGGCGCGGCCGGGCATGTCATCGATGCCATCGAAAAACGCCTGCATGGCGTAGCACCCGTGCAGTTCATCAAAATCCATCACGAGGCCAATGGCAATTTCCCCAACGGGATACCCAATCCACTGCTGCCGGAAAACCGGGCGGCCACGGCCGGCGCGGTGCGGAGTCACGGCGCCGACATGGGCCTGGCCTGGGACGGCGATTTCGACCGCTGCTTCCTGTTCGACGAAAAGGGCGGCTTCGTCGAGGGTTATTACATCGTCGGGCTGTTGGCTGAAGCTTTCCTGAAAAAGCACGTGGGCGAGAAAATCATCCACGATCCGCGCCTCACGTGGAACACCATCGACGTGGTCAAGGCCGCGGGCGGCGTGCCGGTGCAAAGCAAGACCGGCCATGCCTTCATCAAAGAGCGCATGCGGGCGGAAAACGCCATTTATGGCGGCGAGATGAGTGCGCATCACTATTTCCGCGATTTCGCTTATTGCGACAGCGGCATGATCCCTTGGCTGCTGGTGGCGGAATTGATGAGCATCCGCGACCTGCCCTTGTCGCGACTGGTAGGCGAGCGCATTGCTGCTTATCCTTGCAGCGGAGAAATCAACTATACCGTGGACAATGTCGCCGCTGTGCTGGCGCGGATAGAGCAAGCACATGCAGGGCAGGCGCGTGCCGTGGACCGCACCGACGGATTGAGCATGGATCTGGGCAACTGGCGTTTCAACGTGCGGGCTTCGAACACCGAGCCGTTGCTGAGATTGAATGTGGAAACACGTGCTGATGAACCGCTGGTTGCGCAGTCGGTTTCCGCCTTGGAAGCTTTGATCAAGGAATGAGCGTGATGTTGAAAGCATTGGCGCGGCCGGTATGGCGCTACCGGGGCTTCATCCTGGGCAACGTCAAGCGGGAATTCCAGTCCAAGTATCGAAACTCCTTGTTGGGAGCGGCATGGACTGTTCTGAACCCCTTGGCCATGATCGTGGTCTACACGGTCATTTTTGCCCAAGTCATGAAAACCCGCATGCCCAACGTCAACAACACGTTTGCTTACAGTATTTATTTGTGTGCGGGAGTGTTGAGTTGGGGTTACTTCGCCGAGATCGTTGGTCGAGCACAAAACGTTTTTTTAGAGAACGCCAATCTGCTGAAGAAGATTAGCTTTCCTCGGCTGTGCTTGCCGGTGATTGTGGTTGCCAATGCCACTGTTAATTTTGTCATCGTATTCGGGTTGTTTACGTTGTTTCTGGTGGCAACCGGCAATTTTCCCGGCTGGCCCTATTTGGGCCTTGTCCCAGTGTTGGGCATCATGATTCTGTTTTCGATTGGGTTGGGCACCACATTGGGAGTGTTGAACGTCTTTTTTCGCGATGTAGGCCAATTCTTCGGCATTGTGCTGCAATTCTGGTTTTGGTTAACACCCGTCGTCTACAACGAAAGTATTCTTCCTGAGCGAGCTAAGAAGCTTTTGGAATTCAATCCTATGTCGGCTATTGTGGTTGCGTGCCAGCATATTCTGCTGAATAAGCAGTGGCCGCAGTGGCGCGAATTGTGGTTCGTCGCTTTGCTGGCAGTTGTATTTTGCGCAATGGGCTTATATCTGTTTCGTCGCCATGCTGGCGAAATGGTGGATGAGTTGTAATGGGCGCCATTATCGTTGATGGGCTGGGCAAAGCTTATAAGCAATATGATAACCGTTGGTCACGGTTGGCTGAATGGGTGCTGCCGGGTGGCAAGTCTCGTCACAAACTAAAGTGGGTGATGCAGGACGTCAGTTTCTCGGTGAATCCGGGCGAAGCTGTGGGTATTATCGGCATTAATGGTGCGGGCAAGAGCACACTTTTGAAGATGATTACTGGTACCACACAGCCCACTACAGGCTCTGTAATGGTAAGAGGCCATGTGGCTGCTATGCTTGAATTGGGCATGGGATTTCATCCAGATTTCACCGGTCGGCAGAATGCTTACATGGCTGGACAATTGCTGGGACACCGAGTTGAAGATATAGATCGGTTGATGCCAGAAATTGAGGCTTTTGCCGAAATCGGAGACTACATAGATCAGCCTGCACGTGTTTTCTCTAGTGGCATGCAGGTGCGCCTGGCGTTCAGTGTAGCAACGGCCATACGGCCGGATGTCTTGATTGTGGATGAAGCTTTATCGGTTGGCGACGCCTATTTTCAGCACAAGAGTTTTGACAGGATTCGAGAGTTCAGCAAGTTGGGCACCACCTTGCTGATCGTGTCGCATGACAAGCAAGCTATTCAGAGCATCTGTGATCGTGCAATCTTGTTGGACGCCGGTAAGGTTGCAATGGAAGGCGACCCCGAGTCGGTTATGGACTACTACAACGCTCTGCTCGCTGGGAAGCAGGATCAAAAGATCGAACGCTTGCAGGGAGCTGATGGCAAAACCCAGACCATTTCGGGTACTGGGGAAGCTGGTGTGATCGACATTATGCTGCTTGATACTGAGGGTAGACGCATTGAGGCTGTCAACGTGGGTCAGCACGTCCGTTTACGAGTGGAGGTTGAGGCGTACGCTGACGTCGAGAGGCTGGTGTTGGGCTACGGTATCCGCGACAGGTTGGGACAAGTTATGTATGGCACTAATACTGATCTGAAGAAACAGGCGCTTGAGAATGTGACAGCGGGGAGTCGTTGGACCTTCGACTTTGAATTCGATGCCAATATGGGGCCAGGTAGTTATTCTGTGCAAACAGCATTGCACAGTACCGATACCCATCTTGTGAATAATTACGAGTGGCGTGAGCTAGCCTTGATGTTTAATGTAATCAACATGGACAAGACATTTTTTATGGGTTGCTCTTGGTTAGATCCTCAACTGAAAATTTTCAGGCTATAAGCGTATTTGCCTCTCCTATACTTTATGGGACGCGACAAGTGAGTGATGATTTTTATCGAGTGTTCGAGGAAGAGCACCGCGGTCCTAGAGAGCTGATCCTGCAGCGCTTGGCTGCCTATCGGCCTTTTATCATGCCGCTAACAGAAATCTATGCGCAACGTGGCGCAATAGATTTGGGGTGTGGTCGTGGGGAATGGCTTGAATTTCTGCAAAGCGAGGGTTTTTTACCTATAGGCGTGGACCTGGATAAGGGAATGCTCAGGGCGTGCGAAGAGCGAGGGCTGGTAGTTTCATGCGGGGATGCCTTGGAGTTCATGGCTGCACTGGAAGATGAAAGCCAACTAATCGTATCTGCCATACATGTGGTGGAGCACATCTCTTTCGAGCAGCTACGCACGCTCGTAGCGGAAGCTCTTCGAATATTGAAGCCTGGTGGTCTGTTGATTATGGAGACGCCTAATCCAGAGAACATCACGGTAGCCACCTGTAATTTTTATCTGGACCCGACTCATTTACGTCCCATCCCCCCTGCGCTTCTTTCGTTTCTTCCAAAGTATTACCGATATGCTCGGACAAAGGTAGTACGCCTCCAAGAACCGGAGACCTTACATAGTAAGGCTTTACTGACCGTGGGTGATGTGCTGGCTGGTGCTAGCCCAGATTATGCGGTGATCGCCCAGAAAATTGCCGATCCAGGTACTCTGCGGCATTTCGATGATGCATTCAGTCAAGACTATGGCCTGTCGACGGTTTCATTGGCAAACCGCTATGATGCCGAGATTATGGCGGAATTCAACAATTTGAAAGCGTTGATTCAGCCCTATGAAGCAGCGATGCAAGAGAACCAGCAAAGAGTTGGAACGCTTGAGGCAAAATTGGCGAGGCAAGATGCGATGGTGCAGCGCCAGGAAGCATCCATGCAGTGTCTTGAAAAATCTGTGCAACGTTATGAGCTTGACGTGAAGGCTGCTCGTGATCGGGCGGGACAGCTATTCGAAGAGTTACAGGCAATGCACATGAGTCGTTCATGGAGGATTACTGCTCCGCTTAGATGGTTCTCCCATCAGATGCATTTGCTGTTGAGCTTGGGATGGCGCGCCCGAATTCGGGCGCTGGCTAAGAAAATCTTGCGTGGTTTCGCCAGATATCTCAACAGAAACCCCAGAGCTAGAGGCCTTTTAGTGTCTGTAGCCAGAAAGATGGGGCTGGCCTCTCGATTGAAAGCTCTGTATGCGCGAGTTGAAAGTGTGGACGATGTGGGTGGAATTGCAAGGACAGGGGCGGTTCGGACCGGTCTACAGCTCACTCCACGTGGACAAGATATCTATCATGCATTGAAGGCGGCGGTGGAGCATCACAATCAAGGAGGTTTGGATGCGCATCGTTATTGACATGCAAGGAGCGCAAACAGAAAGCCGCTATCGAGGAATTGGCCGTTACACCACTTCCTTGGTCCAAGCCATAGTGCGCAATAAAGGGTCTCACGAAATAATCTTGGTACTCAATGGTTTATTTCCCGAAACCATACCATCAATACGAGCTACATTCGATGGCTTGCTCCCGGCAGAACACATTTGTGTATGGGAAGCACCTGGTCCCGTCAATGATAATAACGATCGTGCGAATTCGTGGCGAAGGCAGGCTGCGGAGATTATTCGAGAATCGTTCATAGAACTGTTATGCCCAGATGTTGTTTGCCTCACAAGTTTATTTGAGGGTTTCGTTGATAACGGTGTGACTAGTATCGGCTCGTTTATGTTAACAGCGCCGACAGTTGCAATTCTGTATGATTTAATACCGTTGCTGAATCCGCAGGATTATCTAGACCCTGATCCGTCCTATAAATCTCATTATGTCAAAAAAATAGAATCATGTAAGAAGGCAAGCGCATGGTTCGCTATTTCTGAGTTCTCTGCAAAAGAAGGGATTGATTCACTTGGGTTGCCGAAGGAATATGTTTTCAATATTTCAACAGCGGCTGACCCTGTTTTTCGAAAAATAGAAGAGATAGACCAATCGGGATGTGAAGTATTGAGAAAGTACGGGCTTGTTCGTCCGTTTGTTCTATATACCGGTGGTTCCGACAGAAGAAAAAACCTTCCTTGTCTGGTACGTGCATATGCTGCGCTGCCCATTTCGATTAAAAGCCAACATCAATTGATCTTTGCCGGCCGTATGCCTGAAGGCGATATAGTAAAGTTACGCATGACGGCGAACAATGTTGGTTTGACCAGCGATGACTTGATATTTACAGGTTATGTCAGTGATGAGGAACTTGTATTGCTCTACAACCTGTGTCGTGCATTTGTGTTTCCATCATGGCACGAAGGATTTGGGTTGCCTGTACTGGAAGCGATGTCGTGTGGTGCACCTGTCATAGCAGCAAATACCAGCAGTTTACCTGAGGTAGTTGGCAATCCTGATGCGTTATTTGATCCCCGTGATGAGAAGTCTGTCACAGCGTTAATTGAAAAGACACTAACTGATGAAGATTTCCGTCGGCAACTTCAGGATGCGGGCTTGCTACGAACCCCTTTGTTCTCCTGGGATATCTCGGCTCAACGAGCCATTGCGGCGTTTGAGTATATTCATAGTGGTTCTGATGTTGAGAAAGCCAAATCTCTCTGTTGGATAGACATGTTTGCTGCGCAAAGAGATTTATATCGTGACGCTATTAAAGCCATTGGAAGTATTAATTCGCCGTCCGCGCCGTCGGATATGGATTTAAGAGCTACAGCCTCCGCTTTAGCGTCCAACGAAAAACTTATACTTAATGGGTACCGTCGTACAACTCTTCCCGACCAGATTTCGTGGAGGTTAGAAGGCCCTTTTGATAGTTCTTACAGTTTGGCTCTAGTTAATCGGGAGACCGCACGAGCGCTAAGTGAATTAGATCATAAGGTCGCATTGCATTCGACAGAAGGGCCTGGAGATTTCGAGCCGAGCAGTGAGTTTCTGTCTCGTAATCATGATATTGAGAGCCTATATCGGCGAGGAAAGCAGCAAACGGTTTCTGATGTTGAAGTGGTAAGCCGCAATCTGTACCCGCCTCGAGTAGCTGACCTTCAAGGGCAGTTGAATTTTCTGCATGGTTATGCTTGGGAGGAAACAGCTTTCCCTAGCGAGTGGGTTGAACAGTTCAATGAGCATTTACAAGGAATGGCGGTAACCTCAGAGCATGTCAAAAAAATCATGATCGATAATGGTGTAACCATTCCGTTACGGGTGACAGGTAATGGTGTCGACCATTGGAATTCCATCGAAGCTGATAAGTCGTTTTCTTTAACTGGTAAGGCTTTCCGCTTCCTTCATGTGTCCTCTTGTTTCCCTCGCAAGGGTGTTGAAAATCTGCTAGAAGCGTATGGCATTGCTTTTTCTGCAGATGATGATGTTGTATTGATTATTAAGACTTTTAGAAACCCTCATAATAAAGTACAAGAATTGTTAAAAGAGTTAACAGATAAAAAATCAGATTTCCCGGATGTTCAGATTATTGAAGAAGATTTTTCTGATAATGCCTTGAAGAGCTTATACACTCAATGCAATGCGCTTGTTGCTCCCAGTAAAGCAGAAGGTTTCGGGTTGCCAATGGCAGAAGCGATGTTGTCAGGCCTCCCAGTAATTACGACAGGTTGGAGTGGGCAGCGCGATTTCTGTACCGAAGAGACGGCATGGCTCGTAGATTATGAGTTCGAGCGGGCTCAGTCTCATTTTGGATTATTTGATTCTATATGGGCGAATCCCAATGTTGAGCATCTGGCTCAAGCAATGAGGGATGTATTTGAAACACCCAAAGAGGCGCTCCAGCAGCGGGTGGATAAAGGACGCGAATTATTGCTTGAACGCTTTTCCTGGCGCCGAGTTGCAGCTACTTTAGTTGACGCCGCCCGCTACTGGGCTCGGATGCCTGAGACACCCCGCCCGCGTATTGGTTGGATTACGACGTGGAATGTACGTTGCGGTGTGGCAATGTATTCAGCTCATCTTCTAGAGTATATTCCGACGCGAGATCTGACCGTGTTTGCCGCCAGGAATTTGGAATTGCTCCAGTCAGACCAAGCGAATGTAGTCCGGGTTTGGGGCCAGAGTGAGAGTGAGACCTTAGATGATTTGGCTCAATCCATTGACGAGGCCCGCATTGAAACTCTTGTTATCCAATTTAATTACGGATTCTTCAATTTCAAGAGTTTGGAGCGTTTTATACTGACTCAAACCGCTCAAGGACGGCAGATTGTGATTGTCTTGCATTCCACAACTGATCCGACACATGTATCGAATAAGAAACTGGTTGATTTGAGGCGAGCACTGTGTAAATGTACGCGAGTGCTGGTGCACACCCCGACAGATTTGAATCGCCTCAAAAGTATTGGAGTTGTTGATAATACAACATTATTCCCTCATGGAATCAATAGGGTATTCCATACGGAAGAGGAGAGGCCAGACGGTGCTCAACTTCATAAAAAATACTCATATAAAATCGGTAGCTACGGCTTTTTTCTCCCTCATAAGGGCTTGCTTGAGCTAATCGACGCTATTGCTCTTCTGCGTAGCCGCGGGCATTCAGTTACTTTGCGAATGGTCAATGCTGAATATCCAGCTCTAGAGTCTGCCGATTTGATTCGCCAAGCGAGAAGCAAAATTAAACGTTTGGGGCTTGGGGACGTTGTTGAGCTATGCAGTGAATATTTGCCAGACCATGAGAGTATGCGTTTATTGTCGCAGGCTGATTTGGTTGTTTGCCCATATCAGCATACGGCCGAATCGTCTAGTGCGGCAGTAAGATCTGCTTTGGCTTGCGGACGTCCCGTGGCTGTGACGCCCCTCCCCATCTTTGATGACGTTACCCCTGCAGTGTTCACGCTGCCGGGCATCGATTCTGAAGCAATTGCAGATGGTATATGGGATATCGTCGAAAAAATTCAAAATAGTTCGACAGAAATTCAACAGAAGAAAGCCGCTACGGCTCGTTGGTGCAACGATCACCAGTATGACAAACTTGCTTGCCGTTTATATGGAATGATTCAGGCTCTTGCAAGAGGAAGAACTGATCGTGCGTTGTGAATTCTTTGCATTGGGAATTAATATATGAAGACTGCACTCGTCACAGGGATCACTGGTCAGGACGGCGCTTATCTCGCTGACCTGTTACTACAGAAGAATTACACGGTGTATGGCACATATCGTCGTACTAGTTCAGTAAATTTTTGGCGTATTGAGGAACTAGGCATATTGGATCATTCCAGTTTGCATTTGGTGGAATACGACTTAACGGATCTCGGAGCCAATATCTCCCTGGTACACAAGATTCAGCCAGATGAGATATATAACCTTGCTGCACAAAGTTTTGTAGGGGTTAGCTTTGAGCAGCCCACTACTACTGCGCAGATTACCGGCCTCGGGGCCTTGAATCTCCTAGAGGCTGTGCGCCTAGTCAATCGTAAGATTCGCTATTATCAGGCCTCTACGTCTGAGATGTTTGGCAAGGTACAAGCCATACCTCAAGTGGAAGACACCCCCTTCTACCCGCGTAGCCCATATGGGGTGGCTAAATTGTACGCGCATTGGATGACCATCAACTATCGAGAGAGTTACGATATCTTTGGTTGTAGCGGCATCTTATTCAATCACGAGTCGCCATTACGTGGACGCGAGTTCGTTACCCGCAAGATTACGGATTCTGTGGCGAAGATTAAGCTGGGTAAGCTCGATGTGTTGGAACTGGGTAACTTGGATGCCAAGCGTGATTGGGGTTACGCCAAGGAGTACGTGGATGCTATGTGGCGAATGCTGCAGGCCGAGCAGCCAGACACGTATGTAGTGGCAACCAATCGTACCGAGACAGTGAGGGATTTCGTGTCTATGGCTTTCAAAGCTGTAGGGTATGAGTTGGTGTTCGAAGGAAGGGCTGACCGGGAGGTTGCCAAGGATGCGACCACCGGCAAGACGCTGGTGCGTGTTAATCCCAAGTTTTATCGTCCCGCCGAGGTCGAATTGCTTATCGGTGATCCGGCCAAGGCCAAGGCGAAGTTGGGCTGGTCCCCTTCGACCACCTTGGAGGCTCTGTGTCAGATGATGGTGCGAGAAGATCTGCGTCGCAATGAGCGGGGGTTTTCGTTTTAATGACTCGGATTCGGAAAGCGCTGATCACTGGTGTTCACGGTTTTACCGGCCGCTACATGGCAATGGAGTTGGCGGATGCGGGCTACTGCGTGTTCGGTATGGGTGCGGGGACGGGAAGCGTCGCAGGTGTCGATGATTATCGCCAGATTGATCTGCTGGACGCCCCAGCGGTACAGGCGGTGGTAGAGGACTGTCGACCCGACGTGGTGGTGCATCTTGCTGCGGTTGCTTTTGTTGGCCATGGGGATGCCGATGCTTTTTATCGAGTCAACCTGCTTGGTACTCGCAATCTGTTGCAGGCCTTGGCCAGCTTATCAAATCGGCAAGATGCAGTTTTGTTGGCCAGTAGTGCCAATGTATATGGCAATGCGTCTGAGGGAATCCTAAGCGAGGCAGTGCCACCGGCTCCCGCTAACGACTATGCTGTTAGCAAGCTGGCCATGGAATACATGGCCAAGTTGTATATGAACAGGCTGCCTCTTGTTATCACCCGGCCGTTCAATTACACGGGAGCCGGCCAGGATGAGCGTTTCCTGGTCCCGAAAATCGTGGCGCATTTTCGCCGTAAAGCTCCCATCATTGAACTGGGCAATATCGAAGTGTGGAGGGATTTCGGCGATGTGCGCATGGTGGTACGAGCATACCGGCAATTACTTGAGCAGAACAGTGCAGTAGGCCAGACCGTGAATGTCTGCTCAGGCCAGGCACATTCATTGCACGAAATCCTGGATATGTGTAAGGCAATCACCGGTCATGATATTCGCGTTGAAATCAATTCAGCTTTCGTGCGAGAGAATGAAGTGAGGGTTCTGCGTGGCGATGATACCCGATTGCGGACACTGCTGGCCGGATGGCAGCCCATAGAACTGCGGGATACTCTGCGCTGGATGTTGGCAGACGATGCGGCATGAGGCTAATTCTTTCCATTGAACCTATTCGTTATCCTTTGACGGGCATAGGACGCTATACCTACGAACTGGCAATGCAGTTGCGGGATTCGGGGCAATTCGAGTCGCTGCGCTTCTTTTCGGGGTTTAGATTTACTGATGAGTTGCCGCAGCCAGCAGAGCAGACGGATAGCCGCTACAGGCTGAAACGCCTGGTTCAGAAAAGTGGTTTGCTTAGCAATGTGTATGGCATTTTGATGGAGCATGTCCGACGTCGGACATTACGTGATTGCAATGATTCCCTGTACCATGGGCCCAATTTCTATCTGCCGGCTTTCCCGGGGCGCAAGGTTGCGACCTTTCATGACTTGTCACCTTTCACGTGGGCGCACTGCCATGCTCCCGAAAGGTTGCGCTTTATGCGCAAAGAATGTTTAAAGGCGATCAAACGTGCCGATGCGTTGATTGCCGATTCTGAATACACACGTAGAGAAATAGCTGACTATTTCTCTTGGCCTTTGGACAGAATTCATTCCGTACCCCTGGCCTGTGGTCCCGAGTTCCGGCCGCGCAGTACTTACGAGTTGCAGGGCTTAGCGCGCTATGGCCTAAAAGAAAAATCGTATACGCTCTTTGTGGGCACCATTGAACCTCGGAAGAATATCCTAGGTTTGCTTGATGCTTACGCGCGCCTTCCTTTGCCTTTGCGGCAGTCCCGTCCGTTGGTGTTGACTGGCTATCGCGGCTGGCGTAGTGAAGCCATTCATGTGCGTCTCGAAGCCGCGCGTAGAGAAGGATGGGCAAATTATCTGGGCTTCGTTCCCACTGGTGACCTGCCCTTGCTTTATGCCGGCGCTGCGCTGTTTGCCTTCCCCTCGCTATACGAAGGTTTTGGCCTACCTGTACTGGAAGCCATGGCCTCGGGAATACCCGTTGTCTGTTCCAATAGTTCCTCTTTGCCGGAGGTAGCGGGCGAAGCTGCCCTAATGTGTGACCCGCAAGATGTCGATGGCTTGGCAAAATTGTTGAGTCGAGGACTGCTGGACGAGGTTTGGCGGGCGGTTGCCTCGGAACAGGGGCTGCTGCATGCGGCGCGGTTTTCGTGGGCGCGCTGTGCTGCTGAAACCGTCGAGGTGTACCGACGTGTGCTGGGATCGTCGTGAGAGTTCTGCATTTCTTCAAGACCTATTACCCTGAGACCTATGGCGGGGTTGAAGAGGTCATCTACCAGCTTGCGGAGAACAGTTCGCGCTATGGAATCGACGCTCAGGTGCTAACTTTGAGCCAAAGGGGTTCAATCCGTGGAGAGAGATATCACAATCACATTGTGCACCGGTCTCGTGCCGATTTCTATGCTGCCTCGACATCCTTTTCGTTGTCAGCCTTCCGCGATTTTACTGAATTGGCCCGGGACGTCGACCTGATTCATTACCATTTCCCCTGGCCTTTTATGGATCTGGTGCACTTCACCACGCGTGTCAAGAAACCTTCCGTGGTCACTTATCATTCGGACATTGTCCGACAGCGTGCGTTGCTGGAACTGTACAAGCCGCTGCAAAACAGGTTTCTGGCATCTGTCGGACATATCATAGCGACGTCACCCAACTATGTGGCGAGCAGTGCCGTCCTGTCAAAGTACAAGGACAAAGTCAGCGTCATTCCCATTGGGATCGATGATGCATTTCTTTCTGTCGTACCAGAGCGCAAGATACTGGAGGCATGGCGGGATCGCCTGCCTGAACGTTTCTTTCTTTTTATAGGTGCTCTGCGTTATTACAAGGGGCTTTCATATCTGCTGGAAGCGGCCAGTATTGCCCGCTACCCGATCGTCATCGCCGGTGGGGGGCCGGATGAGGCGGTGTTGAAAGCTCAGGCTAATGCATTGGGATTGGATTCGGTGCACTTCGTGGGCGCCCTGTCTCCGACAGACAAATCCGCCTTGTTGCGGTTGTGTTATGCCTTTGTATTCCCCTCCCACCTACGTTCAGAGGCGTTTGGTATTGCCTTGCTGGAGGCCGCTATGCATGGGAAAGCCATGATTTCTTGCGAAATTGGGACAGGGACCAGCTATGTCAATTTAGACGGAGTGACTGGACTGACTGTGCCTGGCGCAAATTCTGATCGACTTGTGGAGGCGATGCGGGTGTTGTGGAAGGATTCAGATGTTACTGCCCAATATGGAGAGAACGCTCGACAGCGCTACTTGACGTTATTTACTGCGGGAGACATGGCTAAGCAATATTCCGAACTATATAAACAATCTTTGCGCGAGTATCGAATATCACATAATGTGTGAATAAGAGTTCCTGGGGGAGCCCAATATTAATCCTGGAAGAGGAATAAGATTTGAAATTAATCATACAGATCCCATGCTTTAATGAGGGTAAAACACTTTCTGTGGCGTTAGCGGCACTTCCAAGAGAGGTAGATGGTTTCGATTGTGTAGAGTGGTTAATTATTGATGACGGGTGTCAAGATGATACGGTTGAAGTAGCCAAGACGCATGGAGTACATCATGTAGTACGACATGTCGGTAACCAAGGATTGGCGCGGGCGTTTATGACCGGGCTGGATGCTTGCTTGCGTTTGGGGGCCGATGTCATTGTCAATACGGACGCCGACAATCAGTATTGTGCCGAGGATATTCCCGCGTTGGCCAAACCGATTCTGGAGCAGCGCGCAGATATTGTCGTGGGTGCACGCCCTATTGAAAGCATCGAACATTTTTCTCTGGTCAAGAAACTTTTACAGAAGCTTGGTAGTTGGGTTGTACGCTTGGCCAGCAAAACCGACATACCTGATGCCCCTAGCGGTTTTAGGGCGATAAGCAGGGCAGCCGCTCGGCGCTTGGTGGTATTCAACGATTATACGTATACGCTTGAGACGATTATACAAGCAGGTCAGAAGAACATGGCTATTGTTTCTGTGCCCGTGCGCGTGAATGAAGACCTGCGCCCTTCACGTCTTGTAAAGAGCATACCATCTTATATCAAACGGAGCATCGTTACGATCATACGCATTTTTGTGATCTATCGTCCATTTCGTTTTTTCGGTGTGATTGGCGCTGGTCTATTCGTGGCCGGCTTCGTCGTCGGTGCAAGCTTTCTTGGCCATTACCTAGCCGGTCGTGGGGAAGGGCATATTCAATCGCTGATTCTGGCCAGCTTGCTGATGGGTATGGGCTTTCAAACAATACTGATTGCCTTCATTGCAGATTTGTTGGCCGCCAACCGCAAACTGATGGAAGACGTCCGATCCCAGTTGTGGACTACTGTGGTGTCGAAGCCAGTGCCTGGCGAAATTGAGCCCCATGTCAGGCGAGGAGCAGAATCATGAAGATTGCAGGAGGTATGGAAGAGGATGGTGTTGTAGTTGGAAACACCTACGACAAGTATGGGTCGGATAATCCGATCGTACGCTGGTTGATGGCTGGGTTTGATCGTTCTCTGTCCGAATTTGTTCGGCAGGTTGCTCCAACTTCCATCCACGAAGTTGGCTGTGGTGAAGGGTTCTGGGTTATGAAGTGGAACCAAGAGGGTATCCCTGCACGCGGTAGCGATTTTTCCAATCAGGTTGTTGATATTGCGCGAGCAAATGCGACAGCGGCGAAACTTCCTTCCGATCTCTTTTCGGTTCGTAGTGTCTACGATCTGACCGCGGGGAGAGACGATGCTGATCTCATTGTGTGCTGTGAGGTATTGGAGCATCTAGAGCATCCTGATAAGGGCTTGCTTGCCTTAAAAGAAATTGTCAAAGGGCATCTGATTGTCAGCGTCCCTAGAGAGCCTGTTTGGTGCACGTTGAATTTATTGCGAGGCAAATATATTTCAAGCGTAGGAAACACGCCAGGGCATATTCAGCATTGGTCTTCGCGCTCCTTCATCAAGTTTGTTTCTAAGCATTTTGATGTCATTGGAGTGAAGACGCCGCTGCCCTGGACCATGTTGTTATGCCGTCCCAGTTTATGATCGGGCTGTTATGCACAGATCGCTGAATCGAACACTGCATTGGGCCGGTTGCCTGTTGGCAATTGCTGGTGTTGTGTTTGTAATGGTGCGTTTATCTAGTTACTGGTCACAAATCGACTTCAGCCGGTTCAGTGTAACGGTATGGTTGGTAGTTGGTGGGTTCGCCGTTATCTACGGTGGCGCGAACCTGTTATTGACCGCAGCGTGGAGAAGTCTGCTGTCGGCTCTCCGTATCAAGATGTCATGGCGTTGGGTAATGACGGTCTACGGAATTTCTCAACTGGCGAAGTATGTTCCCGGTAATGTGTTCCAGTTTGCCGGCCGTCAAGCCATGGGCATGGCGGAGGGAATGCCTGGCTGGATATTGGCAAAATCAATGATGTGGGAGCTCTGTCTACTTTGCATAGCAGGCGCTTTATATGGAATTTTGGCTTCACCATTACTCTTTCATTTATTACCAAAGTGGCTTAGTTTGGTATTTTTTATTTTGGTTGTTGCGGTGGTTGGTGAATTATTGAGTATATGGAAAAGCAAATCTGTAGCATTAGCTTTTGTTTGCTATGTGGGTTTTCTAGGGATTTCTGCAGGCTTATTTGTCGGTTTAGTCTCGATAATGGCCCAGTCATCGCCGGTTGCTGTAGTTCCGACTTCTTGGGTGCTCTTGGGCGCCGCTTTTGTTGTCGCCTGGCTGGTAGGGCTGATGACACCTGGAGCTCCTGCGGGGGTGGGGGTACGGGAACTAGTACTGCTGTTTTTGTTAAAAGGTGTCGTGATTGAAAATGATCTGGTCTTCGCCGTTGCTTTAGGGCGTTTAGTGACAGTTGCGGGCGATTTGATTTATTTTTCTTTGGCTGTGCTGATCAAACGGCTTGGACACGTCGCAAAATTACAGTGAATGACGGTGTGAGAATGAGAAGAGGCGCGATATGCGATATTGGTATGAATATGGCTAATCGATATTTGTTTCCCATACAAGGTCGTATTATTTTTGTAGTAATGCTGGGCTTTGTCCTGTTTTTAAATGGTGCTGTGCCATTCCTGGCTGCCCCCACGTTGGGCCAAGCAGTGTGGTTGGTTGGATTTTCTCAAGCATTTTCGCTTGACCATATGAGCACGATTTACTCGTCTTATGTTGGGTATCCGTCGTCGATGTGGATTCCGTTTGGATTACCCGTTGCTTATCCTGCAGGATTTTTGATTTCCATGGGTATGCAAGCAATTGATGCATATTCCGCGATTGTTGCCGGTTGGTTTTTTTTGGCTTTTTGGGGTGCATCTCGCTATGCTCGTTGGCTTGGTGTGGGTCCGATTTTATCGGCTTTGGCCGCCACGCTTTGGATGAGTCTGCCCGTTGTATGGGCTCATGCCGGCTACTCCACATTGTCTGTCGGTATCGCGTTGTTGCCTTTTTACTTGTATGTGGCGAGTCGACTGTTTTCTGAGCCATGTGGTCGAAAGAATTGGATGCCTCGACGTTTGTTGGCATATTGGTTAGTTTGTGTGGTGTCTCTGTTCATGGACGGCTATAGCTTCATGATGTTCATGACGGGGGCTAGTTTGATATTAAGCTATTTTTTCTTAAGTGCCAGACATTTACGAGGATATCTCGCCAAGGTTGCTATTCCGGCTCACGTTATAGGATTAGGCTTGGCCTATTCGTTCTACATCGCTTATATCGGCAAACTGTCGTTTGATGTGCCTTCTCTTGACTTCTTTCGTGGTTGGGGTGTCGACTTGACATTTTGGACTATACCTACACGGGGAGTTCTGTGGTTCTGGGATATATTAGGCTTGAGTGTTGCTCGTTCGAGCCGCCAATATTTCGGTGATAGTTCTGTTTGGAACACTACTTTCCTGTTGCCATTGATAGTGGCTGGGAGTCTTGCTTGGTGGGCTGTACGGCGTAGAAGGAAATTTGCTTATGGGTTGGTTGTGTTGGTTTTGTTTGGCTTGTATATGGCGTTAGGTCCATCGCTGAAGATTGATTCTGTGAAGCCAAGTGATATGGGGCCTTCCATGCCGGTGCAGTATTCAATAGGGCCAACGGGTAGTGCCATTCTTTCTCAGAACGTTCCTGGTTTCAAGAGTATGCGGGCTGCTTATCGATGGACTGCCCTGGGATCTGTTGGTTTGTGGGCTTTGCTGATTTTATGGACCGGAACAAAGGAGAGTCTTAAAAAGCGAGTATGGATTGGAGGCCTGTTTTTGGTTTTAATAATTATCAACATGCCTCATTTGGAAAAGAAGTGGGCTTTGAACGAAAGAGATAGAAATAGCTTTAGCCTGATGGGTCACGATTTGATTAGACCTATGTCGCAGGATTTAAGGAGGGGAGAGCTAGTCGCTTTTCTGCCGTTCAGAAATGATTTCTTGATTAACTATTTAGCTCCAAAGCTTCAAATTCGTACATATAACGTTGGGGGAGACAAACAACTGGCGTTTGCGGAAGCGCATTGGCCAGCGACGATGCAGAATTTTTTGTTAGGTGTGATTGACCGCAGATTCGCTGGTTGGGCTGTTTTACTTTTAGCACGGCATCAAGCAGATGTTGTGGTCCTGCCCTATATTGATCTGTTGTGGGCTGCACACCGATGGCCTTATCCAATTGAATATAAGAATTCTCTTGCGCCGATTATAGAGGATCTAAGAGAATCAGGGTTGGTCAATATTGTAGAGCGGAAATATTATGCTACGGTCCGACTCAACAACCAAGCCAAGACGCTAATAGAGCAGCACAGGATCTATGCTTGGATAGAGAATCGATGGTGCATTAATGGGCGCTGTTTATATCAACGCGGCTTTTCGGATAGTGCGTTGTCGCAAGTCGGCCATCTGGATGGCAATACGTTAACCACGAACGGCGAGACGGGGTTTCTCGCTTTTGGCCCCTACGCATTTATGAAAGCGGGGCATTACCGGCTACGGTTGTTTGGCAAGGCGAAGACAGTGGAGTCAGCTTGGTGCGATGTGGTATCCAATAAAGGCTCTACCGAATACGGCAAGTTTAGATTGGTTGCTAATCGAGACACTAATGTGCTGGCGGATGGTGTATTTGTCCTTGACAAGGACGTTCAGGATATGGAGGTACGGGTATATGTCGATAAAATCGATACTGTGTCACTACAAGGGTATGAATTGACTCCCGTTGCAGGTAGGAAGGATGTAGACGGGACCACGGCGTCTTAACGTGAACGAAGGAGCAAATATATAGACTTTCGAGTAATAGAGGCATGGTTTCCCATTTGGAGGCCTCATACCTGTAAAAGCATGCACCATTGATGATTAATTCTCATCTTTCTCTTCTTTCCAAGGCGACTAACCATCGGTTCACCAAATTTACGTTGGTGGGAGTGTCCGGTATACCGATTAATATGGTTATGTTATATATTGGCAAGGAATATTTGTTTAGGCATGTCAGTCATAATTTTCATGGCTTCGATCTTGGCTTGAACTTGGCACTGATATTCGCTATTTTCTGTTCGATTGTCAATAATTTTTCTTGGAACCATCATTGGACATGGAATGATCGCAAAAATATTCACGGGGATAGCAAGTTGTTATTGCGATTCAGCCGTTACGCTGTGGCTTCATGGCTTGGGGTAGCGATTCAACTGATTCTGACTAATCTATTGACGGGCTTGGGTCTATTTTATTTGATTTCGAATTTAGCGGCGATAGGTGTTGCTAGTATTGCCAATTTCATGTTGAGCGATAAATGGGCGTTTCGTACAAGATCGTAATTAGTAAGACTGCTTTGATGTTTTATAAAGATAACGTCCGGAAGCTCCTATGAACCTTGTGGTATTAATCCCAACTTATAACGAATCGGATAATATTGGGGTACTGTTGACCTCTTTGAGAGAAGTTGGTTATCGTAATCCCGATATCGTTCTTCGAGTCATCGTCATAGATGATTCCTCACCGGATGGAACTGCTGATGTTGTACGAACATACGACAAACGGCTCCGGTCCAACTCTTTTTCTATCGACGTACTGGTGCGAGAGAAAAAAGAAGGGCTGGGCATGGCATATATCCACGGTTTCAAAGTGACACTGAGCGCGCTAGATCGGCCTGACTACGTATTGCAGATGGATGCTGACCTATCGCATGATCCCCGCTATGTTGATGCGTTCATAGAGAATGCACGTCGAGGTGCCGATTTTATCGTGGGCACTCGATATATTCCAGGTGGGGCAACACCTGACTGGAGCTGGTATAGAAAGTTGCTTAGCAGGGGAGGGAATTTTTATGCGCGTGCCATCTTAGGCAAGAGTGTCACAGACTACACTGGTGGATTTAATATGTACGGCGTGAGTTTGCTCGAAACGCTGGATTTCGATGCGCTGAGCCATATTGGTTACGGGTTCTTGATTGATCTTAAATATCAGGCCATGCTGCGTAGTCGGAGTTTGGCTCAGGTTCCCATCGTTTTCATGGACCGACGGCACGGCAGCTCGAAGATGCCAGCCGACACTATTATTAAAAACTTCCTGCTGGTTCTGAAAATCAGGTATCGCCATTTGAAGAGCAAATATCAATAATGAAAAGGTTTCTTGCCAGGGCCGGCGTAGACGAGGGGCGATGGTGGCTCTGGAACGTAGTGGTGTTGTTGGGATTGGCACTGCTTGTCGTGTTGGCGTTAATGCATGTTCTGCAGCCAGCGTGGCGCAGCGTGTACTTTTATAACGGGGACTCGCTGACCCTAGCCTTGCTAATGAAGTCATTGTGGGCGGGCGAGCCGTTTCGCTGGGTGTTTTCGTCACAATTGTTTCTTTTCCCTGAAGGGGTAGTGTATGCGCTCTGCTCGGCGGTCACCGGATCGATCCAAGCCTCGCTCCTAACTAATTCCTCGGTAGCAGTAGTACTGTTATATGCTGCCTATTGGTTGCTTGCGCGCTCCATACTGGGGACCCGAGAAGGAGGTCATGCGTTTGCGATGTTTGCCACTGGATTGTTAGTGTTGTACATGTCGTGTGAGACAACACCAGATATCAATGGGCTGACTTTCGTTACGCTATATTTGTTTAATACGTATTACTACGGTGTTGTTTTGTGCGGTTTGCTAGTTTTGTATTGGATTGTGCAGATTCTTTTATATGACAACAGACCCATTTTTTTAATGCGAGAGGTTGCTGGGCCTTTGGTTGGCATTCTCGTGGTTACTGGTCTGACATATTTTTCTGATCCCCTGTTCTTCCTGCAGTGCTCTGCACCCTTCCTTATTGCTTTGTGCATTTTGTATTTCTCCAGGAACGTGTCGGGTCGGACTTTTATCTGGCTGGTTGTGGTGCAGCTTTTGGGCTTGATGCTGGGCAGTGTGGGTAGAGGCCTATGTAAGGCTTATGTTGGCAATCCGGTGGTGAAATATTTCGACTTTTGGAACATAGTCAGAGCCATTAAATTTCTCTCAGGAGTTTTCGAAGAGATTGTGCATACTGCTACTTCGCTATTCGAATATGGGTTGATGGCTGTGGGCTTGGCAGTTGCCGTTGCCGCCATCGTGTTGACTTGGCGGCAACGGCGTTATCAGCGCTTTTTAACGACGAACAACTTATCGGCTGCAGACATGATGGTGGCATTGATTGCCTTCGGCTCACCTGTGGCGAGTATTTCTGGGGCACTTCTTACTGGCAATCCTTGGACTCGTTATTGGCTGCCCTTGGCCGTTTTTCCTGTCTTGGCAGTGCTACCTTTGTGGCGTAGATTTTTGCATTTGAGTCATAAAAAGACTTTAGTGGCAGTCCTCATTTGTATTGCAGCCGTAGCTGGGCGTTATGGCTCGAGCCTGTATGCGCAGTTCATGGCGGAAGGCTCGTTAAAAGTCATGCAGGCCGATGTGAAATGCTATAACCGCGTCATGAGCCAGAAGCCCTTCGATACTGTAGGCGGTTATTGGACTACACGAGCTTTAGATCTATATTCTGACACTACTAGCCGCGCTTTACAGATGACCGGAGATTTGCATGCCAGAATCTGGTTGAGTAACCGTGCCCCTTATCTCTCTTTAATGTTTAATGGGATCATTGTGGATAAAAAACTCCCCGAAGGGGAAAAGCCTGATCATATATATGACAGCGAACTTAGAGGGTTGGGGCCATACAGCCGGAAATTTTCCTGCCCATCTTTTGATATTTACTATTACGATACGGGTTCTGTGGGCTACATTAAGCTGAACCGCCTCCTTAGGCGATGATTCCTGGCGCTTTGCCGGCGGCTCTTATGTGTCATGTTTATCGTTGTTGTGCCGACGTGTAGTGAGGCGCCGTAGAATACTGCTTAGTTTGCGTAGTGGTGCGGTCAGTCCCCATGAATAGCTGTTATATACATTTTGTAATTGTGCCTGCAGATTTTGGTTGGACGAACATAGTAGTTGGATTGTTTCGCGAATTTCGCTATTGATACGATTTGCTGTGTCGCGAGCTTGTTCCGCCATGGCCATAGCTTGCTGGATACGCATTTCTCGCTGTTCGTCGTAAGCTTTGGACAAGGCGGATAAACTTAAGCCATAGCTTGTCTCGAAGACTGCGTTCAAAGATTCCAGGATCGAATCTGGACCATCTTTTTGTCCGATCACTGCATAGTCTGGGCTGACGCCGGTGAGCACCTCAATGAGGGAAATGCTTGAAGACGATGCTAGAGCCTTGTTTTCTTGTAGCTTCAAAACTTTAGTACGGGCGAAGCCTGCATATTCCACCAAAAACGACAGCAGTAGGTCTGGTACTGGCCGTTGATGTGTTGGATCAAGATAGAAATTGCAAGTGCCAACACCAACGTTTTCTGCGTTTGGTGTTTCCATAATAAGCAATCCGCCGGGTTTTAGTGCACGTAGCGATTCCGTGACAACACTTTGCAGTTGCTCGAAGCTGATATGTTCGACTACATGGAATGCAGAGATGATGATTTGGCTTTCGTTCCTAAGGGTTTTAAGATAAACAACCGCGTCCCCTTGTTGTGCAGGTAACCCTAGGTCAATGCAACCTTGCAGCATGCCGGGGTCGAGATCTACACCATATGGTTTTAGGCCTGATTCCTTCATCAGTTCCAGCCATTCACCTCTTCCACAACCAATATCGAAGGTATTGCCTTCGGGATAAGCGAGCGCTAGTGGAGTTACGAAGGGTAGATATTGCTGCCGCAGCGCTTTGATCGTACTGCGCGGGGCGTAGTAGCGTTCTTCAAACGCACGGTAAAAATGGTCGTTCATAGGGAGTTTGGAAATATTTTTGTCGATGTGGGTGAGTTGCGATTGTCGAAACTGCGTGAAAGCGGTACTACTTGAGCGAGTCAAGGCCATGTTTGAGGGCTAACACAGTCGTTTGTTTTTTAAATATTTGATTTTGTTGGATATTTTCTCGCCTAGTTCAAATTTATACGATATACTATTAATTGTAGTTTGTTTTTACAATAGGGCGGATGGAGATGAGACTACGTAAGCTCTCTATCTGAGCATTGCCCAGTCTATTTAGAAAGCCCGCATACGAAAGAAGTTCGTGCTGAGTCAATTTCAATGGGCCCGTTATTGATCAGGAGCCTTGCTGAGGAGCGTGATCGACGACCCTGCGGCCGGTTGTGGCCCAAAACCCGGCATAGGTTAAATCTTTTCGAGACAGAGGCGATTACGTGTGAGCTGTTTAGAGGCGGTTAGTCTGCCAGTTTCTTCGGTGTCCGCGATCTCGGGTCGTGTTCCATGGAACTCAGGGCGAATCCGCAGTTCTTGAGGACGAATGGTACGGGGAAATTGATATTCGGAGATGGCATCGTCGAGTGGTCCGGTATTGGTTGTCCACGACACTGCGTACTATGTGGTTGGCAATGTGGGGCGCTGTTTTTACTGCTTAAGCGCTTCTTTCACATCATCAAGAATCTCCTGGTCATTGCTCTACCCGCATCGGCAAGATAGTCTTTGCGTGCAAGCGCACCAGCCGTGTCTCGCCATTGCTGCAGTTCTTCTTTCGTGGGTTGGTAGACTTCGTTGCCGTTCTTTTTTGCTATGGCAATGTCGTCTTTGAATTCTTTTTCGATGTTGGCGACGGCCTGTCCTTCCGTGCTAACGGCAGCTTTCGAGATGATGTCTCGCTGTGCCTGGGTCAGGCCCTTCCACCATTTCAGGTTGACCTGAGCCGGGTAGATCAAGGGTACGTAATGAATGAGTGGCCGTAAGATAATGGCCGACTTCGTACCATTTGCGGGCAATGATGGCGAACATGCCGGAAACCGCACCGTCAAGGCTGCCGCGTTGCAAGGCTGTACACGCCGGCGGCAGCGCGGCTTGGTGATCGAGTCTTCGCGCATATGTGTTCACGGAAAATAAGCGGACATGCATGCTCTATCGGATACTCGAACGGCTCAAGATGCGTTTACCGGACGGATACGAATAGTCCGTACACAGCGATGGGGTAGATGAGATAGTGGAAAGGATCAGTGGCAGGATCGATGTCTGATTGATTATGAATTTTCCCGAGTGTCGCTCTCGTACCAGGCCGAGCGACAGCAGGCGACAGGCTGCCAATGTTAAGATGACAACACGTCATGGCCATGACAGCGATCCACCCCCTGGCTTAGTTGGAAAATCTCAAATAAGAATATGGCTCCGGATCAATCCCGGCCGGCTTGTCATTGATCAAGTCCCGGATAAGACGCCCTGTCGACGGCCCCCCCGTCATCCCGAAGTGGCCGTGGCCCAGGTCCAGGTACAGGCCGGGAATCTCCGGAACAGCACCGACGACGGGCAAGCTGTCGGGGGTGGAGGGCCGGTGCCCCATCCAGTACACCGGTTTATCCGTCTTCAGGCCGGGAAATATCTTTTTCGTGTGCTCGACGAGGATTTTGGCCCTCTCCAGGTCGGGGGTGGCAGTCAGGCCGCCGATTTCCACGGTCCCCGCCGCTCTCAGGCCGTGCTCCATCGATGTCAGGGCGAATCCGCTGTCCTTCAGGGTGAGCGGCACGGGGAGACTGATGTTCGGCGACGGCATCATCGCGTGATAGCCGCGCTCCGTCTCGAGCGGAACGCGGACCCCGAGCGGGTCCAGGAGTTCGCGTGACCAGGCGCCGGTTGCCACGATGACATTGCGCGCCGTGCGGTTTGCGACGTTGGTCATGATGGTGAAACCCTGCTGGTCGCCATGAGGAATGAGCTTCATCGCCTTTTCGGCGATGATTTCTCCCCCCGCGTCCACGAATAACCGGCCGATCGTGCGCACCAAGCGCTGCGGATTGACGGTGTAACCGTTGCCGGAAATCAGCAGCCCTACGTTGAATTCCCTGGAAAGGCCGGGGTACATTTTCTGTAGATCGCTGGCTGTCAGTTGCTCTACGGCAATGCCGTGGCGTGCGCACAGTTCCAGCTCCAGCCGGGTACCGTTCGTGGGCTGCTTCCAGAGTCGTACCTGTCCGACGACGTGGATAAGTTCGTTGAACAGGGTTTCCCCGAGCAGCTCTTTCCAGCAATCAAGGGAGCGGCTGTGCAACTGGCGCATGGCGTCGGAAATCTGCAGGACGCGTTGCATTCTGCTGGACTTCACCCATCGCAG
>Ga0164242_10001392_pt1 | contig 28613 bp, 27 predicted proteins | sample OricomgcompostMG_FD_108783 | JGI IMG/M metagenome (GOLD analysis project Ga0164242, IMG submission 108783) | Miracle-Growth compost microbial communities from Emeryville, California, USA - Original compost - Miracle growth compost (MG) ...
CAGATGGTTCGCGCCGTCGAAGCCGTAGCGCACTTCGCGCAGGCCGGTGACGCCGGCCATGTCCTGCAGTTCGCAGTCGCCGTTGGCGGGGCAGGTCAGGCAGTCGAGCGGGTGATCGGAGATATAAAGCTCCATCACGTTGCGGCGCAGTTTCTGCAACTTGTCGGACTGCGTGCGCACTTTCATGCCGGCCTCGACCGGCGTCGTGCACGACGCCGGCGTGCCGCGCCGTCCGTCGATCTCGACGAGACACAGACGGCACGAACCGAACGGTTCGAGCGAATCGGTCGCGCACAGCTTCGGCACGTTGATGCCGGCCTCGATCGACGCCCGCATCACCGACGTGCCGGCCGGCACCGTGACGGAGCGGCCGTCGATTTCGAGCGTCACGTCGGTGTCGGAATGACGGAACGGCGTGCCGTAATCGGTATCGTCGAACGGCGAGCGCGCCTTCGACATGCAACTGCAATTGCCGGAGCCGCAGCCGCCAGCGTTGGAGATGATCGCATCGGACATGTTGGACTCCTCGTTACGCCACCGCAGCCGTCGTCGGCTGCGTGGTCTCGAGACCGAAGTCTTCGGGGAAATGATTGAGTGCGGAAACGACCGGGTACGGCGTCATGCCGCCCATCGCGCACAGCGAACCGGACACCATCGTGTCGCACAGGTCGCGCAGCAGCGTGATCTGCTTTTCGGACGTGTCGCCGTTGCGGATCTTCGCGATCACCTCGACGCCGCGCGTCGAGCCGATCCGGCACGGCGTGCACTTGCCGCACGATTCGAGCGCGCAGAATTCCATCGCGTACTGCGCGAGGTCCGCGAGGTTCGACGTGTCGTCGTGCACGACGATGCCGCCGTGGCCGACCACCGCGCCGACCGCCGCGTACGCTTCGTAGTCCATTGGAATGTCCCACTGGCTCTCGGGCAGATAGGTGCCGAGCGGGCCGCCGACCTGCACCGCGCGCGCCGGACGCCCGGACGCGGTGCCGCCGCCGTAGTCGAACATCAGTTCGCGCAGCGTGACGCCGAACGCGAGTTCGACGAGGCCGCCCTGCTTCACGTTGCCGGCGATCTGGAACGGCAGCGTGCCGCGCGAGCGGCCCATCCCGAAGTCCTTGTAGAACGCCGCGCCCTTCGCGAAGATGATCGGCACCGTCGCGAGCGTGATCACGTTGTTGATTACCGTCGGCTTGCCATACAGGCCGGAGAGGGCCGGCAGCGGCGGCTTCGCGCGGACGATGCCGCGCTTGCCTTCGAGCGAATCGAGCAGCGCCGTTTCCTCGCCGCACACATACGCGCCCGCGCCCTTCGCGACGAACAGTTCGAAGCGGCGGCCGCTGCCGAGCACGTCGCCGCCGAGCCAGCCGGCCGCGCGCGCGCGACGGATCGCTTCTTCGAGCGCGGCGATCGAATGCGGATATTCGCTGCGCACGTAGATATAGCCGACCGTCGCGCCGGTCGACATGCCGGCGATCGTCATGCCTTCGATCAGCACGTACGGGTCGCTTTCCATGATCATGCGGTCCGAGAACGTGCCGGAGTCGCCTTCGTCCGCGTTGCACACGATGTACTTCTGGTCCGCGTGCGCCTGTGCGACGGTGCGCCACTTGATGCCGGCCGGGAACGCGGCGCCGCCGCGTCCGCGCAGGCCGGATTCGATCAGCGCGTCGCAGGCGGCGGCCGGCGTCATCGCGAGCGCGTGGCGCAGCCCTTCGAGGCCGCCGTGCGCGACGTAGTCGTCGGTCGACAGCGGATCGGTGAGGCCGACGCGCGCGAAGGTCAGGCGCTGCTGGTTCTTCAGATACGGAATCTCGTCGACGACGCCGACGCAGCGTGCGTGCGGCTTGCCTTGCGCAAAGCCGGCGTCGAACAGCGCGCCGATTTCCTGCGGCTCGACGTTCGCGTAGCCGATGCGCTTGCCGTCGGCGGTCTCGACTTCGATCAGCGGTTCGAGGTACAACAGGCCGCGCGAGCCGTTGCGGATCAGTTCGATCGCGACGCCGCGCTGTGCGGCCTCGCTCGCGATCGCTGCGGCGATCGCATCGGCGCCGAGCGCGAGCGCCGACGAGTCGCGGGGGACGTAGATGCGCGTCATGCGGCCTCCTCGGTGTGCGTCGCGACGGCCATCGCCGCGGCGAGCAGCGTGTCGAATTTCTGCGGGGTCATCTTCACGTGCAGCGTGCCGTTGATCGTCATCGACGGCGACTGCGCGCATTGCCCGAGGCAATAGACCGATTCGAGCGCGAGCGCGCCGCCGCCGGCGCTCGCATGCGCATCGTCGTGCCGATGCTGCGTGAAGTGGCAGCCGGTGTGCGATTCGATGTGCCGCGCGAGCGCTTCGCTGCCCATGCTGCGGCAGGATTCGGCGCGGCAAAGCTGCACCGTGACCGCCGCCGGCGGATCGCTGCGGAAGTGGTGGTAATAGGTGATCACGCCGTGAACTTCGGCGCGCGACAGGTTCATCGCCTTCGCGAGCGGCACCACGGTCGCGGACGGCACGAAACCGACGTCGTCCTGGATCGCATGGAGCACCGCAAGCAAGGTGCGGCCCGGTTGCAGATGGCGCCGTACCAGCTCGTCCGGCGCGGTGGCGGTTGTTTCGTCCAAGTGGGGCTCCTCCACGGGGCTATATATGTGCTTGTTATTCATAAAGCGCGCGTCTATGCTGCGCTTGTTTTACTGTTAACTCGAACGATAGGCTTGCCGAATGGCTTGCGCAATAGGAACACGGACTTCATAAATGATACGCGTTGAATGCGAAGCGCAACTGGTCGTGCGCGACCAGGACGGCCGGGAGGCCAGCCTGACGGACGTCGTGCCGCTGCTGGCGCTCGTCGCGCAGGAGGGCAGTATCGCGCAGGCCGCGCAGCGTAGGGGTTTGTCCTACCGTCACGCGTGGGGGTTGCTGCGCGAAGTCGAGGAGCGCCTCGGCGGCGCGCTGATCGACAAGGCGCGCGGACGCGGCTCGGTGCTGTCCGGTCTCGGCGAGGCGGTGCTGCGCGCGCAGCGGCTCTGCGGGGAGCGGCTGCACGGCAACCTCCAGGCGCTCGCGAGCGAGGTGGCGAGCGATCTGAACCGCTGGCTCGCGCCCGGTCGCGAGGACGTGCGCATCCACGCATCGCACGGCTATGCGGTGGCGGCGCTCGTGACCGCGCTGGTCGGCGACCAGGTGCCGGTCGAGATCAAGTACCGCGACAGCGTCGACGCGATCACCGCGCTCGCGCGCGGCGAATGCGACCTCGCGGGCTTTCACCTGCCGCGCGGCGAGTTTCGCGCCGCGTGCGCGAACGCGTATCGGGACTGGCTCGTGCCGCAGCGGCACGTGCTCGTGCATCTGACGCGACGTAAACAGGGGCTCTTCGTCGGACGCGGGAATCCGAAGCGGATCACCGGCCTCGCCGACCTAGCGCGCCCGGACGTGCGGTTCGTGAACCGGCAGCCGGGATCCGGCACGCGAATGCTGATCGATCTGCTGCTTACGCAGATCGGGGTGGACCCGCAGCGGGTGAACGGCTATGCGCTGTCGGAACTGACGCACTCGGCGATCGCGGCTTTCGTCGCGAGCGGGATGGCCGACGTCGGTTTCGGCGTCGAGCCGGCCGCGCACCATTTCGGGCTGGATTTCATTCCGATCGCGGACGAAGACTACTATTTCGCGTGCGATCGACTGAAGCTGGAGCGCGAGCCGCTGGCCGCCGTGTTGCAGATATTGCAGGGCAGCGCGTTCCGGCAGCAGGTCGCGGAACTCGACGGCTACGATCCGGCCGAATGCGGGACGGTCGTCGCGCTGGACGAAGGATGGTCCGGGCCGATGGCGAGCGAACAGCCGGCGCTGTAATCCGGCGTAATGAAATGTCGCGAACCGCGCCAAAGACGACTGCATCGGGCGGCGCTTTTTGCGATACTTCGGGCTTGCCTTGCTCCAGTCATGCCCTGAACGCGGGACACCGCGCCTGAACGACGATGAAATTTCTGCTCAATTGCTGTGTGGCCGCCGCAACGGCCGGTGTATTGCTGTCGACCGTTTCGATTGCGTTTGCCCAGAACTCTCCCGGCCTGCCCGGCGGGATCCTGAACGACGAATTCCACCTGCAGGCGCATCCGCAACTGGAATTCGCCGCGTCGGCGCCGGGCGACAAGTATCAGCACGGCAAGCCGACGAAGCTGCGTCGCAAGGGCGACCTCGGCGATCCGGACGGCTGCAACCTGCAGTGCCCGACCGACGATAACTAGCAAAAGGGCGCGCGGCCGCGGCGAGTCGTCTGACTTGACGCGACGGCTCGCCGGGCCTTTGCCGACCGGCTAAACGCCGGTCCGCCGTCCGGCCGTATCGACCTCGGCAGCACCCGCTGCGCACGCAGGCTCGCGCCGGCCTGATTGCCAGGCATTCCTGCCTGTATTCATCGATCATCTCTCACTTCGGTAACGCCACCGCCCGTCGCGTAGGGACTGGCAACGCTTGAGGCCGGCCCGTCGGGTGCCCGCTTTTTTCTGCTGGACTCCTTCAGATCACGATTGCCGCCTGGCGGGCCATCCGGCGCTTCAACCGGCGTTTTCAGCGGGCTCCGGTGCGGCCGAACCGCTTTCTCCCGCGATCGCGCGCTTGTTCCGTAACGGTTCTGCCGCTTCCACAGGTCTTCTTCCGACACTGCCGCGACATCGCCGGCTATCTCGCCGCCGCCGCCGCCGGTGCCAATTGCGTGCCGCTCAGGGTTAACTACTATTCGACATGATTTTTGACGCGGTATATTGCGTCCGAAGTGGAGATACATATATCCACTATTACATTTACGTTTCACGAACGCTCGTCATCCCGACGGCGACGCAGCCCCTGACGCATGCACACCGACGCCCACACGTTGCACACCCGTTTCCCTGCCACCGCGGAAGAGGAGGCGTACGCCTATGTGCTGTACCGGATCCGCATGGGCACGTACAAGGCCGGCGATCGGCTGATTCCTGAGGAGATCGCCGCCGAAATCAATACCAGCCGCATGCCGGTGCGCGAAGCGTTCCGCCGGCTGGCCAGCGAAGGACTGCTGCTGATCCGGCCCAATCGCGGCGCGCTGGTGCGCGGCCTCGAACTGGACGAGATGGAAGAAGTGTTCTGCATGCGCGGCGTGCTCGAAGGGCTCGCCGCCCGCATGGCTTTGCCGACGATTACCGCAGAACATATCGCGGAGTTGACGCGCTTGATCGATGCGATGGAGCGCGTCGAACAGGACGTTCAGCAATGGGTCACCGCGCACCGCAATTTCCACGAGTATCTGTGCCAGTTGTGCGACCGTCGACGTCTGATTGCGCAGATCGCCGGTCTGCATACGGTGATGGAGCCGCATATGCGGATCTGGCTGGAACTGGCCGACAAGCGGATGACGTCTCGCGACGACCATATGACGATCATCGGCGCGATCAGGGCGGGCAACCCGCTGCTGCTCGAAGCCGCCGTGCGCGAGCACATCGAAGCGACCGTCCCCGCGTTGCGCGACTGGATGACGAGCGATAGCTGAACACGTCTGTCGAGTCCGGCCCGCCGGGCCGTTCCTTACGTTGGTAAGGTCTACTACCGAAGTGTCGTCCCAACGCAGCCTCCTTTCACCCGCTGTCATTTTCAACGAGACATTTTTTAAAGAGCGTCGACATGAAACGAAGCATAAAAAGAATCCTGCTGCTCCTCGTCGTCGCGCTGGGCGCAATGAACGCTCACGCGAAGGAGTGGAAGAACATCCGCATCGGCTATGAAGGGGCCTACCCGCCGTTCTCGTCGATCCAGCCCGACGGGACGCCGGTCGGTTTCGACATCGACATCGTTCATGCGCTGTGCGCGCAAATGCACGCGAATTGCCGACTGGTGCAGATCAGTTGGGACGGCCTGATTCCGGCGTTGCAGGCGCACAAGATCGACGCGATCGTGGCCTCCGTTGCGATCACGGCGGAGCGCAAGCAGAAAGTCGCGTTCACCGAGAAGTATTACAACTCGCTGCGTCGGCTGGTGGTCTCGAAGAACAGCCCGATCAAGGACGCGACGCCGGCGGATCTGAAAGGCAAGCGCGTCGGTGTACAGCGCGGCACGCTGGCGGACAAATACGCAAACGCGTACTGGGTGCCGGCCGGCGTGCAACTGGTCCGCTATCCGACGCAGGACGAAGTCTTTCTCGACCTGCGTTCGGGCCGCATCGACGCGGCGCTTCAGGATGCGACCGAGGCGTACTCCGCGTTCCTGTCGAAGCCCGAAGGCGCGAACTTCAAGTTCGTCGGTGCGCCGATCAGCGGTACGACGCCCGAGCAGAAAGTGCTGCTGGGCGAAGGCTATGGCATTCCGGTACGCAAGTCCGACGACGATCTGCGGGTTCAACTGAACCAGGCCATCGACGCGATCCGCGCAAACGGAACCTATCAGGCGATCGAGAAGAAGTATTTCAATTTCGACATCTACTGATCGGGACGGATACCGGCAGCGCACCGGCTGCCGGCCGTCTCGCGCAAGCGTTCGATCGACGCATATCCAGAGGGTTCGTCATGCAGGAACTACAGGCCTATCTGCCCGCGCTCACCAAAGGCGCCGGCGTCACACTCATGCTTGCGACCTCGTCCGTCATCCTCGCGCTTTGTATCGGCATGGCGGGCGCGATGGCGAAGCTGTCGGGTTCGCGCTCGCTGGTGTCGCTCGCGACCGCGTACACGACGCTGATTCGCGGCGTGCCGGAATTCGTGATGATGCTGCTGGTGTTCTATGGCGGCCAGATCGTCGTCAATCGCCTCGCGTCCGCGATGGGTTTTCGTGCGCCGGACATCGACGCGTTCGTGACCGCCGTATTCACGATCGGCTTTATTTTCGGCGCGTATTACACCGAGACGTTCCGCGGCGCGATTCTCGGCGTGCCGCGCGGCCAGATGGAGGCGGCGCGTGCGTACGGCTTTTCCAGCTGGCTCGCGTTTCGCCGGATCCTGTTTCCGCAGATGGTGCGCCTCGCGCTGCCGGCCGCCGTCAACAACTGGCTGGTGTTGCTGAAGACGACGGCGATCGCGTCGTTGATCGGCCTGCACGACGTGATGTTCATCGCGGACCAGGCGGGCCGCACGACCCAGGCACCGATGACGTTCTATCTCGCCGCGTGTGTCGTCTATCTGATCGTGACTTCGGGTTCGACCGCGTGGCTTGCCAGCAAACGCGCGCAACTGAACCGCGGCGTGCGCGAAGGGAGACTGCATTCATGAATTTCGACGACCTTATGCAATTGGCGCCGGCCTATGCGAACGGCCTCGTGGTGACCGTGCAACTGACGGTGTATTCGCTCGCATTGGGCCTCGCGATCGCGATTCCGCTGTCGATATTGCGGGTCGCGCCGAACCGGCTCCTGAGCGGCCCGGTCGCGGTCTACACGTGGTTCATGCGCGGCACGCCGCTGCTCGCGCAGTTGATGATCGTCTATTACGGGTTTGGACAGTTTCAATGGGTGCAGGATGCGTGGCAGCGCGGCAACCCGTTTCTGGCGCCGCTGCGCGATCCGTTTAGCTGCGCGCTGATCGCGCTGACCGCGAATACCTGCGCGTATACCACCGAGATCCTGGCCGGCGCGTTGCGCGCCACGCCGTACGGCGAGGTCGAGGCTGCGCAGGCGTACGGCATGAGCCGCGTGACCGCGTGGCGGCGCATTCTGCTGCCGTCCGCGCTGCGCCGGTTCATTCCCGCGTACAGCAACGAAATCATCCTGATGCTGCACGGCACGTCGCTCGTCAGCGCGATCACGCTGATCGATCTGACCGGCGCCGCGCGCGACTTCTATGCGAATTTCTATGCGCCGTTCGAGGCGTTTATCTCGGTAGGAACGGTGTATTTCGGGCTCACCGCGATTTTCTCGTTCCTGATCCGCCTGACCGAACGCAGATACCTCGCGCATCTGCGACCGCAATCTTTTCGCAAACTTGCCAGAGGCTAAAGCGACGTCACATGAACGCATTAACGGTTGAGAACCTTCACAAGCGCTATGGCGAGAACGAGGTGCTGAAAGGCGTGTCGCTGCTGGCGAAGCGCGGCGACGTGATCAGCATGATCGGGTCTTCCGGGTCCGGCAAGAGTACGTTGCTTCGGTGTATCAACTTTCTCGAATCGCCGACCTCGGGGCGCGTGACGCTGAACGGCAGCGAAGTCAGAACGTCGGTCGGCAAGGACGGCCAGATACGCATTTCCGACCCGGTGCAACTGCGCAAGATGCGCACGAAGCTCGCGATGGTGTTCCAGCACTTCAACCTGTGGGCGCACATGACCGTGCTGGAAAACGTGATCGAAGCGCCGCGGCACGTGCTCAAGCTCGGCAAGGCCGAGGCCACGGAGCGCGCGCAGCAGTACCTCGAACAGGTCGGCATGTCCCGGTTCGCGGATGCGTATCCGGCGCACCTGTCCGGTGGCCAGCAGCAGCGTGTCGCGATTGCGCGGGCGCTGGCGATGGAACCGGAAGCCCTGCTGTTCGACGAGCCGACGTCGGCGCTCGACCCCGAACTGGTCGGCGACGTGCTGAAGGTCATGCGCGACCTCGCCGACGAGGGACGCACGATGATCGTCGTCACGCACGAAATGGGCTTCGCACGCGAGGTGTCGAATCACGTCGTCTTTTTGCACCAGGGCGTCGTCGAGGAGGAGGGACACCCGCGCGAGGTGCTGAAAACACCGAAAAGCGAGCGCCTGCAGAAGTTCCTTGCCGGCGCGATGAAGTAGCGCGTCCGTCACGCCGACGACCGGCCACGCAGCCCGCGCGACAGACACGCCCGGACGGATTCACGGAAGAGACGATTCAAGGACGCCCCATGCAAAACCTGAAACAGAACGACATCAACCACTATCTTCATCCGTATACGAACCTGAGCCTGCATCGCGAAGTCGGCCCGATGGTGATCGACCGCGGCGAAGGCGTGTACGTGTACGACACGGACGGAAATCGTTACATCGAGGGCCTCGGCGGCCTTTTCTGCGCGTCGCTCGGTTTCAGCGAGACGAGGCTCGCGGACGCGGCCGACAGGCAGATGCGAAAGCTGCCGTTCTACCACGCGTTCGGCCACAAATCGTCCGAGCCGTCGATCCGTCTCGCCGAGAAGCTGATCGCGATGGCGCCGGTGCCGATGTCGAAGGTGTTCTTCGCCAATTCGGGCTCCGAAGCGAACGATACGGCGGTCAAGCTGATCTGGTATTACAACAACGCGCTGGGCCGGCCGAACAAGAAAAAAATCATCTCGCGCGCGCGTGCTTACCACGGCGTGACGATCGCATCGGCGAGTCTGACCGGTTTGCCGAACAACCACCGCGATTTCGATCTGCCGATCGACCGAGTGCTGCACACCGACTGTCCGCACTATTACCGCTACGGCAACCCCGGCGAATCGGAAGAGCAGTTCGCGACGCGCTGCGCCGAGTCGCTCGAACGACTGATCCAGCAGGAAGGCGCCGACACGATCGCGGCGTTCTTTGCCGAGCCGGTCATGGCGTCCGGCGGCGTGATCGTGCCGCCCGTCACGTACATGGAGAAGATCCAGGCCATTCTCGCGCGGCACGACATCCTGCTCGTCGCCGACGAGGTGATCTGCGGATTCGGCCGTACGGGCAACATGTTCGGATCCGAAACCTATGGGATGCGCCCCGACATCATCGTGATGGCCAAGCAGCTTTCCGCCGGCTATCTGCCGATTTCCGCGCTGATGGTGAACGACGCGGTGTATCGCGGGCTGCTCACCGAAAGCGAGAAAATCGGCACGTTCGGCCACGGCTTCACTTACAGCGGGCACCCGGTGTGTGCGGCGGTCGCGCTGGAAACGCTGCGCATCTACGAGGAGGACGGCATGCTGGAACACGTCAGAAGCGTGATGCCGCACTTCCATGAACGGCTGGCGGACCTCGGCCGCCATCCGCTCGTCGGCGAGGCGCGCGGGGCGGGCTTGCTCGCCGCGGTCGAACTGGTCGCGAACAGGGAGACGAAGGAGCCGTTTCCGCCGGCCGACGCGGTGGCCGCGTATGCGGGCACGCGCGCGCTGACGCACGGTGTGATCACGCGCGCCCTCGGCGATACGTTCAACTTCTGCCCGCCGCTGATCATCACGCACGACCAGATCGACGAATTGTTCGATGGGTCGAGGAAGGCACTCGACGATACGCTCGCATGGCGCAAGTCACTGGCTAACCATTAAACAGAACAAACGAAATGAGAAACTTCGAACAACCCGGCCGTTCGCTGGTGATGTCGACCAACGGGATGGCGGCTACGTCGCATCCGGCGTCCACGCTCGCCGCGATCGTCATTCTCGACGCCGGCGGCAATGCGATGGATGCGGCGATTGCCGCGTGCGCGGTGCAGTGCGTGGTCGAACCCGGATCCACCGGTATCGGCGGCGACTGTTTCGCGCTTTATTCGCGACGCGGATCGGATGACATCATCGGCTTCAACGGTTCGGGCTGGGCGCCGGAAGCGGCGAGCGTCGCCGCGCTGCGTTCGCGCGGCGTGACCACGATCGAACGCCACTCGCCGCATGCGGTCACGGTGCCCGGTGCCGTAGACGCATGGGCGACGCTCGCACGCGATCACGGCTCGCTGCCGCTCGAACAATTGCTCGCCCCCGCCATCCGGTACGCGCGGGACGGCTACGCGGTCGCGCCTCGCACGGCATCGGACTGGGCGCACCAGGCGTCGCTGCTGTCGCTCGACCCGACCAGTCGGGAACGGATGCTCGTGGACGGCCACGCGCCGCGAGCGGGCACCGTGCATCGGCAGCCGCTGCTCGCCCGCACGCTGGAGGCCATCGCCGAAGGAGGATCGCGCGCGTTTTACGAGGGCGACGTCGCGGAGGATATCGTCGCGTGTTTGCACGGCATGGGCGGCCTTCACACGATGGACGACTTCGCGCAATTCCGCGGCGAATACGTGAAGCCCATCAAAGCCAATTTCCGCGGCTACGACGTGCACGAATGCCCGCCGAACGGGCAGGGTGTGATCGCGCTGCTGATCCTGAAGCTGCTCGAAGGATTCGACGCGAACGACGATCCGCTTGGCGCGGATCGCCTGCAACGCGAGATCGAAGCGACCCGCCTCGCGTACGCGATCCGCGACGAAGGGCTTTGCGATCCTCGCCACCATCCGGTCGATGTGGAACGGCTGGTGTCGGACGAGTCGGTACGCGCGTTGCGCGAGCGAATCGGCAAGCGCGATGCACGCCACGACAGCATGCCGGCGACGACGGCCGAACATAAGGACACCGTCTATATCAGCGTGGTCGACAGGGACCGCAACAGCGCGAGCTTCATCAACTCGCTGTTCCATCCGTTCGGCAGCGGCATCATGGCGCCGCGGACGGGCGTGATGCTGCACAACCGCGGCCAGAGCTTTTCCGTCGAAGAAGGCCACCCGAACGCGATCGCTCCGCGCGCGCGACCCATGCACACGATCATCCCGGGCATGGTGACGAAGGACGGCAAGGTGCAGATGACGTTCGGCGTGATGGGTGGCCACTATCAGGCGATGGGGCACGCGCACTTTCTGTCGAAGGTGCTCGACTACGGCCTCGACATGCAAACGGCAATGGACCTGCCGCGCCTGTTCCCGAAGCCCGGCACGCGTCAGGTGGAGGTCGAAGGGACGCTGCCGGCGCCGGTGCGCGAAGAACTGGTCCGCCGCGGCTTCGAATTGGTGCCGCCGAACTGGGCGATCGGCGGCGCGCAGGCGATCCGGATCGACTGGCAGGAAGGCACGCTCATCGGCGCCTCGGACCACCGCAAGGACGGCTGCGCGCTGGGTCTCTGAGGTCGGCCGCATTCGGACACGCTCAACGGAAGGCGCGAATTACGGTCATGGAAAAGCAATCGGTCACTCCGGGTGACGGAGCGATACGGCGCGCGTCGCCGTACGGCTCGTCGCGAGAGAACACGTATGCGGGCGTCGTGTCGTTCATGCGACGGCTGTACACGAAGGATCTGCGCGGCGTCGATCTGGCCGTGACGGGCGTGCCGCTCGACATCGCGACGACCAACCGTCCGGGTGCGCGCCTCGGGCCTCGCGCGATCCGGGCGGCGAGCAGCCAGCTGGGCGTGTTGTTGCCGTATCCGTGGGGCGTCAATCCGTTCGACGACTATGCGGTGATCGACTATGGCGACTGCTGGCTGGACGTCCACAATCCGTCGACGCTCAAGGAAGCCATTGTTGCGCATGCCCGCACGATTCTGGATTCGGGCGCGAGAATGCTGACCTTGGGCGGCGACCATTACATCAGTTATCCGTTGCTGATCGCGCACGCGGAGAAGTTCGGCAGGCCGCTGTCGCTGATCCACTTCGATGCGCACTGCGATACATGGCCCGACGACCAGCCCGACAGCCTGAACCACGGTTCGATGTTTTACAAGGCCGTGAAAGAAGGGCTGATCGATCCGCAGCATTCGGTGCAGATCGGCATTCGCACGTGGAATGACGATTTCATGGGCGTTCACGTGCTGGACGCGCCGTGGGTGCATGAAAACGGCGTCGCCGCGACGATCGCGAAGATCGTCGCGATCGTCGGCGCGCGGCCCGCGTATCTGACGTTCGATGTGGACGGCCTCGACCCCGCGTTCGCGCCAGGCACCGGTACGCCCGTGCCCGGCGGCTTGTCCACCGCGCAGGCGTTGTCGATCATCCGCGGGCTGACGTCGATCGATATGGTCGGCGCCGACGTGGTCGAGGTCGCGCCCGCGTACGATCACGCCGACATCACGGCGCTGGCGGCCGCGCATGTCGCCAGCGACCTGGTCTGCCTGTTCAGGAGCCGCGCGCGCCAGTAACGCCGCAAGCGCGTCGGACAGCGAAACAGACACCCGGCCGATCCACGCATCCGGATTGTTGCCTGCTTTACTTTGCACTGCGAATAGAAGCAAAAATCAACAGTCGGGCGAATGAGCCTTCATCAGTCGTTTAAACAGACCTCAGCGGGAGATCAGGCAATGAAGTGGACAACAACGACAGCCGCGCTGTGCGCAGCCGGCATCTGCGGTAGCGCCTATGCGCAAAGTTCCGTGACGCTGTATGGGATCATCGATCAGTCGATCCAGTACACGCACAACACGGGCGGCGCGAGCAACCAGGTCAAGCTGCAGTCCGGGCAGATGTCGATCAGCCAGTGGGGCCTGCGTGGCAGCGAAGATCTCGGCGGCGGGTTGAGCGCGCTGTTCAATCTGCAAAACGGCTTCAACATCAACACCGGCAAGATGAACTCGGGGCTGCTGTTCGGCCGCAAGGCGTTCGTCGGGCTGGCCGGTTCGTTCGGCTCGGTGACGATCGGTCGTCAGCAGGATACGTTGCAGGATCTGGTTTTGCCGGTGCAGGGCGACAATTTTCTGGAGTACTTCACCGCTCCCGGCGATATCGACAATGCGGACGGCTCCGTGCGCAACAGCAACGCCGTCAAATGGACGAGCCCGTCGTGGCGTGGTCTGCAACTCGCGGCGATGTACGGATTCGGCGGCGTGGCCGGTTCGACCGGATCGGGGCAGGCGTACAACGCGGCGGTCAGCTACAACCACGGTCCGTTCACGATCGCGGGCGGCTACTGGCACGCGGACAACGGCAACGCGACGCTCTCGACGCGCGGGACCAGCAGCGTCGATAGCATCTTCCTTTCGCCGGTGAACGCGGCGTACGCGTCCGCCAGCGCGATCAATATCGCCCGCGCGGGGACGACTTATGCCATCGGGCCGGTCACGCTCGGCGCCTACTACAGCTACGCCGAGTATCTGGCCGACGGCCATTCGACGTTCCGTAACGCGCAGCGCTTCAACAACGTGTCGGCATTTGCGGCGTGGCAGGTTTCGCCGATGCTGATGCTCGAAGGCGGCTACAACCTGCTGAAGTCGCACGGCGGTTCGTCGGCCACGTATCAGCAGGCCACGCTCGCCGCCGACTATGCGCTCAGCAAACGCACGGACCTGTACGCGACGATGAGCTACGGGCACGCGTCCGGCAGCAACGGCGCGGGACCTGCGCAAGCCGTGATAGCCGACGCGTACGTCGACGGCGGGAAGGCGACGCAGGAACTGGTCATCGCCGGCATTCGACACCGCTTCTAGGTACGGCGAATCGGGATGGACGCGGCAGGCGAGGGGCTCAGGTGGCTTTCGCGTGACGTGACGCCGGCGGCCGACATCATCGAATGGTTCGCCGACGAAGGTCGCCGCGCGTACGGCCGCTCATGCCGCCGCGCCACCCGAACGCGCAGCAGATGGTCGTGAAGGAGCCGGTCTATCTGACCGAAGTGCGCCGCTGGCTTGCCGCAACCGAAAGTCCCGATGTTCGGACGGGATTGGTTCGCCTCCGAAAGATGCTTTCGCTGGCGATGAGCGGAGTTTATGGTGCGAGGCAGTGAGTATTGGCCCGAATGAAATGATTCATTGATCGGTGCATTCGCCCGCTCGTTCAGCCGCGTTCAGACCGATCCCGCCATACATCCGCGCAACCACTGATGGGCCGGATCACGATGCACCCGTTCATGCCACAGCATCGACATCTCGAAACCCGGCACGTCAACAGGCGGTTCGACGACTTGCAGCGTGTCGTTGCCGCGCACCAGTCGCGACGGCACCATCGCGACCAGGTCGGTACTCGCCAGCACCGACGCAACAAAGAGAAAGTGCGGTACGGACAGCACCACGTTCCGCGCGACGCCGCGTTCCTCCAGCGCCGCATCCATGACGCCACGAAAACCGCCGCCGACCGGCGACACGATTACGTGATCGAGCTTGCAGAACTGCGCCAGTGTCGGACGGCGCTTCAGGCGAGGATGCCCGACGCGGCTCGCCAGCACATAGCGCTCGACGAACAGGGATTGGCGATACAGGCTCGGCGGCGCTTCTTCAGCGATATGGAAGGCGAGGTCGATCTCGCCTTGTTCCGCGTGGCGTGCCAGCACCGGCGGAATCAATGGCAGGACGGCGAGCCGCGTGCCAGGCGCCGCCGACCGTAAACCGGCCATCGCGGGCAGCACGATCGTGGACTCGCTATAGTCCGATGCCGCGACGCGCCAGGTCCGGCGCGCCCGCGCGGGATCGAACGTGCGGGAGGGCGCAACGGCTAGCGCCAGCGATTCCAGCGCCTGACGCAATGGTTCGCGTAGCTCGTCGGCGCGTGCGGTGGGCCGCATGCCGCGCGGTCCGGGCAGCAGCAGCGGATCGTCGAACACCGCCCTCAACCGTGCAAGCTGCAAGCTCACCGTGGGCTGCGACAGATGCAGCCGCTCGGCCGCGCGGGTCACGTGGTGCTCGGTCAGCAATGCGTCGAGCGTGACCAGCAGATTGAGGTCGACACGCCTCAAGGGATTGTTCATTGCAATACCTGAGATTTTGGAAATTCATTTCCACTATAGCCTGGCCGGATTTATCGTGTGCGCTTCCCTGACCCAATGAGCCCACACGATGAAGGTTCTGCTTGTTCATGCTCATCCCGAGCGAACGTCGTTGACGAATCATCTCATTCAAATCGCCGACGAAGTGTTGAAAGCACGAGGCCACGAGATCATGAAATCCGATCTCTACGGCATGGGATGGAAGGCTGTGTTCGACGCCAACGATTTTCCCCGGCGCGCCAATCCGGCCCGGCTGTCTTTCATCGACGAATCGGGGCATGCGTTTGCCAACGGCTGTCAGACGCCCGACGTCGACGAAGAGCAAAGAAAGATTCAGGCGGCGGATGCGGTGATCCTGATGTTCCCGCTATGGTGGTTCGGCATGCCGGCCATCATGAAAGGCTGGATAGATCGCGTATGGGCCTTCGGTCTGGCCTACGGCTACCGGGGCGCCGGCAACGCGTACCGATACGGCGAAGGCGGCATGGCGGGAAAGCGCGCGCTGCTCGCGGTCTCGGTCGGCGGCCCTGAGCAGGACTATTCCGCGCGCGGCATCAACGGGCCTTTGGACCAACTGCTTTTTCCGATCACGCATGGCACGCTGTTTTTTCCGGGCATGCAGGTGTTGCCGACTTTCGCGATTTATCGGGCGGCGCATATCGACGCCGACCGGATCGCCGAAGCGACTGCTGCGTGGCGTGGCCGACTGGAGCGGCTGTTCGACGACGAACCGGTCGCGTTTCGCCCGCAGAACGGCGGCGATTACCCGGACGGGCATGTACTGGCCAACCACATTGCACCGGATCGGAGTGGTTTGACGGCGCATATCGCGGATTCTCCGTCGGCCGCACTTTCATGCGCACAACGAATCGTCGGCGAAACGTAGGTCAACCTTACCGTGCGGCGTGAGCCGGTCCACGTCCGATCGAGACCGTCGGGAGACGAACGTCATCACCCGCCGCGCCGGCTGATCTGTCGAACGACGAGCCAACCCGCCACGACGAGACAGGCCGCCAGCGTCGCGACCGAGCGTAGCGGGTCGATCGCGAATCGCGTCGTCAGCGCACCGCGCATCAGGTCGATGCCGTAGGCGGCCGGATCGTATGCGGCGGCGAACCGGATCCAGTCCGGCGCCAGATCGAGCGGATAAAGGCCGCCCGACAGGAAGAACATCGGCAACAGCAGTGTATTCGATACCACCGGAAACACGATTACCGACCGGAACGGCAACGCGAGCGCCAGCCCGAGCGCCGAGAACACGAGCGCGGCGAAAGCCATTGCCACGATCAGCACGACCAGGTTTTGCGCGGTGACGCCGATGCCGATCGTCGGCGCGAACGGCAACAGTAGCAGGCTTTGCACCCAGGCGACCAGCGCGCCCGCGCCGATCTTGCCGGCCGCGATCTCGAACCGGCCGACGGGCGACACGAGCAATGCGTCAAGAAGGCCCGTCTGCCGGTCGTGCACGATCCCGACCGCGGCCGAAATCGCAGTGAACATCAGCGACAGGCCGACCACGCCCGGAAAGATATACGCCTGATAACCGCTGACTTCCTCATACGGACCGCTTCGCAGCGCCGCGCCGAGAACGAACAGGTAGAGCAACGGCTGCGTGAGACCGAACACGATGCGAAGCGGCGACGCCCAGAACCGCTTCAAGTCGAACCGGACGATGGCGAGCATATTGTTCATTGCTTTCTTTCCGCGTCCAGCTGCGGGACATCGCGGCGGCGCACGTCGATCCAGTGGCCGACCAAGTCCATGAGGTCGGGCGCCACGACGTCGACGCCCAGCACGCGGTGCGGCATCCGTCGAAGCAGGGCGGGCAACGCGGCCTGCACGTCCGTGCCCGACACGACGACGCTGTCGTTGTCGATCGCGACCGCATGGCGTTGCGCGGCGAGCCAGCGGTGCGCTTCGTCGACGTCAGGCACTTGCAGCCGGATCGTATCGGGAACGGGGGCTCGGATCTGCTGCCAGTGGCCGTCCGCAAGCACAGCACCGCGATCCAGAACGACGACGCGATCCGCGTCGCGCGCCTCGTCGGTGTGATGTGTCGAGCACAGCACGGTGCGCCCGTCGTCGACCAGTGCTTCGATCTCCGACCAGAAAGCCCGCCGCGCGGCGACGTCGAGGCCGAGCGTCGGTTCGTCGAGCAGCAGGATCGGTGGCCGTGCGATCAGCGCGCGCGCCAGTTCGAGCCGTCGACGCTGGCCGCCCGATAGCCGTTGCACCGGCGTCGCGGCGAATACGTCGAGCCCGGATGCGATCAGCAGTTCGCCGATACGCTGTGTGGCTGTCCGCCCGACCAATCCCTGGCAGTGCGCAATGAACCGGAGGTTGTCGCGCACGCTCATGCGCGGCTCCAGCGCCGACGCCTGAAATACGACGCCGATCCGGGAACGGACCCGCGCCGGCATGTCGAGCGCGTCGACGCCGTCGACGAAGACGCGCCCGCTGCGCGGCACGACGAGCGTGGCGAGTACCGAAAGCAGCGTGGTCTTGCCTGCACCGTTGAGTCCGACCATCGCGACCCGTTCGCCGCGCCGGACCGTCAGGCTGACGTCGCGCAGGATCGTGTGGCCGCCGCGTCGAACGCTGACGTCGCGTACGTCGATGCCGGGAGGGTCAGGCATTGCACGCACGCTGGCCGTCCGTGTTAATCGAGGCGTACGGGACGCAACGACGGATCGGTGAAGCGCACACGCGACGCCATTGACCCGGACACCCACACCTGTCCGTGCGCATCGACGATCAACAGCGCGTCGACGCCGATCCTGCGCGCAAGCGCCATCGCCGATGCCGGCCCCACGATGAACGGCGGCTTGCTCGCAGCGTCGGATAACGCGCCCGCGTGGGGCTGACGCTTCACGAGTACGGTTACCGACTCGCTTTGGCTGGCTGGAAAACCGGTGCGCGGGTCGAGGATGTGACTGTAGCGAACGCCGTTGGACACGTAAAAGCGCTCGTAGTCGCCGCTGGTGCCGAGCGCCTCGCCGTCCCGCAGCGCGAGCGTCGCGAACGCGCCCGGCTTGCGCGGGTTGCGGATACCGACCTGCCACGGCGTGCCGCCCTTGCTCCCGAGCGCAAGCAGGTTGCCGCCGACGTCGATCAACGCATTGTCGACGCCGCGCCGCTTCAGGATCGCAGCGGCTTCGTCGAGCGACCAGCCCTTCGCGTATCCGCCGAAATCGATCGCGACCGCGCGGTTCGTGCTGGTGACGACGCCTGACGGCGAAATCGCGAGGTCGGCGATGCGCGCGTGCCGCGCCGCCTCGCGCCGCACCGCATCGCGCGTGGGCGGCTTCACGTCGAACTGGTCGCCCTGAAAGCCCCATAGCCGGATCAGCCTCCCGATGCCGGGATCGAAAAGCCCGTCGCTGTCGAGCGACAACCGCTGCGCGGCGCGCAGCATCTGCGCCAGTTCGGCCGACGCCCGAAACGGCTCGCCCGCGGCGACGCTCGCGTTGAGCCGCGTGACCTCCGACGGCTGCCATGCGTGCATTTCGCGGTGCATCGTGTCGAAGTACGCGAACACCGCATTCGCGTCCTGCTGCGCCTGATTGAGCGGCACGCCGTAAAGCATCAACTGCACGCGTGTGCCGAATACATACGTCCCCTGCACATACACCTGCGGAGTCCTCATCGTCAGCCAAAGCCCGACGACGACGGCCGCAATAAACGCCCATGCAATCCAGACGGATTTTCGATAATCGATCAATTTGAAACTGGATATAAGTGCGTGCATTCCAGAAGCCGATCATATCAAGCGGGATTGCATTGTTGTCATCGATGTCGTCTATTGCGTCCTGACGACGCACTCGAATCGCCGTCCGGAATGGCCGCGCGCATATGCGGCAGAAAGATGCAGTCCGCGCGGACTTAGGATAAGTCAAGGATGGCAGCCCGACAGGCGAATTAGGCTGCGTGCAGCATTTTCGATTAATGGAAGACGGCAAGATAAAACGTCATGCAGGCTGCGGGAAGGCGCCAAAAGTAATTAGAAGCGGGTATTTGAGAAACGAATTTGATGAGGCGGAATGCGATGAATGACCAAAAAGAAAAACACGAAGAATCCGTAACTTCCCCGAACTCCGGACGCCGCCGGTTTCTCGCGTCCTCCGCCATCACGGGTCTCGCGGGCGCCACGCTGTCGCTCGGTCTTGCCGGCTGCAAGAAGGAGGAGGGCGTCGCCGCCGTGGCGGCCGGCTCGACGCCGGCGAGCGGCACGGGCGCCGCGAGCGGCATCGACTGGGAAAAATACGAGGTGCACCCGGGCAAGCTCGACACGTACTACGGTTTTTCGAGCGGCGGTCACTCGGGCGACGTGCGCGTGCACGGCTTGCCGTCCGGACGCGAAATCCGGCGGATTCCGGTTTTCAACATCGACTGCATGTCCGGCTGGGGTATCACGAACGAATCGCGCAAGATCATCGGCACGAGACCGGACGGACAACTGAACTACATCAACGGCGATACCCACCATGTCCACATGTCGTACACGGATGGGGTCTACGACGGCAAATACCTGTTCGTCAACGACAAGATCAATGCGCGGGTCGCGCGTGTGCGTCTCGATACCATGGAGTGCGATGCGATTACGTTATTGCCGAACGTGCAGGGCTTCCACGGTATTTTTCCGGACAAGCGCGACCCGGTCGACAGCCAGATCAATCACACGACCCGGGTGTTCTGCGGCAACGAATTCCACATTCCGCAGCCGAACGACGGCCGCGATCTGAACGATCCGACGAAGTATTTCTGCCTGTTCACCTGTGTCGACGCGTTGACGATGCAGCCGCGCTGGCAGGTGAAGGTCGACGGCAACATGGACCTCGTCGCGACGTCGTACGACGGCAAGCTCGCGTGTTCGAACCAGTACAACACCGAGAACGGCGTCCACTACGAAGACATGATGTCGGCCGAGCGCGATGCGTGCGTGTTCTTTCACGTCGCCAGGATCGAAGAAGCCGTCAGGAACGGCACGTTCTTCCACGTCGGCAAATCGACCGTGCCGGTCGTCGACGGCACCCGTGCGGCCAATGCGGACCCGAAGACCGCGCTCACCGCCTATGTGCCCGTACCGAAGAATCCGCACGGCGTGAACATCTCGCCGGACGGCAAGTACTATGCATGCGCGGGCAAGCTGTCGCCGACCGCGACCTTGATCTCGCACGAACTGATGCTGAAGTGGTTCGACGGCGAACTGAAAGACCCGCGAGATACCGTCGTCGCCGAACCGGAAATCGGCCTCGGACCGCTGCATACGGGTTTCGACGGGAAGGGTTTCGTCTACACCACGCTGTTCCTCGACAGCCAGATCGTCAAATGGGACCTCGAAGCGGCGAAGCGCGCGTATCAGGGCGACCAGACCGCGAAGGTCGTCGTCGATCGCATCGACGTTCACTACCAGCCCGGTCACGGCTTCACGTCGATGGGCGAGACGAGCCAACCCGACGGCCAGTACTTTATTTCGGACAACAAGTTTTCGAAGGACCGCTATCTGCCGGTCGGCCCGCTGCATCCGGACAGCGCGCAACTGATCGACATCAGCGGCGACAGGATGGTGCTCGTCAGCGATCATCCGACCTATCCGGAGCCGCACGATTCGATCATGGTACGGCGCGACATCATCAGGACGCGGCAGATTTACGATCTCGACGAGTTCCCGCTCGCGGTGAAGAGCGCGAAGGACAGCCGCGTCGAGCGCCGAGGCAGGAAGGTCACCGTGTATCTGACGTCTCAGGCGCCGACGTTCGGCCTGCGCGAATGGACGGTGAAGAAGGGCGACGAAGTCACGATCATCCTGACGAATCTGGACAAGGTCGAGGACCTGACGCACGGCCTCGCGATTCCGTTCTACAACATCAGTTTCGTCGTGCATCCGCAGCAGACGCAGTCCGTCACGTTCATTGCGGACAAGCCGGGGGTGTTCTGGTGTTACTGCCTGAACTTCTGCCACGCGCTGCACCTGGAAATGCGCTCTCGGATGCTGGTTGAAGCGTAGCAAACGGAACCGGAGAAGGAGCGGCCTTTCCGTTTCCGAACGCGCGCTGCCTGAAGATCGAACCGACGTCCGAAGTCGACCATGCTGAACTTGCCACGTGCAGCGACGCTCGTCGTTACCTTGTTGCTGCTGGTACGCGTCGCCGCCGCCGCCACATGGGGGGTCCATCCGGGAGAGCGGATCGGTGCGGCCATCGACGCGGCGCAGCCGGGAGACACGATCGTCGTCCACCGCGGGCGGTACGACGAGAACCTCACGATCGCGAAGCGCGTCACGCTGCGCGGCATCGGCCGGCCGGTGATCGACGGGCACAACGCGGGCGACGTGATCCGTATCACGTCGCCGGACGTGACGATCAGCGGTTTCATCGTCGCGAACAGTGGCGCCGATCTGACCGCGCAAAACGCGGGCATCTACGTGCGGCCGGGCTCCGATCGCGCCGAGATCGACGATTGCGAACTGGTGTACGACCTGTTCGGCATGTGGATCGAGCGGTCCGCCGACGTACGGGTGCGCGGCAACGTGATCGTCGGCAAGCGGGACTTGCTGTCGCCGAACCGCGGTAACGGTATTCAGTTGTACAACACGACGGGTGCGCAAATCATTGGCAATACCATCAGCTATACGCGCGACGGCATTTACGTGGACGTATCGCATCACGCACTGTTCGAGGACAACACGATCCACGACGTCCGCTACGGCACGCACTACATGAACTCGTACTACAACGTATGGGATGGCAACACGGTCTACCACAACCGCGCCGGCCTCGCGATCATGGAAGCGCGCAACCAGGTAGTGAAGAACAACCGCGTATGGGGCAACACCGACCACGGAATCATGCTGCGCACGGTCCAGGATTCGGTGATCGAGAACAACGTCGTCGCCGGCAACCAGAATGGTTTCTTCATCTACGACACCGTGTACAACACGATTCGCGGCAACCTCGTCGTCGGCAATCGCGTCGGTGTGCATCTGTGGGGCGGCTCGATCCACAACGACGTGGCCGGCAACGATTTCATCCAGAACCGCGAGCAGATCCGCTACGTCGCGGCAAACGACGTGGCGTGGCCCGGCAACTACTGGAGCAACTACTACGGCTGGGACCGGCGCGGCCGCGGCATCGGCGATATTCCATACAGGACGAGCGACCTCGTGGATCGTCTGACCTGGCGCGTCCCCGCAGTGAAAGTGCTGATGAACAGTCCCGCTGTGCAATCGCTGCGTCTCGTCGCCCAGCAGTTTCCGCTGATGAACGTGCCGAGCGTCGTCGACGACGCGCCGCGGATGCGGCCGTCGCATGCGGACTGGGCGGCGTGGTTGGGGAAGCGGCATGATTGAACTTGCGGGCGTCGCCAAATCGTTCGGCTCGCTGCGCGCGGTCGACGGCATCGACCTGCGGATTCGCCGCGGCGAACTGTTCGGATTCATCGGCCGCAACGGCGCAGGCAAGAGCACGCTGTTCAAGCTGATGCTCGGCCTCGTGACTGCGGACGCGGGGCAAGTGCGCGTCGGCGGCGAAACCGTAGACAGCCCGAAGTTTCGTGCGATAAGGCGCACGCTCGGCTACCTGCCCGAAAACGTCGTGCTTTACGACAATCTGACCGGATTGGAAACGCTGCACTTCTTCGCACGACTGAAGGGCGTCGACGTGGGCGAGTGCGTGCCGCTTCTCGAACAGGTCGGTCTGAGCGATGCGGCGGCGCGCAAGGTGCGTGAATACTCGAAAGGGATGAAACAGCGGCTCGGTTTCGCCCAGGCGCTGCTCGGCAATCCGCAGCTTCTTTTTCTCGACGAGCCGACCAACGGCCTCGATCCAGACGGCATCCGCGAGTTCTACCGGATGCTGAAGGCGCGCCAGCTTGCCGGCGCGACGATCGTCATCACGTCGCACATTCTTGCCGAGATCCAGCAACGCGTCGATCGCCTGGCGATCTTGAGCGCCGGTCGGATTCGGGCGGTGGGAAGCGTGCAGTCGCTGCGTGCCGACATCAATCTGCCGCTGTTCATCGAAATCGTGTCGCACACCGACGACACGCGTCCGCTCGAAGCGGCGCTGCGCCGCGCGCCGTTCGGCAAGCTGACGATCGACGGACGCCGCGTCGCATTCGCGTGTCCGCGCGACGCGAAGATGACGGCGATTGCCGCGCTATCCGCGCTGTCCACCCGAATCGCCGATCTACAGATTCTGGAGCCGTCGCTCGAAGACGTCTTCCTCTCCTATACGGAGGGGAGTGCATGAACCGGTCGAACTGTCCGCAGTGGATGCCGATCCGCGTCATCGCCGGCAAGGAGTTTCGCGATCGCATCCGCAACCGCTGGGTGCTCGCGATATCGTTGGTGTTCGCCGTATTCACGCTCGCGATCGCGTACTTCGGCGCCGTTACCCAAGGCATCGTCGGCTTTCAGGGCATCGAACCGCTGATCGCGAGCCTCGTCAGTCTCACGATCTACCTGTTGCCGCTGATCGCGCTGCTGCTCGGCTTCGACGTGCTGCTCGGCGAGCGCGAACGCGGCACGCTGGACTTGTTGCTGTCGTATCCGATCAACCGCATCGAATTGCTGCTCGGCAAATACGTGGGCCTCGCGGCGGCGCTGACCTGCGCGACGCTCGCGGGATTCGGCCTCGCCGGTATCGTGATCGTCGTGCGGGCGCCGGCAGCCGACTGGTATCAGTACGCGGGCTTCGTCGTCAGCGCCGTGCTGCTCGGCTGGGTGTTCCTGAGCCTCGCGGTGTGCGTGTCGGCGGTCTGCGCGAGCCGGACGTCCGCAAGCGGGGTGGCGATCGCGCTGTGGTTCTTCTTCGTGCTCGTCTACGACCTGCTGCTGCTCGGCGCGCTGGTGCTTACCGGCGGTGCCGCGCTGGGCCCGCTGTTTCCTTTACTGCTGCTGCTCAATCCCGCCGACGTGTTCCGCATTCTGAACATCTTCGGCCCGGGCGATCTGCACACGATGTTCGGTCTCCTGAGCGTGTTTCCGTTCGCGCTCGCGGAGCCGCTTTTTCTCGGTCCGGTGCTGCTCGCGTGGATCGCGGCGCCGCTCGGCGTTGCCGCATGGAGATTCAATCGATGAATGCCCGTTGCCTGACAACGGTTGGCCGGACGATGATCGCGGCGCTCGCGTTCGTGCTCGTCGCCGCGTGCGAACAGGACGTGCGCATGTTGCCGCCACCGCATGAGATTACCGATTCGACCGTCAGCGTGCTCGACGGCATGAGCCTGAACGAGTATCCGGGCCCGAAGGCGGAGATCATCTACGCGGACGGGCAAACGGACTTCTTCTGCGACACGTTGGGACTCTTCTCCGTGTATCTGCGCCCCGAACATGACCGGAAGGTGAGCGCGGTATATGTGCAGGACATGGGCGCCGCCGACTGGCAACACCCGGTCGGGCACTGGATCGATGCGAAGCGCGCGATCTATGTGGTCGGCTCCAGAAAGCTTGGCGCAATGGGACAGACGTTCGTGTCGTTCGCGAGCGAAAGCGGGGCCGAACAGTTCGCGAAATCCGAAGGCGGCAAGCTGTACCGCTTCGACCAGATCACGATCGACATGGCGACGACCGATGGCGGCGTAGTCAAGGACATGAAGATGTGAGGGAGCCGGGATGACCCATTTTTTCCGCAACGTTCCCAGCGAAGCGGTACGGCAGATCGATACGTTGGCGAGTCTGCTCTACGACCTGCGCGAGGACCGCAAGCGCATTCTCGCCGAATACGGCGCGGACAGCGAACAACAGTTACTCGCGCGGATTGTGAGCGGCGAGTTCGACGCACATCCGGCCTACGAACACTATCTGGCCGCGAAGATCGTTGCGCGGACGCGCGAAACGGTCCGCGCTCAGTTGAGCGAACTGCTGGCCACGGGAATATGACGATGCTTCACGTCGAACTTAAGGAACGGATCGAGTCGACCTTCGACGCGACGCAACTGGAGTCGGTCACGCTATGCCGCGATGCGCTCGAACTGCGCCTGTCGAATGGCGTCGACCTGACGCTGCGCATAGTCGGGCCGGGCGAGTACGCGATGAACTGGCGATGGGGCGAGGCCGCGATGAGCATCGACACCGCGCCGCTGCACGACACGCTCGGCACCTATCCGAACCATCTGCATACGTCCGATGGCGGGGTCGCCGACGACCCGGTCACCGAAATCGCCGCAAGTCCGTGGGACAACGTCCGCGCGTTGATCGGGCGACTGCTCGACGAGCCGCTGCTTGGTCGTGCGCCTTCGTTTGCACATCTTGCGTCCCGTGCATCAACGAACCCGTCCTCATAAGGAAAATCATGAAAATTCACGATCTGATGATTGCCGTATCCGCAGTGACGCTTGCGCTGAGTGTGGCGGGTTGTGGGAAAAGCGAGGAGACGTCAAAGGCGGCCGGCGCCGCGCCGGCGTCGATCGCGCCTGTCGCGTCGGTATCGATCGCGGCGCCCGCATCGGACGCAACGGTTGCGTCGGCCGAACCGGCTGCCGCCGACGCCGCCGCGGCAATGAATGAAACCGCTGTGGCCGCAACGAGCGCCGATGCGTCGAATGCGAACGGGGAAAAAGTGTACAAGAGCGTCTGCTTCATGTGCCATCAGACGGGCGCCGCGGGCGCACCGATCCTCGGCGACAAAGGCGATTGGGCGCCGCGCATCGCGGCCGGCAAGCCGACTCTTTATCGACACGCGCTCGAAGGCTTCGCCGGCAATAACGGCGCGATGCCGGCGCGCGGCGGCAATCCTTCCCTGAAGGACGCAGACGTCGAAGCCGCGGTCGACTTCATGATTGCCAAGGCGCAATAACGAAGGCGATTCTCCAGGTGACACGAATGAACGTGGGGTTACGGATCCTGCTGTTGGTCCTGCTTGTTGCGGTGGCCCGCCCGGTCCTCGCGTCGATTTACGAGCAGGAGTTGCCCGACCCGCTGTTCAGTCAGCCCGAGATGTGCCAATGGACCGACTGCACGGGTGTGCTGCCGGGCGCGACCGCCTTTTCCGCGCGCAAGGGAAATCCGCCGTATGTCGAAGGGTATGCGGACGACGGGCGCGCGCGGGTGCTGAAGGGCTATGTGTTCCTGTCGACGGACATCGTCGACATTCAGGGCTATTCGGGCAAGCCGATCGTCACGCTGATCGGAATGGACACGCACGGCGTCATTACCGGCGTCAGGGTGCTCAAGCACAGCGAGCCGATTTTGCTGGTCGGGATTCCGGAGAGCAAGCTGCTGACGTTTCTCGATCAGTATGTCGGCAAGTTCGCCGGCGCGCGCTTCGAGATCGGTCACGGCGACCCGGGCAGCACGAGCCTCGACGCGATCTCCGGCGCGACGGTCACCGTGATTGCCGAAAACCAGTTGATTTCCCGCTGCGCGATCGCGATCGCGAGCCAGGTCGGCATCGTAAATGAAACGATTCTTCGGCAGGCGACGCTGCTGCCGACGGACACGCACTACGACTGGCGAGAACTCGTCGACATGGGCGCGGTTCAGCATCTCACCGTCAACGCCGTGGACGTCGGTGCGGCGAACACCGGCTCGCCGTATCTCGACCTGTACTACGGCTATCTCAGCGCGCCCGCGATCGGCAAAAGCATTCTTGGCGAATTCGGCTTTGCGCAACTGATGAGCCGGCTCAAGCCCGGCGAGCACGCAATTTTCGTCGTCGCGAACGGCACCGAGTCGTTCAAAGGCTCGGGCTTCGTGCGCGGCGGGATCTATGACCGCATCCAGATCCGGCAGCAGATCAACGCGTTCACGTTCAAGGATTCCGACTATCTGAACCTTTACTCGTTGCAGGCGGTCGGGACGCCTGCGTTCAACGAGACCGGCATTTTTATTCTTCGCAGCACGAAGTTTAGCGCCGCATACCCATGGCAATTCATATTCTTGAGCCAGAAGCTCGACCGGGATAGCGGCGCGAAGACGTTCACCGCATTCAGTTCGCGATACTGGTTGCCGGCGCGGTTTCTCGACGGAGGCCGTCCGCGCGTCACCGACGAAGCGCCCGCGTGGCACAACGTGTGGAAGAGCAACGCGCTGGAGATCGGCGTCTTCGCCGGCTGGGCGCTGGCGGTCATGTTCTTCTTCGCCACGCGGGACCGCTGGGTGCGCAAAGCGACGCGTGCCGACAGCCGTTGGGTTGCGTGGCCTAAAACGGCAAGCTGGTTGATCGCACTCGGCTTCGCCGGCTGGTATGAAATGGCGCAGCCGTCGATCACGCAGGTGCTGACCTTGATCCATTCGCTATTGGGCGGCTGGAATGCCGGGCTCTTTCTGTCCGATCCGTTCATCTTCGTGTTCTGGATCGTGATTGCCGTCACGGTGATCGTCTGGGGGCGCGGGTTGTTCTGCGGCTGGATGTGCCCGTTTGGCTCGTTGTCCGAACTGCTCTACAAGATTGCGCGGGCGGTAGGTCTGAAGAAGTTGCAGGTCAAGCTGCCGATGCGCTCGCACAACATCCTGCGCCGGCTCAAGTACGTGGTGTTTGCGGTGCTGCTCGTCGTGTCTTTCTTCTCGATGCCGTGGGCCGAAAAACTCGCGGAGGTCGAGCCGTTCAAGACGACGTTCCTCGTCGGCGTGCTCAACCGGTCCTGGCCGTTCGTGCTGTTCTGGGCCGTCGTCGTCGGCGCGTCGATATTCATCGAGCGGCCATTCTGCAAGTATCTGTGTCCGCTCGGCGCGAGCCTCGCGCTGCCGGGGCGCTTCCGGCTCCTCAAACTCCGCCGCAAGCCCGAATGCACGACCTGTCGCGCGTGCGCGGTGCGCTGCGGCTCGCAATCGATCGACGCGGCCGGACGCATCGACCCGACGGAATGCATGCTCTGCCTCGACTGCATGGTGCTGTATTACGACGAACACACGTGCCCGCCGCTATCGAAAGAGAGAAAACGCCGCGACAGGGAAGGGCTGCCGCTGACGCCGGTCGGCCGGGACGGACATTACATTCCGGCCAAAAAGGTTTGACGCGGGCACTGTTTGCCGCGTCTGCCGGCGCGCGGCGCTGCACGCTCCGGACGACGCTGCCCGAAAAAACAGAAACCCCGCAAGCCGTTGGGCTGACGGGGTTTGATGTTCGATGTTTGGTGGAGCCGGCGGGAATCGAACCCGCGTCCGCAAGCAGTCCACAACCAGTTCTACATACTTAGTTCAGTCGTTTGATTTAACCGCACCGACGCGGACGAACACGCTTCGTTACGGCGAGCCACTTGATTTTCGGCCCCGGCACCGTGGCGCAACCGGGGATTATCTGACGTAAATGACCTCGCTGGTCTTGCGA
>Ga0164242_10001393_pt1 | contig 28610 bp, 30 predicted proteins | sample OricomgcompostMG_FD_108783 | JGI IMG/M metagenome (GOLD analysis project Ga0164242, IMG submission 108783) | Miracle-Growth compost microbial communities from Emeryville, California, USA - Original compost - Miracle growth compost (MG) ...
GATTGCCTGCCGGGACGATAAACGCAATAGAACTTCACTACGGTACCTAATTAGTATTTAGGAACCGGTTAACCTATCCCTCTTCCAATCCAATTATTTCTGAAAGCCCGTCTGTTGTGTCGTCGTATGTACTTGTCTCCACATATCACGGTAACCATTTTCCTCCCCCCGCATTTTGACAGCCCCTAGGCTCTAGACCTCTTAACCTCAAGTATGGCTATTGGCAATGGCCTCTCAACTTACTCGGACATGATGCAGCACCCCTCCTTTTATCTATTAACATGTCGTTGTCGAAGCCTCATCCACGGTTCACAGACCTACCCCTGAACCCCTCCGATCCTCCATATTCAGCATGGGGTCTATATGGGCCGGACGACGAACTAGGAACTCTCAACCTGTTGACCCCCGAGCGCAAGCGCAACGCTGCTAAGGAGATCAAGACGGGCGTAAGTGTCGGGTTAAACTGGCCTCTTCATTTCATGGACTACACAGGTGCATTCCGAGACACGACGAAGCACGAGCTCGTAGAACTTACGCCAAATGTTAATGTGAGCGGGAACCTGGGCCCTGTATTAACTTGATAGTTACATGCTGACCTAGGTACGATAAGGATGACAAGTTATATATGAATACCCAGATAGGTTCGCAGTGGGATGGGCTCAGGCACTACGGCTACGACGATGGGAGGTTCTACAATGGCCTCACACAGAAGGAGATATACTCCGGGCAGACAACAAAGCTCGGAATCCATGGTGAGTAAATTTTGATCACGTCTGGCGTCTAGTTGTGGCAAATGTTAACATGGATGTAGCCTGGACAAGACAAGGCATTGTTGGTCGAGGCGTGCTCATCGACTTCGCCGCGTACGCAGCCCAAAATGGTATCCAATACGACCCACTAGCCCGTCATGCCGTGCCATTAACAACCTTTCGCGCCATCGCGACTTCGTGCGGGATCAAATTCCAGCCCGGGGACATTGTGTTCCTACGGACGGGCTTCACCCGGGCCTGGGAAGGTGCAAGTCTGGCCGGGAAGAAAGTCGTCATGGGCAAGTCACCGTTTGAGTACGTGGGGATGGAATCGACGACGTCGGTAGTACAGTTCCTGTGGGACACTCAGATAGCCGCCGTCGCTGGCGACTGCCCGGGGTTTGAGGCGTGGCCACCAGGGGCTGCTGACGGGGGGGGAGACGGCGAGCTGGTGGCAGGTATGCACCCGACACTTCTCTCAGGGATTGGTATGCCTATTGGTGAGATGTTTGATCTTGAGGCGCTTGCGGACGAGTGCGAGAAGCAGAAGCGGTGGACCTTTTTCGTCACTAGCATGCCGTTGAACTTGAGAGGCGGCGCTGCGAGTCCACCGAACGCCACGGCTGTGTTCTGAATTCCAAGTGTCCCCGGTCTGCTGCGGTACGGAACTAATTACTGGGAGTAGGATAAAACCTCAGCCACAAATATAAATACAGAAGTAAACTGATAGGCTGCTCCCAATACCTATTCTAATTTCAACCCGGTGGCACACGGCATTGATAAGGGCTTCTTGGTGTTCGGTTGTGACGACCCAACTTTCGGCCCCCATTCTCGGTGAGAAACAGGGGATAGGCGGCCAACTAAAGGCACAGGATGGTCACCTTGGGATTTGTATCTGACCGTACAAGTTAGGATATCTCAGAGAATAGCGGTCCTTTATTAACCTACTACGTATGCTACCGCAGATTCATCGGCCGGAAAGTCTAAGGTACTGCAGGACAAATGAACCCGACACCACGGCACCATCCCTCCATCGCCCAGAGACGCTTAGCTCGGGCGTTAAACTGGAGAAGTAATACATAAAGCCGGCATACTGACAACCCTTTCGGAAAGTTCCGGACACTTGGGAATCCTACCACTCCAGTCGCCGCAGCCCGACGAAGACCGCAGCCCAACCAGTCATAGTCTGTGCCACCTGTCGAGGGCAGCCAGATCCAGTCACGCTGCCAAACGATTCTGCAGGAGTACGAATGGGTGGTCACAGCTACCAATCGGGCAGCTTTGCGATTCCCCCAGGTCCCACAGCCTGCCGGGAGGTTGCAGCACCGGACGAAGAAAGTTCCTGCGGGCGGCCGAGTTACTCTGGCATGACGACGGTCTCGTCTGATATAACCTGGAAGCAGCGACTTATCTGGTTTGCTCTCATGATACAAGCCAAACGCTGAATTGTCAAGACTTGCATAAGTGTAGAGGCAAATTCGACTTTGGTAGTTTTGACTTTTGTTAATATTACGCAAACCCCAACCCTAATGGCCCTTCCGAGTTTTCTTGGCAGACTCGCAGAGGAACTTGCCCGAATGCGACTAGATGGCAGTAGCAGGTGGCTGTTACTGGCTGGGAACTCTCAACTCCACCAGTCGACCAGGCCAACGGTGGCTAGTTGCTGGCGCCACGTCGCCACGAACCAGTATTTGTACCCCAGAACGGGGTACATGGTGGATTGGCGAGGCCCACTATTTTATCTCCTCGTTGCCCACGATCGGCTCGCGGCCGGGAGGAGGCCAACACTGGCCAATTCTAGGAAACAGGGTGCCTGGAGACAAATCCCAACAGTCTGTGCTTGGTTTTAACCTACGATGAAACGCACAAAATACCGACTTGCAATTGTGGTTATGAAATGGTCGCCGTGCGAATCGATTCTAGCTAAGACTATCTGTTGTTGGGATGTGGACGAGGGACGAGCTAGTAAGCTAAGGGGAATCGCGGATGCCCATCCGTGAAAACCAACGATGTCCACCAACCCTCTCAACAAATACCTCAACCACGACGGGAAACTGCCGGCCAAGTGAAAAGATCCAATGCGATTGAATTCCATATACGCTGCGGGACGAGGTGCATTTTCGGAGACAGCAAGACGGAGCAGAGGCGAGTCATGTTGGGCCATTGTTCCGGTAGGGGGCAGAACGAAATCGCAGTCGCGATTTCGTACCAGCGATATACTTAAGACGAGAGAATTGATCGGCCCCCTTCGTTCAAAATGTATCCAAACCCATTCCTTGAGACCTCAATAAGCGGTGGTAACCTGCCGAATGCGAGAACAGTCAGACAAGGACCTGACAAACAGGTATGATGTTCCTGTGAGAGGTGGTGGTCAACGGGGAGGAAGACCACCCCTATCCGCGAATTCTCCGCCACCCACCACCACAACGCTGGACAGGCTGACTTACACGCGCGTACTTAGGCTTGCGAGCACCAACCACGCTGGGATTCCCGTCAATACGACGGTCAGATTCTCATCGGAGCCGCACTCTTTTATGCTAGAGAGTTGGCTTCTGACAAGGGAGCCCACAACAATCTCGGAGCGCCTAGTTCGGTCGTCGTGCGACAGCCCAGAGTCCAGGAAGAGCGGTTGCGTGGCAAAGGCCAAGGCGACCATTGACATCATTGAGAGATCCTTCGCAAACGGCAATTCTAGTTCTGAAGAGTCCTGAACAAGAAGTCACTGCTGCTGCTGCTAGTGCTAGCATGTCTTCCTCCAAGCGGACTCGCCGTGCCGAGAGCGACAGGGGCAGGAGCCCCGTTCCGGGCCATAATGACCACGATCTGATGACTCTATTTAAGCAGTTCTCAGACACTGTCATCCGAAAGCTGGACAACCGAGCTGCTGAGAAGTGGCCCAAGGAATACGAAACGTATCTCGCATGCCCTTTCCGAAGACGTAATCCGGCCAGATATGCCAACGTTCTCGACTGTGCATGCACAGGATACGGCTTCAGGGACATTGCTGATCTTAGGTACGCTTTGTTTCACTTTACTGTTCCCCCGATCGACCTGCCCAGTCGCGAACCACCGAGCATACCTAACAAGATTCAGGGACCACATCAAACGGGTACACAGTGACCGGTACGGATGCTCAAACTGCAAAGAGCGGTACCAGTGTAGGGACAAGTACCTCGCGGAGCAGGAGAGGAAGCATAAGGATGAGTGCAAGTACGCCAAGAAGGGGCGAGTTGAAGTTAGCGACTTCAAACCCGAGTGGATGACGCCCGGGGAAGATAAGCGCTACTTCAAGCTCGACTTCCGAAGGATGGTCGGCCTGAAGGTGGAGGACCAATATCTTAAGATATGCGAGGCCATCTGGCCTAGGTTTGACAGCGAAGGGCTCAATATCTGTGAGTAATCATTCTCTCCCTCCCAACCATCATTCCTCGAGACTGACTTCTTTGCCTACCCAGGGAGTAAACCCGGTGACGCGGTCGCCAAGTGCTACCTTGCAGAGCTTCTGGAGGACCCGGACCTATACACCCCATTCTTCATTCCCCTAGCCAAGATGGCCGGGAGCAGGCGTGGCGTAGCCTCCAGCGGACGATTAGACAGCCGACAGGAGCAATTCACGGACTATTACGCCACTGAGGTTGGTATCACACCCGCGTGTCGGTTCTGTAACAATTGGTCGCTGACAGGGATCACCTAGGTAGCTCAGCCAGTAATGGTCAACAACATGCACGGTGGAGGGTTTGATACACTATCCTATCCGTTCGACTGGCCATATACAGAGGACGAGTCCACATCGACGCATAACCGTCTCCAGCAGCTCAACCAAATCCCGCAGCCGACCTACTACGCCGACAACGACAAGGGACCAAAGGACTCCGGCTACTGGTCATCCGCACAGGGGGATATGGACGTAGGCATGGATTCTTCTATGTCGACGATGACTTTCGATTCGCTGAATCTGCCGACGACGGAGTATGAGCTTCTCGCTGATTTGACAACTCCTGCACATTTACAGGGGGATGTATACATGGGAGATGACTTGAGCCTCAATGAATTGAATCTTATGGTCTGAGAGTAGGAAAAGGGGAGATGCTAGGGAGATACGGAAACCTGGATAAGCGTATGACTTTTGCGTGTGCGGCCTAATGACCTAACGGAGTTCGCAGGTGCGGTATATCCATTAGCTTGCTTCCTGCGCGGTCGGTACTCATCACGATTTTATGAATTATGACATCAAAAACTTCTCCTGTATTTAAATTGTTACCTATTTACCTTAGCACTTAGTTTGAATCATTTGCCTCTCCGCCCGAGTTTCCCCCACCATCCTCCGGTGGCTGCAAGGGGCCATCGTGAACAACACAGGCCGCTTTCGTAATATCTAGGCGTCCCTTGGATTTTCCGCCATACCACTTCACCTTAGAATTTGGTGGACATAACCGAGTTCAGTCCTTTGGAGGGCGGTAGGTGATGAGAAGAAACCTCGGTATTGGGTAGAAGCTGACCGTTAATGATAAATAAGCTTCGGAAATATGGACTCGAAGTCAGAAGATTGTTAATTTTTGCTACATGCTTTGCTAGGCTCTATGCCTGCTGCTAACTCCATCAAGTTGGCTATCAGCTTTTATCGTTCATTGGAGACTTCCTACTTGGCGCACCGGGGCGTTTTCTGAAGTGACATATTGCGGCCTATGAACTCGGAGGGAATGAAGGAAAACGGAAGTAAGAGAAAAGGGTGAAGATCCCGGGTCCCGAGAGAGTAAGCATGTAGTACCTGACTTCTTATCACCAGTATAAAGCCTCTGGTGAAGTGGCAATAGATGCGCAAGCTATCTAGATCATTGCTTGCCTCGGGAATAAGGCCGTCGTCCTGCCCTGGCTAAACATCTAGTGATAATAGCAAGGATATCCATGATGTGACGAGAAAGTTGCAACCACCGGCATATGTAGTTCAACTAATTATACTTCCCCGCGTTCTCTTGGCAGAGCCATCAGCCATAAATCTCCTTTGATGGTGATCTCCAAGGGACTGACATCCTTGTCGATGACGATGTTGAGCTGGTAAGTGAGTATCACAGCACTGCCCCCATGAATGGTTCCATTCTTCTTCGTTCTAATGTTGATATCCCAATGATCTGGGCTAAAGGATAGGTAGGCTTGAGGGACGTACGTCGACAACGCCGTAAAACTTCTAAAAGTCCCGAGCATGATCGAAGAGGCTGACAGCCAATCAGTTCTCCGTATCCACCCCGGTTGCGGGTCCAGAATACCGGGACCCACACAGCTGGGAGACTGACGTGACCCGCCTAATTTCACAGATTGGGCGGGTTCAACGCGTCAGCTGTCCTTCGAGGAGGCCCATCGGCCAAACCTCGTCGACCCAAAAGGTTCCCAAGCCTTGAGATCGCTGTGCCTTTGCTGCCAGAGTCGAACCCGTGTTGCCGAAGTCAAACTTATTGGCAGAATGAGCATGATGGCGAGAGGGAGATCTCGTTACTTGACCATCGTGTCTGCAGCCTTCCTCCTCTACTTGACATTTCCATACCTCCGCTACGTTGGCGACTATGTCCGCCAAACGAACCCGTTCTCGGGCCAGAAGGAGATCGAGCAAGCCTTCGTTGCGACTGAGAAGGAACTTGCCTGCCTAAAGGGAGCTGCCATACCCGGCGAGGCGGCTCCCTCTGGCCGCGCCGATCCGATCCCCAATATCGTCCACTTCATCTTCGGCCTGAAGAACCCCCTTGACCACCCGGGCGCTGGACACTTCGACTTTATGACCTATCTCGCCGTGCGAAGCGCCATTGTGTCTCTCAAGCCTGACGCCGTGTACCTCCATTACACGTATCTCTCCGAGCCGCCGTCCCCCGATGCGCACGCCGACCCTTTCACAAATCCTTGGGTGCAGCGACTCCGAAAGGACATCAAGCTCGTGCATCACAAACCCCAGACAACAGCGAAACAATATGCGCACATGTCCGACATTATGCGCCTCGAGTTCCTTCGCGACCAAGGCGGCATATACCTCGACATTGACAGCTTCGCCCTCCGATCCTTCGAGCACATAGCCAAGGTCCCACACCCGCACGACGTCGTGCTAGGCCACGAGGGCGGAAACAGGTGGGGCCTCTGCAACGCCGTCATAGCCGCCCGCCCGAACAGCACCTTTGTCAAGCGGTGGCTACAGAGCTACGAAACGGCCGACCTGAATCGGGAGTGGAACTACCACAGTGTTTTGTGGCCCAAGGAAACAGAGCAGCAGTACCCGAGCGAGGTCTGTGCCCTACCGCCGGATGCCTTCTTCTGGCCTACATGGACGTGGAGGCACATCGACTGGATGCACGAGACCCTGAGTAGGGAGGCCGCCGATTTCTGGATGGCGGAGATCAAGAAACATGGCGGCAGTCTCTTCGAGAACCAGGTTGCTTATCACGCGTGGAATCAAATGGCCTGGGATCGCTACTTGAGCAAGCTGACGCCGGGTATCGTCAGGAACCGGGACACTCGTTTCAATCTGCTGATGAGGAGGTTCCTGGAGGACGACGTGTGAAACTAGCCTTGGCCTTGCAGTCACAGGCGGATTTGCTCGACGTTTCCAATATAGGGCATCCCGTAACACAAGCAGGCGGGAGTTGATGTGTTAGGGCAACCTTCTACCCTTCCCGGACGCACCAACAGAGCGGGGTGATCTTCCACCAGGGGCGACCTTGCTTGATAAACTCCGAACCAGCATGATTCTGGAGGTCTCTGAACGCTTGGACCCTAGGCCTCCGAGAAGGTGTTATGGGGGCTGTCCGCCTTCGATGGTGCACACTCGCTGGTGTTCACCGCGTGTCCCGGACGCGCTCTATCGAACAGGACCCCAAATGGGGGGACAAAATGCACGAGGATCTAGATGCCGCAGCATCACTAAACTTCCTAGTCGGCCGGCGCCCACTGTATTATTAGGAGTTATCGCGTGGCGGCGCTGGGAGCCAGACTACACCAAAAAGGGTTAATTACTGCTAGCAATAGGTAGACCGAATATGGTCTACTGTTCTCATAGATATTATGGAATGACTCAATCGAGTCTACACATATGAGCGAATATGATTGCACTGTACCAATTCTATGCAAGTCCGCCATAGGTGGGTGATGATGATCCTCAGGCTCTCCGCAGCTCCTAGTCCGACCTCCTTCCCAAATTGACACTTTAGCCTCAAGCCAAGCATCTCTGGCTCTCAGGTCAGCGTCGGCACCGACCACGGTGCCCATTGATCGAGATAGAAAGTATAATTCTGATCTGTCCTGTACACGCTCGTCGAACCCGCCCCTTCCTTCCCAAGCAAGAACTTGTCGATAAACGCCGTCAGTTCGCCTTGTTGGGCCGCTGGGAAGTTGCAGTGCGCATGCGCACCGGCCTGGCTATAGCCAAACGTATCCAGAGCGCCGAGGGCCTGCCACTGCCTCCTCGCCGCGCCCATGCAGCCGTACGTGCTCTGGGGGCCAAGCCAGTCGATCGGATTCTCCATAACGTACATCGGCCGCGGCGCAATGAGTCCCGCCAGCATATGGTGGTCGAACGGCAATTCGTTGAACCTGCGGACGTATTTCCCAAATTCCTCTCTGAACCAAACGCCCTCGATGACGACATCTGCAATGTCGTCGAGATGGTACCCCTGGTTGCTCTCCCAATCCGCGATGCGCCAGCACCCCGCCCCGCCTGTGCCCGACTCCTGCGGTAGAGTGAGCGCGACGCGAGGGTCCAAGGCGCCCGCCACCAGAGCGCCCTTGGCGTTGCGGGAGCAACCCGTGACGCCGAGGCGGATCGGGTCGATGCCGGTCTGGTCGCGGGTCAGCTCAAGGCCGTCGATGATGCGGGAGATGCCCCAAGCCCAGGCGACCAATGACCCCGCGCTGTGGTTTCTGCCGTAGAGGTCGTAAAACTTCCCCGCCCGGCCCGGGGAGCTGCCGACCTGGTGGGCGATTTCGTCGTTGTTGAAGAGGATGCCGGCGACGGTCGAGGGGATCGGGATGCTAGCGGCGCCGAAGTAGATGATGGCCGGGACATCGTCGCCGCTAGGCTTAGAGATGGTTGCGGAGAAGGAGATAGACCTGTCACCCTCAGAGGCGTTGATGGTCAGATTATTGCCGGAGTACGTGGCCGTGACGGAGGAGGGCTTTGGGGGCATAATTCCCAGTTCGATTTTCTGCATCAGGGCACTGATTTCGGCTTGTCGGCAGGCCCAGTCAGCCTTCGAGGTGACCTTGCCTCCGGCTTGGAAGGTAAATGGGTCGGGCAGCGCAGAACTTGAGGCGCCGGGGCCATCAGGAAGTGTAGGGCAGGCCGTGCTGCCACTACTACCGGCGCCAGTCGTCGTTGGAGTTGTGAGCGCTCGAGGAGCTTGCGGTGCTGCTTCTGACGCCACAAGAATCAACGCTATCGCAAGTATGCGAGTCGGTTTCATGATTCCAATTCTCAAACCTCCAGTCAGGCTGTTACACAAGTCTACGACGGTGCAGCGGATCTTGGGGTAGGTAGAGCCTTTTTATACCACTTCCACATGCTTCGATCAAAGAGGAGAGCGATTAAATATTGGCTTAACCTAGGCTGCACCACGGAGGTATGCAATAGCCATACATTTACACTTACTCAACATATGTACGTTAATATAACAAGTCACCTGGGACACTTATATCCTTTAGGTGTTAGGACGGATGGCTATGTGACTACTAGCCGGCTTGGTGGTATCATGGAATGGGATCCTTGTGTTCAGGCTAAATCGTTGGTGAAGTCACTGTCCGGTTGGTACTTTTAAGGAACGCTATCAAAACCCGGTAGCTTGGGGGCGGCCAATTGTGGCTAGGTGGTGCGGCGACACACTGCCACTCTCTTTGGACATGAGTGGTACCATCTCTTTATTGTTCTATTTAGAGAATATTCACCCGCAGCTTCCCCGCGCAAGGTTGGTTTGGTCTATTTTAGAGGTATTTGGAAGGACAGCAGAATGTGTCGCGGGGGAGATAGCCTCTTACTAGTCACATCGAGCCTTTGCAGTAAAACCGTAACGTCCAGACTTGTCCTATGCTAGTGTCAACCGGGTAGCTTCGTAGTATTGAGACAGCCCGGTACTAAAGCAGAAATTGTGTCCGGAATGTAGCGTTAGTCTCAGCTACCTAGATCTAGAGACGCCGTGCGTTTGCTTCGCCACGTAAACTTGCACGATTCATGATATGCTTTTAGACTGTCCAGGACAAACCTAACTCCAAAAGCCACCGGCCCTCCCGAGAATAAGGCAAAAACCAACCGCATGAACGATATACCAAAGACAAGCCCATAAGTCGGGCCGGGGCGGGAGCGGAGACTGTTCCTAATACAGCAATGCCGATAGGAAATGGTAAGCAGAGGACCCAGTCCCAGGCACGAAGAACTGCGAGACTCAAAATCAGAGAGTTGGTCTTTCAATACCCGTATTCGCCTTACCCTCACTGCTTCTTTGCGTTCTTTTCTCCCAACAACCAAATTAGGCCTGCCTTTGAGTCCTCAGCATGCTTCTTCGTAAACCTAGCGTGAATCAGCGCCGCCCAAAACCTATGGGGAAGGCCTGGATAGATATCAGTCTTCGTTTCGATACCACAATCCTTCCATATCTGCTCCAGTATCAAGCCCCCGTCTCTGGTGGGGTCCCAGCCGCAGACCTGGAGGTAAGTTTTTGGCATTTTAGAGTGATCCGGGAACGCAATGGGGTAGGCCAGTGGACTTGATGGGTCGGGCTTATACACAGCTGTATCAAAGACATCAGCACATGGATCCTTTCTCTCAAAGGGTGTACAACCCACAGCGGATGAAGTCTAGGCTCTTAGTCGGAAGTAGAACAGCGTTTGCGTTCTGCTCAAGGCTGATAAAGGAGTCGCGATATTTTTCCGGTACCGCCTCACGGTTCATTGCCTGGGGAGCGGAGATATATAATCCAGTTATAGGTGGCCACACCGCGTCGTCAGCGTACAGATGCGCAATAGCGAGAGCTATATCGGCTCCGTTGCTCTCTCCGGCAACCAGAAAGCCTCTAGCCGGGTTTATTCCAAGATTGATGTGGTTCTGAGCCAACTAAGCACGTTGTTAACCTTCTGGCTCATGCCGAAGTTGGCCCTAGAGCTCGCTATACATACCCACTTAAGGCCATCGTAACTGTCATATATCGGGATCGGGAACACGTTCTCGGGGGAGTGGCGATAAATGACATCTACGGCGATACCACCCAGGGAAGCGAAAGTCGAACAGAGCCATTCTTCGGTCTCTAGTTCCCCAATGATGTAATCACCAGCGTGGCATACGAACATGGCAGGACAGCCACGCTGTGACGGCTTCTTTGGGGTGTATATGCGGGCCAAGAGCAAAGACCCGTCTCGGGCGGGAACCTGAAAATCGCGCGTCTTGTACGGCAATGACGAAGCCTTAGGCTTGTTCCCCTTCATAATGCTGTAAATCATGGCGACGGCAAGACGAGAAAGCTGGATGTCGCTGTCTGTGTCCCAAGTCTTAAACATGCCGGAAATCACCGGCGGATCTCCGGTCAGGTGCTAGGCGATGAGTTAGAGGACCCAACGAAATAGAAGGGGTACAATGACGGGAGTGACAACAGTTTGGAGCTCAGCATCTATCGTGGAAAGCCCACGGATCTCCTCGATAGACCTCATCATGATAGCGAGGTCGCACAATCTTAATGTCTTCTGTAATCGCTCACTCAATCTCCACGGCTCGCCGGTCGCGCGAGGCTGGCGTGTTGCTGGGGATTAGTTGTAGTCAGCGCTGAGGTAAGAAATATGTTTCTTGGTTTCTTGCGGGGGCTCACATCACGTGTTGTTCGCATCTTCTTCACGTCAGAATCCTCGCCGCTTTACGGAGTACACCTAGATTCCTCAAAACACAACACTTGCCATTTTTTTGGCCCACGTTGTTACACAGGGGGGATCATTAGCCTGAACAGTACCTAGATAACTTGTCCTAGTGTCCATTTTTCCGGGTCCTTTCATAGATCCCCATCCACCAAGTTAATCACTTATCCATGTTCTGCTGCGCTTCTCGTTCTCTACAATTAAACGACACCGGCTTTCCATCCCAACAAACTTTGCTCGAGTGTCCAACTAGGAGTCGGGGTTACTAAAAACAGCAGTAGTAGTTGTTCCCGAGATAGCGAACCATTCATCGAGGAGCATCATTCCTAATAGAACGGGATGTAAAACCCACCCCTTTTTTGGTGTCGAGCCCTTGCAAGGAGACTCTGGAGTCTTATCCTGGGTTATCTTCCTTGTTTTGGGTACCGGTGAGAATTCCCTAAGCAAATGCTCTTCACGCCATTCACTATATCCAGTGTAGCCTTGGTCAACGATACAGATGTGTTTAATTTGCAACCTACCGTAGAAAATCTGACCCAACGAATACCATTTCGGGCTATAACTAATACTTTGCACAACCTACTCGTCCTGGCCGCTCTGATCATCTTGCTCGCCCCAGAAATCTCGATCACTTGCGCCACCCTGTTCGAAATACTTCTCTCAAAAGTGATCTTATAGCTGTGCATTTCCCGATTTGTTGCATGGCATTCAGTCTCCGCAAACATCAGAGAGTCTCGACGCAACGGATTTCGTCAGCTTCGCAAGCTCTCTGAGAGTCAGCGAAAGTTTATTGTCCATGACGACGGGGTTTCCAAGATTGGCGACATTTCTCGCGATTGTCTCCAGTTGCAGAGTTCTGGACGTTGCACCACTTTGGGACTTGTGGGCTGCCTTAGCATCCGAGAATAGCTTCCAAGCAACGTCGAGAAGCTGTGGTTCATTGCAACCGACACTAAGAGCTGTGAGAGTATTTCGTGTTTGACGGAATTGATTCATTGACAAGCTAGCGTTTTTTCGAGGTAAAATGAAGTTGACTACATACATATCGATGGATGGAGGATAATTAAGTTGTCGGTCTTGATGTGATTCTCCCGGAATTTGTGGGTTGAGCACAGCCTCAACAGACATCACCTGTAGCTGTTGTGCTGCCCAACTGTGGTGACTGTACGTACCTTCATTGAGTACAGAGCGAAGTATACCATGACAAAAGGATTGGGTATAAAGTATTCTGCGTTATCATTATCCAAAGATTATTGGTGATTTGCTATAGGTTCATCAGGGCCCATGCATCGCATGGCGAACCGGCTGCAAGGATAATGAATGCAAGGACCCCAACGCGAGGCTGTCAAAAGAATCTGATGTAGTTGTCATTTGAAGTCGTGTGTATGAAGTTGCGTAATTTTTGACATCCGTTCCACGTTTGCCCTTTTTGGCGCCGTATCCGTGATACCAGTACAGTTTTACATCAGGAGTGGCCTGGCGTTCGGTCAGAGGGCTGATCAGCCGGCTTCGACTTTGTAAGAGATACAACCATGTCAGGACTCCGGTATCGAGGGGTAGGAAGAATGTAAGTCATCCAGCTGTGAGACTCCTGTCAACAAATTGACTTGTGTCGGAGAAGGGCGACTTCGTCAAGAAGTTGAGCTGCTTTGCAGCGTCTAGAATCTTCTCGTCGCCACCCTCGGCATTCACCTCAGACAAGTCAACATGATCCTAGCACAAAATATGACAGACATCTTCAAACAAGTCAAAGGAAAACACGAACTCATTGGCATCTCTCTGCCTTATGTCCTCTTTTCCGGTTCACCATGTGTCAGAATCAGAAAACCAGACGATGTCGATAGTCAGTGCGCCGTGTTGGAGACAAGGCTTAAAGAGAATAAGTACGGCACGCGGCAGGCTCATCGTCTGCCATGACTGCTGTGGGACATGCAATGGAAAAGGCATCTTGTCCAAGTGTATAGACACCGAAGCGCACCGTAATACAAGGCGCATGGCAGGACTGCACCAAGGATTTTGCCACAGAAACGCTACACTCAAGTTTTCCTCTCGTGCCAATTCCACATGTGCCACCTTCTTTGGCTAGGTTTGTTTCTCTTCTTTTGCTAACAAAGGTATGTCGTAGTATCTTCTTAGCGCATCGCGTCCGATTTCAATATCGAATGGATATCTCCAACCTCTTCCCGGTCATCCTTGCATATAGTAAAATGACTGTCCGGTTTCTTGGCAAGCACCAAATCAACCATTCCAGATTGTGTATATAGAGGGTATTTCGATGTCTTCACCCGCGTCTTGGCGATCTAGAGCTTAGTCGCAATATCTGCGGATCAACTGCGTCATGAAAGCATTTGGAAACATCACCGCCCCATTTGACGCTACCGACTGGTCAGTGGTGTACCTACTGAATAGGTGGACATAAATGCTGCTGCCTGAAATTTCCTTTTAGTTACGATGAAATCGGTAGGTTCGATGTAATGTCCTGCCGAACCGCAATAGCACTATTCTAGGAAATTTCAAATGACCATGAAATTTGTGTTCGGGTCTTCCTCTCGTCTCACGCGGGCTCGCCGCTTTAAGTGTGTCACCCTGGGTGAGTTGGGTTAGCCGTGGGCGAGTCATGCTAAAGCTAGGTAGGATAGTGATTATTATTTTATTCTATTTTTTACTTCACTGCTGTCTACTAGCAATGATAGGTGAAATGTAAATTATTACATATATTCCTTCGGGAATAGAATATCATGCAACGCGACCTGCTGCCGTTCCTTCTTTTACCCCCTTCCCCATTTCCCATGGCGGTGGGTAGTTCCCCGTAACAACCTTTTTTTTAAGCAACGCTGGTATAATATTAGAGATCTGTTATTGGTAATTATGTTTTGGTTGTTGCCTCACGAGAATGCTGCCGATGCCTGTTCAAATCTATTGAGAATGTGGACCTTCCTGCAGTCAGCTTATTGCTGTAAAGTACCATGTTACAGCGAAAGGTGGTATTAATTTTGTTGAATGTAACCCTTTTATTGCTCTTCTATGCGTTGGCCATCTGCTTTCGGCCCACGAGCGATTATCGCCTATTCCACTTGGTCCAATGGTCGATATTATTGCAACCAAATGTGAAGGGCATCCGATATTGCGTACCTGTAGACTCCAAAAGAGGGAATGTGGCCGAACCGTGTTCTGCAACGGTTGTAAGGAGGCGCTATTTTCTTGGCATCGGCACCGAACCTATACTTTAACACCTTTCTCCTCTGAGGAATGTGACATCGTCAAGCCACGAAGGATGTGCTCAAATAAGATGATGCCTCTGATGAGGGGCTTCTGTGAGTTTTATGTATTTGCAGAGGAAGGATTGTGTGGCTTGATGTAGGTAAGAGACCAGGTTTATGATCCTATTCCTACACGTTGCAGCTATTATTCCACCACTTCATGTTGTTCAACATGAGGAGAAACTGAGTATAAGATTGCCCCATCTCTGCTACGTTGGAAATATATTCATTGATTAACAACTAGCACTGCCTTTACTTCCGATCCCAAAGAGTTCAAACCACCACATCCCATCCTCAATACCTAGGTAGGGCCTCCCTCACTTGAGACTATAGCCCTGGACTCATGCCTTAGCAATCCTAACTCAAAGCATAGTCATATAGAATCACCCTTCACCATGCGTTCCTGTACCGTCCTTACCATCGCTGCTAGCATTGCTGCCGCCTCGGCCGGCGTCGTCCCACCTGTCAAGTACGACGGTATCGCTGAGCGCTCCGACGAACTGGTTACTCGCGACTGCTCCGGCCACCCGAGCGGTTCCTACTGGACTAGCCAGTCGAGCCCGGTGTTGGGGGGGTGTGCATGGTACTACTGCAACGGCAATACCATCGAGAAGTGGATTGACTGTGGAGTCAGTGGATGCGCGCTTCACAATGGGGTTCCTGGATGCTGAAGAAGGAGTCCTAGTCCCGGACCGATCAGACGGCGCGTGCTTTTCGCGTGATTTCATTCCAGGTGTAAATAGACCTGATCTCCCTTCACTCCCAAGTCAAGGGATATCATCCACCAGCACTCTTCTTCGGCAGTTCGCAATTGACTTGTCTTTTCTAAGTTTTGACAGCTTACTGAGCAGTGGATCTAACTGATATTTACCTTCTTACGACCTTTTGTTGTAGTATTGTTGATGCGGCCACGTTTGAGGGCGCTACGCGCCCACAACCTGACCTCACTTTACAGGATCGAGGCATTCCCATCCGGCCTTCTTCAATGCGCTTAACTACACAAATGACTGGCGCTAGATGGAGGTAATGCATTGGTAATGTTGATTGCTATGAAGGACGGGGAGGTCGAAGGAAACGTTAGTGGCCTGCTCTTTTATCGTTCCCTTTTTTCGACGAATATCCACTTCATAATTGCACCACAAAGCACCACATGGTATTTCATAAGCTTTGCTACTTGCTAGGTTTAACTTTCTTGTTCTCTGGTACCATATTGCATATAATTATATGTTGCCAGCCAACGAAGTTCCCTGATTGTGTGGCACTGCACGCTGCATTGACGACCCAGCTCGTCAATTCCACCAAACCAAACCCAGGCCAATCATCTGGATGGCGCGGTGTAAGATGCACTACGTACGGCACTTGAGAGTATGCTGAAGGCGGCTCTGTCGGTGGTAAGTAAAGAGAGGGCACAAAAATGCAGCTCTGAGCCGATGACATCGTTGACAGCGCGTAGTGAGCAGGTAGTGTTCGTATAGAGCACTATCAGTACGAATTCGTACACACCATCTCATAATAGAATTGCCGGCCCATCATGTCGCTGTCGCCTCTTCTCCGCCCTTCTACTCTATAATCTACTATTTCCTATACTTTCTCTCCTGTCCTCCAAGCACCTACTTAGCAAACCTCTTCAAATATGGCACCAACTGTTCGGCCTCTATCTTCCAACAACCAGATGATCCGGTCGGCAGCCTCCCAGTCCGCAGCTACTCGCTCGTACCACTGTAATTGGGCAAAGGGGTTTTTAAAACCAGTTTCGACGCTGCGTTTCTCCTAGATGCATACATGCAGACAACAGGATGCGCCTCAGCGAGACAACTTACCCCCCAACCCACCCCCACGCAAGATACTGGTGCCTCGAGACAGCAGTGGACATTAAACACTGGTGACATACAGGCCCAGCTGTCAGGTCCAGTATCAATCGATGATCCAGACTGGCCATACCAAGACCCTCAGTCATATCAACGTCCCTTAGAACGTCGACAGTTCCTACTCTAAATGGTGTACATTCCCAATTTAAGAGTTGCCTTGGTTATCGGCGAGATGAAGCAAAACCTTATTAACTCCCAGAAATGGCAGAGCGGACATTTGACAAATCTACAGAACAAATTGAGGTTAGAACTCCGTGGGTTAGGAGGGCGGACCTCTGGGGAAGAACACTCTCGTCATCTGGAGTATTTAGCGAACCTGTATTATTTGATGGGGAGAAGATTTTGTCACTGGATGCTCAGCGAAGCTCGACAAATACAACCTACCAAGGTAGAATACAAAAAGAAATGAATTAGCTTCAGCAGCACTCCGGCAAAAGGAAAGGAAAAAGGAGACGTTCTCACCACCTAATCCGGCAAGCCCAGCCAATTCTGGCCAATCAGAAACCGCTCTCGGACTATCTTGCACCTCAGCCACTCATCCTCTGGCACCGGCCGCTGTATCCGTATTTGCAAAAGTTTCCAGGCCTTTATGAAAACCGATAAAAGGGTGGCTAAGCAACCATGTGCACCGCCCGTGCCACATAGGGACATGCACGTTTCATGCGCATAATAGTGTAGCAATGTCATATCTACTAGGTTCTGACTGGCGCAGGGGCAAATGAATACCAACAACCGCCAGAATTGCCCGCCTCTAAGTAGTGGCTGGGAGCCATGTTCCCCGCGAGGCATACTGCACTAAGGTAGGCAGACCACGCTACTACTTGGACATATATCGCCAGGGATATGCAGATAGCTGAGATTCTAGGTGGAATTCTCACGTCTTTTATTAGCTCGGACCCCACGGGTATTCGGCTGCTATCTGATCGAGTTGTCCCCATCGAGAAGGTGAGTATCTCTAGAGTAGACATACGCTCAGCTAGGATTCGTAGGTAGCCTCAGCACCTTACAACGTAGCATTGGAATAGGTTCTCAACGTCCCATTTGGCCCCCATCAGCTGTTTGATATGCCCCTTCTGAAAAATAGGCCGCTTCTAAATCCGACGAACATTCCGTCTCGTCAAACTATTAGAGTCAAGATGTCGCCGGTCGTAGTAAAGCTTCACTGACTCTCACCAACCATCCAGCTTAACTTGGCATTGAAACGTTAAACACATAATCTTTCCCTATATCTTCCCAGAGTAACATGCGCTCTCTGTCTCCTTTTCTGGCTCTTGTAGCTTCGGCTGCTTGTGTGGACATCAAGATCTTCTGGAGTACGCGAAATATTTGAGTCAGACGTTGCTGAGCGTGTTCGATGGCTCTGAGCTCGTTGCCCAGACCTGTGCAAGCATAATCGCGGGCACTCCGCATAGCATCGACTTCTCCGACCTAGACGACAACGGCTCCGGCAATTTCAGCATCGGTGACGCCATGTATTTGGCTCACTCCAACCCCGAGTACTCCCAAGGACCAATTTGTACCAAGACGTACAATGCCGATGTTGCTGTCGTTGAGTGCTCTGATGTCAACTGGACTCCTTCTGCTGATGCCGCTATTGAGGAGAACTGCCACGAGGACTAAAATATCAGAGCCACTATACAATTCTTCACTTCTAGGAACCGTGAGATAGCCCATGAATCAACCGGAGTACCCCAAATCGAGCGCAAAGTGTCTTCGAGGCAGTGTCAGATTGAAACAACCACCAGTCATAGGAGATGGCAAGACTCTCCCACAACAATCTTCCCCCTTCCCCCTACCACCTTGTGCTTCAACTTGGGCTCATAATGTCAAACTTAGGCAATCCTCACCAAAACTTCTATGACAAGCAGCTGTCGGTAAGAGGCGCTTTTACTAGCTTCCTCAGGAAAGAGACCTTCTTAGCGAAGCAACAGTGATCTGGAATGGGTGAGCTCTTTGCTATTCGAGACTGAAAAATATAGGAGAACGTTGACTGCAGCACAGCACCATCCTGCAGTGTTGGCCATGATGTCGAAACGTCATACACCGTTGGATGGTCGGCGGATGCGGGTGCCTTTGGCTGGCTCAGTGGCGGATTTTCTGTTCAGCAGACTTGGACGACTGGCGATACTTGCACCTGTTACGGCGGCCAAGGCGAAACGGCCTGCGTTTGGTACAACACCGCTCACACAGCTTGTAAGTGCTTCTGTTTCTTCACATCTTTATCTGTCTCCCTCGTGTCTCGTAGGCGAATAACTGAACAAAATAGATACCGTCCGAAACGCCGGATTGAATACATGCGAAGGTGGTGGATGGCTCCCCACGGGCGATCCGTTTGTCATGTACTCTCCCAACCAAGCGAATCGTGGCGGTGGCTCCTATTGTGTTGTCGGCACCTGTCGGGCTAAGGGAGACGCCTATTGGGGCGGGGGCGGCCGTGCTGGGGGTCCTTAGAGAGACGTATGGTTAGGATACCATGGCATGGCCCGGCCGGGTTTGGTATCGACGGTATCAGGATAACCGGTGGCAACTGACACGGAACATGGATTGCATTTGTTGAGGGTACATTCCCGCCAAAAACAGAAGTCAATCCAGGAACATATTGTCTCTGTGAAATGTGAGTTCGACTTGTGTCAAAGCAAGCGGAATTGCTTGGTTCCAGTGCCCTCGAGAACTGCGACTGATACCTATCACTTGTCGCCGCGGCCACCGCCTCCGGTAACGACTACCACATCCCATCTAGCCCCTTTCACATCCATCATTGACTACTCTTTCGCCTAAGATCATCCATCCCTGTCAGCAAGTCAACAAGGAAAGTTATGCCATTTGTTTACGATGTTGCATTGATCGTCATTCTTTCATTACCCCTATCCGACGGATGTTCCACACTATGGTGATCCTAGCAATTGACGCTAGTTGAGTACTGCGTATCACCTTTAACGCCAATATCCGGGGCAATAACTGTCCTCCCATCAAGACACTTGAGCCTGATCCATACCGAATCGCGCTCAAAGCCGCCCCCACCGCCCGCCTTCTGGAAATAGTTATAATCTTTCCGTACCGTCGACTGCCAGGTATTACCGTTATCTACACTAACTTCGAGGGAAGAGATGGGCTGGTTGCTGTTTAACACCTGCATCTCGAACCTAGAGAGTTACGGTAATGGTTAGCGGAACCCGACTGAACTTGAAGTTGGAGGCAGAGTCTAGCGGGCTTATTTCCTGACTTACCAATATTTCGACGAGCCCGTTTTATTTCTGAGAATGATGGGCGTCTTGATGCCACAGTAGACAACATCCCACCTGACGTTGATGGTGCCATCACTCGGGTCTCCCACCTTGGAGAAGGCATCCTGGAACAGGTTGATCTGGTTATTTTTGCAACCCGGGCATTCGTCAACTACCTGATCACCGAGTAGTCAGCCATTCAATTTAGAATCCATTAGCAATATCCATGCCTAGGAACCCGTACCATTGCAATCACGCTCCCCCGCTCACCGTCGACAGTCAGGCAGGCACCGCACATGCCACCCGACTGCCAGTTTGGCCCCGCGAGAGCAGCGCCGTATATGTTGGGAGGAAACGTATAGTTGTTGAACATGCAGGTGCCTCCATCTAGATTCCCTCCCGTCATTTGGGCTGTGCCGTCTATCGCAGAAACATATTGCTGCAGCTGGGTGAATACCGCCGCGGTCAAAAAGGTAGGAAAGCCGAGCCACGGCATTTCGAGGATGGTAGTTGGGACACGTTCTCTCAAGAGGCATCAAGACGGGAGCAACCCCTCTCCGGTTGATGCAGCGAGGGTCTGCTTTCTTATACTTTCCAAGCCGGCTACAAATCCTGCCAAGCAGTTCGGGGGTTGTGTGGGGAGTCATTCTCCCAAAATAAACATGCAATGATAACTTGGTAGCCGCTGCAATGACGTTAATCCATCTGGGCATTTGGCCCTCGCAGCAGCCAAGCTAGGCTGTACGACGCGGCCCGTAATTAATCGGCGGTTCCCCTCGGACACGGGTCGTCGGTGGGGAGCCCGGACGAACACCAGCAGGTGAAAACCCCGGTCATCTGAAGTTTCTTCTATTTCAGGCCGCTCAAAACCCGGTTCTCAGGCTGTCGTGTTGGGCCTGGATCGCAATCCTAATAACGACTATTGATACAATGGGGCTGCAAGGCGATGTTACCAAAAGAATTTGGACCCTTTACAAGTGGTTCCTTAGTTTTACAATGTGACACAACTGGTATTTCCCAGCACCTTAGCACAATAGTCGAAATATCAATCTGTCCCTCTCGGATTCATCCTAGCAATATTATTCGAGACAGGATGGGCTGGCACGAGGCCAAAATGCTTCAGTGATGGCATGACGGCAAGACTCGTGTCGTTCATTTGGGCTCCTTGGTGCGGGGCATTGGAATTAGTTTTCCATCAGACTTTCATTGCAACGGTCAAGGGTTGGCGTATGCTAACATTATATAGGAATACTCTTCGATCCTGCAAAAGGTTCCCAGTATCAAGAACGGGTCGATCTAGACTTCCCGGTGTTGAATCTTGGAGGGGCTCTATATGCTAGTGCTTGCCGAAAGACCCGATTTTAGCACGTGGGCTATTAGGCACATTGATGTCAGGATATTCTCCTAAGCCCTGCCAAGGAGGGAAGGTGTATATGTGCAGGAGCCTATTAGTCCTCTGCCCAGCTGGTAAGTCCCGATGCCCCTTTCTCCTGTCCTGGTACTTTTGTTTTCAACTTCCTGGTAAATTACTAGATATCTTGAGGCAAATGTTACCCTCATATATCAATACCTCGCCTGTAGCAGCCAACCGAAGCTGAGGGCAATCTCATTCGAGAGACTGCAACAACAACCACGAAAGCCTAAACCCTCGCTTCGATGCACACCCCTGGAGATTGTATTGAACACTCATGAATATCGCCAAGCGTGACAATCGGGGATTTCTCTATTGGACACAATCGCCAATAACCATATTTTTGGGCTCTCAAGGTGGAGTCGGCCAATCTGGGTGAACTACTACCGCCATTTATCCTAAGCAGGGTAAATGTCTTGGAACGCGGACCCAATTCCCAGTGCCGTAGTCCTACGTAACTATGCCTTCTAATAAATCGACCCACGGAGCTCGACCACCGCGCACGCAGGGGGAAGGGACCAGATGGCTACGCCCGCGTTCCTACATATCATCACGCCTTCCCGGCCTACCACTGCTAGGATGCGTCCTCGATACAATTGCTGCACGCCAGTTGTAGTTTGTATTCTGTTCCTCGCTTCACACCTCGGACATTAGGAAATGCGCGTACCACGTGGGCCGGCCGCTGTGGCGGTAGTAGTGGCGGCGATGTCTTGTGAATGAAGCTTCTAAAAGAGCAGAGCCATGGCTTCTCGCTAATACGAGGCAACAGGTATCCCAAGTTGCGCAGGTCAGGGCCAAGACCTGACTCAGGGCGTGTATACGGACTCGGATACGGGTATCAAGTTCACCACTTGGACAGAGGAGCCGGACGAGGTCGGAAATGGCGCGTACTCCTTCGGCATTGCCTTGCCCGAGGACGCGGCAACCAAGAACGCAACTGAGTACATCGGGCTGCTGGTATGATAATCCAACTTCCTAACCCAGGGGAATGATGTAGAAAATTTGTTGGGGCGGTTACTCACCCCTGCCCAGAGATGCCAGATCACCGATGCAGCCCACACAGGGTGGTGCGGTTTAGCACACGAGGGCGGCATGATACGGGACTTGCTAGTGATGGCATGGCCGTTCGGCGACACGGTGCTCACGTCATTCCGTTGGGCGGAGGACTACTTCCCACCCGACCTCTTCCTCGGCACCGCGAAGCTGAGCCAGATCAGCTCATGGGTGAACGAGACGATGTACGAGGTGATCTTCCGGTGCGAGGGGTGTCTGTCGTGGACCGCGGACGACGGGAGTATCGAGACCGTGGCGACGACAGATGGACGGCTCCTTCTCGGCCACGCGCAGTCGCACGACGCGCCGGACAATCCTGGGTGCCCGGATGATATCCTCGTCAAATTCCACGATAACGGGTTCGGGTTGTGGATGGCTGACATTGGGAACGCGTCGAGCACGGATTATACCAAGTGGGCTGCACTAGCGACGAAGACGGTGCCAGATACCTGCACTACTGCAACGAGTAGCTGAAAAATAAAATTCAGGGGACGGAGCTGAGAATGATCCTTCGTAAGCCTGGGAAAAGACACGCCGTCCTTCCAGTGCTCCCCATGTCCAATTTCTTGTTCCCAATTATCAAGTCCGAGCCAGTTTGCGCTTTCCAGAACAAGGGATAAGGTCCGAAAAGTGGCGCCCGCTAAGAAGAACCTTTTCCGAAGCTTTTGGAATCACTAGTGTGGTGTGAACTGTAGGGGACGGCATCCTGCCGGGGAGGGATTCCGTCCCACGGACCGCTTGTCGTGGCGCGTTTCCCGGATCCTCATCCCACAGACACAGGCGGCGCATGCAAGCTAGTACGGCACATACGCAGTAGCCTTCGGCGTAGAACCTTATTGGTGGCGTATATTGTTTTGTGTATGAGTAGAGCGTGGACTTGGAGTGATTTCCATTCAGAATCGTGCCAGTTTTGATGGTTGAACAATGTTTCGTCGAACAACCAGTTCTGGTCCCGTTCAACTCAGAAAGCGACGAAAATCCTAGAAGGAGGGTAAAACTTTCCTGGAAGGATGGCCAGCCCGGTCAAAGCCAGGACTAGGATAACCTTGTTTGTTTTGCAGGAATGGGTGAGCATGGAGAAACCTGTTTGCCTGCCGCGCGGGCCTCGAGCAATACCTGCCTATCTCACCGACCGTGGCGTCGGCATTCTGGGGGCGTTAACACGCTCAGACATTGATGGATTGAATGGAGGTGAACAACCTGACTCAGGAGACATAAATACTGTGCTACACTAATAATTACAAAGGCCGGCGCCGCCACAAGCAATGTGCCCCATACGGCTAAAAGGTTGACAGCGTGAGGCGAAGGAAAAGAAGAGACAAAAATAGCCGGGAGAACCGGGCTAGCTCGCTAGCCCCTGTAAAAAGAAGAAAAAACCTGTGGTCTCGCTGTTGGAAGCATGGGAGTAGTTAGAGCGGAGGCCGGATGCAGTCGGGGGACGAACTGGACAGTTGTGTTATTTGGACCAAGATTTCAATTCAATCGCTAGATGCGCCGAGTACAGACAAAGTAGATTCATCTCAAATCAAAACCTCCTGCTGCCCTCCTTAAACCCGATCTCCCTCGTGACCATTATCCTTGGCTGCTGTGGCCTCGTCCCAGGGTCTACATCGTCTCTGGCGTCCGTTTCCGCCGGTAAGTCTGGTAACCTCCTCTCCACCTTAGGGACGATGACTGCCTTGCCGCCTTGAATATTCGTGCGTAATTGGTAACCCCTTGTGGCGCCGTGGCCCGCGTACTCTGGCTCGCGGTGGTACCAAGACGCTGACTCGTCCTTGAGGCCCTCTTGGCTTCCCGAGGACTCAACATCTCGTAATGCATAGACGCCAGGAGCGGCGCTCCGCCTGTTACTACTCCTTGCGCCACGGCTGCCGCTCTTGCCAGTGCGCTCTTCGTAGGTGATGGTCTTAGTGGAGAGTCCCGGGAAGAAGTACCGGATCAGGGGCCGGAGTGGAGGTAAGCTGGCGCAGAGGATGCCCGAGTTAAGCTCGACAACGGACCAGTAAGCCGAGGGCACGTTGTCCCAGGTGGGGTCCTCCGAGTTGATGGCGCTTCGGAGGGTGAAGAGGCGGACTATAGAGATGGCGCAAGTGCTTTTGGGTTGTTAGTCTTGTTTTGAGCGTCAAATTACCTGAACAGGTGGTTGGCAATGCGTGGAACTTACAAGAAGCCGAGGCAGAAAACGGATGTGACCAAAAGCTTCTGCTTTCGTTGCAGCTGGAGGCCACGAATAGCTGGCATGGGAACCATGAAGACGAAGAAGTCGGTGACGATATTCATGATGGAAGTGAGATACCAAACAGTGAGGCTATCGATGCAGATGGCCTTCTGGCTAGGAATAAAGGCGGAAACAGGTATGCAGGCAAAGCCGACGAGGATTTCTTGGACGACACCCCAGATGCTGAGGAGTACGAGGAGAACCAGGCAAGCTGTCCTGGTAAACCTGTCTTGGAAGATGCGGCGATATTGTAGTAGGAAGGACACCTTGGTGGTTATCTGGGCTAGGTTGTAAACGACCATCGCCGAGAAGAATGACTGCGGAGTGTAAGCGTTTCATGAGCCTTGTATCGCGTGATGCTATAACTAGTCGCTGCGAACCTTGAGCTGGGCGAGGGTGTCCTCGTCGCCGACGAGCCAGGCATGTCGGCCAAGGCCATATTTTGCCTCTTTAGGAATATCAGCATAACCGACGACGGAGCTTTCCATGTGGAGTCACACTCACGCAGAATTGTTGTGATTGAAACACCAATTGCTAAGAACTGTATCGATGGAGACCGAGGTCAGTAAACGTCGTGCCGATTTGCAACATTTCGCCAAAGGCCCGCTGCCAGAAGCGCCACAACCGGTCCAAGTGTGTAGACGTACCTGTGCAACGGCGATAGTTATGTCGTCAAGTCCGGGGGCCTTGACGACGATATAGCGCGTGTACAAACGCAACAGCACGGCAATTGTAGATACGGCGAGGAAACCAATGGACATGCCGATGAGGAGAGGCACCTGCGTCTCGGCGTCCAGTTTTGGGTTTTCACCTGGGACTGGCATCGTGGGACAATCCGCGGTCTAGGATCTGGTTGAACTCGATACGGGAGGAGTTGGTCCACGGGGGTGGATGAGTGGAGGGAGGGGAGGAGGCGACCGGGTCCCATCGTGTCCATATGTATACGGATCCCCAGATCGCGACAACGGGAAGGTGGATCTCCCCCATGCAATGACCGCAATCTCCTCCACTCGTTGGCGGGAGGCCTTGTGAACTCCTTGAGACTCTTCTTGTCATGGCACGGGCTCATGGTGTGTCTGTGCACGGCGACTCAAAGCTTGCACCGCGGGACGGGTCAGTTGGGGGCTGGCGTCCAGCCGTCACCCAATGACTGCAGGGCTGACACGTAATTCACGGCTCTCGGGGGGGTACATATTCTTGACTGTTCCTACCAGCGGGAACATGCGGGGTACGCAGTCAGTCGCTGATGGGGACGGACCTGTCCCTGGGGAGTGCAGTCGTTGAAGGTGGAAACTTTCTCTGTTTCCCGGGGGCAGGCATCAGGGGTTCAGGGGTGCACCCTGTAGTCCGTGCGCGTCAGTGCCAAGCGCACCCGCAAATATTGCACGCCGGGCCCTTCACAAAGTTCGCACTGCTCGAGTCCCAGACTTTCAAACAGCAGGGCGTCGCAGACTTGCAGCTCCTCGTCAAGGCGCCCACATTCAGCGCCTGGTCAGGGACCCCTGTCTAGGCAGGACCTGGGGCTGGACGTGCGCCATCAGGCCGTTACCTTCAGCACAGACTGGCGATTCCTGCCGAAAATCGATATTTGCTCCCGAGATGGGGGGGAACACGGTTCGCTGTTAGTGGTCAAACCACTCGGAACGCTTGGGGCATTGTCTCTGCTGCCCTAGCCCCCGTCGGCTGCAGGTACCGCTTACGTCCCAAGTTCAAACTGAACGTGGCTTGCTTGGGGCTATTGCGCTTGTCAGGATCGAGGACTCGAGATGATCCCAAGATGCGATCCCTGGATTTTGAGACGGTCCTACTCTGCAGGTACTTTGGTCGTGCCTTGGCTGCGCGTAAACGTGATTGTCGATGCGCGCAGATCAATCATCACCAGTGCGCAACGCAACGCAACCGAGGTGAGACAGTTATGGAACAAACGATCTCGGAGTTTAAACATTTCGTCATTGACAAAAACCGTACTAATAATTGCCATTAGCCGGTTGTGCGAAGAACCTCTCTCGTTGAGCAGTCTCCGACACTTGGAGTGCCCTTCTCCTCCAACGGCACGGGATGGGATGGTCCCAGCGTCCTCAACAGTCGGCCCTCCTTGGAATCCGTAATTTACTTCGCATCAAGCGAGATTCCATCTATGCCAAGCTTCCCGCGTGCCGCCCTTTTGCATGCTTACTGTCCACTACATTACTTTCCCGTCTTTCACCTGCAGTTCTGTGTCCTGCGTGGCGCCCTCCTCGTCCGACGTCCGCATTTCCTCGGGACCGAGGACCAATTCTGGTGGGTCTGGGCTCCGAAGGAGCCGTGCCTCCCCTTCTGCGTGTTGGTTCTCCTTTGCTTGTAATTACAATTCCCTCGCCTCTCAGTGGCTAATTCGATGCTCAAGTACTAATTATGCTTGCTTTACATGTTCGAGACATGTATCCGTACTGTACATATCACATTCATACCGTCTTGCGCGGTTATTTAGCTCTTCAAGCTGAGAGTACCCGGTATTATTTGGTGTAGTGTAAAAGTCTAATTTGGTGTAGTCACTGTAGTGTAAAAGTTCAATGGCTTGTCAAAGTCCATTGCCGCCACGCCGGCACCTATACGCCGACAGCTTGTTCCCAATGGCTATGCTCCGTACTGTCCGTAGCACTGGCGTCCCCACGCCAACACCTCAAACATAGAGCGTTGCCTACTGTCCTTCGAAAAGGCGGGTACCTCAATGTCCTAGCACCGGGGAATTGGAATTGAATTTCCGGATAGGGTTTTGGCGGCGCCATCCTTATATAGAAAGTTTAGGAAGTTGGCCAACTTGCCGGTAACGATATTTTTAGATTTATATGAACACCGGGGTTCCGCTTGCTTTGTGTTGTTGGTACCAACGCAGATTGGTTTCGAGTTCGCAGCCAAGTTTGCCAAGCTTACAGGGGTCTGGACCGAAACAAAACTCGGCAAGTCCATCGGGAGGGCCTCCCCACAAGTCACATCAATAATCGTCATTCTTCATGCATTGGTATCCTCAAAGTTCGTTTGGTCGAGGTAAGATAGATCGGCGAAGGTCACTAGACAAACCGTGGGATAAAAAAAGACTGTCCGAAAGTTTACCCTGCTTGCTCCCTACCTAACCAGTAGGTGTATGTTGACCCAGGTCTAGGTATCCACGAGCAATTCTTCCTTCCCTCCCCTTACTCCTCACTGAAGCTGTCTACAAAATGAACACAAAAATTGATTCTCGTTATCCACCTGGTATGAGTCCTAAACTTCAAGAGCCTCGTTAACTAAGAGGTCATCTCCAGGGTAATGTCCCGGGTAGATCCCGAGTAAGTCATTTCTAGGGTAGGACGGGACACCCCTTTAGCTCTGAGTTCAGACCTTCCGAAATGTATCAACATGCCCCGTTTTAGTGGTTTAAATTGGGGAAATGGATTTACTTAATCTTGTTGATGTTGTTAAGGAGAGTATCGTGTGGGGACTCGTATCAGCAGAGTCCCGACACGGTGAGAGCATATCAATGATCCGGCGACGGTGGCTATATCTCCCGGGGTGGGTGGATACGATGATGCTGTCCAGCTCCGGGGTGAAGTTTGGTGGGAACTTCCCGGCAGCGGAATCCTAACTCACCCTGGCATTTTCCGGAAATGGGCCCGGATGGATTTGTTTCTAGCTGTGGCTGATCGTCTCGTGTTTTAGAGATGACTTGATAATGTCAATAGTTATTTGTTGATCGTCAACTGGTGGTCTGTGGTTAAAGTGACAAGTTGGTAGTTAATAAGTAACTTGATAGTTGTCGAGTAATTTGGTAAGGTGATTTGGTTGTCAATTTCAGGGTGTTGGCTGCCGATGGTGTTTGAATGGTGGCTGCCTAACTTGGTAGTATGGGAAGAGTGTGGTGAAAGGACAATACTATTTAGCAAGTATTCAGACAGGGAAGCTGCCTTGGGGGGGGGGGGGGGGGGCGAAGGAAAAAACTTCC
>Ga0164242_10001394_pt1 | contig 28608 bp, 18 predicted proteins | sample OricomgcompostMG_FD_108783 | JGI IMG/M metagenome (GOLD analysis project Ga0164242, IMG submission 108783) | Miracle-Growth compost microbial communities from Emeryville, California, USA - Original compost - Miracle growth compost (MG) ...
GATATAAACGCGTCTTTGGCCGGAATCGGCGCATTCGACCGGTACCCACAACAAGACCATCGAAGCACAGGCACGTAGGTGCGTGCTGCGCCTGCTGCGACTTCTGAATCGTCAGTTTGCGCGTTCATCGGGCGGACGGCGTCGGGTGTCGTTCATCGTTCGTTCGACTTGTGTGCGCGATGATAACGATGGCATCCGGTAATGGCGCAGACGTTGTGTCAAACCTCGCGACAGACGACGCTCCGGAATGCGCGCCGTGAATTCACGGCTTGCGCACGCCATACGTGATCGGCGCGGTCATTTCGCCCGGGCATGGGGCACCGTTTCTCGGGACGAAACGGCTGCAGATATCGGCATCCAATGCGCTGAGCCTGACTCGTCGCCGGGGGCGTTGAACCGCGAGCGGCTCCGGCTGTGGGTAGAAAACAAAACGTCACTTAAAGGAGAGACGGCTGGTGTGCGGCGTTGGGTAGGGCTCTTCGGCAAGGTGAAGCCTGGCGCGTCTCGTCGGCACATAAGAATGAAAATCGGATACGCGCGAGTTTCAACAGAAGACCAAAGCCTCGATTTGCAGATCGCCGCTCTGGAGCGAGCCGGCTGCCAGCGGATGTTTCATGACCACGGGATCTCCGGCGCATGTTTCGCCCGTCCAGGCCTCGAGTCCGCACTCGAAGCCGCCGAGCCGGGTGATACGGTGGTCGTATGGCGGCTCGACCGGCTCGGGCGCTCGTTGCGCGAACTCGTCGAGCTGGTGGATGGACTTGGCCGTCGCGGTGTCGAGTTTGCTTCGCTCAATGAGTGCATCGATACCACTTCGTGCGGGGGAGTACTGATGTTCCATGTCATGGCGGCGCTTGCCCAGTTTGAACGCTCGCTGATCAGCGAACGCACCCGCGCAGGCATGGCGGCGGCCCGCAAACGCGGCAAACGTCTGGGGCGCCACCCGGCGCTGTCGCCGGAGCAGTGCAATCAGGCGCGCAGCCTTCTCGAGGTGGAGCGAATCGAGGTGGTGGCTGCGAAGTTGAACGTGCACCCCGTCACGCTTCGCAGAAGCCTGCGTGCGCCGCACCGCAATATAGAGGGACACGAGTCAGCCTGAACCATCGCGTGCATGGATCGCAGCGGCAGGCCGTCGGCCGGCGCATCGGCCGCTCACGCTCCCATGAGCGATATGGCGCCGTCCTGCCGATGCGTGCGCGGCGTTGCGCCAGTCTGACGATGCGCGAGTCCCGGTGCACGCACTGGTCGGCAATATCAGGGAGCGGGGTCTCCATTGCAAAGACTGGCAGAGGGTGTGTTCGAGAGCATCCGCTGCAAGGTGCGGGGATGGACCGCGAACTTCTCGGCGACCAGTTTCAGCGGACTGTTGATCAGCAGATCGAGCGCTTCTTCGCGCTGCTCGGACGTGAGCGAGCGACGGCGCCCGACATGCTGGCCGCGCTTCCTCGCCGCCGCCATGCCTGCGCGTGTGCGCTCGCTGATCAGCGAGCGTTCGAACTGGGCAAGCGCCGCCATCACGTGAAAAACGAGCACACCGCCCGACGAGGCGGTGTTGATGCATTCCGTTAACGATATGAATTCGATATTGCGTTTTCCGAGTTCGTCGATCAGTTCGACGAGCTTGCGCAGCGAACGTCCGAGCCGGTCCAGCTTCCATACCACCAGCGTGTCGCCCGGCGACAGCGCTTCCAGCGCGCACGTCAGCCCCGGTCGCGTGAACCGGGAACCCGAAATGCCGTGATCCGTAAACAGATGCACGCATCCTGCGCTGGCAAGCGCCATCGTCTGCAAATCAAGATTCTGGTCTTCGGTCGACACCCTGGCGTATCCAATTTTCATTGCTTTTTTCCTCGGTGGCGCAACACCGGGGCTTAGCCAATCTGGAAAGCGCCGGTCGGTTGCGTAAATCGTTTGACAAAAGGGTCCCCTTTTGTCATTCGCTTACGCCCCGATCGAGATGTGTTCTCTATCAGACAGTTATGGTGCTTCTGATAGCGTGGATTGGAGTGTGGCAAAAACGGACCTTTTTGCAACCGGCCGTCAGCGGCGTCGCGCGTCTATTCGTTTTCGCAGGTACCTGTCGATCTGTTTCGCAGCCCATTCCGGCAATGCGAAATCATCCTTTACGACTGTCGCAAATGACGTATGCCTTTTCCTGCTGGATCGATACCGTCGAACGCTCGCATTTCTTGCATCGAGCCGGCGTCTGACGGCGTAGGGTGCGCATGAGCGCCGATCTGCGCCTCGTCAAAAGGCCGCTGCGGGCGGTCGGCGATGCCGCGCGAGGTGTCGCCCGTGCCAATCGTGTGCCGGCGGACCTTTGTGTCGTCGCTGAGATCGACAATCATCGTCAGCTTGAGCGCGCGTATGGATCCGCCATTGCGCTGACCGTGCGGCATCTGGTACGCGAGCGCGCGCGATTGCTGTGCGACGACGTGGGCGGCCTGACAGGTGACGCGGGCCCACGGCTGCTGCTCGTCCTTGATGGAGCAGCGACGAAAGCATTGGATGAGGCTGGGAAATCCATCGTGCTGGAGCGCATCATCGCGGCTCTTGGCGGGCAGGGGGTCGAGTTCACGTGGGGCACGATTTTTCCGGTGATCTCCGCGCGGTTCGCACGCCCGGATGAATCGCCATTCGATATCGACGACGTGGAATCGCCACGCAGCGCCGCGATGGCGGGCGCCGTTCCCCCGCGAGCGCCGTATGCGACGGATATGGCGATTGCCGCTGCCGCGCTCGCCGCGCTCGAAGACGGCGATCTCCGGCTGGACTACCAGCCCATCTGCCATACCGACGACATGACGAACGTGCTGTACCACGAGGCGCTGTTGCGCAAGGTGGTGGGTCACGAATACGAGTATCCGGGAGCATTCATTCCGGCGTTGGAGCGCACCGGGCTCGTTCGCCGGATCGACCAGTGGGTCGTCGAGGCAGTCATCAACAGGCTGCACGCACATCCGGATATCCGCCTCGGCTGCAACATATCTGCGTTCAGCGCGGTAATCGACGGTTGGTGGGCATCGATCCTGGCGAAGCTGCGTGCGGCGCCCGACGTCGCCTCTCGCCTGACCATCGAGATCACGGAGACGGCGCCGTTGTCCGCTCTCGATGCGGCGACGCATTTCGTCCAGACCTTGCAGTCGATCGGCTGTCATGTCGCGCTCGACGATGTGGGCGTGGGCTACAGCAACATCGAAACGCTGGTCGCGCTTCGGCCGGATGTCGTCAAGATCGATGCCGTTTACGTGCGCCGCGCTCGCTCTGTCGCGACCGGACAGCACTGCCTGACGCATCTCGTCGGACTGGCGTCGAGTTGCGCATCGCGCGTCGTCATCGAGGGAATCGAAAGCGAACGGGACCTCGATGCAGCCAGATCGAGCGGTGCCGCGTGGGTCCAGGGCTACCTGCCATCGCAACTTTCGACGCAAGCATGCGTGTGACAAGCCCCATCGCCGTGCTCGCGAGTCGCACGGCTGGCGGGCATGGCGGGGCGTCCTGCGCGACGGACATGCATCGACGAAAGCGGGCGATGCGCTGTGTTCATCGGATTGCGGCTAACAGCAATAGTCCTCGAAGGTTCGGGACGCCGGCCGTCGTCGGGTTTCCTTTTACACGAGGACACGCGTCGCCGGTGCGGCGTCTGCCACGTTCATTTCAGGCAATGGGTCCCTCGTGAAGCCGGTGGGGGAAAACATGTCCAACGCAAACCCACAGGGGACCATCATGCAGAGCAGCCACAGGAAATTCGGGCCGAACGGAGCGGCGCTGTCGGCCATTTCGCTGGCAATTTTCGCGTCGATGTCGACGCACGCCACGGCGGCGCCAGAGCCCGCACCGACGCCCAATCCCATCGCCGCCAATGGCAACACAATCAGCCCTCCCGCGGATACCGACATCTATGCTGCGGATCCCGCGCAGCGAGGTCAGCCTTCGCGTGCGGTCAGTGCGACGAACGGAGGTGCGGTGGTGCTGAGCGGCGGCCAGGTGAGTGTCGCATATCCGTACGAAAAAACATGGGGTCTCTATTCGTACGGTACCGGCTCGCAGATTACGGCGACCGGGACCCGCATCACGAATGCCGGCGAAGGAGCCAATGGCGGTAATGCACCGCTCGGCGCCGATGCGGAGCGCGGCGGCAAGATCGATCTCACGGACGGATCGGTGACGATGACGGGCGCGGATCGCGCGTATGCATTGCGCAGCATGTCCGGCGGGACGATCGAAACGCATGGTGTCGACATCTCGACGTCCGGCGCGAACTCACACGCCGTTCAGACCTACGCGGATGATACGACGCAAGGCCTTTCACTGATCGACGTCAACGGCGGCACGATCTCCACCCAGGGACCGAATTCCTACGGGCTCTATGCACAGAACGACGGCGCACAGACCAACGGCTTGGGCGTCGTCGTGACGACGAACGGAGAGTTCTCGATCGGCGTCGAAGCCGTCAACGGCGGGCGCGTGACGACGGCCGACGGCGCCACGGTCACCACGACGGGCGACCTGGCGCCCGGCATCGACGCGTCGGGGAGCGACGCCGAAACGGGCGCGCCTTCGACCGTTTCCGCGACGCAAACCACCGTTCTCACGACGGGCGCGAACTCGCCCGGCGTCACCGCGAACGGGCCCGGCACCGACGTGCGGTTTGCCGGCGGCAACATCACGACGCAGGGGAAGGCTTCGCCCGGCGCGCTCGCCACCGCGGGCGGCGCGATCGAGCTGACGGACACGAACATCGATGTCAGTTTTCCGAACGACAACCCGGTGCAGCCGATCGACCCTGCCGGCCTCTATGCGACCGGCGCGGGATCGAGGATTACCGCGGCCGATACCCGTCTGACGATGGCCAGCAGCGGCCTGGGTAGCGGCGACCCCGCGATCGGCGTGAAGGCCGATCAGGGCGCGGCCGTGTCGCTGACAGGCGGACAGGTCGACATGACCGGCGACACGCGCGCGTATGGCGTCCAGGCGGCCGGTGGAAATTCCGGCATCACCGTGCAGGACAGCAGCGTTTCCACCGCGGGAACCTCGTCGTTCGGTGTCTATGCCTATGCGGGCGAGTCGAGCGATCCGCCGACCATTCTCGGGCCTGCGTCGGTGAGCGTCAGCGGGGGGAGCATCACGACGCTCGGCGACGACGCGTACGCACTTCTCGCGGTCAACGACGGCGCGACCGTCTCTGCCGACCACGTGAACGTCGCGACCGGCCGCACCGACGGATCGACGGGGGCAGGCGCATTCGGTGCCGAGGCGCTGGGCGGCGGTGCCATCGCGATCAACGGCGGCACGATCACGACGAACGGCGCGGGCGCTTCCGGGCTCGACGCATCGTCGGCGGACAGCGTCACGGGACGCTTGTCCTCCCTGACCGCCACGGCTGTCGCCGTCACCGCCAGCGGTGCCGGCTCCTCGGCGGCGTCGGTCTCGGACGGCGGCAGCATGAGCGTGACCGACAGCATCCTGACGTCGAATAAGGGTGACGGCATCACCATCACCAACAACGGATCGGTCACGCTCGACGGAACCGCGGTCAATGCGCCGAATGGCGCTTCTATCGTGTCGAACGTAGGCGACGCCGGTGTGAGGCAGGACATCGTCGTCGGCAATGGCTCGACGCTCACCCAGAACGACGGCGCGCTTCTGAAGGTCAACCGCACCGACGCCGGTATGGACGGCATTGTCAACCTGACGCTGAAGGCGGGATCGACGTCGACCGGAGACATCGAGGACAGCGATGGCCTTGCGGCCGACGGAACGCGAGCGGGCGGCGGCAAGACGAATTTCACCGTCGAGGACGGCGCGAGCTGGAGCGGTAATGCGGACGGGCTTCAGGATGCAACCGTCGGCGATGGCGGGTCTTTCGTGCACAACGGCGGCGGCGCGATTGCCGGCAACGTCACGGCGGGCAACAGCACGGCGGTGTCGTTCAACGACGCGGCCGTGATCGGCGGCAGCGTGACTACCGGTTCAAATTCGACGATGGCGTTCAATCAGGCCGCCACGATCGGCGGCGACGTCGAGACCGATGCCAATACGAGCGTTGCGTTTGGCGGTGCGGCGACCGTCGGCGGCGATGTGGCGGCCGGGCCGGGCTCCGCGATCACGTTTGCGGGCCCCGCGAACATCGGCAATGACGTGCAGGGTAATGGCACGCAGATTTCGTTCGTCAAGGATGCGAGCATCGGCCACGACGTCCGCGCGACCGGCGGAACAGTCGCATTCGCCGGCGCGGCGACCATCGGAAACGACCTTTCAGCCGATGCCGCGGCGATCAGCTTCAGCAAAACCGACGCGACGTCGATCAACGGAAATCTGGTACTCGACAACGGCGCCACCACCCATGGCGGTACAGCCGGCACGGCCAGCCAGATCACGGTGGCGGGCGATGCAACGGTGAATGACGGTGCGACGCTGGGCGGCAACATGATCATCAAGGGCGCCTTGCACGGCAGCGGCGGCAATCTGAGCCCGGGCAATTCGGTGGGGAGGCTGGTGGTCGGGTCCATCGCGGGCTTCACCGGCGCCTACAACGCGGAAGTCAACGCGTCGGGCCAGTCGGACCGGATCGTCGTGCAGAGCAATGCGGATCTTTCCGGCATCGATCTTCATGTCGGGCAGGAAAACGGGACCGGCGGCGTCCGGCTCAACCAGTCCTACACGGTCGTCGAGACCACGAATGGCGCAACGGTGCAGAACACCTTCAGAAGCGCCGGCCTGGATAGCTCGTTCGACAATACGCTGCTTGGACTGGCGGCGGTCCAGTACGGGCCGACCGACGTGGAAGTAAGCATCGGTGTCGATCCGGACAAGATGGCAGCCGTGCGTCCGATGCTTACCCGCAATGAAAACGCCGCGCTGAGCGGAGCCGCTTCGATCGCCGGTCCGAACGCGCTGGCGGATGCACTCTTCACGACTGCCACGAATCCAGCCAGTTTCGATCAGATATCGGGCGAAAGTTATGCCTCCACGCGTGGCGCGCTCATCAACGATGCCCGCTACATTCGCGACGCGGCGGACGAGCGGCTGCGTTCGGCATTTTCCATCGCCGCGGCGCCCGGCATCGGCGCGATGACGTTCGGCGCCGACGGCAAGCCGCAGCGCGCGACGGCGCACAGCCGCGGCGTCGCGGTGTGGACGAAGGGCTTCGGATCGTGGGGCCACGCCGACGGGCAGGGCGGCTCCGCCAGCCTGTCGGATTCGACCGGCGGCGTGATGGTCGGCGCGGACGGTCTCGTCACCGACCGCACGCGTGCGGGTGTCATGTTCGGCTACAGCCATTCGAGCTTCGATGTCGACGGCCGATCGTCCTCCGCGGACAGCGACAACTATCATCTGGGCGTCTACGGCGGCAGCCAGTTCGGCAACATCGGGATTCGGGCGGGCGCGGCGTACACCTGGAGCGACGTGAGTGCGAGCCGGTCGGTCAACGTCGCGAACTTCGCGGATCACACCCGCAGCGCGTACTCGGGCGACACCGCGCAGGCATTCGCCGAACTGGGCTACCAGCTGTACGTCGGGCGCGTCGGAATCGAGCCGTTCGGGAACATCGCCTACGTCAATTTGCATACCGATGCCTTCAACGAATCCGGCGGCGATGCGGCGCTTCACGGGAACGCCGAATCGACGAACAACCTTTTCTCCACGCTCGGCGTGCATGGTTCGACGGACTTTTCGATCGGACATGCCGATCTGACCGCGACGGGCACACTCGGCTGGCAGCACACCTACGGCCAGGTCACCCCGACGACGACACTCGCTTTCAATGGCGGGCAGGCGTTCAGCGTGGTCGGTGCGCCGATCGCTCGCGATGCCGCGGTCGCCGCGGTCGGCGTAAACGCGAAAGTGGGGCGTAGCACGATCCTCGGCGTTTCGTATTCGGGCCAGTTGGCGGCCCACGCGGAGAATCACGGTTTCACGGCCAATCTGAACTACCGTTTCTGATCTTTCCGGCGCAGCGAGCGGGCAGCGCTGTCGCCCCGCGGCGCAGTGCAGGAGGACGGCTGCGGCGGCACCGGATCGCCGCGCGTGACGCGCGATCAGCAACTCGTGCGTTGCCACATCGTCGAGCGGGGGCAGCGACACGCGTCGTCGCGCCGACTCTGCGCGCCGTTTGCGCCGTCGGCGCACCGTGTGTCCTGCAATTGGCGCCGGCCACAGGTGCGCAACCGGTGGTAAGCAGACGGAACCCGGACCCACGGGCAGGCTCCGCATGACGATGCACGAGCACGACGAAGCGGTCGTGCTCCGGCCTGCGCTGCTTCCATCCTCGTTTTCCCGGCGTCGACGTTAGACCGGTGCGACAAGGTTACGAATCATCGCAAAACGACGGGCGGCGCCGATCGGGACGATCGGCGCCAGGACCTGCCCGGCTGCATCATGCGGCGTGCGGTTCGTCGATGCGACTGACGGCGCCGGCGCCGTCGCGGGCCGTCTGCGCCTGGACCGCCGTCGCGGCGATCATGTAATAGATGTCCTCGGGGCTACAGCCGCGCGACAGGTCGTTCGCAGGCCGGTTCAGGCCCTGCAACAGCGGGCCGATCGCCTTCGCGCCGCCGAGGCGCTCGGCGAGCTTGTAGCCGATGTTGCCGGCATCGAGATTCGGAAACACCAGCACGTTCGCGTGGCCGCCGCACTGCGAATGCGAAATCTTGCGCTCGGCGATTTCCGCGACGAGGGCCGCATCGAGCTGCACGTCGCCGTCGATCGCGAGCGCGGGGCGCAGCGCCTGCACGTGCCGCGTCGCGCCGATCACCTTGTCCACCAGCGCGTGATGGGCGCTGCCGCTCGTCGAGAACGACAGCATCGCGACGCGCGGTTCCTCCATCAGCAGGCTGCGCGCGCTGTCGGCGGCGGCCATCGCGATCTCGGCAAGCTGGGCGGCGTCCGGATCGACGACGAGCGCGCAGTCGGAGAAAATCAGGCCGCCCTTGTAGCGATGAAACGGCTCGCACAGCATCATCAGGAAAAAGCTCGACACCAGCTTGAACGACGGCTGCACGCCGATCAACTGGATCGCGGCGCGCACGACGTCGGCGGTCGTGTGCACGGCGCCGGCCAACGAACCGTCCGCGTGGCCGGCACGCACCATCAGGTTGGCGAACGTGAGCGGCTTCGCGGCTTCCGCCGACGCGAGCGCCGGCGTCATGCCCTTGCTGCCGCGCAGCGCGACCAGTTCGTCGGCGAACGCCGCGCGCCATTCACTGGTTTGCGGGTCGATCAGCGCGATCTCGCCGAGATCGACCGCGTCGCGCGCGGCGGCCGCACGGATCGCGTCCGGCTCGCCGACGAGCACGATGCGTGCGATCCCTTCGCGACTCGCGCGAGCCGCGGCGGCGAGCACGCGCGCGTCTTCGGCTTCACACAACACGATGCGCATCGGCGAGAGCCGGGCGCCTTCGACGATACGGTTCAGGGCTTTCATGGCGTGACGGGCTCACAGACGAAAACCGGCCGCGGGCGCACCCGCGCCTGCGGCCGGCGAACCGCGCACGCCGGCCGGCGCGCGCGGGACGACCGTCGAACGGTCAGACATAGTCCTTGTACTTGTCGAGCAGGCGCACCGGCTTCGACAGCGCGTCGCGCCGGAACGGATCGCCCAGCTCGCGCGTGCACATGATCTCGACGATGGTCGTCTTGCCGTGATTCATCTGCAGGTCCACCGCGCGCTTGAGCGCCGGGCCGACGTCCTCCAGCCGGTCGACGACGATGCCTTCCGCGCCCATTGCCTTCGCGATGCCCGCGAAGCTCGGGCTGTCGAGTTCGCCCGCGACGAAGCGGCGATTGTAGAAGTCCACCTGGTTCTTCTTCTCCGCGCCCCACTGGCGGTTATGGAACACGACCGCGGTCACCGGAATGTTGTGGCGCACGCAGGTCAGCGTCTCCCCGAGGCTCATGCCCCACGCCCCGTCGCCCGCATACGAGATCGCCGGTCGATGCGGCGCCGCGACCTTCGCGCCGATGATGGTCGGAAACGCGTAGCCGCAGTTGCCCCAGCTCATCGCGGCGAAGAAGCTGCGCGGCTTGTTGAAGCGCAGGTAGCTGTTCGACACCGAATTGATGTTGCCGATGTCGGTCGACACCATCACGTCCTCGGGCATCGCCTTCTCCAGTTCGCGCAGCACCTGACGCGGATGGAGATACTCGCCGCCGGACGGCGGGCGCTCGTGCTTCTGTTCATCGATCATGTCGAGGCTGTACGGGTCGCGCTCGTGCGTCCACGCGTCGAGTTCCTTCTCCCACATCGATTTTTCGGTCGCGATCTGGTCGGCCCGCTCCGCGCGCGTCGCATCGCACGCGAGCGTGCGGTTCGCAAGACGCTGCGTGAGGGCGACCGCCGCCGCTTTCGCATCGCCGCAGATGCCGACCGAAATCTTCTTCACGAGGCCGAGCATCTTGTGGTCGGCGTCGATCTGGATGATCTTCGCGTCTTTCGGCCAGTAGTCCATTCCGTGTTGCGGCAGTGTGCCGAACGGTCCGAGCCGCGAGCCGAGCGCGATCACGACGTCCGCGCGCGAGATCAGCTTCATCGCCGCCTTCGAGCCCTGATAGCCGAGTGGGCCGCACCACAGCGGATGGTTCGCCGGGAACGAGTCGTTGTGAAGATAGCTGTTCACCACCGGCGCGCCGAGGCGCTCGGCGAGCGCCTTGCATTCTTCGATGGCGTCGCCCATCACGACGCCGCCGCCCGACAGCACCACCGGAAACTTCGCAGTCGCGATCAGTTCAGCGGCTTCGTTCAGGCTCTCGTCGCCGCCGGGGCCGCGGTCGAGGCGGCGCGGCTGCGGAATCTCGGCCTTGATGCGGCCGTAGAAGTAGTCGCGCGGAATGTTCAGCTGGGTCGGTCCCATTTCGGACAGCGCGCGCTCGAAGCAGCGCGACGTGAATTCGGCCATGCGCGCGGGGTGGGTAACGTGCCCCTGGTACTTGGTGAACTCCTGAAACATCGGCAACTGGTTCGCTTCCTGGAAGCCGCCGAGGCCGATACCCATCGTCCCCGCCTCCGGCGTGACGATCACGACGGGGCTATGCGCCCAGTAAGCGGCCGCGATCGCCGTCACGCAGTTGCTGATGCCCGGACCGTTCTGCCCGATCACGACGCCGTGGCGCCCCGACACCCGCGAATAGCCATCGGCCATGTGCGCCGCGCCCTGCTCGTGAACCACGGGAATCAGGCGGATGCCGGCCGGCGCGAAGATATCCATCGCGTCCATGAATGCCGAGCCCATGATGCCGAACATGTCCGTCACGCCATTGGCCGCGAGGGTCTCGACGAAGGCTTCGGACGGGGTCATCTCTTGTGGGCCGCTGGCCGTTGCCGTCGGGGTGGGGGTCTTGTCGCTCATTGGCTGTCTCCGGTTGTCGTGTGACGGAATCGCTCTGCCATGCTATTCGCCGCTCCCTTCGGGGCAAGGAATTCCGCGCGGGATCGCTGAAACTGAAATGGAATGGAATGATTCGTTTCAAAACGCGCGTGGCGCCGCGCGGACGACCGCGTGTGCGCGGACACGCCGGACGCGCTGCGCGGCGTGACACGCGGACACCTTAGGGTGTGCCGACGGTGGGCGGTAGCACCAGTGCGGAGGTTTCGCCTGGGCCAGCGCAGCCCGCTGGGACGGTGCGGGTTCGGCGTGCGCGGCAAGCGCGCGCCGGGTCAGGACGCGCGCGCGGGTTGCTGCTGGCGCACGACCTGCGCGAGCGCGCGCACGCCGGGTTCGATCTTGTCGAGCTTGATCGCCGAGAATCCCATCCGGAAACACGGACTGTGTTCGGCTTCGTCGGCGAAGAAGACGCCGCCGGGCTCGATCAGGATGCCGGCCTCCCTCGCATCGTCAGCGAGGCGCGCGGCGTCGAGCCACGGCGGACCCTCGACCCAGCACGACGCGCCGCCGCCGACCGGCACGTAACGCGCATCCGGCAGATGAGCGTCGAGCGCCGCCATCAACGCCTGCGCCCGTTCGCGATACGCATGCGCGAGCCGGCGCAGCAGCGCGTCGTGGTGCCCGAGCGCGAGGAAGGTCGCGAACGCGCGCTGGATATACGCGACCGGATGCCGGACCATCAGGCGGCGCAGCGCGCGCAACTCGCGAACCAGTTCCTGCGGCCCGACCACGTAGCCGAGGCGCAGACCCGGCGCGAAGGTCTTCGACAGGCTGCCGACGTAGATCACGCGGTCCGCGGTGTCGAGGCTTTTCAGCGCAGGATGCGGCGTGCCGGAGAAGGTGTTCTCGCTCTCGTAGTCGTCTTCGATGATGACGAAATCGTGCCGCTGCGCGAGTTCGAGCAGCGCGCGCCGACGCGTGACCGGCATGGTCGCGGTGGTCGGGCACTGGTGGCTCGGCGTCACGTATACGTAATCGCAGCGGGCGACGGCGTCGCCGAACCGCACCGGGTCGATGCCTTCGCCGTCGACCGGGAGTTCGAGCAGATGGGCGTTGCGGTTCAGAAAGATGTTGCGCGCGTCCGGATAGCCCGGATTCTCGACGCCGACGGTCGTGCGCTTGCCGCACAGCAGATCGGCGACGAGATACAGCGCCTGCTGGCAGCCGTTGGTGATGACGATCTCCTCGGGCTTCGCGAACACGCCGCGGCGCGGCAGCACGCGGGTGCGGATCTGCTGGATCAGCGATTCGTCGTCGCGTTCGATCAGGTCGGGCGCCCAGTTGCGGATCTCCATGATCGACAGCGCCTTCATGCAGCACTCGCGCCAGTCGTTGGTCGGAAAGAGCGACTGGTCGAACTGCCCGTAGACGAACGGGTACGCGTAGTTTTGCCAGTTCGCGGGTTTGACGATGTTGCGCTGCGCCGACGGCGGCCGCACGATGCGCTTTTGCCACGCGGGCGCCGCCGGCGGCTGGCCGTCATCGGGCCTGGCGACGGCCGGCCGCCGGGCCGTCAGACCGTGCAGACCCTCCAGCATCGCCGGGTTCACGAAGTGGCCGCTGCGTTCGCGCGAAATCAGGTAGCTCTCCTCCACGAGCATCTGATAGGCAAGCACCACGGTGTTGCGCGCGACGCCAAGCTGGTCGGCCAGTTCCCGGCTCGACGGCAGCGCCGAGTCGGGCGGCAGTTGCCCGTCGAGAATCGCCGCGACCAGCATCTCGCGAATCTGATGCTGCAGGCTCGTCTTCGACTCCGGTGACCGCCGAAACTGCTGAACCCATAGGGCGGACGGGGTGCGGGGCGGCATGCTGGCTCCTGTGATCGATGAGAAGAGAAGAAAGGGAAAGGTGTCTGCCGGCGCGGCGGCGGGCCATTCTATAAAGACAATATTCGATATCGGCCGTCCCGGTCGATCGGTGAATGCAGCGAACGGCCGGCGCCGGCGGGACGGCGGGCGCGGCGTCGCGCGTCGTGTGTCACGTGCCGGAGCGTCGGCGGTGCACGTGCCGATCCCTGGACCGCTGCGCCCGACGTTCGCGATACTGAACATTTCACGCGCAAGCACCGGCACGCGATCGACGTCGGTCCGTTCGACCCGAACCGCCGATGCACGACGGCGCCCCACGCGACTTCGAACGAACCGATGTCGACGCTGCATCGACGGTCGGCAAGCCGCGCCGCGCCCGCAGAGAATCGAACGCAACGCGCGAGGCCGTCGGCGCCGGGCGACCGTGCCGCAGGGCGTCACTATCCGCCGACCCGATATCAGCTATCGGCTGGCGAACGGGCGGCGCGTCGCTGTCGACCCTGCACGCTGCCGCTCGCGCCCGCGTGTGCCGCAAAAACAGCCGGCGACTTCCAACCATCGGCCCACGCGATATTCGAGATATCAAATTATGATTTTTCCTATGATCGCGCAATTTATACGATGGCACCAGATCGATTTCGTGCCGTCCGCCCAGTCACGGGCCAGGAGGAGTTAATGGAGCACAAGGCCCGCACCCAGAACGAGCAACTCGAGGTCAAGACCACGACCTGCTATATGTGCGCCTGTCGATGCGGGATCCGCGTGCATCTGCGCGACGGTGAAGTCCGCTACATCGACGGCAATCCGGACCACCCGCTCAATCAGGGCGTGATTTGCGCGAAGGGCTCGTCGGGCATCATGAAGCAGTATTCGCCCGCGCGGCTCACGCAGCCGCTCATGCGCAAGCGCGATGCCGAGCGCGGCACCGCGCAGTTCGAACCGGTGTCGTGGGACGTCGCGTTCGATCTGCTCGAAAAGCGTCTTGCCCATTTGCGCGCGACCGATCCGAAGAAGTTCGCACTCTTTACCGGGCGCGACCAGATGCAGGCGCTGACGGGCCTCTTCGCGAAGCAGTTCGGCACGCCGAATTACGCGGCGCATGGCGGATTCTGTTCGGCCAACATGGCCGCGGGAATGATCTATACGGTCGGCGGCTCGTTCTGGGAGTTCGGCGGCCCCGACCTCGATCGCGCGAAGCTGTTCATCATGATCGGCACCGCGGAGGACCATCATTCGAATCCGCTGAAGATCGCGATTTCCAAGTTCAAGCGCGCGGGCGGCCGCTTCATCGCGATCAATCCGGTGCGCACCGGCTACGCGGCGATCGCCGACGAATGGGTGCCGGTCCGGCCGGGCACGGATGGCGCGCTCTTCATGGCGCTGATCCATGAACTGATCGAAAACGACGCGTACGACCACGAGTTCGTCGCGCGCCATACCAATGCGGCGGAACTGCTCGACATGCGCGAGCAAGCCGATACGTTCGGCCTGTTCGTCCGCGATCCGCAGACCGACGAGCGCAACGCGCTCTTTCCGCAGAACCATCTGTGGTGGGACCTCGACACCCAAGGCGCGGTGCTGCATCACACGCCAGGCGCGCGGCCGGCGCTCGACGGCCGCTACACGCTGCCGGACGGCACCGAAGTCGCGCCGTCGTTCGCGCTGCTGCGCGAGCGCGTGGCCGACTGCACGCCGGAATGGGCCGCGCCGATCACCGGCATTGCCGCCGAAACGATACGACGGCTCGCGCGCGAGATGGCGCAGGTCGCGCGCGACCAGAAAATCGTGCTGCCGATCCGCTGGACCGACGCGTGGGGCATGGAACACGACACCGTCACCGGCGCGCCGGTCGCGTTTCATGCGATGCGCGGCCTGGCGGCTCACTCGAACGGCTTCCAGTCGATCCGCGCGCTGGCCGTGCTGATGTCGCTGCTCGGCACGATCGACCGCCCGGGCGGGTTTCGCCACAAGTCGCCGTATCCGCGTGCGGTGCCGCCGTCGGCGAAACCGCCGAACAAGCCGTCCGACGTGCAGCCGAACACGCCGCTGGCGAACGGCCCGCTCGGCTGGCCCGCGGCGCCCGAGGACCTGTTCATCGACGACGACGGCGGCCCGGTGCGGATCGACAAGGCGTTCTCGTGGGAATATCCGCTCGCCGTCCATGGACTGATGCATAGCGTGATCACGAATGCGTGGCGCGGCGATCCGTATCCGATCGACACGCTGCTGATCTTCATGGCGAACATGGCGTGGAATTCGTCGATGAACACCGTCGAAGTTCGCCGCATGCTCGCGGACAAGCACGAGAACGGCGAGTACAAGATCCCGTTCATCGTCGTGTGCGACGCGTTCCAGTCCGAGATGACGGCGTTTGCCGACTTGATCCTGCCGGATACGACCTACCTCGAACGCCACGACGCGATGTCGATGCTCGACCGTCCGATCTCCGAGTTCGACGGCCCGGTGGATTCCGTGCGCGTGCCGGTCGTGCCGCCGACCGGCGAGTGCAAGCCGTTCCAGGAGGTGCTGGTCGAACTCGCGAGCCGGCTGAAGTTTCCCGCATTCACGACGCCTGACGGCGGGCGCAAGTATCGCGATTATCAGGACTTCATCGTCAATTTCCAGACGTCGCCGGGCTCCGGCGTCGGCTTCCTGATCGGCTGGCGCGGCGAGGACGGCAAGGACGCGCTGGTCGGCGCGCCGAATCCGCGCCAGTGGGACGAATACGCGAAGCACAACTGCGTCTATCACTACACGCTGCCCGAAACGATGCAGTACATGCGCAACAGCAATGGGCCGTACCTCGATTTCGCGGTCGAAAAGGGCTTCCGGAAGTTCGGCGAGCCGATCGTCATCGCGCTCTATTCGGACGTGATGCAGAAATTCCGGCTCGCGGCGCAGGGCAAGACGAAGGGACGGCAGCCGCCCGACCATCTGCGTGCGCGCGTCGAGCATTACTTCGATCCGCTGCCGTTCTACCACGCGCCGCTCGAACACGGCGCGACCGATCACGCCCGGTATCCGCTCGCGGCCGTCACGCAGCGGCCGATGGCGATGTATCACTCGTGGGATTCGCAGAACGCGTGGCTGCGCCAGATCCATGGGGAGAACTATCTGTACATGAATCCGCGCACGGCCGCTGCGCAGCACATCGAAGACGGCGCGTGGATCTACGTCGAATCGCAATGGGGCAAGGTTCGCTGCGTCGCGCGTTATAGCGAAGCGGTGGAGCCCGGCACCGTGTGGACGTGGAATGCGATCGGCAAGGCGGCCGGCGCATGGAACCTCGGGCCGCAGGCGAACGAATCGCAGCGCGGCTTCCTGCTCAATCACCTGATCGCGGACGAGTTGCCGCCAACGCAGGCGCAGTCGCACGGGCGGATCTCGAATTCCGATCCGATCACCGGGCAGGCCGCGTGGTACGACGTGCGCGTGCGCATCTATCCGGCCGAAGCGGACGCGGATCACTCGCTGCCGCAGTTCGCGCCGATGTCGCCGCTGCCGGGCGTGGTCGGCACGGGGCCGGGCGGCGTGCTGCATCGCATCGTGCAGACCTATTTTGCCGGCCGCGGCGAATTTGCCCAGCGGCTGCGCAAAGCGGCCGGGCGCGACTGAGCCGGATTGAAGATTCGGGATACGACAGGGAATACACGATGACACAGATGGCGCTCGTAATCGACCTGAACGTATGCGTGGGCTGCCACGCGTGCGTGACGAGTTGCAAGGAGTGGAATACGTCGGGCGAGGCGGGAAGTCTCGCGGACAGCCGGCCGTACGACGCCGACCCGTCCGGCACATTCTTCAACCGCGTGCAGACGTTCGAGTCCGGCACGTTTCCGCTCGCCGACACGATCCATTTTCCGAAGTCCTGTCTGCATTGCGAGGATCCGCCGTGCGTGCCGGTCTGTCCGACCGGCGCGAGCTACAAGCGCAAGGAGGACGGGCTGGTGCTGGTCGACTACGACCGCTGCATCGGCTGCAAGTATTGCGCGTGGGCTTGCCCGTATGGTGCGCGCGAACTGGACGAAGAACGCAAGGAAATGACCAAGTGCACGCTGTGCGTGGACCGCATCCATAACGACGCGCTGCCCGAGCGCGACCGCAAACCCGCGTGCGTGCTCGCATGTCCGACTTCCGCGCGTCTGTTCGGCGACATTCACGACCCGGAGTCGGTGGTGTCGAAGGCGATCGAGGAGCGCGGCGGCTATCAGTTGACGCCCGAATGGGGCTCGCGACCCGCCAACCATTATCTGCCGCGCCAGCCGGTGTCGTCGTGCGGCGGCGGCGCGTGTTCGTGCCACGGCGAGCGCGAAACACAGGACGACGAACCGGCTTCGATCGACGCGCAGCTTGAGCGCGGCGAACTCGATCTGGCGCGCGCGGCCGCGCGCGCCCAGCCGCGCTGACCTTCTCTTCGCAAAGGCGTAACACCATGAATCCGGCTTTCTCTGTGGTTTTTCTCACCACGCTGAGCGGCGCCGCACAAGGGCTGCTGATCGCACTCGTCGGCGTCGAAGCGGCGTCGGGCATCGGCCTCGGCGCGGCGTCCGCCGTGCCGCAATGGTTCTATGTGGCGGGCGCGGCGCTGTCGTGCGTGCTCGGTCTCGCGGGGCTCGTCGCTTCGTTCTTCCACCTCGGGCATCCGGAGCGCGCGTGGCGCGCGATCGCGATGTGGCGCACGTCGTGGCTGTCGCGCGAGTGCCTGTGTCTGCCGCTGTTTCTCGCGGTCACGTTCGCGTACGGCGTCGCGCACTGGTATGGCTCGCGCTATACGCTCGCGGTCGGCGCGGCCGCGGTCGTGGTCAGCGGCGTGCTGTTCGTGTGCACCGCGATGATCTATGCGTGCCTGCGCTTCCTGCAGGAATGGGCGACGCCGCTGACGCTCGTCAATTTCGTGCTGCTCGGCTGTGCGTCGGGCTTCACGCTGGCCACGGCGTGCGCGGCGTGGCTCGCGCCGCAGCTCGTCGAGCCGCTGGCGGTGCTCGCCGGCTTGCTGACGCTGGCCGGATGCGCGTCGCGCGTCGCCACGCTGAAGCGCAACGCGAGGCTGCGGCCCACATCCACCGTGCAGAGCGCGACCGGCATCCGCGCCGAGCGCGTCGAGCAAAAGTCGCGCGGCTTCACGGCGGGCGCATTCAATCTGCGCGAATTCTTCCATGGCAAGACGCCGCGTACGCTCATGCGGATCAAGTGGACCTTCCTGCTGGCCGGATTCGCCGCGCCGCTCTGCCTGATCGTGGTCGGCCTCGGCCTGCATTCGATGGGGATGTCGCTGCTCGTATTCTGCATGGCGTGCGCGGTCCAGTACGCCGGGCTGATCGCGGAGCGGTGGTTCTTCTTTGCCGAAGCGCGTCATCCGCAGAACCTCTACTACCGCCAGGCGTAGGCGTCGCCGACGGGTCCGCGTCGCACGACAACAAGCGCCAGCTTCCGCTCGCTGCCGGACCCGAGCCGGCAGCGTAGCGGCGCGCCGCCGGGGCCGCCCGCCGGTCACACGCTGAAGGTCTTCGCCGTTTCCGCCGCTGCATGGCGCAGATCGGGCACGAACGCGAGCAGGTCGTCGAGCGTGACGCGGCCGACCGGCGCCTGGATGGCGATCGCCGCGCACGCGCGGTTGCGGTCCAGCATCACCGGAACGGCAATGGCGATCAAACCCTGCAAATGTTCCTGATTGTTGATCGCGAGCCGGCGGCGGCGCGTGATCGCCAGTTCCTTGCGCAGCAGGCCGCGGTCGGTGATCGTCCGCTCCGAATGGGTGCGCAGCGGCAGCGTCTCGATCACACGCTCGCGGCGCTCCTTCGGCAGAAAGCTCAGCAGCAGCTTGCCGCTCGCCGAACAGTGCAGCGGCACGTGCGAGCCGGGCTGAAGATGCATGCGCAGCGGCCATTCGGTCTCGACCCGGTCGACGTAGACCACGTCGTTGCCGGCGAGCATGGTCAGGTTGCAGGTCTCGCCGACTTTTTCGACCAGTTCCTCCAGCAGCAGATGGCGCGCCGCCGCCGGTCCCGCATGCATCAGCGCGTTCACCGCCATCGCTCTCACGCGCGCCGAACATTCGTATAGCTTGTCGTTGGCGCCGCGCGTGACGAGCCATGCGTCGGTCAGTTGCGCGAGTATCCGGTGCACGGTCTGCTTGGGCAGACCGAGTTCATGCACGAGATCGATCATCGACAACGGACGACCTGCCTGCGCGAGCGTTTCGAGCACGCGGAACGCGCGTACTGCCGCTGCATTCGATTGGTTCGATGTGGACACGCTGTCTCCTGCGTTGGTCACACGCCGCGGCTGGCGCGAGGCGCGATGGGCCGCCGGACGCGTGTCCGGCCGTACCGCCTCCCGATGCCGCGTGACACTATTCTGCATCGCGCCGCGCGCTTTTTGGGACTAAGGAAAGTCCCGAAATTCGCGTTTTCCTGACTTCGGATTTCGTCTGTCGCCGATTGCGCGGGAATCGGGACTCGCGGCCGCACGCCGATGAATAGATTGGCAGTACAGCCAATTTCCCAGTCCGGAGTGCCGCCGATGAATGTAAGAGATACCCTGGCCGAAGCCGCGGGCGCAGCGCATGCCGATGCGCCCGACACCCAGGTCGCCGCCCTCGTGGCGCGCGCGCGCGCCGCGCAGCGAGCGTTCGAATTCGCAGGACAACAGACGCTCGACACGGCGGCGGCCGCCGCCGCGTGGGCGATCATGGAGCCGTCGCGCAACCGGCGGCTCGCCGCGTTGTCGGTGCGCGATACGGGGCTCGGCAATGCCGACGACAAATTCCTGAAGAACTATCGCAAGACGCTCGGACTGCTGCGCGATCTGCACGGCAAGCCGACCTGCGGGGTGATCGCGAAAGACGACGCATCGGGCATCGTCGAGATCGCGCGCGCGGTCGGCGTGGTGGCGGCCATCACGCCGTCCACCAATCCGGGCGCGACGCCGGCCAACAAGATCGTCAACGCGCTCAAATGCGGCAATGCGGCGATCGTCGCGCCTTCGCCGAAGGGTTATGCGTCGTGTGCGCTGCTGATCGAATTCATCCACGAGCAGTTCGCGAAGGCGGGGCTCGATCCGGCGCTCGTGCAGATGCTGCCGGCGCCGGTCAACAAGGCGTCGACGGCCGCGTTGATGCGCGAGGCGGATCTGGTGGTCGCGACGGGCTCGCAGTCGAACGTGCGGATGGCCTACACCAGCGGCACGCCGGCGTTCGGCGTCGGCGCGGGCAACGTGGCGTCGATCGTCACGCGTTCCGCGGACCTGGCCGACGCGGCGCGCAAGATCGAGCAGTCGAAAACCTTCGACTACGCGACGAGCTGCTCGTCGGAGAACAGCGTCGTGATCGACGCCGACGTCTACGACGCGATGTTGCGCGAACTGGCGGCGTGCGGCGGCGTGCTGCTCGACGCGCAGCAGAAGGCGCGATTGCAGGCGGCGATGTGGAGCGGCGGCAAGCTGTCCGCCGACTGCACCGCGAAATCCGCCGCGCAGATCGCGCAAATCGCCGGCCTCGACGACGTGGCCGCGCGCGAGCCGGCGTTCCTGATGGTCGAGGAGAGCGGCTTTGGCGCCGCGTATCCGTTTTCGGGCGAGAAGCTCGCGCCGGTGCTGGCAGTTTACCGGGCGCGCGGTTTCGACGACGCGGCCGCGATCGTGCGCAACATCTATGCGTACATGGGCGCGGGCCACTCGGTCGGGCTGCATACGGACGAGCCGCAGCAGGCGGTGACGCTCGGTTCGACGCTGCCGGTCGCGCGCGTGATCGTCAACCAGGCACATTGCTTCGCGACCGGCGGCAACTTCGACAACGGGCTGCCGTTTTCGCTGTCGATGGGCTGCGGCACGTGGGGGCGAAACAATTTCTCGGACAATCTCGGCTATCGCCAGTATCTGAACATCACGCGCGTCGCGTATCCGATCGCGGAGCGCGTGCCGGAACTCGATACGCTGCTCGGCGACTACTTCCGGAGGGTCGGCCGATGAGCACGCCTTCGACGATCCGCGCGCTGATCGACGCGCGCGCCGCGCAGCATCCGGACAAACCCTTCTTGCTGGCCACTGCCGACGAAGACGGCGACGAACGCGCGGGCGGCGCCCCGCTGTCGTTCGGCGCATTGCGCGAGCGCTGCGTCGAACTGGAGACGCGCTTTCGCGAGGCCGGCCTCAAGCCCGGCGACGTGATCTCGGTGCTGATGGGCAACGGCGTTCAGACCGCGACGCTGCTGCTCGGCGCGATGTACAGCGGACTGATCGCGCATCCGATCAACCTCCTGTGCCAGGCGTCGCAACTCGCGTACATCGTCGAGCATTCGGATACGCGGATGATCTTCGTCTGCGCGCAGACCCGTGGCGCGCTCGCGGCGGCGCTGGCTGCGCTGCGGGAGCAGGGCGTGAAGCGCGAGATCGCGCTGGTCGACACGGAGCCGGAAGCAGCTGCGCTGCCGGCGCTGCCGGTGCTGGAGACGGCGGCGGCGCGGGTGTCGCCGGCGCTGGCCGGCGCGGCCGACGCAGCGGTCGAAACCCACGCGCCGGCGGTCTGCGCGCCGGACGACATCGCGTTGCTGATGTACACGTCGGGCACCACCGGCGCCCCGAAGGGCGTGCTGCTGAGCCACGCCAATCTGCACACGAATGCACGCCTCGTCAGCGCCGAGCACCGCCTCGGCGCCGACGATCGCGTGCTGGCGGCGCTGCCGCTCTATCACATCAACGGTCTCGTCGTCACGCTGCTCGCGCCGCTCTATCACGCGGGTTCGGTCGTGCTGACGCCGCGTTTCTCGGGCCGCACGTTCTGGCGCGACGCCGCGACCTGCGCGTGCACATGGATCAACGTGGTGCCGACGATCGTCGCCTATCTGCTCAACGGCGACGACCCGAGCGGGCTCGATCTGTCCGCGCTGAAGTTCTGCCGCAGCGCGTCGGCGGCGCTGCCGGCGGACCATCATCGCGCGTTCGAGGCCCGCTTCGGGATCGGCATCATCGAGACGATGGGAATGACCGAGACCGCCGCGCCCGTCTTCAGTAATCCGTATGACGCGTCGCGGCGTCGGGTCGGCAGTATCGGTCTGCCGTCGGGCAGCGAGGCGCGCGTGATCGACCGCGACGGGCGCGAATGCGCGCCGAACGAGTGCGGCGAAATCGTGGTGCGCGGCGGCCAGGTGATGCGCGGCTACTACAAGCGCGACGAAGACACCGCCCGCGCGTTCACCGCCGACGGCTGGCTGCGCACCGGCGACCTCGGCTATCGCGACGACGACGGCTACTTCTACATCAACGGCCGTTCGAAGGAACTGATCATCAAGGGCGGCGAAAACATCGCGCCGCGCGAAATCGACGAAGCGCTGCTGCGTCATCCGGGCGTGCTCGACGCGGCGGCGGTCGGCGTGCCCGATCCGGCCTACGGTCAGGAGATCGTCGCATTCGTGGTCCCGCGCGACGCCCACTGGCACGGCGAGCCCGACGCGGCCGACCTGCGCGCGCACTGCCTGCGCGAACTGGGCCGCTACAAGACGCCGAGAGAGTTCCGTTTCGTGAGCGAGCTGCCGCGCGGTCCGTCGGGCAAGGTCCAGCGGTTAAAGCTCGTGGCGCCCGCCGCCGGCTGACGTCCGCGGCAAGCGTGGCCGGCAGCCCGGCTTCGCCGCACGAAGCCGGGCGTCAACAAAAGAGAGACTGAAGGAGACAACGACATGCAACAGCACGCGCAGCGCGTGAAGACGCGCCATATCATTCTGGCGGTCATGTGTCTGATGTATTTCATCTCATACATCGACCGGGTGAACATCGCGGTCGCCGGACCGCTGATTCGCCACGAGATGGGCCTGAGTACGGTGCAGCTTGGCCTCGTGTTCTCCGCGTTCGCGTATCCGTATGCGGCGATGCAGATTATCGGCGGCTGGCTGTCCGACAAGTTCGGCCCGAAGCTCGTGCTGACCGTGCTGTCGCTGATCTGGGGCGCCGCGACGCTCGCGACCGGCTTCGCCGGCAGCGTCGCGGTGCTGGTGCTGCTGCGCTTCGCGCTCGGCATCGGCGAGGGCGGCGCATTCCCGACCGCCACACGCGCGTTCACGTACTGGATGCCGGTCGGCGAGCGCGGTTTCGCGCAGGGCATCACGCACAGCTTCGCGCGTCTCGGCGGCGCGGTGACGCCGCCGCTCGTGCTCGCGGTGGTTGCCGCGGGCGGCTGGCGCGACGCGTTCATCCTGCTCGGTATCGCCAGCCTGCTGTGGACGCTGCTCTATATGCGCGTGTTCACCAACTCGCCGGAGCAGAACCGCCGCATCACGCCCGAGGAGACGGCCGAAATCGGCTATCGCCAGGGCGACTGCGACCGCGCGAAGCGCGCGCCGACGCCGTGGCGCAAGCTCGTGCGGCGCATGTGGCTCGTCACGTTCGTCGACTTCTGCTATGGCTGGCTGCTGTGGGTCTACCTCACCTGGCTGCCTTCGTATCTGAAGGAGTCGCGCGGCTTCGACCTGAAGCACCTCGCGCTCTTCACCGCGTTGCCGCTGCTTGCCGGGGTGGTGGGCGACACGCTCGGCGGCGTCGTGTCGGACCGGCTCTTCAAGTGGACCGGCCGGCTGCGCTTCGCGCGTTGCTCGGTGCTCGTCGTCGGCATGGGCGGCTCGCTCGCGTTCCTGCTGCCGATGGTGTCGACGTCCAACCCGATACTCGCGGTGGTCTTCCTGTCGGCTTCGTTCTTCTTCCTCGAAATCACGAATCCGGTGCTGTGGACACTGCCGCTCGATATCGCGGGCAAGTATGCCGGCACCGCCGGCGGCATGATGAACACCGGCTTCGGCATCGCCGGCATGATCTCGCCGGTCGTGTTCGGCTACCTCATCATGCGCACCGGCAGCTACAACGTGCCGTTCATGATCTCGGCCGGGCTGCTCGGGCTCGGCATCGTCGCGGCGCTTTTCATCAACACGAACCGCACCGTCGAGGCCGACGAAGAACACGAGCGTCGCATGGGGACGGCGGAAGCCGGCGCGTTCGCGTTCGCCGAGTCGGTGCCGACGGTGCAACTGCAGCGGCACGCGCTGCGCCGCCCGTTGCGCTGGTGGCGGTGAGCGGGCGGCGGGGCCGGCGGCATCACGCCGCCGGTTTCCTGCGCCCGGTTCGCACGCCGGCGGCCGCGCCGGAGCGACGTGCGAGGCCGCCGCGGGACGCTACGCGCCGCGGTCGAGCTTGCGCAGCCGCCAGATGAGGCTCGACGTGTCGAAGCGGCTGCCGCCGAGCCGCTGCACGTCGCCGTAGAACTGGTCGACGAGCGCCGTCAGCGGCAGCGACGCGCCGTTGCGCTTCGCTTCGTCGAGACAGAAGCCCAGATCCTTGCGCATCCAGTCCACCGCGAAGCCGAAGTCGAACTCGTTGGCGATCATCGTCTTGCCGCGGTTGTCCATTTGCCAGCTAGCCGCCGCGCCCTTACCGATCACGTCGAGCACGACCGCCATGTCGAGGCCCGAACGTTCGCCGAAGTTGACCGCTTCCGAAAGCCCCTGCACGATGCCGGCGATGCAGATCTGGTTGACCATCTTCGCCAGTTGGCCCGCGCCCGCCGGTCCGATCAGCGTGACGGCCGCCGCGTAATGCGCGAGCGTGGAGCGGACGCGCTCGAAGCTCGCGGCGTCGCCGCCGCACATGATCGTCAGTTTGCCGTTCTGCGCGCCGGACTGGCCGCCGGACACCGGCGCGTCGATGAAGTGCAGCCCATGCCCGGCTGCGCTCGCCGACAGTTCGCGCGCCACGTCGGCCGAAGCGGTCGTGTGGTCGACGAACACCGCGTCGGGCTCCATGCCGGCGAACGCGCCGTCCGGGCCGAGCGTGACGCCGCGCAGATCGTCGTCGTTGCCGACGCAGGCGAGTACGAGGTCCGCGCCCTCGGCCGCTTCGCGCGGCGTCGGCGCGGCGCGGCCGCCGTATTCGTCGACCCATTGCGCGGCCCTGGCGGCGGTGCGGTTGTAGACGGTCACGTCGAGTCCGGCTTTCGCGAGATGGCCGGCCATCGGATGACCCATCACACCGAGCCCCAGAAACGCGACGCGGCGCACGGGACCTGGCGGGGACGAGGGGGCTGTCTGGCTCACAAGTGGCTCCTTGATGGTTGGGAGGAAGCGAAGCGGGCCTTATTATCGCAGCTATCGACGAAGAACCTGCGGGCTGGCCCGCAGGCGCGGCCGGGCGCTGGACTCACCGATCGTCCGCGTCTGGTACTAGCGGCGCCGGCTGCGGACGATCGATACTGAAGCCCGAACATGACGACGGTTCGGGCCGCGCGTTGCGCGCGAGGTTCCGCTGCCGCTGCCGCTGGAGATGACGATGACGTATCGGACCGCAACGGAGCCCCCTGATCCTGCCTGCCAGCGTGCCGACCGCGTGCCGTTCGGGGCGGGCGGGCAAGGGTACGGCGACCCGGGCCGGCGTGCCGGCGCGCGCGGTGCCCGCGCGACGACGGATGACCGGCCGCGACTCCCGCACCGCTTCGGCCCGATCGACGGGCGAGCCGGTCGCCCGGGCTGCGCCGCACGCATCGCGTACGCGTTCCGATGAAGGCCGCCGCGTCGCCAGCACCGATGCGCGGGCCGATCGACCTCGCCGTGATCGGTGGCTACCTCGGCACGGGCAAGACCACGATGGTCAACCGCCTGCTCGAGGCGCCGCACGGCAAGCGCATCGCGGTGCTCGTCAACGACTTCGGCGCCGTCAACGTCGACGCGCGGCTCGTGCGCACGCGCAGCGACGACGTGATCGAACTCGACAACGGCTGCATCTGCTGCACGATCGGCGGCGCGCTCGTCGATGCGCTGGGACGCGTCGCCGCGCGCGACGAACGGCCGGACCTGCTGCTGATCGAGGCGAGCGGCGTGTCGGATCCGGCGAAGATCGCCCAGGTGGGTCTCGTGAACGGCGAATTCCGTCTGACCGCGGTGCTCGTCGTCGCGGACGCGGTCGAGTTCGTGCATACGCTCGCCGATCCGCTCGTCGGCCAGATGGCGCAACAGCAGATCGACAGCGCGAGCGCGGTGATCGTCAGCAAGCTCGACCTGCTGCCGCACGACGCCCGCGAGCGCGCGGTGGCCGACGTGCGCGCGCTCGCGCCCACGGACATGATCGTACCGGCCGATCACGGGCGCGTGCCGCTCGCGCTCCTGTTCGACGACAGCATCGCGCAGCGACGGCAAGCGGTGAATGCCGCGCGCTGGCGGCGCCCGCCCGCGTCTGCGATGTATCCCGCGTTCACCAGCGTGGCCGTCGCCGCGCCGGACGTGCTGGACAAGGCGCGCCTGCGCGCATGGCTGAAGGCGTTGCCGCGCACCGTGTTGCGCGCGAAGGGGTTCGTGCGCGTGGCGGACGAGGCGGGGAACGTCGGTACGCGGGTGTGTCAGGTCGCGGCGCGCCGTCTGCGCATGACGGCCCCGGAGGCGCCAGGCGGGCAGACCGATGCGCGTGCGTGCGCGATGGTTTTCATCGGATTCATCGATACGCAGACCGAAGCGAGGCTGCGCGACGGCATGCGGGCGTGCTGCCGCGCGGCCACGGCTTGACCGCCGGTCGACGCGCAGCGGACGAGCCGGCGACATTCGCCCGCACGCCGGCCGGCAAATCCGTGTTTGGCGATGCGCGCAGCGGCCGCGTAGCGTTGCGATTCACGCCGGCGAAAGGCCATGAAGCAGTGGCGCGAGGCGATTCGCCGTTTCCCTCATGCGTCCGACGGCCTCCAGCAATTCGTTGAGCGTGGTCCGCGCGGTCGGCGCATGCACGGCGAGCGCGGCCAGCACGCGCTTGCTGCCGGGATCCCGCACCGGCACCGCGATCGCGACCATGCCGCGCACGAATTCCTCGTTGTCGATGCCGATATCGCGCACCGCCAGCCGGTCGAGTTCGGCCGCCAGCAGTTGCGGGCCGGTCAGCGTGCGGTAGGTCATCTTCGTGAGCACCAGACGTTCGAGCAGCGCATTACGTTCCAGCACCGTCATCTGCGACAGAAAGAGCTTGCCGCTCGCGGTGCAGTGCAGCGGCACGTGCATGCCCGGATGCATTTCCATGCGCAGCGGCTCGGTCGTTTCGACGCGCTCGATGTACAGCACCCGGTCGCCGTCGAGCACCGTGAGGTTGCACGTTTCTCCGAGCACCTCGACGAGCGTGCGCAGCACCGCGCGGCACGAGCGTGTGAAGGTGTGATTGGCGAGCGTCGCCAGCGCGAGCTGCGCGGCGCGCGGGCCGAGCGCGATGCTGCGGTCGTGGCCGCGCGAATCGGGCAGGTGAATCACGTAGCCGCGCGCTTCGAGCGAATCGATGAGCCTCAGCAGCGTCGCCTTTGGAATGCGCAGCCGCGCGGACAACTGGGACAGCGTGTACGGTTGGCCCGCCCCCGCCAGTTGTTCGAGCACGACGAGCGCGCGCAGCACGCGTGCATCGTCGGTCGACGAGTCGTCGCGCGGCGCTGGAGCGGGGTCTCGCATCGGATCTCCTTCGTGGCGCCGGCTTTCGTGCGCGCGAAAATATGGAACATATTGTTCGACTTTCTAGCATATTTTCGACGGGTGTAGACGCAGCGGCTACGTAACGGATTACCCTGGTGCGCCAAACGCCTCCCCGTGCGTCGCAACTTCGCGCTTACTGCTTGCGCCCGGCCCACACGTCAGAACGTTTTCGCGAGCCCGCGCGCGGCCCGCTGCAGGCGCGGCACCTGATCCATCGCGCGTGAGAGCGGCATGCGCGACACCGGCGCGTGCACGGCCAGCGCCGCGAGGCACGCGCCGCCCGGGTCGAGCACGGGCACGGCCACGCATGCAATCCCTTCGACGAATTCCTCGTTGTCGATCGCGACGCCGCTGTGCGCGATGCGGTCCAGTTCGCTGTCGAGCAGCCCGGGATCGGTGAGCGTGTTCGCGGTATGGCGTTCGAGCGCCATCGCCTCGACGAGCGCGCGGCGCTCGTCGGTCGGCAGCATCGCGAGCAGCAGCTTGCCGCTCGCGCAGCAGTGCGCGGGAATCCGCGAACCGGGCTGTAGCTGGAGCCGCAACGGCCAGTCCGCCTCGACGCGGTCGAGATACAGCACTTTGTCGTCGTGCAGCATCGTGAGATTGCAGGTCTCGTTCAGTTCGGCGACGAGCGCGGCGAGGATCGCATGACGCTGGCGGCGCGGGCCCGGATGCAGCACGACGCGCAGGCCGAGGTGCGCAAGCCGCGGCCCGACCGCGTACGCGAGCTTCGCGCCGGGCTCGCGCATGATCAGGCCGGCGCCTTCCAGCGCAGCCAGCATGCGATGCAGCGACGCCTTCGGTATCCCCGAATCGCGGGCAAGGTCGGCCGGCGAGACGGGGGCGCCCGCGTGGATCAAAAGTTCGAGCAGGGCGAACGCGCGCAGGGTGGGTGTTTCGGCTGGCGTCATGGGAACCGTTCCGTCGATCGGGATCGCGCCATTGTAC
>Ga0164242_10001395_pt1 | contig 28596 bp, 35 predicted proteins | sample OricomgcompostMG_FD_108783 | JGI IMG/M metagenome (GOLD analysis project Ga0164242, IMG submission 108783) | Miracle-Growth compost microbial communities from Emeryville, California, USA - Original compost - Miracle growth compost (MG) ...
TCGGTCGAGGATGTGGAGCGGGAAAAAAAAAAGATAAATCAGCCCTGGGACGGACACTCACGATTTCAGACGTTCAGGGGATCCTCGTCAGCTCTGGGGCTATTTTCGGCCGATCGCAAGGCTGAGTCGGGAGTCGTGGCGCTAGGCGGCTGATTGGCTGCTCGCCCTCGTCACCGAACCCAGCCCTGTCACCTGGCAATCGGCTCCGGCAACTGGGGATGGAGCAGTGGCATCATTTTTTTGCTGCCAGCTTTCGGGAGGCGGCAACTCGAACATCCACATCAGCTCATAAAAGTTCACCAAATCCCGGAATCCCCACCGAGGTATCCAGGTATTTAAACAGCCGATCCTGAGACATTGGTCCAACTGTCAACATATTACCACTTCAATCTGTCTCTCTACAACTTCCTCGGCAGCAGCTCTCCGATAAGGAGGCGGACCATCGCCAAAGATGGACAAGCTCAAATCGGCCCTTGAGGTCATCTTCACACCCTCCCCCGCCGTCTTCGCTATCGGCATCGCCATCATAATCCTCATACCTATCCTCCTCCACTACGCCATTGGCAGCGCAACGCCATACGCCTCACTTCCATCCGTGCTCCTGATCGGCCCCTCCGGCGCAGGCAAGACCGCGCTGCTCACCCTCTTCGAGCGCGGCCCACTCTCTCCTGCCGACAAGCCCGCCGCCTCGACGCCCGCGTCCACCGCCGCGTCAACACACACCTCCCAAACACCGTCGGCCGTCGAGCTCGCCGTCTCCGAGGACCGAACCTCCTCCTTCCGCGACGACCTCGACGCTAGCGGTAGCACGGCAAAGAAGTTCCTCCTTGTCGACACCCCAGGCCACGGCAAGCTACGACAACACGCCCTTGCGCGCCTTACATCCGCCGGGTCCTCCAAATCCGACACCTCCCCAGCCCCATCCACGGGGAAGCTGCGCGCGGTAGTCTTCGTCGTCGACGCCGCCGACGCCGACGGCCTCACGGCGGCGGCTGAGTTCTTGTACGAAGCGCTCCTCGCGCTGCAGCGGCGGATGGGTGGCGGGAAGAGTAGCCGAGCACCAACGGCGATACCCGTGCTGGTGGCGGCCAACAAGCTAGACCTGTTCACGGCGTTGCCGGCCGCGCTGGTGCGCTCAGGGTTGGAGGCTGAGCTGGGGCGCATACGCCTGACACGGAGCAAAGGGCTGCTGGACTCTGGGGTCGGCGGTGACGAGGATGGCGCTGGTGTAGAGGAGGCGGACGGATGGCTTGGAGAGTATGGGAGTGAGAAGTTCAGCTTTGGTCAGATGAGGGAGTTTGATATCGAGGTTGACGTGATTGGCGGTAATGTTGTTGGCGACGGGCCAGGGGTGGATAAGTGGTGGAAGTGGATTGCGAACAAGATATAATTAATAGGAGAATACCCTGAGTGAATGACTTGTGCAATGCACCCGCAGGTCGATAATAGCATCACAAGGCGTCAATCTGTTCCCGTCGAGCTGCGTTTCCTTCGTGTTGAATCTGTTCTTTATTTGTCTATGGATATGCATCCCAAACTCGGCGTTGAGCCTTGGCATCTTCTACGCAAATGCTGTCCTGGTCTGATCTGATTTAGAAGAAATCCTGTTCCGAACTCCAATGCTACCCCATACTGGCCTCTTCCCCCCTCTCTTCACTCCATTTGCTTCACACCTTAACTCGCTTGACCATCCAAGCCAGCAGGTCCACCTTGGTGACCACGGCAATCGGCTTCTTCCCACCGCCCTCAACCGGCTCTGTCACGACAGCAGCGCTATTCCACTCGAAGAACTTGCTCAACGTAGCGAGCGACGTATCGACCGTGATCTCCACAAACTTCCTCTTCTTGCCCTGCCCCAACGACGTGACCTCCCTCGGCTCTATGACTACCTCGTCCATGCGGCCGAAGTCGAACATGACGTCACTAACAGGGCTCTTGCCCGTCGCCCGACGGTGCGAGATGTAGCTGAGGAGGTTGCCCAGCGTGACGATGCCGACAAGCTTACCGCCCGTCGGCGCGAGGACGGGGAGCTGGTCGAAGCCCTTCTCCCGCATCGTCTCGATCGCATCGGAACACAGGCTGTCGGCCAGGACGGAGGTGACGGGCTTCAGCCTGAGCTCGCGGATCGTCGCGCCCGCGTAAGGGTCGCTTGGCCGACGGGCAGTCGGCTTCTTCGCGGTCGGATCTGCGACCGAGCCGTTGACCGACTCCTCGTCGATGGGTAGCAGGTCGTTTGCTGCCAGCCAATCGTCGTCGGCGAACTTGGAGAGGTAGGAGCGGATGCTGTCGGGCAGCACGACGACTACTACGTCTCCCTTGCCTAGGCCGAGGTCTTTCACGGCCCGCACCATCGCTGCCATGGCGCTGCCCGAGCTGCCGCCCACGAGGAGACCCTCCTCTGCTATTAGTCGCCGGGCGAGCATGAAAGACTCGCGATCGTCGGTCTTGTACCACTTATCCACTAGTTCCCGAGTGAGGACGTCAGGGATGAAGTCGTAGCCGATGCCCTCCACCTTGTATGGAGTGTCAGCCTTCTCCTCGTTGAGGCTCTCCGGAAGAGCAAGCACGCTTCCATACGGATCTGCCGCAACGACCTTGATGTCCTTGTTGTGCTTCCGGAGGCCCCTTGCGAGGCCGGAGATGGTGCCACCTGTGCCCGCGCCGGCGACGACGGCGTCCACTTTCCCGCCGGTCTGGGCCCAGATCTCCTCCGCAGTGCCAAATTCGTGGGCTAGAGGGTTGTCCTTGTTGCTGTACTGGTCGAGGATGTGTGAATTCGGAATCTCCTTCAGTAGTCGCTTAGCCACGCCGATGTGGCTCTCCGGGCTATCCCAGGCAGCCTGGGTGGGTGTCCGGATGATTGTTGCGCCCAGGGCTCGCAGGACGGAGACCTTCTCGGCCGACATCTTCTCGGGCAAGGTGATAATCGTTTTGTAGCCCTTGACGGCGCCAACCAGGGCCAGGCCGATACCGCTGAGGCCGGGATGTGTGTATTAGTTTATTTGTCTCGGGTAACGAGGAAAGTCGGGGTGATCAGTGAATAGGTAGATTACGTACGTATTTCCACTGGTCGGCTCAATTAATGTATCGCCAGGCTTTATGCGACCGCTCTTCTCAGCCTCTTCGATCATTCGTAGCGCTATCCTGTCCTTGACGCTCCCGCCGGCGTTGAAGAGCTCGACCTTGGCATAGACTTCGGCCTCGATCCCGAGCGATTGGGGGATCTTGTTGAGACGAACTAGGGGGGTATTTCCGATCAAGTCGGTTGCCGACATGCTAACGGAGTCAAGCTTGTGCGATCCGGCGGTCGGCGAAGCGCCACCGCTGCCGTCAAAGTTTGCCATTGTAACTTTTTGGCTGACCCTTAGTTGCTGAGTTTCGACGTCAAGTATAAGACCGTGGAGTTGGTCCGTAGAAATTTAGAATTCCGGTGTGTTAGCTGGAGGAGGTTTGCTTGTGGTCTCTCTAGTCAAGGTTGTTGGGGTGCCACGGATCTCGGTGTCGAGCAAAACACGGCGATGATGCGATACGATCACGGCGAATAAACTGTGAGTGGCGAGGGTGGGGGAGAGCCGATGTTAGGCGCAACCAAGCGAGGCGTGGGGTGAAGCACTCGATCTTGGCAACTTCAATTCGTACAAGTACAAAAATATCCCGGGGTATTATCATCCCTACCTACCTCTTGGCCGACCTGGAACCAGCAACACCATGATTTCTTGTACTATTGATGCCACCTCCTAGGCATTTACCCTTCGCACGCTTTCGTGAATTCTTGCATAAGCGACTGGTTTCTCGTCAGTATGGCGTAGATCTCTAGAGCTTCGAATACAACCATGCCACTTACCTCGAAATCGTGATCGGCCAGCGATCCAAAGATGCCCTTTTTATCCAGCTTCAGCTTCGTCGCCCGTGGGCTCTTGATACCAAAGGCCACTCTGGCAAGGAATCTCGGGTCGTCCCGCACATCGCATTCGGCGAGGATTTTCGCGATGGCGCCCTTATTGACAGGTCTAGCCTCACTCTTAGGCAGCGCGATAGCTTCTCCCGTGTGACAGTAGCTACAGTTCCCGCACTTCAGCTTGTCGCAGGGCAGGCTCATGCCGAAGTGCTGCGCCAGGGCCAGGGCGAAACATTTGTTTCCCCTAATCAGCGTGGCGACCTCGTCCACGCGTCGAAGAGCATCCCTCTCCCGGCTCTCGAGATCTGCGTGGAGCTTGTCGACGAGGTCATCGATCGCTTTCTCTGTACTAGGGAGGGCGGCTAGGATGCGATACCGAGGTTCGACGCCGCCGGCCTTTAGTTCGATGATACCTTGATCATGAAGCTCGTTGAGGCGGCGGACAATGTTTGCCCTACGCAGACCAGTCTTGTTCGCAACGGCCGTGGGGTCGATCTGGGTCCACTTCGTGGCCTTTTTGGCGTTGGCAAGAATGGCTTTGCTCTCCGGGCGCGAGTCTTTCTTGATCAAGGGGTAGTACATAGCCGTGGCAACGAACTTGTACTCGCTGTATTCCGGCGTTATGGCCCTAATTAGTTCGAATCGGAGTTCGAGGGCAGCGTAGATGATGGCCAAGGGGCTCGGGCGAATGTCGAACTCGCGAGTTTGCACGTAATGGCTCTGCTTGAAGGTCCCTCCGACGGGGAGGGCGATAACTTCAGGGCTAAATATGTCGACGAGTAGGCCGCGTAGTGAATGTTTGGACGGGAGGTCTCCCCGGGCGAAGTTCTCCCGGATCCAAAAGTCTTCAGGGCAGATGAAGTACATGCAGGTGCTAGGTTTGCCGTCACGACCCGCGCGGCCAATTTGCTGGCTGTACTCTTCGACCGTGCTGGAGATATCGTAGTGAACGATGTTCCGGATGTCGGCTTTGTCGATCCCCATGCCGAAAGCGATCGTGGCTACAACGATTGTAATATTTCCGGCCATGAAGTCGTCCTGGACCCGCCGCTTCTCCTCGACCTTCATGCCCGCATGGAACGCGTCTGCGTTGAAGCCCTGCTTCTTCAGGGCGTGTGCTAGCATGACGGACTGCTGCTGGAGTGTCACGTAGACTAGAGTTGGCCCGGGATGGCCATGGAGAAAGTCGAAGAGGAGTGGGTCCTTATCCTTCTTCGTCGCGACAGGCTTCGCTAAGAGCTGAAGATTTGGCCTGTATGGCGATGTGCGGAAGACGGCCGACTGGCCGATATCGAAGGCCTTGCACACATCCTCGATAACCTTCGGCGTGGCGGTTGCTGTGAGGCAGATGACCCGCTCGGCCTTGATCTCGTCTACGAACCGCGCGACCTTGAGATACTCGGGCCTGAAGGAGTGGCCCCATTCTGAGATGCACTTGGACATTGTCAGTCATTTCCTACTATTTTTGGGGATGTCTCGGTAGCAAAACTCTGGCCAGAAGCGCTCTCAGGTACACAGGTGCTCCCGAGAATTCCCAAAGGGGAAATAAAGAGCACGGGAAGTACTTGCATGGGCCTCATCCACGGCGACAAGGCGGACGCCCCCTACAACGTACTTCATATTCTCGACGAAGCCTTCGTTGTTTAGTCTCTCTGGGGCACAGTAAAGCAATCGCAGTTCGCCCTTCCGCATAGCGGAGTTGATAGCCTGCTGTTCTTCCCAGGTCTTGGTAGAATCGATGCACTCTGCTGGTATGTTCCGGCGCTTGAGGGCATCGACCTGGTCTTTCATGAGGGCAATAAGCGGAGAGACGACGATGGTGATGCCATGCTCCCCCGGCCCTCGTGACCCATCCTGGTTGTCGAGCTCTTCAAAGGCAATGGCAGGTATCTGGGTAGGTTAGTGACCCAGTCGATGAGAACCGGCGGCGGGGGGGTTGGACATAAGCCCTTCCTAGAAGGTTACTTGCCTGGTAACAGAGTGACTTGCCAGCACCCGTGGGAAATACGGCCAAGGTGTTACTTCCTGCCAAAATGCTGCCGATGACCTGCTCTTGCTCGTGGCGGAATGAGTCGTATCCGAACTGCTCCTTCAGGATACGCCGTGCCAGCTCTGTATTCGACCTTTCCGAGTCCACCCTCGGCCGTTTATTCGGCGCGTCGCTGTTATCGCCAGTCGAATCCCCGGGCCGCTTTGAAGAGAGTAGTGCATCGACGTCCACCCCGTCGAAGAGGTCATCCCCCGAGTCATATTCGCTCATTATCTCGGGTGCTGTCGAGCCCGCTGCAGAGTGACTTCTGCGCATGTCTCTGACCAGGACGCGCTGACAGGTCGTCGCTAAATACGGGACCGCGATTGCGGTTAGCGCCATTTCTTAGCGCTCCGAGTCCCGGCACAGGGGTCAGTGACCACGGTAGCCAATCAGCCACCTCTTTGCATGCTTTTGGGGTCGCGGCGGTACATATGGTCTTGCGAACTTGCATAACCACGTAGTAGGGGATCACCTTTAATAGTTTTACCGTAGGGGGTTGTAGGGATATAGATGGTAGATGGTGCCGAGCAGGTGGTAGCTGTAGACCGCAGCCTTGAGAAATACCCCTTTCCGCATGTCACATGGGAAAGCAACCCGTCGTAGGCGTACGGGAACGGGCTTTGGAAGGTTAAATCGAAGAATTAGATTTACAAATAGGACACTAGGGGCATCCTATGCCTATAGAACGCCACAGCCAACGAATGATCGCCTGGCAATCGACCCCAGTAACTGGAATATCCGTATAGGCAACCGAAATAACGCCCATACCAAACCAATACCGGAAACCATCCCAAGCCTAGTGAACAGGTCGCAATCGCGTTATTGTAGGTAGCCCAGAAAATATATATGCTATAGACATCGGATCGCGGACCTGGAGTCTAGAGTCTAAAAGTAATACTGTTGTTGTGGTTGGCCCGGGGGAGGGTGAGCAAGGAAGTCAAAGTTCATCGAGTCGACTTCCGTATTGAACGGGTCGGGCGATTCTAATCGAGACGAGACCGGGTCAGCGCCGCCGTCATACCCACCACTGCTCAGCCGACTCACCCCAGAAGATGGAGTCGTAGAGATCCATCGGTGACATGTATGTTGCCGGGTCCACATTGCTAAAATCCTGTAAGATAGTTGGCTGCGATACTTGCGGTGAAAATTGCATGTTGCTGTTGTGATATAAATGTTAGTTTGTGCGCCTGATATCCCGTAGTTCTGCGGCTCAGAATTGACCTACTTTGAGAAACCGGGAACAGGCCCGGAAGCGCTAGCTTGCTGCTGCATTTCAGCCATGGCCAGGGCGGCGTTCTGGTGAGGGTCTAGGTTGATGCGAGCACTGCTGCGATACACCGCGTCTTGCGGGGTAGTCGATCCGTTGGCGAAGCTAGGAGGCTGGCCGACTTGTTGTGGCGTGCGGGAGCCTGAGCCTGGGAGGCTGTTGCCTTCGAGTTTGACTCCGGAACCAACGACAGAGCCGTGGTCGTAGATGTTCTTCAGAGCAGTCAGCGCTCGCGATAGCGGGCCTGAAAGCTCGATGTCCCGTTCCGACTTGTAGATGTGAGGCTCCGGGGAGTCAGCCTCCTTAGCTGCGGTAGCCGAGAGGGCAGAAATGAGATCTCCCTGGAGTTGGCGGACTTCGGGGTCCGCCTTGGTCTCGCAGAGGATGCCGAGCAATACTGCAGACGACAGACCGTGGTACGTGAAGGCCCACGAGCGTGTGGGTATCACAGAGAGCTGATGCATGGCAAGAAACATACGAACTGTTTCTGTCAGGTTCTCCTTGCACTTGTCTGCTAGAGACTTCTTCTCCGTGGCATCCAGCCGGCTGCTCTCGCCTCGCCTCAGTGCTGGCCGGCAGCACACTGAAATTACAAACGAGGTATGGAGCCGGATGGCGTAATGCTGTAGGCGATCAAGGGCTGACTTGCAAGCCTCCTTGACGCGTAGCTGCGGTAATACCTGGTGCCGGAGGTCCTCGACGACTTGGCAATTTTCGAGAATCTGGGCGTATGTAGCCGTTGCGACAGCATCGGGGTTGAGGCGCTGTGATATGATCCTGCAGAGCTGCATCATCACTTCAAGGTAAACCCAGCCTTCTTTCCCGGGCGTTGGCTGGATGGAAGAGGTAGGGATGTTCGTCATCGGTGAGCTAGTTTGGGTTAGTTGTCTCCGAGGCTCCTTCGACAGGGCATGAAAAAGGATGCTTCAGCTTACCGGTCGAAGGATAAAGATGTGAGCGTGTCATGCCAAATACAGGTCCACCTGTAATATCCCGCGTGTTAGCCGGATTGACGGGGTTCTACACAGACTCGGGATATCATACCAGAGTTTTCGGCGGACCATCTCTCGCTTCCTCAAGCCGGGACTTTCCCTCCCGTCAAGCACCTGTGGCCGGTGGAGACCGAGTGATTGTGCTAGCCGGCAAGTCAACCCTAACAACGCCCAAGATCCCTCGGCCTTCATGTCGTTGAGGAGAACAAAGCTAGTCATAAGCAAGGCCTGGAGAGAATCGAAATTCGGCCTAGGCCGGATTTAGTATAGGATGACCCGAGGTGGTCAATGTGTGGGATTACGCACCTTAGCAGAAAATTGCTGACCCTGAGGAAGTGGAAAGATATCTGGATGTACTTCTGCGCGTCTCGAGTCCGGATGTGGTACGGCGAGTCGTGATATTGGGAGCCCACAGCTAAGACCGCAAAGAGAATAGCGAGCCATGATGCCGAGACTGGTCTAGTCACTTTGGTGGATGCTCTTGCGTTCTTAGCCCTTTCCTCGAGATATATCATGAGTCTGGATTCGAGGTCGTCAATGTCGATGACGAAACCCCAGAAAGGTTGCGGGATCTCCTTGTAGGATCGGAAGAGCCTGAGCCGGTCAGTCAAGTCCGCGGAAATACGGGAACTAGCCGAAACCAGAAGATAAGAAGCGCGGGGCAGGAACGTACTTCATGACCTCGCGATCCGACGGTAGCTCGGCCGATATGTCGTGGGTCATCCGATCGAGGTGTCGCGCCGACATCAGCGGAAACGGGGCGGTGTTATCCAGCCCCAGAATGGAGCGCATGTCTTGGCGGATCGTGTCAACTCCCTGCTCTGGTTCATTGGGCGAGGCCTGTTCTCTCAAGAGTGCGGGTATGCTGTTCTGGCCCAAGTATCGCGAGGCGTCGGCCGAATCGAGCTCTAGTGGGAAGGGGGTATGAGCACAAGATAACCCAAGCATACTGGACAGTAGGAAGGACGTGTCCTTACCGTACACCCTAATGTCGGTGTCTGGTTGGCCCTCATTGCTCAAGCTCCGGGTATCCTGCTCGTCCGGTGAATGCTCCCGTTTGCGAGTCTGGGGTGTCTCGGACCCAACCTTGCCGGTGGCCGACCGGTTCGGCTTATACGAGCAGAGCTGCGCATGCTCTCGCCTGACGCAGTTATCGCAAGGGCTTTTGTTGTCGCATTTCACCTTGCGCTGCCTACACGGCCAGCAGGCGGTACCTGGTTCCTCGGTGTCAGTAAGAACATCTAGTCGACCCACGGGTGGGTAGTGGGTAGCCCACGATCCCCGAGATCCCGACAACCGGTAGCATCATTGGGAGGTAGCTTGGACTTGGGGTGACACAATGGCAAAAAAGGGCATGGCGATAGGACTTCATCAGGAGAGCTACTCACCGTAGCGAACCTTTCGGTGGGCGTGAATGATTCGATTCGCTTCCTCGGGGGTCAGATCCTCGAAATTGGGGCTCTCTCGTTGGTCTGACATGACCGCAAGGGCGGCACGGAAGGGGGAAGTCTGGGGCGTGATTCGAGACTTGCGCGCGACGGAACGAGTCTAACAAAGACACTCTACGGCAATGCACAGGGCTCTGGCTTTGCCCAAAGGGATCAAGGACGAGGGTTGAATACCGATGGAAGTCCGAGGTGGCGACCCCTCTTTTCTACTGAAGCTGGCGGAAGCTCGGGATTGGCGATGGGGTATGGGGTCGGGGACTGTAGGAACTGTCTCCGAGGACGTATGTGATCCGTGCCCGATCACGTGCCCTTCTGGTGCCATCCCGGGCAGCCAAAGGTGATTTGCGAAGGGGAAATCTCCACTTTTCATGGCGCCCGACAATCCAGGAGCCGACGAAGTAGTAAAAAGCCGCCGCAATAGTGAGCCTTTGGTTCTATTATTCACGCTCGATTTTAACAAGTCTTTTAGATGACCTTGGGGGCTTACTTCAGCACTGGCGGATACGCTCGTTGAAGCGCTAACTGAGGCTGTAGAGGACGCGCTAGACGACGCGATGGACGACGCGATGGACGACGCGATGGATGACGCGATGGACGTCGCGATGGACGACGCAATGGACGACGTGCTAGACGGTGCGCTGGGCAGCCCTGGCCCTCCTGGTCTAGGATTACCACGGAGAGTGTTTTAATTAGCCGCTGGCCAGCGCGGCATTGGTCTCTCTGGTAGCTAGAGAGCGCGCTTGACGAGACGCCGGCCAGCGCGACGATCTGACATGCTTACCTAGGTAGCCAGCGCTGGCTCTCGTAGTCTAGCAGAGGAACCGCCCAGACTGCCCTCTTATAACCTTATAGCTAGTTGGGCACAGCCCGGCACCACCCGGACTGTCCTCTGATACGCCGGCCAGTCCGGCACTACCCGGACTACCCTCTCATATACCTAAGTACCGACCTTAGTTCGGTAGCGCGCACACGCGAAGGCGGTCCAGTGCAGGTTGTTGAATCCCGAGATACTATTTACTGATATAGGAAATCTTCACTCATGGCAATATAAGGTTGGCCCATACGCCCTACCGGGTAGGTCCACGTCCTCCTGGGTACAGTGGGGCAACACTTGTAGGTCCACGCCCCCTTTATACCAACTCCCTCCCGTCTGTCCGAGCCAGGAGATGGGTTTGTCTGGCCGTGAGTCGATTTTTAAATTTTCCCATAGTAAATAATATCTCCGGGTTCAACAACCGGCACCAGATCCCCTTCGCGCGTGCGGCACACCGAACCAAGGTCGGCGGGTAGATGAGAGGACAGTCCGGGTGGCTCCGGTACTGGCCGGTTAGTTATCTTCAGCTCCCTCGTATTAATCGGTAAACTCCTGAATGGGCCGCGCTCCGCCGCCCTTGGCCAGCGCTGTCGCGATTGGCCAAGTCGTGTGTGTTTGCCGTTGGCACCCGTAAGGCGAGCTCACGGGCAACTGGGCGTCGACTTCTCCGGTGGGGGGCCTTGCCGTCAACAGAGGTGGCTCGAGCTTTGGCTTCAGCTCAAGCCGAGCCTTGGAGCCCAAGCTGGTTGTTCAGTGAACAACGCCTTTCCTCATCGGGATGATGTTCCCAACACAGAACAAAAAGAGCGATTTTAATCTGTGCCTTCTCATCCCAGCCTAACAAACGTGAGACGTCTTGCAACCTCCTCGGTCTAACAAGCAAGCGTTATTGTGTCTGCATATCACTCCACGACTATCTTCGCGACCCCGGCTCTGCGGTTGGCCGCTCTGCACTGACCCCGGATTTGCCCCGTTGTCTCGACCGCCCAAATTTCGAGCCCCATCCATTCCATTGGTTTGGGTCCATTTTTCGTTTTAGTTCCACTTTAGCCGGCACTTACATCCATCTCACCGAGCTTGCGGTTAGAGACAGTGCCCGTGGGATCTCGCAAACGAATTCCTGAGGCAGGCGAACTTCGGAGGTCAGGCGAGGATGGCTGCGGCTCGGCCCGAGCCGACAACGCCAAGGAAGAAGAGGGCCGACTCGGTGGACAACATCATCGCGACTCTGAACCACGACTACAACGTCGCCATCCAACTTCCCGACAAGTCACTCACTCCATCCCACCGCCGGGAACGGGCCAAATTCGACCTGGAATATGATCGCTGCGACAAGATTTACAGGGGCATCCACTTCCTCTACTTCCAAAGCGAGGAAGAGCTGCAACGAGTCCTTCATGTCTTTCACTTTGAGTCCAAGGCGGCAAGCCAGAAGTGGGTACGGAAGCCGAGAGCGGGCCTGGACGTATTGCCATCCTCATCAGATGCGTACAGAGCGAGCACTCCCGGCGAGCGCCTCGAACTACAAACAATCTTATTAGACACAATCGACCTGATCAAGACGTCTCTCCAACCCCTATTACCATCTAGTACGAGTACAGTAGTCAACGGTCAACATGGTAGCTTAATGGGTCCTCCACAGCCGCTTGCAGCTAAACGGCCATCCTGTGATGGGCTTGATGCCTCGACGAAGAGGGCTAGAGGTGATCGCGGTCAAGCTCACGACGAGCCCCAACAGCTCTTCGCTGCGATTGACCACGTTCCAGTGCGGCACAAAGTCACCACGCCAAGGCTCGGTGCTGCAACATCGACAGAGCGTCCGGCTCCCACACAAAAGAGTCTCGATAGGTCCTTCTACAATACCTCTGTAAATACGAGCAAGGTATCAATGGTTTCTTCAGTCTTCTCGGAACAGGCTGTCAATGACCCTCCTGCTACCCAAAGCACCGTCGACGCCAGCATAGACGATACGAGCATAGACAAGAGGAAGAGGCTGACGGCTGCCGGATCCTCCCAAGACTCTCTTATGCCCTCGTCCGGAGTCCTTCGTGCTCTAAACGAATCTTTTTCCCGCTTTCGGGAACACGAGGTAGTCGAGAGCGCTGTTGCGCCCCTTGAAACCCGACAACACAGCCCCTCCCCAGAAAATAGCACTATCTATTCAAGTGTCTCGGGAATGCTAGACGTGCCGATGCCGGATCCTCAGCCAATATCTCCAAAGGCCATGAGCAGGCCCACATCTCCAAAGGTCACGAGCAAGCCAACATCTCTAGACCAACGACTGCAATCCCTCTGGCGTAAGTACCGAATGTCCCATTGCAACCGCCACAAGAAAAAACCCCCCTTTTTAACCATCAACTAGCCACCTTCCCACCATGGCTCCACAAGGCACCCCTGGCTGTTGCTTGGGAGATCACACGTATTGCCTTACACTGTAATGTTGATCTTGCCGATATTAATCTACAGTATGATTCCTCGTGGGACCATCCAGGGTCCGCGTCTTTGAAGAGTATCCGGACAATCCTTTATCACCACCCTGCGTTCTCCGGGAAGTCGTTTCCAGAGGCGCCCAGCGCTAGCTCATGGGATGCTAGCTTCGACAACTTCCAGTCCCGCGATATGGTAGTTGTTTTCTCTATGTCGATAGACTTCAGTCCGATGAAAACTGGTCCACTCTTTCTTGTTCAGATGCATCCATCCAAACTCGACAAGGGATGCCGTCTAAGTAGGCATTTTGGACCAGGCCGGTTTCTTGAGGTTCTTATGCCTTCTCCATGCTCTAGAAGATCTCCACTTGATGAAGAAGCTACAGAGAATCTGATTCACTGGCTTACTCGAACGCGACACTCTATCATAGGTCGAGAATGGCGTGCATTCTTTACCTCGGACGGCGGGCAAAAGACTCCGCCAAAGCAGCTACGTATATCGCTTGATATTGACGATGCTAAACCAACCTACCAGGACAGAGTCCACTTTTTTGCAGAGAGAGGTGTTGGCTTCGATCCTAGAGACGATATAAGCGTGAGCAAGATGCTCAATTGGCTCCTCAATTTTAATAAGAACAAGAATCAGTCGCATCTGAAGTTGTTCTCTCGCATTAAACTAGGTAAGGCATTATTGCACGACAGCGATTGTTAATTTGTCCTTTTTAGCTAAGTGCCAATTATTCCTAGGTCTGAGCAAGACTCAACGCTCCATGGTTTTTGAACATCATCAGATTCATCACCGCAAATCCGATAAACTCTCCCCTATCGGGAATGTCATGAATGATGGTGTTGCACGTATGTCTCTAAGTGTTGCTCGACATGTTCGGGATACCCTAGGCCTCAGCGACATACCATCCGCGATCCAGGGACGCATAGGCTCAGCGAAGGGCATGTGGATAATCGACGTCAACGACGACGGCTTTGAACACTGGATTGAGACGTTCCCTTCTCAGCGGAAATGGGTTTGCGACGACCAAGCCGACCCAGACCACCGAACGCTTGAAGTGCATAGCGTAGCTACTGAACTCACTTCCGCCTCACTGAACCTCCAATTCTTACCTGTTCTAGAAAACCGGGCTGCTAATAAACAGCAGATGCGTGAGGTCATCGCTAGCAAGCTAGTCAAGGGCCTCGAAGATGAACTAGGAAGCCAGAAAACCGCCATGAAAGGACCATTGCAATTCAAATCATGGGTGACCGAGAACTCATCTTCTCGGTTTCTCCGGGTACAGCACGGCCAAGTCCCGTTTCTCGGGGGGTTACCAATCAGAGACGAAGATGCCATCATCTTCTTGCTTGATGGTGGATTTGACCCCAGAAAACAACGATATATCCAGGACCTATCTTGGAAGATCCAGGAGAAGAGGTGTGAACAGCTCAAAACCAAGCTAAACATCAGTGTTGGGCGCTCAGCCTACATCTATATGGTGGTTGACTTTATGGGAGTGTTGCGGGAAGGTGAAGTCCATATAGGCTTCTCCACGAAATTCCAGGCTGAGAATTTCTCGGCCACTTTGCTCCATGGCACTGATATTCTTGTGGCGCGGTCCCCCGCGCATTTTATAAGCGATATACAAAAGGTCAAGGCAGTATTCAAACCAGAACTACAAGCCCTCCGAGACGTCATTGTTTTCTCACGGGAAGGGGATATCCCCCTTGCAGATAAACTCTCTGGGGGTGACTATGATGGCGACAAGGCTTGGGTTTGCTGGGATCCAGATATCGTCGACAATTTCGTCAACGCAGAAGTTCCTCCAACCCCAGATCTTTCTAAATACATCACGAGGGACCTGACAACGTTCAAAGATTTAGAGCGAGAGGTGTTAGGCCACACCGCAGTCAATGAGCTGGCAGTCGATGAGATGATTGAGCGCAGCTTCAAATTCAACATGCGCCAGAGTTACTTGGGTATCTGTACGAACTACAAGGAGAAGCTGTGCTACCAGAAGAACCGAGTTGACGACGAGGCATCAATAATCCTCAGTACGCTTCTGAGTAACCTCGTCGACCAGGCAAAGCAAGGCATTGTATTTGGGCAGCAGTCTTGGGATCGACTCTGTCAGGAACTTTTAGGCCAACGTCGCAGCCCTAAGGACCCCGCTTATAAAAAGGACACCTGGACAGGGGGGGAGCCAGTACATATTATTGACTGGCTAAAGTTCAGCATTGCTGCTCCTACGATCGAACGCGAGCTCAAAGCACTGCATGAATCGATGAAACCCAGTATAACAGGTCCCGGGATTGCCGCCAATGCAGAGTATTGGGATGAGGATCTGGTTGAATACTACAACGACTTCGAGGCGATGGTAGCACTGAACAAGTCCAGATCAAGCCGCAGTCTTCTCGATGGTCTCAAGGACGCTATTGCCGAGGTCTTTGACGCCTGGGCGAAGGCTGTCACAAAAGACAAATCAGCAACCCCTTACGCAGAGAAGGTTGACGCAGTGTACCAGAAGTGGTGCGCCATCAAGCCGGTTTTCAAAGGTCGGTCCACCCTGAGAGTTGACTCCAAGGTGGTTGCTTTGCTCACCGAGCCGTACCTCTCGGACCCAGAACTGAGCCGCTGGGCGCTGCTCAAGGCTAGCTATGCCTTCAAGCTCTACTACATGAGAAGCGGGAGCTTCATTTGGCGCATGGCTGGCCGGCAGCTGCAATTCATAAAGGCAATGGTTAGCAACGGTAGGGGTGGCATGGGAGTGGGGGGCCCGATCCCCATTGTACCGTCTCTGTATGCTGGTGTTGGCCCGGACAAGAAGTTTGTCAAGCAATTCCTAGCCAGTCTAGAGGGCTCGAGCACGGGATACATAAGCGACGACGACGATGATATGGAGGATGATACGTGAGGAATCCGAGTGACGAACCGTTGATTCAGAACACTACGTCGTCGACTGGCCGATAATAATAGGAAACCTCTACTTTGGTCCCTACTCAGAGGTTCGAGCACCCCCAATTACACTCCGTGGTAGTGTGTAAAATGTCTACGAGCTATGTCTCCGACTTTACGGCCCATCAGCTGGGAGGAATATGTTTGCGACGAGTCCTGGGGTTGGACCATTTTGCGGTAATATTGAGACGGAAGGGGACTTTTTTGTTGGGAGTACTTTGTCTTCTTTCAGAGTGAAGGTCTTTAACAGTCTTTTTCTTTTGTCGAAACCTCGTCTCTCCGTAGACAGATCAGGCGAGGCGATTGAAGCTAGCAAGATCATGGGATTTTCGAAGGTACCAGAGGAGATGAAATCTACCTACCTACCTATTCACTGTCACTATCACTCCGGGCCTCCTCATGAAGCAAGTCCTCAAGTTCCGCATCCTCTGCTGCAGCCCTCGCCCAACTTTCCTTATTCTCCCTCGTATGCCGCTCAGAAGGCCGCTCAGACCAGGGGCCCAAGTACGAGGCGTTCTCAACAGCGTAATCCAGGTATCCCCAGATGCGTTCACGCTCACGTCCGCTAGCAACTCCTCCGCCATCCGACTGGATCCCGGCCGCTACCGGTAAGTCTCAACCTCCACCATGCCCTTAATCTCGTCCTCCGAGTCCCGCGCCGCGCACGCAAGTGCGTCGTTCAGAAGGTCCAGGATGCCTTCCGTCTCCCACCATGCGGCGTACGGGTTCCGCAGCGCCATGGCCATTTCTTCCCAGGAGCCACGTGAGAATGATTCGGCCGTGGTGGGGGTTACTTTGTCTAGCTCGAAACATGAAGTGTTCGTTGGCTTTGGTTAGGGCCGCGTCGAGCTGGCAGTTGTGGTTCAGGAGCTTCGTCTCTGATTTAAAAAGGACCTCGTGAACGCCGCCGAACGTGCCTAGAAGGAGTAGGTGCTTCCAGCCAGCGCGACCCGCGCCCACATGTAGTCGCGTGTGCCGGCCACCGTCCAGAAGCGGCTGACGTCGGTCTCAAAGGCGTCCGCGGGAGTCATGTAGTCGGACGTAGCGTTGCGGACGCGTTGGTCTTCCTCGTGCGAGCCTGGCACGGGCTTTCCTAATCTTGGTGCAGACTGACTTGTGCTTGGGCCGGTGGGCGGCCTGGTGCTCGGAAGTAGCGGATCGCATTACAGCCGCTGCATCGGAGGATCTCGGAGCCTACTGCCGTGCATTGCGGGCAGCGGTGGCGGAGGGGCCCGACGGGATCTTTGTATGTGCTTGCGTTGGCCATGTTACCTCCCGTAGGTTCGCTGGCAAAGGCTGGAGTTGTCACCGCGGCCTTGAATGTGATGTGATCGTTAGGGGGGAAGAGGGAAGCTCAGTCAGCGGTCTGTAGGCCTATCCGCTTGTCGGGGAAGGACTCCGGATCGTAAAGGACCCGCTACAGGGTCGGTTACAAGTCGGACCTAGCGACGTGGCGGGTGTATCTAGCAAGGTACAGGAGCTATGTCGTCTCGATTCGTGGAGGTTAAAAATACCTAGGATTTAATCCACCTACCTTACCCATGTACTCAGGAGCTAAATATTACACACAAATCATACCTCCCGTCCCTCTAACATAAGTACTCAGGTACCCAGACATCCGCCCATCACAACCCACCTGCCGGCTGGTTTTCGCTTTCATTATCACCGCTTCCTGCCATCCCCTTTAACTTCGACATCCCCATCATCGTCGCCAGGTTTGGCGCCACCTTCAACCTCGTCTTTCCTTTGGGTCGACTTGATGAAATCAGCCACCTAAAGATATATATTAGTATCAAATCCCCAGCCATATCCAGGGACGGGACCGTCGGGGCCCGACACTAATACCTTTTCACCAATCATGTAACAAGTCTGTTGCGTATTTGCACCTGGCAGCATGGGCATGATACTCGCATCCGCAATTCTCAACTTCTCCGTCCCATAGACAAACAACTCCTCGTCCACAACGCCGCCCATCTCCCTCGGCATCTTGGCTGCCGTCCCGATGGGGTGGAAATTACTGGGCACGATCGAGTCCCTGATCCACTCCTCCAGATCCGCACCTTGGACGTCGGCTCCCGGGCTAGTCTCCAGGGGGCCATAAGGCATCAAGTCTGGGCTTCGAAGGTACCGTCTTAGGAAACCAATATTCTCAACCATAACTGCTATGTCTACCGGGTTTGTCAATGCGCGGTAGTCGACGATGGGCTCGGCGTAGGGCTCCGATACATTGATGTTGACAGTCCCGTGACTGAGAATGTGCATGTTCATGACCACTCCACCCGGCGAGCCCGTGATTGCGTGCCACAACCAATTTGCGTTCTTGGTGCGTAGCAGCCGACCGTGCAATCTCTGAAACGCTCTGTAGCCCTGCACTACTGTCGCGTGCGTCCCTGTCGGGAGGAATGCTGCTGGGCGCTGCGCCTCGTACCTGGACGCGATGGAGTCCCACTGGGGGCTGGTGACAGGGAAACCAAGCCAGGCGCCGAGGTTGGGGGCCACGACATGGTTTGGGTCGCCCTGGAGTGTGATATTAGGAACCGGCGGGGTTCCATTTTGCCCTTTTCCTGTTAGTTAGAGGATGGAGCCATTGCATCCGCTGTATGGGAGACCACAGCTTACATTTGTATCCTACGGTTACCCAGACATGGTCTTGGAAGTTTTGTCCAACTCCCGGAAGGTCAACCAAGGTCGATATATTAGCCCTGGTGAGCAGCCCATTTGGTCCTACTCCGCTATTTTGCAAGATCTGGGGCGTGTGGATAGTTCCAGCCGAGATGATCACCTCCTTATTTGCCTTCACTGTCAGGAGAGTGTCAGGGTCATCTCGGGACACATACTGCACCCCGGTTGCTGTCGTGCCGTCAAACAAAACCTTCTTCACCCTGTGATTGATGACCACCTCGAAATTTGGTCGAGTGACGATATTGTCGTAGTGGCCGGTCCGGGCGTAAGATCGTTCATACTTCACGTCATCCATCGACGAAGGGTACCAGAAAAGCCCATTATTCCCACCAGCCCCGTCGAGAGGGGTATCGACCCCCGGCATCTTCTGCATAGCATTGTACATCGGAACTAGAAAAGGGTTTAACATGGGTATCTGCGGCCTTGTTTATAGTCACCTACTCATCGTCGCATCCGCATAGTCTGGGAGGGAACCATATATCTTGGTGTTAGGATCCTGTCCCCACGCCTCCGGATCCCACGTTATGTTGAAAATCTCAGCCACATCCTCGACTGGAGGGTTGAAATGGATTGCCTATTACCACCGTTAGCAAAGCGACGGGTGGGGGGAGGTAAATGGCGCCTCCCTTTTTGAAATACGGTAGAACACCCGCCCAGTCCCACGTCGAATTTGGCCCCCCAAGTTCAGCCCAGCCGTCATACTCGCTAGCAGTGCCCCTGACAAGAACCATGCCGTTGATGGCCGAACTCCCCCCAACGCAGCAACCGAGAAGTACTGGCTGCACCCTCCCATTCATGCCTAGCTGTGGTACTGATGTGATATTGTAGTTGATTTTGGGGTCGTTAAAGGTGCGCCCACCCCCAGCTTTGCTAACGGCATCGGAGACTATGGCATAGTAAGTGGGGTGTAATTACCATGGTTGCTAAAGATTAAAGCAACTTACCAAGGCCGCAGTACTCAATGACTAGGACAGTGCCTAATACCATATTAGTTCTGATATGACACGGCATGCAACCGAAACTCACAATTCTCGTCCTCGGTAAGCCTATCTGCTATTGTCAAGCCTGTGGTTCCAGCTCCCACAATGATATAGTCGTATGCATCCTTGACCTCTCCTGTGTCTCCGAGGACCGTCGCAGCCCGAAGTAAGGGTGGTCTAGCATGTGCCCCTTCTAGGGTCGCTGCTGCCAAGGCGGCCGACGCCGCAAGGCGCATGAGGGACGGCCTCATACTAGTGGATGCAGGAATATGCCAGGGGTCTCCTTTTGGAGGACGAAATCAAGAAAAGGAATATTTAAGCATAGAGGGCCCTTACATCCCTAAAGTGGAGCGTTCTGAAAAAAAAAACAAGCTTTCGAGGAATAGGGTGCAAACCAAGCACGACGAAAGAGAACATTTGAAAAGCTTGACCCTTTGAGGCCCAGGAACGGGACGGGTGCATCTCTTGTAATGCACCCCAGAATTCGGTTGAAACCTGGTTCATATCCGGGACGCTGGGACGGTACCCGCAGGCAAGATAATAGCCGACATCGATGGACATGGCAGCGGAACATTTACTCCCAGATCTGTACACTACCCACGCGGGATATTGGCAACCCAGAATACTAATGTCGTCGTATGGGACCTGGAAGAGGCTGATTAGGCTCAGTGTGGGCCAAGCTCCACACCGGGTCCTTGGACTGGCCCCAGCGCAATTCTCCGTGTTGGTAATCTGAGCATGGTATTCAGCCAACCGATGTGGAATTATAGGTTGGCTCCTAACCCTTTGGTTATGCTGCCCGGCAGATTGTGCCGGATAACTATTTCTGGACAACCCGCCCCCGCATAGCAGGCCGCACTAAGACTTGAAGTTGTGACCCCGGCTGCATTCTTCCGTGTCGCGATCACAAGAACAACGACAACGACGACGGCGGCGGCACTGGGGCGACTGACTCATAGGCTACGTTTTGAGTTGGGCGCGATAACTACACAATCCGCTACACTAATCTCATAATGGAAAATTGCCTGTTTCGTGAGTGGGCCCCGTGTAGGCATGAAGGGTGTGCACAACACCGTGTGGTGTAGTCTGGAAGCCGATTTTGCCAGCATGGTTAAAGTTGCACCAAGCCAAAAAAGAAGCCCAACGTACAGGGAAGCTTTCCTGAACCCATGTATCCGTACAACACGCATAGCTCCCCTCGCTATGATGTATTCGATGCTTCTTCCCCCTGCCCATTTCGCGTTCTTGTTAGGCTTGTGTTTCTTCACTACCGCACGGCTCAAGTACTTCTCCGCCGCCCATTCATCCTTCGGACAATATATGCAATGCAATTAGTATTTACATTCCTGCCTTTAGTCCGACGGATAGGTACGAATTCTACTCTGTAGCCGAGCCCAACCCTCTTTATCTCTTCTCAAGGTCGTCGATAAGCCCGTCGTCCAGTATATCCTCCCGAGGCTCCCAATTGCAGCTTCCATCAAGCCATTCTACCAAGTGCCAACATCCTATCTTTGAGAAGTCAACAAGTTGCCCCTCGTGCTAGCCGTCCCTGGATGTGCCCTATCTTCTATCAAAAGTAATCTGTAGACTAAAGCCATCAGAACCGGAGATGGCTTGGATGTTGTCAAAGTCAAACGCTGTGCTGTGCAACTAGTGTGCTCAGAACCCCTCGTAATATGTATTCCAGGGGGTATCGGCTTCAACATTGACCTGCTGTTTCTCTTCGGCGAAGCACAAACCATAATCCAAGCATGAATCCGCTGGCCATGATGTAGAAGATCCCGGCGAAAATTTGAGTATATAGGTATGGTCGTGGGGATGGCAACCCCCGCAGACGCAGGGCTATCACTTCGGACGCTGTGATCAGGGTCAGCGGAGCGGTGACAATCATAAAGCCACCAAATTTACATACAGGCAGCCGGAATAGCGATTATGACCCAGGAGAGAGATAGCAAGGACTGAAGGTTTCTGAGGCCAGCGACTTCCACACACAAGGGCCCGATGGTCTGTAAGATTTTGAGTTACATGCTAAAAGATGAGACCCTTGCCGTAGGGGCGAGGGAGTGGAATGACGCACCATCCAATATATGCCGAGAATTCCGCCACATATGATGGAGAAGAATATCGTTAGGGCGAAGGTAGTGGCCGGAACCCAAAGAGCAAAGCATATTACACCACATATGAATGTGAGTGTGCCTGCCGTCTTCACCCTAGAAAACCGATCACTGACTAAACCTGTAATGGGCCTGCCTATTGCGGTGCCAATATTTAAGAAGCCCACGATATCAGTTGCTTGGTTGCGGGAGAGCCCAATTGCGATAGCGAAGTCGGACAGAGAGAACAGTAGGGTAATATACCCGAACATGCTAACGAACGCCCATAGCAACAGCAATATCACTGCCTTTTGGCGGAGCAGCTTGAAATCCAGGGCAATTTGGGTCGGGTTGATATGGCGGTTCCTGTCCCGGATAAAAAGTGCTGCAATGACAGTAGCTACAGCAGTAACAAGCCCTGTTATGCGAAGGGACCAAGCCAAACCTAGGTGTTGTATCATGGCTGCTGAGCCCCAGGAGAAGATCGCTCCTCCGATTCCAGAACCTGCAGAGCTGATACCATTGACGACGCTGCGCCTCTTGAGGAACCACTGGGAGAGGACGGCCGTGCTAGGTATGATGATGAAACCGATACCGCAGCCCACAAGGAGGCCCTGTGAGAGGTAAAGATGCCAGATGCGAGAGGCGAACGAGGCGGCCACGTAGCCGATACTCTGGAACAGACTCCCTGAAAGCATGGCAGTATGCGGGCCGAATCTTCGAGCAACCCAAGTTGCCAATGGAGCGAGCAGCACGGCCAAGGTGAAATTCAGCCCGCCGATGAATCCATATTCCAAGGGTCTCGCTTCTGGGAACACCCCTGAAGATATGTATTCAGAGAGATAAACTCCAAAAGACTAGTTGGGACAAGGTAATGTTAATCACACTAGTTGAGAGAGAAAAAGACACACGTGGGCAGCACTCACTGCGGTAACTCCCCATGTAAAACAGTTTAGGGTGAAGCAGGCGCCGACAACAACCCAGCCATAACCTCCATCAGGAGGGGGCTCAACAGAGGCGTCGTCATATTCTAAACTCTCTGGAGCATGCTCTGCCCTGCTGCTCATGATATTTCCAGTTTCTGAATTCGTGGGAACGAACGGATGAGAGGCTATGAAAATTGCTGGGCCTGTCGTCCATTTTTACCAGCGGTTTGTTTGTTCCCCCGCACAGGGAATGACATGCTGAAATATCTCTCCATTTGGCTCTAGTGTCATATCAAACCCGTTCCTACCATTCACGGTGTTGGGCTCCCTTGAAAATGGGGACAGAGTCTCCACATTCGCCAAGTCGCCCACTAAACATCACGCATCTGTTTGTCATTGTCGGGGATATGTCCGTGTACCTTGTCGATTCTAGTTTCTTTGCTAGCCTCGAGATTAGTGGTCAAAATGGCGAGATTTATCGCTTGTAACATCTATTTTGCGTGGGAAACTGCGGTGGTGATATTCTGGGATGGCCCAGTGGGCTAGGCCAGGAAGAAGGCTAATTATCTACGGATATGGGGAGCTGGTCTGGAAGCTAGGGCCGCCGGGTAGCCCCGACGCCCAACATTTGGGTATATATAGATTGGAGATATCATCGGCTATAGTTGGTGTCTCCGCGTATGAAGCGCCGCTGACGACACGCTAACACCAAAATTGAGGTGCGGTTAATATATCTTCCCATTCGGGTTGGTGAGCGACTGGAACTACGTCCCGAGGGACGCAGCATTAGGTCGCGCGGCCGACGCTTACTCGAATTACCACGTAGCGGGGCCGAAGGTCTCGTTCTTCCCCACGAACTTCAATATCGCCATATACGTGGCATCCTAGGCGAGAAAGAAATATCAGGCACAACGTTGGCGTCGATAGTAACAGGAAGAGCAGCAAGGGGTAAACTCACCGCCGTCTCATAAACACCCACATTCCCCCACCACTGCGGCAATGTCACGTCTGGTAGTGTAATAGCAAAGAACACAACAATGGTACTAATAATCAAACCTGCGTCAAGGGCCGCAGCCGTGATATAGTTATAGGTCCTCCACCACCCAGCGAACTTCCGTCGGATGCCATAGTTGAATATTAGCCCGACGATGGCCCAAGACGAGTAGCTTAGCGGCGTCGCGGGAGGCAACCAGTTCATGGCTCCCAGCATGATGGGCGCGTGAAGGCCGCGTGCATACGGCACCTTGGCCACGCGGATGAGTAGGTAGAAGATCACTGGAAGGGCAGCGCCGATGAGCCAGAAGTAGTTGAAGTGCTCGTAGATGGAACCCGCGCCGAACATGCGCTGCGGGCCGATGGCCCCCCAGACAATGGAAGAGGAAAAGAAAGTGCGGCCGTTGGGGCAGCTAAAGTGCGCAGACTGTTCACTAGTTAGATGGGCGGGAGCGTTAGCTAACTATTATTTGTGGAGGTGAACTTAGTTAAGGAACTGTATGGGCCGCGGCTTACAGATCGCAGCAGTTTTCGATGGTGCCTAGTGCCCAGTTCATAACAGCAATCTGCACAAACACAGCCCAGATAGTGGCGACAACCTGGCACCAGAAGGTGATGCGTGGGGGGATCTTCATGTAATGCGCCATCTTGAGGTCGCCGCTGTAGGTCTGGGCTTGGCCAAGGGTGATAGTGCTGTAGACCTTGAAGATCATAACTCCGATAGGGCGACCGGGGATGATGAAACCCGCTAGGAAAGGGGATAATACATTGAGAGCGAGAGAGATATTAGAGATGGCGAGGATCGTGCATGTCGGGATAACAAAGACAACGGCGAGCAGAGTCGAGACGAAGAACGCCCACCAGGGCAGTTGCGAGTCGTAGCCCTCGGCGGTGGCTAGTCCGAGGCCGAGGGCAATGAGGAGGAGACCGCCATACCACCATTCGGGCGCGTCGGTGTACTTCTTCATCAGTTTCATATGTATGTCCGGCTCTTGGTCTCGGGCGGCCCGGAGCCGGTACCAAAGCTCCTTTCCGTGGAAGAGTGCGACGTGTACTAGGGCTGCTAGAAGGGCTGCGAAGGACAAGCCGTAGTTGAGGGCAAAGGTCGGGGCGAGGAATATGGGTGAGTACTTCTTGTACTTCTCGAGATCGAACATGAAGTTCTCACCTAGGATCTTGCTTACGTCGTATTTCTGCTGCATGTTGTTGTATGTCTGTGAGGTATTAATCGGGAGATAATCTGCAAATAATGCACCTGTATAGGCTATGCCGATCGTTGGAATGATGACGAACATGAACATTCCGATGAGCACGTTGACGTGTGTGTGAGTGGGTGATAGCAGAGGATCCAATAGGTAGGCGGTGACGTAGGTCCAGTCGAATGTGAGAGGGATGAGCGAAAGACCAGTAAATCCTCCGAAGAGTTGATTTACCACCACGTTCTCTGGCTTAATCCAGGTAACGAAGGCGAACACCGACAATCCTTGCCACAGCACGCCCGGGATCCAGTAATAGCAGAACATTCCGGCAAGGACGTAGAAGAAGTACCGATATCTGCTAATGACCCAACCGTTGGTATTGCTCCCGTCGCTCTTGCTTCGGTCGTGGAGTGCGTAGAACAGCGATGTGTTCGCGAATTGACTCGGCCATATCATGGCTGAGGGCCACACCAGGAAGCGGCGGCAGAGGCCGGCCAGTCCGATGCCGATAAGCTGAGAGCTCATGGTGAAAAGAAGCTGGAAGCCCCATCCCATATCAACGTTATAGAACGGAGTGCCCTTTAGCGCTATGAGCGCATCTGTGCTATAAGCATAACCGATGGAGACATTGGACATCAAGGTGACGACGACGTGCTCCTTAATGGTGAAGGGCCCGGTGTTGAACGTCCACTGTACGCCGAAGGTATTGAATACTCTGGTGGGAATAATTCTGGCCCAGAGACAACCGATGGGATAGACGAGTAACTGTACAACGATGGAAGGGAAGTTGATCTGCGGGCTCCTGATAGGAAGGTCCTCGAATTAGCCGCGCACTTCTACCAAGGGGAAGGCCTGTGGATTGGATTACCTCATGCTCAGGAACATATTCGCACCGCTTCCGAGCGTCACAAATATCATTCCTAGGATCCACGCGCGAACCGTGTTGGCAACTTCTTCTCCATCGGTATTCCTCACAGCAGCGCGGACTTCCTCGTATGGCGAGTTCTCAGAGAAGAGTGCATCCACAGCGATGATTTCGTCTGCATCACCGCCCTTGAGGGCCTTCTCGAGAGCATCGACCTTCTCGCGGGGTAGGTTAGGATCCCATTGATGGGCGAGCTTAATCTTCTTCAGGTCTTCGGCGGCGTGGGAAGCATCTGCCTCATGGCTCTCGACATGTGGTTTCTCCCCCGATAACCCTGCACTTTCTGACGATTCGATGGGAGATGACTCCGAGGCCGCAGCAGGGTCGTCGTCCCCTAGCGATTTACTAGTAAAACCCATCGCCGCGGTTTCTCTCTTAGTCGGCTAAAACCAAGTTGCCATCCAACCAAATGGGGGAGGGTGAAGTTAAAAAAGAAGCGGTTGCCTTCGAGGACTCGGCAATATTGCGAGAGGGGAGCATCTTGTTTACTGGTAAAAGTGTGTACCGCAGGCTCCTACCGGATTAGGAAGCTCAAGGATTGCAAGGTTATCATTATGCATTCTCCCGTATCAGGACATGATCAACGGCACAAGGGATAATTAGGACGCAAGGTGAGGGGCCGACCCGTGCACGCCATGTGGAGATTGGGTAACGTTGAACGGGAGTCATCAATTCTATCGGTATTATAATGCGGGGTGTGAAGGAGAAACAAATATTCACGACTCCGAATCACATCCAGATATTATCCTGAAGAAGTATCGATCGCGCGTTTATCGGTCGCTTACGGGTGTAGCGGCGATTCAGAGGACGTAGTAGGGATCTAACTATGGCGGAGGCGTCAAGAGCCCTTCTGATCTTTTCCTCGTGCCATTTTCGTATTTTCCTGCTCGACTTTAATAACTTAACGCAATGCGTCAGCAAAGCTTGTGAGGCCACTCGAATCTGACGCTCATGGGCGATGAACGATAGTGACATGATGAACATCCCCAATAGTGAATCCAGGTGAAACTGACGGTGCTCGTAACTCAGGTTATCGGCAAACCCCATCACCTTCAATTCGGGGACATGGCCGTAGAAATAACCAACTTGCATCTGTAAGTGCGAATACAGTTCGGTATCTTCGGCTGCGTCGAGGAGGCTGCCGATGAGCGCGTCAACCAAGACAGGTAACGGCGGAATAAATTTGCGTGAGGGGGATGGGTCGAGGTAATGGACAGGGAAGTTCCAGTCTGCTGCGAGTAAAAAGGTTCTTGTGGACGCTAGGCCTGGTGATTCTTGAGGCGGAGCCGGTACAGCGAGGCGATGCTGTGGTTTGGCTGACTCCTCGCTCGAAAAGTGAAAGTAGTCGGCGGGTCGCTCCGGAGCTGATACCCATCCGTGCTGAAAAAGCACTTCCGCGGCCGAGTCGATATCTCTGACCAGGAGGTATAGATCAAAGACAACCGTGGGCGCCCCGTAGTTCGCGATGGCACCCTCAAACCAAAGCACGGAAGGTATTCCCTTTGCGAGTAATAGGTGGCATGCTTCGTATCTCGATTTCGGCTCCATCCCGTCGCCCTCCAACAGGTAGCGTGTTTCTTATAGATAAGTGGCGGAGGGATGACAAGTGGAGGGAGATGAAGCAGAGTAAATTCCCGGTAGAAGTTAGGTATCTTACCAGCGAGAAGTGTTAATGGTTATGGCTCCGATGCACATAGTTTAACATCAGCAATACCAGGCTCTATAAAGGCTCAGGCCGCGTAGTGGCCCCAACGCACAACGGCAAGCACCCCTGCCAGCGACTGTGGCTGTGAACATTGCCCCATTGTCCCATTTACGACCCCAACACTCGCTATTTGCAACCTTAATCCTTCTTCGTTTACTGTGTAGGCCGCGTGTGCACACGAGCTGCTGTGCCGCAGACGTGCCGGCCGTTGTTGGAGTCGTGGCAGCGACAACCGTATTTAATCCCATCTGCCTACTCGTTATTTTTTGTCTAACATAAGCCCCACACCTTCGGCAAGGTCTCCCGCTTTCCACTAAAACTCTCTTTTTGAAACTTAATCGAGATCTGCGTCCCCCGTTCTTGTATCCTAGGCTGCAACCCCTCGCTCTGCAACCGAAGTTTGGGAAGGAGAGCTGGCGCATCGGAATGGAGGAACCAAACGCTCTTCATGCCCGGCCTCGCAGGCGACGTCCATCATGGCATGTCTATGTGCGCATTCCACTAGGCATCTACGACCTAGTCACGATGGTGTTTCTTATCTACTACTCGGAGAAATGGAACGGTGTGCCGGATCCGTGGCATGATGATGGAAGAACAAAACAAGCCTCAGATGAGGTGGGAATGCCGCTAGCCGCTGTAAGGATTCCGCGTGAAGAGAGGCGACCACCCAGTTGGCATAAGCTAACATTTTACTTTAATTTTTATCTCAAAGGCGACAATGGGCTTTGCAGCTGCTTTGATAATATTCGGCATTGCGATTTACAACGCCATGTCGACGAAGAAGAAGATCGCAACCAAAGGCTTCGCGGTCTATGTGGACCTCTTCGTCTTTGCTTTGGGCCTCATTGGCTGGTGTGTTAAGTTCCTAGACGTACTGTGGCATTCCAGCTATGAAGGATCTCCCGAACCCCCTCCCCAGCCGTGGATTGCCGATGAGAACGTGGCGAGCGGCCTGATCATCGTCCTTTTGTATGCCTCCTCGTATTAATATCCGTTGGGGATTTTTCTAGAACTGGGCACTAAGCTGACTATTCCGTTCCAGCGTCATACACGGGATAATTTCTGTATCGACTTGCTGCGTATTCTGCTGCTGCTCAGTATCAAGCACCGGTAACTCGCGCCCAACACCTGCCTACAGAAGGCCTCCAGTTGGAGACGTCGCAAGTCTTCAAACCGGCCCAGCCCATGGGATCAGCAGCCCACCACCGGCCTATAGCTTGACAGAACTGGGAGATACCGGAATCAATCCTGCCGGGCCACCCCCTGTCTCCA
>Ga0164242_10001396_pt1 | contig 28588 bp, 28 predicted proteins | sample OricomgcompostMG_FD_108783 | JGI IMG/M metagenome (GOLD analysis project Ga0164242, IMG submission 108783) | Miracle-Growth compost microbial communities from Emeryville, California, USA - Original compost - Miracle growth compost (MG) ...
AAAAGGCTCAACAGAAACCCAACTTCCTCCCCAAGCTAGAGAGGGGACAAACACCACAGATCCGGAAGTTCGATCCCCCCCCCCCCGGATATCACCAATGGCGTTTGTCATCCCGCTGACCACGACCAACAAACAGTCTGGCTCGGGTGCTCCGACTCCCGCTGCCCGGAGACGACGATCCTGGGCCTGCAGCCGGGCGACGTGTTCGTGCACCGCAACATCGGCAACATCATCTCGCCGACGGACATCAACACCTCGGCGGTGGTGGAGTTCGCCGTCGCGCACCTCAAGGTGAAGCACGTGATGCTGTGCGGCCACACGTCGTGCGGCGGCGCGGCCGCTGCGCTGGGCGAGTCGCGCATCGGCGGGGTGCTCGACACCTGGATCACGCCCCTCAAGGCCATCCGGCACAGGCACGCCGAGGAGCTCTCCAACATGCGCGACGAGAGGATGCGCTCGACGCTCATCGTCGAGATGAACGTCCGCGCCGGCGTCGAGGTGCTCATGTCCAACTTTACCGTGCTCGACGCCATTCGCGACCGCGGCCTCGAGGTTCACGGGTGCGTGTTCGACATCGGGTCCGGGCGCATCAAGGACCTCGGGATCGGGACTAAGGGTAGGGGGAACTTTAATGGCAGCCCCGAGGATGTCGTGCGCGGTAAACACGCCCAGCTTGTCTTCCGGGGCAGCAATGCCTCCATGGCTGTTCGGTAATGGGCCCTCGCTGGACCCGAGGGGCGAGCGAGGAGTTGGGGAGATTTGGGGAATTAATTGCTTTGGGAAGATTGGTCTAAAATTGGGAGACCCTGCTGGAAAGACTGCATGAGTGACGGAAACAGGTTCAACTATAGCATTGGTTAGCTTTTATTCGCATGGTATCGTTTAGGAGATTCTTCAATGGAGTATTGGTTATGATTCTCTTGCTCCTTGGGAAAGTCTACGAAGGTCAAAGATATAGGGGGCAGCTGTTAAAAACGTACGATATTCCGGGATGCCAAGCCGTAGCGCCCCCAAGGCTGACCCCACCATATCCTCCCCACCCCGATACCGTTGGTAGCTGGGACATTACGTAGTGCAGAAAAGAAACTCAGCTGTTACACACCTCTATTAAGGCTCCTGCAGGGTCTCTTTTCGATAGCCGACTTCTCTGTGATACTTTACTTGGCCCATCCTCAACCTCGCTTCCGCGTCTTGGACATGTGGCAAACGGATTCCTTGTCCTTCTGTCTGCCATAAGCGCACAGCGAGGCTGCTTCAAACCCCCGCCGATAACCGGAGGAGAGATAGAGGAAAGGGGGGGCAGATGGTGTGTATGTAACTGCCATAGTCTCGATCACGATCCTCTAGTCCGTTGCAACTTGCCTTTTACAACAAGCAAGCTGCGTTGAACTCTCACATCGACACCATGCCTCTATCAGTTCTAACAGACGATGATATCCGGTTGCTACTCGAGAACCTTACCCAGGATGACCTGGAACCATTCACCGCTGGCCTGAAGCTTGCCCTGCACGAGTATTCAACCAACACCCAGTCTGATGACACATTGGTCCACCAACCAGAGCGCATCTCGGTACACTCTCCCGCCACCGGGGCTACCACCTTGTTCATGCCCTCGACTAGCCCGGGTGGCCATGGCGTAAAAGGTACGAGATCTATTGTAGGCTTAGAAGATCGAGGAGATAAAAAAATATTAACCGTTACGCTAGTGATTACATTATCCTCCGCGGCTCATCAGCAGAGCACCGCGTCACAGCCTGTGATACGGCCTACGGGAGCGATCACCCTGTTCGGCCCCGACGGGTGTCCATTGGGCATTCTACACGCCAGCAGCCTAACGGCCTTCCGGACCGCCCTAGCATCGGTCTGCCTCCTCGCCCGCCGCAACTCCGTCCGCACTCTCACTGTATTCGGCTGCGGTGAGCAGGCATTCTGGCACATCCGGCTCGCCCTCCTGCTCAGGGGATCCACTATCCGGCACATCAACGTCATCAACCGCCGCTTCAGCGAGAGTTGCAAGGCCATCCTCAAGCGCTTCTACGACATCCCTGGAGCCACGAAGCGGCGCGAGGGTTGGGAGGATGCGCAGTTTGGCGTCTTGACGCCTGGGTATGGGGAGTACCACCGGTTGCTACAAGAGCAACTGCTGTCCGCAGATGTCATATTCTGCTGCACGCCATCAACGGAGCCGCTTTTTGACGCCGGCATTCTGACCAGCCGAGAGGGACGGCGGAAAGGGCGGTTGATCATTGCCATTGGGAGTTATACGCCCTCGATGCGAGAGCTTCCGGTGGAGCTGCTGAGGCAGGCAGTAAAGACTCACGAAAAGGGCCATCATCATTACCATAAACATGCGCTGGAAGGCGGCGTTATCGTGGTCGATACACTCGACGGGGCTCTCAAGGAAGCCGGCGAGATCATTGAGGCGCATCTGGAGCCGAAGCAGCTTGTCGAGTAAGTGAACATTGCTAGGGCGGGCTGTAAAAACTGGTTGACCCTCGCTAACTCATGCAGACTCGGAGAGCTTGTGATGATTCACAAGATTGCAATGGCCGAGAACGAAGAAGTATTAGAGACTGGCAGCATTCTTAGCACGTCGTCTTCCGAGCTGGAGAAGCTGTCCCTGACTTCCAGCGGCAACGGCTCCTCTATGTCCACCGTGTTTGGTTCCGAAAAGGCGCCGTCGTCAAGTAGGACGAGTTCTCCCAGCCGCAAGGAAGGTGGCCGCTTCTCGTTGCATCACAGAAGTTCGAGCCACGGTGGTTCCGCCGACCGGCAGAAACGGAAAGATGATCATCTCGCGCGTTGGCTTCAGGGCGGCAATGTCATTTACAAGAGCGTGGGCCTCGGGCTGATGGATCTTACCGTTGGGATGAAGCTGATCGAATATGCAAAGGAGAAAGGGGTAGGCAGTCATATTGAAGGGTTTTAGTAGTGTAAATAAATTACTTAAAAATTCCAGTGTGACTTTTGGTTTCGGCCTCGACGCCTTTCTACATTAATCAACAATTTGCGGATCCGTACCAATAAAGTAATAGGTACGGTAGAAACGTAAACCTCCAGCAGCTAGGCATCTAAGATATATATGATTACATGTACCTACCTGAGGCTGGTGGCGGTTGGAGTTACTTATCCTCAATTTTGGGATTTGGGTTTGGGTGGCGTAATAAACGTTCACTCACCTCTTTGTTCCCACCGATTATCACGTGCAACTCCAATTGGAAAACACGACCAATCACTGACCTCCCATTTCCACACCGACTTGCGCTCCGACTTGCGGTTGGTGTCGGGAGTTCTCGCCCTTCTCATCTGTTCCTGGCCTCGGACGTGGTTATATCATCTCCCCCAACCTTCCCTAACAATTTTCTTAAACGGTGTGTCAAACATCAAAATTTGTGATATTCAAAGAGCGCCCTCGTACGTGTACCGGCCACCCCAACAGCCCCTCCATATGCGCGGCGGAAAAAGCAACTCTTAGGACGCTGCAGCTTCACTCCCGTCCAATCCAATTGCAGTGCTGCTGCGCTGGCCAACACAGGTCACACCGAATCCTTCCCCCATAGATACACATCTGTGCAGATCCATCCACCCCCCAGGCCGGAACCTGGAAAAGCCACGGCGTCAGCGAGGAGCGGCCAGTGCCTGCCGAACGACCAAGCGGAGGCAAAGGAATGAAACAAGAGGCTGAAAGGGACATATTGCAGGCACAATGGCAAACCGAGATGGTGGTGAAGCAGCTGTAACCGGCCAATCAAAGCGACCCCCACTCAGCCATCACGGCAGCGACTCCCAAGCAAGCGACCAGAGCCAGCAGCAGCCACACCATGCCCAACGATCAAGGGCTCCAAAGCACCACGTCGGTGGTGGTATTGGAGGACGACATCATGCCCGAGTCCCATCTTCCAAACATCTACACAAGCACCAAGCATCCTCGACTACCAAATTGAATCGCCGGCAAGCCTCGCCGTCTCCAGAGCGCGACATCGGGATTGGCGCCCAATTGCAAGCAGCATCGCACCGTCGCGCGACTTCAGACCTCAATCTGTCGCACGGCGCGTCCGTTACGCATCTAAAGAAGAATTCCTCCCACACTGCCCTCAAGCCCGTCCGGCCGAAAATCGAAGTCGGCAAGAGGAGCAAATCCTCGGCGAACCTCAAGCGATCCCTGTCGAATCCCGCCGTGCATAAGCTGAAATCCACGAATGTCCATTTCAACCTTGGCGACGACGGCCAAGACGACGGTCAGGAAGACGGCCAGGAAGACGAGTGGGTTGACGCCAGCACATCTGCCTCGCCCTTGCTCTCCCGGCGGACTTCGGTTGTGAGTGGCGGTCAGTCGTCAACTGAACATCCCGCGAGCAGAGCCAGCTCTCGCCCTCACTCCTCACCTGCCCCGAGCCAACAGTACGCGACCGGGACTACGCCTCCCAGCGGCATAAATAGCGTGGCTCATAGTCTTGATCAGCGGACTTCGAGCTATAAACAATACCTTACCTCGCGCCTCCTCCAACGAACGCCGCCACAGCGCGCTCCCCCCAAGATGTCTACCGAAAACGTCACGGTGCGCCCGCCGTCTTCGGGACAGCACTCCCCGGACTCTGGTGATAGTCGAGAGACCGCATCGACTCTGTCCGGCACACCACGACTACCGTCACTGGTGCGGCCTGGTAGCAGCGGCAAGGAAGAGCTGACCTCGCGCTTCGTCACAAACAATAGCCAAGAAGCCGGCTCGGGTGTGGTCGGCGAATCATTCCTCGTTCAGGCAAATCGCGGTGGCCTCTCGCGTACGGCCCTACATGGGAAGACCAGCAACGGACCTCGACGACCACAGTCCATGGGAAACTTGGCACAGGCGGAGCAGGATGATTTGATTCGCGCTCAGCGGATGGAGGCGGACGACTCGGTTCTGACGGATGGCGACGAAGCAAAGATCAGCGGTCTGGCCGCCGGCGCCCGTAATAGGCGATATGGTGCATATACCGCGCCTCGGGGAGAGATGAACCGGACGCAGCAGAAGTTGGATCTCCAGAGAGCAAGCTCTAGCTTGGAGCCGTCTCACCACCGCCCTGCCATGGGTATGGGGTTGGCTGGTGTGTCCGCAGCTGCTGGGCCGCTTGTTGGCGGGTCGGGGTTCGAAAACCGTGATCCGAGGTTGGGGAAACTCATGGAGAGGACTGGAATGGAGTACCTTGTTGTTCGTCGGTACCAGAACCCCATCGCGCGATCGATCACCCGCCTGACCCAGCTGCCGAACGCCGACAAGGCCCGGCGGATCCACAACCCCGGCAGCCTAAGCGTTGGCGGCACCAGGGGCCATTCGAGGGTAAGCTCCGAGTATGGCGGCGGCGCCCGCCACGCGCATCTACAGAACCTGAGCGAGCGCGATATCCGCGACCCCGGCGTTGCTGGTTTTATAAGTGGGCAGACCGCCCGGAGGCCCAGCACGCCGGCGAGGGGACACGCGGCGATGGGCTCCAACGGTGTCCGGCCGAGTATTGATCTTGATGACGGCACAGGCAGACAGTCGGGCTCGGCTGGGCTGAGCGGGTCTAGTATCGCTGACAGGGGAGAAGACGCCCAGACGATGGCGCTGCTCCGGAACTTGTGGGATAAGAATATGGATTTGAGTGCGAGCCAAGAATAGGAACCTGGGCCGGACTGGGACGATCTTTAGATCCTGTGACCTTGGAGGGGGAGGCACGAGCACATCCGTTTTGAGACACGAGCTATGAAAGCTCGGGATCGGCTATTGGTGAGAACACAGTGACGACTGCTACGACATTCTTCTATTACAGCCCTGGCTAGGCTGGCGTTCTGGTATTCCGTGACCTACTTAGAGGCTGGAAAAGGGCAGACGGCCTAAAGGGACACGACGAGTTGGCTTTTACTTCGAGACAACATAGATGCACAGGGCGTATGGAGGAGACCGTGAGGCAACTTCTACAGTATAGTTGTCTGTTTGAGACACAATGACATGAATTTTTTTTTTCTATAACTGCCCCGAGACATCCGCCTGTTGATTTAACGCTATACAGTAATTCCCTTGTCATTGCTTGCGACCGTCTGAAAGCAGATACCTTCTGAGTTGTTGGTAATAATCCAAATCCCTTGAACCCCACAGTGCGGTTCAATGTCGAACTGCCCCACCGACCCCAACATGGCCCCACTCTTTTCGCCTCCCGGCGGCAAAACAACCTGGAACCTCACTGAACCCGCCTGAACTCGACCTCAACCCAGTTTCTAACACCGACTCATTACCACCGGGACGGAAGCTAGCAACCTTCCCTCTCACAGCGCATTGTTATTTTCCTTTACCATGAGCGCCCAACTTGAAGAAGAACGCAAGCAGTACGAGGAGCAGGTATGTCTTCCTTCCCCGATTCAACCGTTGTAGTCATCGCCCACTAACTTCGTCACCAGCTTGAGATTGTTCTCGCCTCCCTCAAAGATGATCCCGAAAGCGCCGAACTCCTCGCCCTCAAAGACGAACTCGACCAGATGGTCAAGCTCATCGACGATTCCCTTGCCGAGCTAAGACCGCAGAAGGAAGCCGCCCCCAAGCCAAAAGCAGCCGCGCCACAGCCGGAGGAGAAATGGTCTCGGGAGAACCACCCTGCGTTCAAGAAGCCGCCGGCGCCAGCACCGGCGCCGGCGGAGGACAAGGAGCCCGAGGCGGCGGTCGTCTACCAGGTCAACGACACCGTCACGGCGAAGTGGCTCTCGGGCGACAAGGGCTTCTACCCTGCCCGCATCACCTCGGTGACTGGTTCGTCCACAAACCCGATCTACACGGTCAAGTTCAAGAGCTATGACACCGTCGAGACGTTGCGTGCTAAGGACATCCGCCCTACTGCCCAGAAGCGCAAGGCTGATGGCTCGACTGCGGCGAGCAACTCCGCTGGGCCCGTCACATACTCGCCTACCTCCGGCGTCACCGTAGACCCGGCGGCGGCGGCACAGTCGTCGTCGTCTTCGGCGGTCATGAGTAGCAGCGGCGCCGTGCTCACCGCGCCGGCTAACCTCTACCCGCAGGCACAGCAGGCCAGTCAGGAGGGGGCCGAGGGCGAGGACAAGCCGCGAAAGAAGTTCAAGAAGATCAAGGCGAAGAAGGAGCTCGAGGCCGGCAAGAATAAGTGGCAGGAGTTCAACGCTAAGGGGAAGTTTGGAAAGTCGCAGAAGAAGGATAGCATGTTCCGCACTCCGGACGGTGTACACGGACGCGGTACGTTTTTCCCCAGCCTATTGCCCTGGGCGCGTTTGATGAATCGACTTTTTGCTAACTTTTTTTCTCTCTCTGTAGTTGGATTTACTGGCTCCGGACAGGCCATGCGCAAGGATCCTACCCGCAGCCGTCACGTCTACCAGGCAAACGAGGAACTGGACTGATTTGGAAACTTTCTTCATAGTACACGGCTTCACGATCCCGCCCTTCAAGGCACGGACGGGCGGGCTTATTCCGGTTCCTGGCCATGTCCAGAGACTTAAGTGATATGGCGTTTTGGGGAGGGGAAGGTGTCCAGTGTTTTATACGGTCCCTGCTGGACCATCGGTAACATCGATCTCATACTGTTCATATGGAGGCTAACATTGGTCTTTTTACTCCCGAGACAAGCTTTGTCCATAGCTGGCGGCTGCGCTTACACTCACACTTCGGTGCATCAACCCGGCTGGGTTCGGTCGACATGAACGGGTTTGGGAGGGGCGTGGTTTTAAACAATGAGATACCCGTTTGTCCCTAGCAGTGGCGTGCAGAGTTGCTAAGTTTGATCTAAACAGAAATCGTGATGCAGATCCTAGCCGCCTAGTGATGGCTCTTGGATAATTATACAGCCGCTCATTAAGCCAAAGTTAGCCCCTATGCTATCTTCCCCTGAATTTACTTCATTAGCTACTGTGCCTGACATGATCGAACACAGCTGTATCCTTGTGAGCTCCGTATGTGCTTTGGGCCTAAGAGCATTGGTTACCTTGGGCAGCCCCCTAGTGCATGATAATGGATAAGACGGTACCTTTAGAATCGCCATGGTAAAGCATCCGTAACTTTAGATTCGTAGCTCTTTGTTTGCCTTTTTGACGAGATGTTATCGGTGTAAGAACGCGGAGGGATATACAACGCGTGAAGTGGGAACCTGTCAGGCCGTGTCGGTATTAGGTCGAACCCCAGGCTTTACGACGCATAGATATCTACTACTCCAAATGACTCGTAATAATACATGTCTACCTATTTCTACATTTGAACTTGGCCAATACTAATACAATTCGGCTTGCGTGACTTGACCTTACAGGCCAATCTTCCCTCCCACTGCCTTCGCAATATCCATAAACACTGCAGCACGCTCGCTTCCCGGCTCCGATACGACGGTCGGCTTCCCATCGTGAGCATCGTCGGCAATACTTTGGTGTAGCGGTACGTCCCCGAGGAAGTCAATCGACTGGTCCCGGCAGACACCCCGGACTCGCTCACTAGACCCGAAGACGGCAGTCTCGCTGCCGCAGCTAGGGCAGTGGAATAGGGACATGTTCTGCACGAGGCCTAGGATCGGTACGTTGACCTTGCGGAACATGTTGATTCCTTTGACTGCGTCCTTGACGGCGAGGGTGTGTGGGGTCGTCACTATGATGGAGCCTATTTTGGGGGAGTTAGCACTACCCGGGGGGTTCGATATGGCTAGGGTTGTAATTTGGGAGTGATCCATCCTATTGGGCGGGTGGGAATTGGATATGTCTCTTTTGTTTGCTTACCGTCTAGAACGATCTGCTGGGTTACGCTGAGCTGCGTGTCTCCAGTTCCAGGAGGGAGGTCCAGGACTAGTATATCAAGACCGCCCCATTCAACCTCATGGAGGAGCTGTTGTAGCGCCTTCATCACCATTAAGCCCCGCCATACTACGGGGGCGTCCTCCCCAACGAGGTAGCCCATCGACATGGTCTTGACGCCATAGTTCGAGAGGGGGAGTAGCTGATTGTCTGAGGTTTGACCGTCAGCGTGGGTTTCGGGCACCCGTGATTGAGAAGCGGGGCATACTCTGAGATAACCTTGGTTCTTCAGACAGGTTGAATAGCGTGGGGATAGATGGACCGAAGATGTCGGCGTCGAGTATACCAGCTCGGTATCCCAGTCGCGCGAACGCAAGTGATAGATTCGCTATGCGGGTGTTAGTAGCTCAATTACTATGTTTATATTTCATTTTCTAGGCCATGAAGCTCGGATCGAGATAAAGTAAGACGGAAAAAGGGGAGGCTGACCAGCAACGGTGCTCTTTCCGACACCCCCCTTGGCTGAAGACACAGCGATCACTTTCCGCACGTCTTTAATATTCCGCTTTTCCGGAAGGCCGCGTTGCATGCGCGGTATGGATCCCGTCCGGGGAAGACCCTGTAATTAAAGCAATGAGATCAGTTCTATAACCAATGGCTCCATCAATATGCTGAATTTACACACCAGAGGATTCTCATGACGCAAGACCCGGGATGCTTGCAACAGACATCGTGGGCTGACTTTCATGTCAAGCGGTAGGAGTACTCTTTTAACGGCAAGTTTGAAACGATCCACGGAGAGTGAAGATATGAGGGTTAAGGCCGATGAGCTACACTTCAACGGCACGCAAGGGTTAGAGATACTATATTTGTTCAGCTTCTAACTGTCGGCGTTGAGACGGGAGAGCTTCATCAACAGCCATGCAAATAGCCAGAATACTGCACCTCCGTACATGCATTTCCGGAATTCTGCCCACCTCCACCGCTAAAATTTCAAGTGCCCATATCCCCGTCTCCAAATTTTCTGGTGGGGGTTTCCTACACCTTTTTCCCTCCTAGAGATCAATCATGGCACCTGGAAAAACCGTTAACAGGAGCCTCGCAGGTCTCGAGGAGAAGCCGGCCAAGGGTATGGACTATTTTCCGCCCTTATAACCGGTACGCAGAGCTGACAAGAGCAACCAGATTACGATCCCGAGGGCGATGCTTCTCAAACTCATCTGAACGACACCGAGAGCGAGGAGAGCGAGAATGAACTCGCGGGAACAGAACATTATGTTTCAGTCGGGTATGTGCGTCCATGTCCATGACCTGCGAATTAATGTCTGACCCCTTGAGTAGGACGAGCAAACTGCGTAAGAAGGATGTCGAGGAGGCACTAGGGCCACAATACCGCGGGGCTCGAGTTAGCCGCGCTGCGCTCGACGCTGGCAGCGACGAGGACGGGGACGGCGCCGCCGCGGATGAAGACGACGATGCATCATCAGCGCCCGACGACGAATCCGGCTCCGAAGAATTTGCTGACCCGGACACGGCGGACTTGGAGGCCGACTGGGACGGCGAGGACGTCGAGATCGACAGCGACAATGCCCTTGGCGAGAGTGACATGGAACGGTTCAAGGACTTCACGTTCAAGGGAAGCTCAAAACCGAAGGCCGTGAAGGGGAAAGGTTCGAGGGCTACAGCTGCTGATTTCTTCTCGGGGTCAGAGGATGAAGGCTCGGATGACGAGCAGCTAGGGTCAGATGTCTCAGAGTCATCTGATGACAGTTCTGGGGCGCAGCAAAATGGCGCCCGTATTTCCGATGATGACGATGAGGAAGACGAGGGTAGCGAGGGAGATGCAGCCGGTAGCGACGAGGATGAGGAATCGGAAAACACCGACAGCGAAGAGAACAGCGACGGGAATGACGAGAGAGCTGAGCTGCGTAAGATCATGAAGGAGGGCCAGAAGAGCATCATGGCCACCATGTCGCAGGCAGCAAAAGCGGATGCCGAGAAAGGCATTGCGGTTCGTCAGCAGCGCCGTGCCTTCGATTCGCTTCTGAACATCCGCATCCGTCTGCAGAAAGCTCTCGTGGCGACGAACTCGTTCTCTGCGGTTGAAGGAGAGGACAATGCCGAGGCGAAGGAGCCTTATGAAGCTGCCGAAGAAGCGGCCGTCAAGCTCTGGAGTTCCATCGATGGATTCCGTCGGTCCTTGCTGCCGGAATCAGCCAAGGCGAAAGTTGGTGAGAAGCGGAAGCGAGATATCGACGTCGGGTCAACAGATCAGCATATCTGGAAGTGCATGGAGGAGATGGAGGAGCTCGCCCTCGGACACCGACGGAAAGTGCTGGACAAGTGGTCTGCCAAGGTCCGAAATACCATCACAACCACTCGGAAGCTAGGCCCGAGTACATCGCAGTCCCTCGTCTCAGTCTTAGACGACCAACTCCTCAGCGCCGACCGACTCGTCAAGCGCACGCAAACCCCACGCTCGTGCGCGCCCGTCCAAGCGGCCCAAAAGGTCGCCGAGGACCCGGCAATCTACGACGACGCCGACTTCTACCAGCTGCTGCTCAAGGAGCTCGTCGACCAGCGGACGATGGACTCGTCGGCCATGGGCGGCGCGGGCACGGGGGCCACGACGGTCCGGTGGGCGGCGCTCAAGGAGGCCAAAACGCGGAAGCAGGTCGATCGGAAGGCGAGCAAGGGCAGGAAGCTGAGGTTCACGGTGCATGAGAAATTGCAGAACTTTGCGGCGCCGGAGGACAGGAGGGATTGGGAGCAGGATGCTATTGATCGGTTCTTTGGCACTCTGTTTGGCCAGAAGATGGAGCTTAAGGAGGGTGGGGAGTCGGATGAGGAGATGGGTGGTGTGAGTCTACAGGACGAGGGTCTAAGACTATTCGCAAACTGAGCGTGCCGCGAGCTCAGTGTACATATTCCAGTCATACGAGATATAAAGCTACATGTTTGGCCCTCCACGGAACATGCCTAGAAGTAAAAGGGGGGATCATGCGCTCTCCACTCCGAATAAGGCAGCCCCCATCAGCGCAACGAAACACACAACATGCACAACAAGATGTAGCGCCGGCCCGCCAAGAACCCGGCCCTGGTCCCCCTCGGTGCCGATTCCGCGCCGGATCCTCGCGAGTGCTCTCCCCGCGGGCCAGAGGTGGTACGAACCCACGCTAACGGCTACCAGGGCGGTAGCGGCGTCAAATCCAGGGCGGGCGGCGAAGAGGAAGCAGAGGAGGTTTGAGGAGAGGAGCAGGCCGCCGTAGCTCCGGAGGATGAGTACCGCGTCGTCGGAGGCGCCTGGTAGCTGGGCGGTGGGGTTGGCGATGAAGGATATTGCTGCCGCTGTTTCGATGGCTGCGTGGAGGAGGAGGGGGAATTTGGCCCAGCTCATGGTGCTTCGCTCAAAACTGATCCCCCGTGTTGTTTCTCCGGTCAGATGGGCAGTAGGTTTAAACGTGAGATTCCAAACTCGTACCAAAGATTCAAGGATTGGCCATTTAAAAGACTACCGATTAGTAATCACACCGCGTCCAGGTTCTAAATGTAGGTTTTCTAAACATAAAAACTGAGATGGCTACCCGTCATGGATTTTATCCTGTCATACCTTACTCATACATCAAGTGCTAGTTATTATGATAAGAACCTCTTACTCGGCCACCCAGACAGCGGCCATACCCATGCCAGTACCGATACACATAGACGTGACACCGATCTTCTGGTTCCTCCTCTTCAGCTCATAGAGCAGGGTAGAGACCTGCCTCGCGCCAGTGCAGCCCAGGGGATGGCCGAAAGCAATGGCGCCTCCCTTGGGGTTGATCTTCTCGGCTGGGATGCCCAGCTCGTTCGCGCACCACAAGCACTGGCTAGCGAAGGCCTCGTTGATCTCGAAGATGTCGACGTCGTCCTTGTTGATACCGGTCAGCTCGAAGACCTTGGGGATGGCCTTCCAGGGGCCGACTCCCATGAGCAGCGGCGGCACGCCGGCAATGCTCGCGGCGACGAACTTGCCAAGCACTTGCTGGCCGAGCCGCTCGGCGGTCGACCGCTTCATCAGCAGCACGGCGGCGGCGCCGTCGCTGATCTGGCTGGCGTTTCCGGCGTGGATGCTGCCGTCGCTGGCGAAGCTGGCCTTGATCTTGCCGAGCGACTCGGCCGTGACGCCCGGGCGGATGCCGTCGTCCTTGTCGACGACGATCTCGCGCGTCTCGCCGGACTTTGGGTCCTCGAACTTGACCTTGAGCGGCTCGATCTCCTGCTTGAAGAGGCCTTCTGCCTGCGCCTTGGTGGCCTTCTGGTAGGAGGCGGCGGCGAAGGCGTCTTGTGATTTCCGAGTGATGCCGCGGTCCTTGGCCATCTGCTCGGAGAGCTGGCCCATGGGTACCTTGCAGTTTGCGCTCTCAGGGTGCGACTCTAGGAGTTCGGAGAACTCGGAGACGGCGGCAGGGCTGTGCGCGAAGGGGTGTTAGCTAGATATGTTCTAGGTTTTTTGCGTGACTTGGGTTTGGTTTGTTTGTGTGAAAAGAACGTACCCGTATTGTGTAGACATGCTCTCAACGCCGGCACCCACTCCAATCTCGATCATGCCGGTCTTGATCTGGTTTGCAACATCGACACAAGCTTGCAGGCCAGACGAGCATTGCCTGTTAAGCGTCCGCACGGCCGTCGAGGAAGGGAAGCCGGCGACCAAGCTAGCGGCGCGCATCTCGGTGGCACCACCGCCGGGGGCGAGGACGGTGCCGACGCAGATATCTTCGACCAGGCTGGGGTCGATCTTGGAGCGGTCGATGATGCCCTTCAGGGCGCCGGCCATGAGGTCGGCGGCCTGGGTGTCCTTGAAGCCGCCCTTGCCGCCTTTTGTGAACGCCGTCCGCAGGCATGCCGTGACGACGATGTCGTCGGGGTTCTTCTCCAGGAGCTTCGCCTTGCCGCCGGTGGCGGGCAGCGAGCCGGCGAGCTGGCTGCCGATCTGGGTGAGTCTGTCTACGGCTGGGGTTCGAAACTGTCAGCGTCATCTGAGGGGCGACATGGACGGTTTGAAGCTACATACCTCCCATCTTGAATGATTAAGGCGTCTGATTCCAGAGAAAATGGGGAAATAAAATCGTTTGAGATTTCAAAAAGTATGGGGGAAGACCGTGATCTAATTAATAACTGTGGAGGAGCTCAAAGGTTGAAGTTCGACCTCGGAACCTTTTTAATTCACCTGTGTTTGTTGCGAGTTCCGGGTTCTACTATTAAGCGGCGAAGTGATGTCAGACTTGGGCCGAGGCATTGCCATTTGCGGGTTTAGCGCGATTCAGGTGCATTTCCTAGCACCCATCACATGCCAAACTCCGTACCTATTCTTCGGAGGACCCCTCCATCGTTTGGTCAGTTGACTGGTGTTCCAGGAGCCTTCGATATGCCCCGTACACAGTAGGACTACAGTAATCCCCAGAGGGTCATCCTTGCTTCACTCCCGCATCTCACCCTCAGCCATTTCACGTGTCACTAGCATGCCATCTTTGAGCGCCTCGTCCAAACCGTGGTGCTTACTAACTTTGGGTACTTCAGTACCTTAGTAATTACCACTGTACCAATAGCAACTACATCACAAGTGCGACACTGTGTTCACATAAAACGTGCTACCACTGGACAGGGTTGCATCCGCTTCGGTAATTCGGTATGCAGTCCAAAACCCCAGACTTTCGTGCCGGCGTTACAGAGTGCATGGCTTGCGCAGCCATTATATGTCCGTTGTGTAAAGCCGAGGCCGTCGGACCCGCTGCCGCTAGTAGCCGCCCCGCCGTCCGCACAGCGATCGAGCCCGTTCGGGCTTCAACTCCGACGAGACCTAATTAGCGACATTTGTAGCAGCATCGATTTGACGAGAGGGGCGTTGTCCAAAGGATATCACATTTCTGAACTACTCAAACCGAACCTTATCGGGGTTGGGCATATCCAATCCTGCTCCTCCAGCTTGGATCACCAACACACTTGCATCAACCCCCTTCGCAACCATCCGCTCCGCAGCGACACCGAGGATCCTCCCGAGGTCCCCGCTACCACCTCTCCCCTCGCCGGCGGGGTCGCCGAGCTGCAGGTGTCGGCGCCCAAGCACTACGATGTCACCCGCGTTCCGGGGCGATTTGCCCACGGCCGCCTGAGCCAGCGCGAACGCCTCGTCTGCTGCGGCGCGGGACGTGGAGACCACGACTTCGTCGAAGATGAGGCCCCCGGCGAGCTCTTGCGGTGGGTATGAACGTAGCGCTGCGAGGAGGGCTAGATCCTGGGCCGTGACCGCCTCGATGTGCTTGCCCATGGTAGCGCTGTTGCGGCGGGTAGCCGCGGCAGTGCTGCTCTCGACGACGGCATTATCGCCTTCGTCGTGGTCGTCCTCTTCTGCCCAGCTGACGTGGGTGATGGTCAAGGTGACGAGGGGGCTCTTGGCCAGCTGCAGGACGAAACCCAGAGCCGCCCGGTCGTCAGCGCCCCCGAAGAAGGGGAAGAAGACGTGGTGGCTCTTGTCGGACACGGGGAGCGTGGGCGGTTCGTGGTAACTGGGCGTTGACGTGGCAGATCGGGTCCGGTTCATACGTGGGCGGGCCGTAGCCTTTGAAATGCCCCCGAGGCCGTTGTCAATGAAGATACCGGCGTTGCAAGTCTTGACGGCCCGTTGCAGGGCGTCGTGGACGAACTCCAGATGCATACCGCTCTTGAACCGCTCGCTCGGACTCATTGCGAACTGCATCTGCTGGTCTTCAGTCATGTTGCCGTACTCGCTCCAAGGGATGAGGGCAAAGTCGGACGACACTTCGGCGGCGTGGCTCATTAATGTTTCGGAGTAGGACGAGACGGGAACGACGGAGACGCGGCCGGACACGGCGACGTCGTTGAGCTGTGAGAACATGCGGAACGCGTTGACCACCGGGTCGTGCTTCGAGTAGTACTCCTCTCCTTCAGTGACGTGCATGACCGACGAGGTACGGTCTGACAGCTCGATGAGGCGCAGGCCGTGGACTTCCAGCGGTCGCTTCTTTGGCTGTGCTTCGGTCGTGGTCGTGGTCTCTGCCGACACGTCAGTCGCCTCGGCCTTGACGGCCTCGGGACTCGTCTCAGCACCTAACAAGGTGATGAAGGTGAAGAGGCTAGGTAAGCTATCGAGCCGGAGATAGACCAGAAGCCGCTGGATCCGCGGTGCATTGAGCTTCGCCGATTCACTCGAGGAGACGCTAGAAGTCCCCGTTGGGTTACCGTCCCAATCGATCTCTCCCCTTCGCCACTTCTCTACCTTTTGTTGGTACCAAGGGGGGTAGAGGCGTTTAGTCAGAGGTGTTGTCGAAACAGTGGTAATCTAGTGATTATTATAAGCATCCGTTCTAGACTCGAGTGGGGTTAGAGCAGTTACCAGTGCCATGACGACGAATATCGTAAAAGTCTTTTGCGACAGGATTTTCGCTTGAAGACCAATGTTCTGTCTCAGGTTAGGAAGAATGCGGGCAACTTTGGGCGCTGCGAAACTTACAAGGACGATCAACTCCACGAGACCCTTGCAACTCATCAGCACGCCGATGCTAGTGCTTTCTCGCCATAACAGCCCACAAGCCCTCGCAGCAAGCGTGCCACCAATGATCTTACCAGCGAACGCAATCGCAGTGACACCGAACACATATGCCCAAGCAGTACCGTCGTTTAGGAGGCCAAGGTCAGTGTTCAATCCAGACAGCGCAAAGTAAAGGGGTAAGAAGAGGACCGAGATCAGATCTTCAATCTTCTCCGTTAGTTTGATTGCAAATCCGGAATCGTGCGGGCAGATCAGTCCGACGAGGAAAGCGCCGAAGATGGGGTGAATCCCAATGATGCCTATGGAGATTCCAGGGGTTGTCAGCCATCGAGCCCGTTACTGCATCCCGAGAGCGACAAACGGGAGAAACAAACCTGTAAACCAAGCTGAGATGAGTGTCATCAGCATTGTCAACGCAACCATGGCCTGGGTCGGCCCTTGCTGGAGGCTTCCAGACCGCTGCAAAATCCACCGAAACACAGGCCGAACCGCAAAGACGAGGAAGAGCGTCCAGCCCACGGCACAGAGCAAAGCCCATAGGGCAGCCAAGCCAGAACTGTTGTTGACCAGCGCCACGCAGAGCGCGAGCAGGATCCAGCCAGTGACGTCGTTGCCGATACCCGCGGCGAGGACGGTGACTCCGACGGAGGAGCGGAGCAGCTTCAGCTCGGTGAGGATGCGGCAGAGCACCGGGAAGGCGGTGATGGCCAGGGCGGTGCCGATGAAGAGCGCGTAGACGCCGAAGCTGATCTCGACCATCTGGCCGTCGTTGCGGAACTCGTTGTATAGACCCCACGCGATGGCACAGCCGAGGCCGAAGGGCAGGATCATGCCTGCTAGGCCGACGCTCAGGGCGGCTCGCCAGTTTGCCTTGAAGAGGCGTAAATCGACCTTGGGGTCGGGAACTCGCGTGTTAGCTAGTAATGGGATGATAACGTGAACCGCAGTTGAGTTCTGTCTTGGGCACGACTGACCTCCAGTGCAACCAAGAAGAGGAAGATAATAAGGCCCAGGTTAGCGACGTTGTTGAAAACCGGCATCGAGTCCGTGGGGAAAACGCTACTGTAGGCATGGTTAGATCCGTATTGGACGAGCGGGAGAGTGGTGCTAATGCTAGGATGAACGGTACTCTTTGAATCCCGGAATGCGCATCATCACCGAAGGACCGAGAAGAATGCCGCCAATAACCTCAGCAATTACACGAGGCTGGTTAGCTAAACGAAGAGGGTCTACTACCGAGTTAGTCCTGTGTTTCTCGCGGGATGCAACGGTGTCGCCGAGTGCTCACAGTGCAACAACTGGCAGAATATGATAACAATAACGGCCTGTCATGATTTGTTAGTGACATGGAGGCTGGTCCGCCATGAGAGTCACGGCTATAGTATCCCCAAACTCGGGCCAAGCGCGAACTTGCCTGAACGATGAACAACGTAATTGGGCTCGACGGGAGGTATTCGAGCGGGTTCGCCCCCTCCAGGATTCCGGCCTGCGGCGCCGCACGGTTGCCGGTAGCGGTGGGTTTGGCGGAGGAGGTAACGGACGATACGGCGGCGGCGACGGCCGCGGCAACGACGGGTGTGGCCATACTGGTGAGACAGAGTTCTGAGTGTCACTGCAGCTCGCCTACTTTGTGGTTCGGGAATGCCACCGGCTATCTTAGGCCAGGGCTAGAGTCGACCGACGCCTTCGGTAGACTTTGGATGCCGCAATAGATGGAGAGTGGGGAGCCGAACACAAAACTAGTGAATGGGATGAAGCGAAGAGAAAACGGTTCAAGAGTCGGGAACAGAGATATCAGCTCTACCTACCAAGGTCCCCAACCCAGTCAAGCCAGTACACATGACATGGAGCCTCGACAATCTAAAAGATAAACGGCCCCAATCATTACGTAGGCCCAGGTCCCCTACCAGGGCTACCAGCCACCAACAACAAAACCCCGCTCGAGGAGGAATGATCCCTTGTCTCAGCGAGCGGTGAACCATGCCGCAATCGCGTGATATGCTGCCAAGTCCACTAAGTAGGTATGTAGGCACAAAGGGCTGACTCGGGCTGCATCTGCTCCCACTTTTTGCTCCACTCTGCTCGTGGTTCATTTCGCGACGTGCATAGGACGGTAAACCCCCCATAGCTAGCCGCCCCTAATGCATACCAAAAGGTCGGTACGGATCCGTCGATGGGCGGTTACCTATTCTTAGGAATCTTAACGGCGCGCAATGCGACCAGGTCTGCTTGTCTCCTGGAATTAGACAACTTCTCATCCGGGTGTGCCCTCCCCGGCGGTTTGAAGAGGATGATGTCAAGAAAGGATGACGTCAAGAGGAGGATGATGTCAAGAGGAAGATGATGTTAAGAAGAACAGATGTTGGTCCTAAAAATAATATCGAAGCGCCGAACTTACATCCGGCCTATTGGCGCACGGCGCGGCCAACCCATCTCAGCTTCCTACGCCGCAGCGCCGCCAACCTCTTCGGTTCTGTCATGTTCCGTTTTTATTTCGAGTTCGCTTCGCCTCTCTATGTGTTGGTCCCGTTGGGCCGCCGACCTGCCCGGTGACCGAGTCTTGAAACTGTATATATGTTTCCCATCACCGTCCTTCGGCCCCAACCTTGACCTCACCTCCGGGCCAACAATCTCCAGTTCAGTGTATTCCTTCCCTCAGACTCCTCAGCTTCTGGTTTAAGTTGCGGTCTGGCTTGTTTCAGTCCCATCTATCATCTCTCACTTCCCTTCTACTTTTCTATCACTGTCGTTTTCGCTCCGTATTCCCAATGGGTGCTCGCAGTGCGATCTCTCCCAAGTCCCTTAACCTCTATCGTTGCCGCCTTCGGCTTTTGCGATACCACCTCCTCTTGCACAACCGAGCCCAGCTCCTTTTGCGCATCCGAGCCCAGCTCCTTTTGCGCATCCGTGCCCAGCTCCTTTTGCGCATCCGAGCCTTGGAGCTCCAAGTCTTGGAGAAGCGTGCAATTCTCCTTTCCAACCCTAGCTTTTGCCTGTTTTTCCAATACCTTTTAAAGTCATGCGTTTTCTTACTTCACATCCGTCGGCGGTTTTGGCTCTGGTTGCGTCGCTCTTAACTGGAGCAAGTGCCCAAACACCAGCCGGATTCCATGATGGCACCGACGTTTTCCTTCACATGGCGTACGGTAACACGCAAATTCTCCATCCAGGCGGTCAATATCAGTCATCCGGTAAGTCAATCCACCGATACGCCCATTCTGACAACTAGAAACTGACGGGAACTTCCCCCCTCTTTAAGACGTTGCGCAGCCACCTTCATTTGGCTTCACCAGTGCAAAGCAAAACCAGTACTACACCGCTATCATACTGGAAGTGGAGTTTTACGAACCTTCACAGCCTTACCCTTCCGCAGCCGATGCCTACGGCGAGGTCTTCCTTTCATACATACAGACATCCCTTCGGGCCGTGGGCAATTCGACTTTGTTAACTTCGGGGCTGGACCCCTTAGTTCCGTTTGCCGGATCCGATCCAACATCAACCGAGGGTCGTCTAATTTTAGCACTTCTTTATGAGCAACCGAGCCCCTTTCTGGTCCCGGAGACTTTGCTCGATGAATTCTACGAAATGGCGGAATGCGAGGACGCGAGGGAAGAATTCGATCTCTATTCATTTTTGGAGGAGGCCAACCTCTGCAATCCAGTGGCCGCTGTCTATCTTCTCATTGGCGAAAGCAGCAACAGTGAGCGGGGACGTGTGACAACAACTGCGACTAAGACGGTGACTATCTCTGGCAGCCCAGAGTCGTTGTTCGACACGGTCGTTACTACGCTTCCTTCGACCAGCAGCACTTCTCCCGGCAACGTGGTATCGCTTTCCCAGCCGACAGGGTATTCGACAAACAATGCAACTGGCGGCCAACAACCTACAAGCATCACCGACGCTGCTGGACGAGGAAGACCGACGACATCACAGCCACTAACGGCAAGCCCCCAGTCTACTGCCGGGATTGTTCTGGACTCCGGTTCGAGTGGAGGAGACTTAGTAGACGCCGGGTCCTCCATCACATTGACAATAACCGCCTCGGATATCAAGCCGGTGTCGACCCAGGGCTCGAAGCGATTATCGTCAACACAAACAGGTGGATCCTTGTCAACCCAAACTGGTGGGCTCACGGTCACTGCGGCGGCTGGGAAGGAGTCTGTACCGGCTATACTGGCGGCGGTAGGATTGGTTATCACTGCTGTGGTTTGCTGGACATTCTTGTAGGAGGTTTAGGGATTTGGGTTGCATTTCGGGATGGCGTTTAGAAGGTAGTAAGGCATTGGATGGGTCATTAGTGCTGTACGACTAGGAGTCTATGGTTAGGAGTGTACGACGAGGTGCTGTATACGAACTTATCGTACTAAATCGAATTCATAAGCAAGGCGTACTGCATCAGGACCAGATCACAAGTTTGACATTTCCAATCCGAAAAGAGTGTTGCTCAGCATTGAAGACATATTTGCTTTTCAAGCCCATCACCCAATTGGAGGCGGCAGACGGCGACGGCAGCGGTGGCGGCGGTAATGTCCGGGATTAACGCAGCGAAGAGCAGCGTTTCACCCGCTGATACCCCACCTGCTTGGCGTAATTTGTGGAGCCGCTCCGGAGCACAGCACCCCTCCCCGTGCACGCGCCACGAGCACCTGTGACTGGCTGGCTGATCCGTGGCTGATCCGTGGGCCCGTCGTGGCTGATCCGTGCCCGGACCCCATCGAAAAAGGCAGGCAAAAGGAAATTGTCCGTGCAGGGCGTGGGAGGCAAGCTCGTTGGGGGTCTGGACATTGTTGCAATCTTTCCGCCATCTCCTCAACCGCCCTCCTAAACCGCTCCTTTGCCCATCGTCAACCACATCCCAGGTGCACTTTGCTCATGAATCCGAACCCGGGAGCGGTGCACCCCATCCCTGCAGACCTCTGACCCCCAGCGCTTGTCGAGATTGACCTTTTTTTCCCCCGGTCGGACCCCTCAACTCAAAACCTCTTTTCGCCGAAGCCCATTTTACCGCTACCGCATCGGAGCTTCGAAAACACCGACAAGATGATGCCCAACCCGCACGTCTACGGACACCACCAGTACAATCCGCAGGCCGACTCGGCATGGATGCACCAGCAGAGCAGCCACCAGCAGCAGCACCACGCCCAGGCCGCCGCCGCTGCAGCCGCCTCCGCCGCCCAGCAACAGCACTATAGTCGCATCGCCGGCGCGCACAGCACCGTCAACGCCCTGAATGCCGCGGCCCATGCCGGCCAGGACAGCGGCGGCGGTGGTGGTGCCGGAGGCGGAGGCGGCGGCGGGAGCATCGATAACCCCGTGTCGGAGGATAATCGTCGCACGCTGGCCTACATCGCTGACCTGCTGAACGAGAATACTAGGGAGGCGGCACTTTTGGAACTTAGCAAGAAGCGGGAACAGGTGCCGGAGCTCGCTCTGATTTTGTGGCATTCTTTCGGTATGTGTGATGGCGTGTTGCCCTCCTTCTGGGGTTATCGCGCCATGATGGCTGTGACCAAAGGGCGGTTAACTAACGATGTCCTGACAGGTGTCATGACCTCTTTGCTTCAAGAGATCATTTCGGTCTATACACTGCTCAACCCGTCGCAACTCACCGCGGCAGCTTCTAACCGGGTTTGCAACGCGCTTGCTCTCCTCCAGTGCGTCGCATCGCACAACGAGACGCGCACCCTGTTCCTAAATGGTATGCCTGATGTCAACTTCGGCCCCCCCCCTTCTCTCTGCATAGAATACCTCTGCTCACCGCTCTAGCGCATATCCCCCTCTTCCTCTACCCGTTCCTCAACACGACCTCCAAGTCCCGGCCGTTCGAGTACCTCCGTCTGACGTCCCTCGGTGTCATCGGGGCCTTGGTCAAGAATGACTCTACCGAGGTTATCAACTTCCTCCTTACTACCGAAATCATCCCGCTCTGCCTTCGAATTATGGAGACAGGTTCGGAACTGAGCAAGACGGTCGCCATCTTCATCGTTCAGAAGATCCTCTTGGACGACAATGGGCTCAACTACATCTGCGCCACCTATGAGCGGTTCTATGCCGTCGGTACGGTCCTTAGCAACATGGTCGCTCAATTGGTCGAGCAACAGACTGCCCGCCTACTGAAGCACGTGGTCCGCTGCTTCCTGAGGTATGTTGGGCAAACACTTATGCGCTCCTCGCTGCTGCTCCTAATTCCCTCCCCTGAGAAAATGCTAACATTTTGCCTAGACTCAGCGATAACGCCCGAGCCCGCGAAGCACTTCGGCAATGCCTCCCCGAACCACTCCGTGATGCCACCTTCTCCTCGGTGCTCCGCGACGATGCCGCTACGAAACGCTGCCTCGCTCAGCTGCTGATCAACCTGTCCGATAATGTTGTAGAACCTACCAGCGGCCATCCTGGAATCTAAGGATCCTGTTTTTGAAAGAGCTGGGCTAACAGAGACCGCACAGGGCAAGGACTGGAGCGATCGCCCATACAGATAACTATAGCGATTGCAAGCAATTGGGGGCGTGGTTATTCTCGGTCAAATCTCCTTTTCATCAGATACCCCATCAGCCAGGCCTTAGTCTCGACGACGCGCCTTATCTTCTGACCTGGGAGGAAGATAAAGGTCACAGAGGGTAATATCAGGCAAGGAAAAAAAGTGGCGAGGAAAGAGGGTAAAAAAACAGGGATCCATAATGTACGGCGTTCCTCGGCGTTTATCATGTTGTGTTACTACAACAGCAGATGGGGAAGGCACAGGGAGGCAAGGCTTCAGCATAGCACTCGGAACGGCTCGGTATTTCCAGACCTTTGGGGAGTTATCCATTGTTACAAGGGTGTGTGTATAGATAGGTACTATGTAAGGGGGCTTGTTGTTGCTGTACAGAGTAGGTAGGACCGGATTGGACTTGACGGATACCCAAGAGGCATCCTGGCGACATCCCGGCGACATCAGCATTACTTTGGATCGCTGAACCCGAGATGAGCTGGGTGTTGATACCTCAAAAGTTCACACAAATTCAACTATTGCTTGTCTCTTCGCCTTTTAAGCCGGGCTTCTTTATCATTCCTGTTTGCAGAAAATATCTCCTGGCGAATTTCCCATTCCAACCAAACTCATCATTGTCCTCAAGGGACCAACTTGCTAAGCCTCTATGCCCGTTCCGGCTCATCCCACTCTCTTTGTCGAGTCCTCTCGAGATATCTCCTGTTATCCCCTATCATCCTTTGCATTTCGTATCTTTCCCTACACCTCACCTTCATTTGTGTCCCATGCTTGCCATTGCATATAGACATCACATATCCTACGTCAAGCAGAAGGGGATATATATACGAGTCGAGGATACACACATATACCTCCAACCAAGCCTCCTGGCAACAACTTCGACAAAACTCTTAAGGAAGAGTCAACTTTACCAGGCCTCCAAACCATGGCCTCATTCTCTAACCAGCCGCCCGGCGGCGCGCCGCCGGTCCCGCAGCCACCCTCGCCATGGGCCGCCAAATTCGGGTTCCCCCCTAATTCTCTCCCCTCCCTCATCGAGAATGGCCACTCCAGCCTGTCGCCGCAGACACCGTACCTCGATCCCACGTGGTACGGAACCTACCCGCCGCGCGCCTCCAAGTTGAAGACCCTGAAGCCGATCCCGGCCCCGATCCGGACGAAGGCGATCGACGACCTGTTCGCGGCGGAGCGGCTGCAGCAGTCGTACCTCGCGGGCCTCCGCACGTGGCAGGCGACGACGCTGAACGCGCGCCTGGCCGGCGGGGTGTACGGCGGGAACGACAAGGAGATACCGCCGCCGAGCATCGATGTGGATACGCAGCGGAGGATACTGCAGATGAGGAGGACCGGCCTGCTGCCGCCGATCGAGAAGGCGGACAGGAGCAATGCTGGCATGAACGCGCTGCTGATGCAGATGAATATGTTCCTGGTGAGCGAGGGGAGTTGGTGCAAGGCGTTTGTGCGCGAGAGGTGGTATGATTTGGATGTGAGGGTGAGGGAACGGTTGCCGGATGCGATCCCCGAGATTGGAGATGACGATGTGTGGTGTGCGGATATATCAGTGATCTGGGACGAGATGAGGATCTGTTTGGAGCTGGCGGATAGACTGTTGAAGGCTAGTATTGAGACGGGCTTGTAAGTCTTCATCCCCCTTTCCGTACTCCCGCTTTTATGCCGCCTTTGTAATTCCGGTTGCGTGAGATTCCACCAACCACCCCCTTTTCCTTCTTCCCCTATTACGCTCTTGGTTTATTGATGGAAAAAGGGGTAAGGGGGCTAACAGTACCAACCCAAACCTAGCATGGATACACTTCTACGCGGGGTCAACATACTTTTTCCGACGGCGACTCCCATGGGGCATTGGCATATGTATCCTAACGCTCCCGACGGCCAAGCCTCGTACCAAGCGATTCTCGATGAAATCAACAGGCTTGCACAGAGGCTGGTTTTCTCATTCATCGATGAGGATAACTCCCGCACGGAGTTGTTATCCCGGCACCCGACAGGGGAGACGCGTCGTGTTCGCGACCAAGAGGCTCAGTGGTTCATATATTGTGGGATCCATGTCCGGTTCCTCCGGGTGCTGCTACAATGCAATAGCACGCCTGCTGAGAAGACATTGGCAAGATTCGGTTTTGCTGTGACAGTGAGTTTTTGTCGTTGCGAGTTCAGATGGAATACAACGGCTTGGTCTTGCAATAATACTGATAGTTTCTCCTCTCATATTAGGTAGTTCATGAACTCATGGTAAGTTCGGTACCCCCATAGCCCTCTTTATTAGCGCGGTGCCCTGATGACAACCAGCATGCAATCTTCTGCTTCCAATCGAAGCCATACGAAGGGGTTTCGATACAGACGTTCCCGGATCAAGAATGGGTAAGCATCTGTGCCGCCAACCATGTAGAAAACTTGAAATTAACCTTATCCACCACATTATAGTTCATGTTTGACGAGTGGGTGCGAGAGTTGGGATGTAGCTGGGAAAACCACGTCTTTGGCGGTCAGGTCACCCTTCACCCATCGTTCATCGACGGCAAGACTGGTAGAGGAAACTTCATCTTCGCCTCGATCCAGGAGTGGCCGAACCCGGAAATGGGAAATTTTAGCGAGAAAAAGCTACCGGGGCAGGAAACCAACCCCAGACAAGTGTACCCGGTCCCGACCCTGTGGGTATCCTCCCTCTTCACCCAGGAGTACTGGGATCGGTGGGTCCCCAAGTATGGCCCCCTATCCCTCCGGTTCCCCAAGGTGCTCCGTTCCACCCGCGGCCACACGCGGGACCACGCGGCCCGCCGCCTGAGGGTAGATTACCAGGTTCGGGAAATGCGACCGGGGCTGCGCGAGGGGATCGCCGCCCTCACCCACCGGCGGCAGCAGTGGTGGGACCTACGGCCGTGGTACCGGAAGCTATATACCGAGTGGATAGTAAGTCCCTGGGCAGACGTGCACCTCCGAGTGGCGTTGGAGCAGTACCTGGACGCGCATCGCGCCCGCGACGAGGTCAGGGCCCAGAAAGCGTACGAGGAGATCCTAATGTCGACCATGCTAAAGGGCGACGAGATCAGGAATTGGTACTGGCAGGGTATTGGATGGCTGATGTACCTGTGCCTCCCCGAGCGGACGGCGGAGGCCGTCGTCAACCTCCCGGATCCCCAGCCGGGCCGATGGAGGCGAAGCTGGGCGGCGATTGGGGCGGGCGTGGGATGGGAGTTCGAGCCGCTCGCCCGCAACCTAGAAACGAAGCCGTACACGTTGACGGGGCGGCACAAGTTCGGCGTATTCGGAGACCGCAGACACAGCATTGTGCACGCCAAGAAACTTCTGTCGACGATGGAGAAGGAGTATCCCATCAACATGGAGCTAAGTATCGGGTTCTGGCACGCGTGGGCGCTGATAGCGCGGACGATCCGCTCCAAAGAGCTGAGCGAGACGGACTGGATTGAATTCGACTATGGTATGACGGACTACGAGGGCTATACGTTGGATATCGGGGTGGACACAGGGACCATCGATGCCAACGCATATGTAGATTACAGCGGAGACCCGCTGGATCCGACGAAGTACGACCTAAGCTCGGCGGGTACCGCTTCGCTTAAGGGCGATGCTTTCGACGATTATGATAGCGACGAGGGTGCCCCCGGTGTTCGACCCGTGGCGAAAGTCGCCAAGTTGCAGCAGCTCCCCTACAGCCCCCGGCCCACGAAGTACTTTACGATCGGAGAGGTGGGGGAGCACCGAGCTCACAATGACCTCTGGCTGCTATGTGAGGATGACATGTCCGGATTCGATGTTTACGACGCATCGGGTGAATTGCCGCTGAGATCTCTCCGTGAATGAACTTTTTGCGCTAATACTCTCGATAGGGATATGGGAGAAACTGGTGAAGGAACAACCAAATCTTCTCAAGGCCAGAATGTGCGAGCGCACCAAGCTCGGGTGGGTGATGGTAAATAGCATCCTTGAAAAGCGCGTCAAGGAGGCAAATATGCTGCTGGGCAAGCTCATGCAGCAATGGGTTACTGAAGAAGAGGTCAAAGAGATGGACGGCCGCAATGGAAAACCCCTCTGGATCCTACGAGGAAACAGGATATTCGACGTGACGGGTATTTGCCCCTAGGTATCCAGCCCCTGAAGCTGATGTTTTAATACTAACTATATCTTAGACTTCCCCCGCCAAAGCGAGTTGGAAACTTCGTATCTATCTTTCTTGCAGAATCCGACAAAAGCCGGTACTTCCGGCATGCGTAAAGAACAGTACTTGGAGAATCTGGGACATCGAGCTGCCCAGATACACCAGGAACTAGAACAGTATCACTGTGGAAATCTCCGCGCGCAACAGCGTAGAATACCACGGGAACGAGCCTTTACCGCCAACGACGTGGGCTGGCACCACAATGCCGACTATCGGATGTACACCATCATCCAGGATGGTGTATACGATGTCACGGGTGAGTAACTTTGTCTCCGACTGACTCCTCCTAAATGCGTTTGCTAAGTGATTCCACGCTAGACTTTGGGCATTTCCATCCAGGTGGTATAGCACTTCTCGAAGAGTTTGCCGGGAGAGATGCGACCCAGCAGTTTAAAGATACTCATACGAATTGGGAGGCATGCTTGCAAGCGTACGAGTACCTCAAGATCGGACGAATTGTAGCGGAGCGCGAGAGGGATTCGGCCAACCTTGGCAAGTATGAGGTCACGCTGAGGGAAGCCGTCTACAATATTCACCGTGAGTCCCCTAGAAGAGCCAAGCATTCCGTTTACGCTGCTAATCCTCTCTGTGTATAGCTTTAAAGGTGACAGACAAACCGAAGTACCAATCACTCCGGCAGTGGGCCGGGACGGATGCAACGGCGGTGTTGGAACAGCAGCGACCTCAGGTCTTGCAATGGCTGGAGAGCCAGCAGAATCTTATCGTAGCCAAATTCGCGAGGCCATTGAGAGAAATCACCCTGAATATGCTGGCATACAATAATAACTGCATCCAGCCGGATGTTGGCGGAGAGGAGCTTTTGCAAGCTGACCGTAACCTCAATATCGAGGAGTACCTACTCAGCCACACGGTATACACTCCGACGGACCGAGAGATTTGGGTTTGCGTCGACGACGACGTCTACTGCGTTTCCGGTAAGTCAACCTAACTCCCTCTTCCCACGTCCTCTGGTCTCTTGTGGGCTGGCCCGGGCCATGGCTAATGGGAACAGACCTCGTTCTCAAGGGTTCATCCCGCGACATGCCAACCGGGATACCGGTCTGGGAGGCATTGCGGAATTGTGCCGGGAAGCAAATCACGGACGAGGCGCTGGCGAAGTGGATCACGGATTACCACCAATGCCGCAAGATTGGAAAGTTGGTCCAAGGGCCTGGTGAGTTGCCGCCGAGGAGCATATGTCCTCCTCTTTGAAAGGGACAACGCGGAGCTGACAATAATCTAGGGCGGAGAGAGATCGCGGCCAAGGAGATGTCGGGTTTGCGAGAGCAACGGTCAACCCACGTGAGTTTCACGAGTCGTCAATCTCACGAGAAGCGGAAGAGAGCTGAGCTAGTTGACGAGGATGATGGTGCTGAGCGTGCTATTAGACGGCAGTGTAGGGTTGATACAAGGGGTTCTGTCTGGTTGTAGTGATATTGGAGGCAAAGGAATAGGTTGAAAGTTAAGGAGTTGTGGTAGGAGTTAAGAGGGCGTTACTGGTTAGGTGTAGGGAATAGTGTCTTTGACAACGATGGACTGGCTTGCTCTGCTCTGTGACGATGTATATGGATCAACGGGTGGTCATCTGCCCTGAGCAAAACAAAAA
>Ga0164242_10001397_pt1 | contig 28585 bp, 23 predicted proteins | sample OricomgcompostMG_FD_108783 | JGI IMG/M metagenome (GOLD analysis project Ga0164242, IMG submission 108783) | Miracle-Growth compost microbial communities from Emeryville, California, USA - Original compost - Miracle growth compost (MG) ...
AACGTGGGCCTGTGTGGTTCGACCGCTACGAGGACGTTGCGGGGGGTCATATTAGTCTTGACGACCGTAAAACGCTCAAGGGCGTCATCGGGGTTCCGCTGGAGTGGCGCGGCCGCATCATCGGTGCGTGCGTCGTCTTCTCACGCCAAGAGAACCGCCGATTTTCCGCGGACGACGCCGATGTTCTGCGTGTCTTCGGAAAGCATGCGGCTCTTGCGCTTGCGAACGCCACAATGCACGAGGCGGCCGAGGAGCGAGCCCGGGCGCAGGCGGCAGCCGCCGAGCGCGCCCGTGTGCTCAACGAGGTGCACGACTGTCTGACGCAGGGTCTCGTCACCGTGCTTGGTGATCTTGATCGTGCGGAAAATGACCAACTGACGCGGAGCGGCGTGGTGACGCCGCATCTCGCGCAAGCGCGGCAGTCGGCAAGTGAGGCTGTCGCCGCTGTGCGACGCGTTCTTCTGGGGGTCGCCGCCTCACCGCTGGAGGGCCGCAGCCTCGAAGAGGTCCTGCGCTCCGAACTGCAGTGGGCCGAGCGCGCAAGCAAATGGGATTCACGACTTTCCGTCGCAGGCCCGCGTATGCCGCTCGAGCGATCCCTCGCGCACGAGATCCTTGGCGTCGCACAAGAGGCAATCCTGAACATCGTGCAGCACGCCCGGGCGGAGACAGTCCGAGTCGGCCTCGTCTACGACTCGTCTGCAGTTTCTCTCCTCGTACAAGACGACGGCGAGGGGTTTGAACAGACTCCGCGTGATGGTGCCGCCGGCCTTGGGCTGCGGCGGATGACTGCACGGGCGCGAAGTGTCGGTGGGGCCGTCGTCATCGATTCTCTGCCTGGATGGGGCACGAGTGTGCGTGCTCGTTTTCCGTACAGCCGACCCTCGCGGCCGAATGCGGATCTCGTTCACGCGCTCATCATCGATCCGTTCCCGTTCTCGCGTGCCGGCCTGGCACGCCTTCTTGCGTGGTCCGAACCGGCCATCTCGGTCGTCGGCGAGCTTGATGGCGCGGAAGACGTCGCGGCGGTGATGCGTGATTCCCGCACCGATGTCGTCGTGATCGGACCCGGTTTCAGCGGGAGTTATTCCGATCTTGTCGCAGAAATCCTGCGCGCTGACGCTAGTGTCAGCGTCGTCGCCGTCTGTAGAAGCGGCAGCCCCGACACCGTAGCCGCTGCGATCGAGGCGGGCGTCACCGGGTGCGTCGAAGCGAACACTGACGGGCCGACCCTTGCTCACATCGTCGTTGCCGCTTCCCACGGTCAGATCGTGGTGCCGGAGTCCGGCTGGGCTGATGCGAGGAATCGTCGACCCTCGGGCGCGACGCAGCTGACCGCCCGTGAGCGTGAGGTACGTGGCCTCCTCGAGCAGGGACTAAGCGATCGTGCGATTGCGACCAAGCTCTCGATTTCGATCAAGACCGTCGAAAAGCACGTCGGCGCGGTTCTGCGCAAGACGGCGACGCGCTCGCGCGCGGAATTGCTCGCTGCTGCAGCTGGGACACTCACGCGGTCGTGACGCCGGTGGGCCTCGTAGGTAGGGGAACCCCTCATCGAAAGGTGGGTGCTTTCCCCGATTCGACATCCGGGTGTGCGCGGATAGCTTGAGCGCTGCCACTTGGAGGTTGACGGATGCCGGTTGTTTCCTTGAAAGAACTCACCACGCGCGCACTCACCGGGCGATATGCGGTGCCTGCGATCAACGTGTTCAACGATCTGACTCTTGAGCGCGTTCTCAGTGCGGCCGTTGCGGAGCGTTCCCCATTGGTGGTTCAGACGTCGGTGAAGACCGTCAAGGCAATCGGCCCGGGTGTGCTGTTCGCCATGTGGCATGCGATGACGGCCGGGATAGAGGTTCCGGTCACCTTGCATCTCGATCACTGCCCGGAGCGTGAGGTGATCAGTTGCTGTCTCAAGCAGGGTTGGAACTCGGTGTTGTTCGACGGATCGTTGCTCTCGGTCGAGGAGAATCAGCGCCAAACGCTTGAAGTTGTCGCCGAAGCGCGACGATACGGCGCACATGTCGAAGGTGAGATCGAGGCCATCACGGGCGTGGAAGATGACCACGGCTCGGACGACATAGCCAAGCGGCAGTCGCTTGACGTGGTAGTCGACTTTATCGAGGCGACCGACGTCGATGTGTTCGCACCATCGATCGGGAACGCGCATGGCGCATACGCGCAGACCCCTGACCTGGACGGGCAGCGAGTTTCCGACATCGTCGCCAGGACAGGGATACCGATCGCGTTGCACGGTGGCACCGGTCTGACTCCGGATCAGTTCTCCGACATGATCTCCCGGGGATGTGCGAAGGTAAATATCTCGACTGCGCTGAAGATGACCTATATGAAGGCGAACTTCCGCTTCCTCAAGAAGGCGGACGCGAATAACATGTGGGATCCTCCATCGCTGTTTCGCGAGGTTGCGCAAGACGTGGATGCCTTGGCTGTCGACCATATGCGTCTATTCGGCAGCAGCGGAAAGGCCTGGTGAGATGGGCGCGGCGTTCGTGAGACCAGAATCAAGCCGTGCAATCATCTTCGATTGCGACGGTGTTCTTGCTGACACGGAGCGATTCGCACACCTTCCCGCGTTCAACGCGATGTTCGAGGAGTTCGACCTCCCGGTTCGGTGGTCGGAGGAGGAGTATGGCCGCCTCCTGCTTATTGGCGGCGGCAAGGAACGTCTCCGCACTCTTCTGACGGACGACTTCGTCGCTGCGGCGCGGCTACCTAAGTCACCGGCAGACCAGCTCGGCGTGGTGCAGCGGTGGCACGATCGGAAGACGGCCATCTATTCGCAACTCGTGCGGGCCGGAGCTGTGCCCGCACGTGCGGGAATCGTGCGAATCGTCGACGAGGCGCGCAGCGCGGGCTGGAGTCTGGCCGTGGCGTCGACGTCGGCCGAGCCCGCGGTGCTGGCCGTTCTGGAAAGCGTGGTTGGTCACGAGCGGGCGGGTCAGTTCCAGGTCTTTGCGGGCGACCTCGCCTCGCGAAAGAAGCCGGCACCGGATATCTACTCCATCGCGATTGAACACCTCGGAATGCCGAAGGAGTTGGCTATCGCCATAGAGGACACGCGCAACGGGCTGCTTGCCGCGACATCGGCGGGTCTCGCATGCATCGTCACGACCACTGGCCAGAGTCGCGACCAAGACCTGTCCGAGGCAGTGCTCGTGGTGGACTCGCTGGGTGATCCCGACGGCGAGCAGTCGCACGTCATGGCGAACCGCGGCCGCGCGCGGCCGGGGCGCTGGATAACCCTCGCCGACCTCGTCGACTCGATGCCGATCGGAGTCTCAGCGTGATGAGCATGGAAACCCCGAAGGCTCATGGGATTGCCGAACCTTCGGTGCAGGGCCCGGGGGTTGCTGCGGTCGAGGATGTGGTGGCCGTGATCGCCCACTGCGCGATCGCGAACGAGGCGTATTTCTGCGAACTGGACGCGGTTGTCGGTGACGGCGACTTCGGCTATTCGCTTGCACGCGGCTTCGAAGCGGTGTTGAACGAGTGGGACAAGATCGACCGTACGAGTGTCGACATCTTCCTGCGCAAGATCGCCCTGGCCATTACTGGCCGAATGGGCGGGACTTCCGGCCCGATCTGGGGCACGGCCTTCTTGAAGGCGGCGGGGGCATTCGCGGCCTCTGGAGGAGAACTTGACGGCGCCACGAGTGTCATGATGTTACGTGCGGCGGCCGACGGGATCGGACTACGGGGCGGCGCGAGTCTCGGAGACAAGACATTACTTGACGCGCTTGTCCCGGCAACTGACGAAATCGCTCGCTGCGTAGCTGCAGGCGCCGACCTGGCGACGACGTTACGCGCCGCAGCCCTGGCGGCGCGCGAAGCCGCTACCGCTACTGCCTCGTTGCGTGCTGCGCGGGGTCGGGCGAGTTACACCGGTGAGCGAAGCATCGGCAGCGTAGACGCAGGTGCAGTCGCGATCGCGGTGCTCCTGGAGAGACTGGCCGATGTGTGGGCCGATAAAGCCGCCAAGGACATGGGCGAGACGAACCAATCTCCGGAGGTATCGCAGTGAAGAAGTTTCTCAACGATCCCAAGCAGTACGTGCCCGACATGCTCAAGGGCCTCGCCCTCGCGAATCCCGACACACTCTGCTATCGGCCGGAGTGGAATCTCATCATGCGGACCGACGCACCGCGCAGCGACAAAGTATCGGTGATCCAGGGTTCCGGATCCGGACATGAGCCGGCGCATGTGATGATGGTCGGCAAGGGAATGCTTGACGCGGCCTGCCCGGGTGATGTTTTTGCGGCGCCTCCGATGGATTTCGTATTGGAGACGACAAAACTGCTCGCCAGCCCAAAAGGCGTGCTTCACATCATCAATAACTATACCGGCGACCGGATGGCCTTCGACATGGGGCGCGAGATGGCCGAGGCGGAGGGCATCGACGTCAGCACACTCATCGTCGACGATGACGTCGCGGTCACAGATTCGCTCTATACCATCGGTCGACGCGGAGTGGCCGGGAACTTCTTCGTGATCAAGACCGTCGGAGCCGCGGCGGAACAAGGCGCCGACATGGATGAGCTGCTGCGGATCGGGGAGAAGACCAACTCGGTCACCCGAACGATGGGCATGGCCCTCACTTCGTGCACTCCACCCGCGAAAGGTTCACCGCTGTTCAGCTTGGGTGACGACGAGATCGAAATGGGCGTCGGGATCCATGGTGAGCCGGGGCGCAAGCGGGAGGCGTTGCGGCATGCGAGCGAGATCGTGGCGGAGATGGTCGATGCAGTCGTCTCCGACCTTCCGTTCGCACGTGACGACGATGTCGCACTTATGATCAACGGACTCGGTGGGACACCGCTGAGCGAGCTGTACCTGCTGTATGGCGAGGCGCACAAGCAGCTCGAAGGCCGCGGAATCAAGGTCCGCAAGAACTACGTCGGTGAATACTGCACTTCGTTGGACATGGCGGGTGCGTCGGTCACGCTCGTGCGGCTCGACGACGAGTTGACGTCGTTGCTCGAGGCTCCCGCCGAGACGCCGATACGGATCTTCTAGATCTCGAATGAACACAAATGCGGAATCGGTGGCAGCAACGATGGTCTCCCAGGCCGGAAAGGAGAGAGCTGTGCTTCAACGAACGCGTCGGGCACTTCTCCTCGAGTTGAGCGTTCCGCCACCGGGAGAGACGAACGAATTCCAAACGTGGTACGACCGCGAACACTTGCCGTCACGACTCGGGGAACCGCAGGTGCAGGCCGCGCGTCGATATCAAGATATCGCGAACGCAGACGAGTGGCTCGCGTGCTATTACCTCGAGGAGTCCGATTCGGACGAGGTGAATTTTGTCACAAGTGGGGAACTCCCCAGGATGGGGCGTGACATCGTGTCGCGCCTGGTGCGATTCGAGCAGCGGCGCTACGAGCGGATCGACGTGCCCCAGGTCGCGCACGAGGATGAGGCCGACGAGACTGCCGTTCTTATGGCGGTGTGGTGGACTCCGAAGCCGGAAACGGTCGACGACTTCAATTCCTGGTACGACGAGGAGCATATCCCGATGCTCATGGCAGTACCTGGTTGGAACGCTATCCAGCGTTACCGTCAAGTCGACGGTACCGGGCCTGCTTTTCTTGCATTGCACTATCTTGATTCGATTGCCACATTAAGCGAGCCAGCCCACAAGGAGGCGGGCAAGACGAGGTGGCGGGCAATCTCAGCACAAAATCGGGTGCAACACGAGCGCCGTATATTCCGGCCGTATCGGACGCCAAGTCAACCTTGACGACTGAACGGATAGTCCAAGTTGGCTTTCTGGTTAGTTTGGGTGAGTTGTTTTGCGCCGGCTCCGGCTTTCGGGGCCGCCGATAATACAGAGAGGAATCGAATATGCGGATCCGATTTAGGGCCGCGGCAGGCGTGACGGTCGCGCTTGCCCTCGCGGTCGCCGGCTGCAGCTCCGGCGGCGGCTCCGGCGGCAGCAGTGATACTGGGAGCTCGGCGACGCCCGGTACGCAAACAAGTGCCGCAAACAGCACCTCAGCTCAGAGTAGCGCGCCCACCACTTCTTCGGCAGGCACGGATGCCAGTGCCGGACCGACGTCCGTCTTGCCTACGGCGACCGCCTCGGGCAATCTCACGACAGTCGAGTACGGCTCCGTCGGTGGTATGACAGACGGTCCGCTCTATATTGCTGACGCGCTCGGCCTCTTCGCGCAAGAGGGAATCAAGGTCAAGTTCAACAGGTTCGCGTCCGGAACACAGATCCAGGCTGCCATGGTGACTGGCTCCCTCGACGTCGGTGCTATTGCTGTCTCGGCTGGCTTGCTCAACTCGATAGCCGCAGGAGACGGACTGAAATTTGTTGCCGACCGGCAGAGTCAAGATGGGCCGAACCGGCTGGGTGAGGGCTTTCTCGTCTCGAAGAAGTTGACGGCAGGCGTCGACATAACCGACCCCAAGGCGAACGGAGCGATGCTCCGTGGGAAAAAGATCGCGATCACAGGGAAGAATACGTCGACTGAGTTGATGCTCGTCGATCTGCTGAAGACCTACGGCTTGCAGGAAAGCGATGTGCAGGTCGTGGTGCTCCCGTTCGCTAGCATGGCGGCCGCATTCGACACGGGTGCGATCGATGCGGGCATCGTCCTTGAGCCTTTTAGGCAGTCGATTCTCGCATCGGGCACCGCCGTTCAGGTGTCGCATTTCGACGGCGTATTGCCTTCCGGAAGCTTGGTGCCTGTCTCATACAGCAAGAAGTTCGCGTCAGAAAAAGACCTGGCGGAAGGCTTCATGCTCGCGTTCCTGCATGGCGCCGTGATCATGAACAATGCGCTTGCGGGTGACAAGGCGTACCACGACCAGGTCGTGCAGATTATCGCTAAGTACTCCGATCTTCCAGCGGCAACCGTTGCGGCATCGGATCCTCCTGGCATCGACCCTGATCACCCTGTGGACATCACATACATGAATGCTTTCCAGGACTTCATGATCGAGCGAGGCGTCATGAAGCAGAAGGTCGACATCGCAAGTGCGGTGGACGACTCGTTTGCCGCTGCTGCGCGTGCGAAGCTGAATATCGGCAAGTGAAAAGTGAGGACACCAAGGTGATAGCCGAGACTGCACGTGTCCACGTGCCCGTAGGTGACGAGATCGCACTTCGTGTCGAGGAGCTCTCGAAGCTATTCCTCCCGAAGAACTCCACTCCAGTGTTGGCTATGTCCAAGGTGTCCGTCGAGGTTCGTAGTCAAGAGGTCTTGGCGCTGCTGGGCCCGAGCGGATGTGGCAAGAGCACGCTCTTGCGAGTCATAGGCGGTCTTGATACCGACTATCAAGGCAGGGTCGAATGGACATCGAGGTCTAGTGAGGCTGGGAGATTGGCGACCGCGACGGTCTTCCAGCAAGACTCGACACTGCCATGGCTCAATGTGAGCGACAACATCGCGCTCGGGCTCAGCGGCCTCAAACTTTCGAAGCAGGAGCGACGCGACCGCGTGGAGCAGTATTCCGCGCTTGTCGGCCTCGAGCATTTCAGATCGTCGTACCCGCATGAGTTGTCCGGAGGCATGAGGCAACGAGTCGCGATTGCCCGAGCCCTCGCCGCAGAGCCTCATGTCTTGCTGATGGACGAGCCTTTGGCGGCGCTCGACGCGCAAACTCGGATTGTGATGCAGTCCGAGTTGGTCGCGATATGGAAGCGGACAGGCTCCACGGTCGTGTACGTCACACACGACATCGAGGAGGCGGTCACGTTGGCCGACCGCGTCATCGTGATGACCGCGCGGCCTGGTCGTATCAAGTCCGAACGCTCCGTGGCGATTCCCCGCATCGGGCAGGACGGCAGGCTGTCTGAGCCTTTAGAACTGCGAGCGATGCCGGAGTTCGGGCAGCTTGCCCTCGCGCTCTGGAGCGACCTGGCAGAAGAGGTCGGCAGCGCGCTTTCGAGCGAGCGGCAGGTGTCGAAGCAATGACGAATCCAGTGGAAAGCGTCGCGATGGACTCGATGGCGGGCACGACCAGGGCAGAAGCTCCTGCCAGTTCTGTCATAGATCCGGAGATCATTCAGCACGAGATCCATTTACGTCGCCGTCGTGTGGCGTATCGATGGATGCTTGGGATTCTCGTGCCTATCGCACTCCTCGGGGTCTGGCAACTCGCCGACTTCGTCGGGCTGGTCGACAAACGCTTCATTCCGCCGCCGACGCAGGTATTCGCTGGCATGTGGGACGGTGTGGCTGACGGAACGCTGACGAAGGCCATCGCCAAGAACGGGCTTGTATCACTTGAGAGGCTCCTCCCGGGCTTCTTCGGTGGCGTGGTCGCCGGCCTGCTGGTCGGGGTTGCGATGGGCCTGTTCGACTCGGTGCGGTATGGGCTCGCGCCGGTGATCTCGGCGACTTTTCCGCTTCCGAAGATCGCGATATATCCACTGGTGATCGTGGTCTTCGGAATCGGTGACATGAGCAAGATCGTCGTCGTGGCGATAGGTGCTTTCTACATGGTGGCCATCAATACCGTGAGTGGGATTATCTACAGCAACAACACGTATCGTGACGTAGCGACGGCGTTCCAGGTTCCGAAGCGCGTCGAATACCTGCGAATCGTCGTGCCTGCGGCGTTGCCGTCGATCATGGCTGGGATCAGACTGGGTTTCGGGAGCGCTCTGATCGTGTTAGTCGGCGCCGAGTTCGTGTCTGCCCAAACCGGAATCGGCTATTACATCTGGAACGCATGGCAGATTCTCGACATCGATGCGATGTTCGGCGGCCTTATCGTGATCGCTATCTTCGGAATCCTCGGCAACTGGGCATTGGTCGCGATCGAGAGGAAGTTGATCCCATGGTCGCGTGCGTGAGGGATAGCTGCTGTACGCCGGTTATCCGGGGTACGAGGACGCTTGGACCCGCGGTCCTCGCGGCGTCGAGTGTCGGACCACGTCGGAGAGGGGCAGTCCGGTGACACGGCAACAAGACGCGCCGTTGGTGGGTATCGTCGGTGCGGGGATCGGTGGCCTCACGCTTGCCGCGTGTCTGCGCGGCTCGGGTTTGCGCGTTGAAGTCTTTGAGCAAGCACCCGCATTTGAGCGGGTCGGCACTGGGATCATGCTGGCGCCTAACGCGGTGAAGTCACTTGCCGGGATCGGGCTGGCGCACGCGCTGGACGGCACTGCGGTCGCGGCGCCGACATTACGCAATCGCGAATGGGACACCGGCAAGCTGCTCTTTGAGTTGGCGCTCGGTGAGGGCGCCGAGGCAACCTACGGTGCGCCGTTCCTTCTCGCACACCGCGGCGACCTGCATGCTGCGCTGCAGCAGGCAGTTCCTCGCGAGGAGATCACCCTTGGAGTCCGCCTTGTCGGGGTAGAGCCTGCGGCGGATCGGACAGCACTCGTCTTCGCCGACGGCACACGGCGCATCGTCGATGTCGTCGTCGGCGCGGACGGTGTTCATTCGGTTGTGCGCAGCTCTTTGTTTACCCAGTCGGCGGCTAACTTCACCGGTCGTGTGGCATACCGTGCTGTCTATCCGACGCAGCTGGTCCAGGCATCCGGTCGAGCACCGAAAACGATGTCGTCGACCAAATGGTGGGGCCCGGACCGGCATCTGGTCATCTACTACATAAGCGCTGGCAAGGAAATCTACTTCACGACTTCAGTGCCCGACCCGGACTGGACCACCGAGTCGTGGTCCGCCAAAGGCTCGCTCGAGGACCTCGCGAGTGCCTTTGCGGGTTTTCATCCGGAGGTAGGCGCCGTCATCAAAGCCTGTCCTTCCGTCAACAAGTGGGCCATCTACGACAGGGATCCTCTCGAGAAATGGTATAACGGCAATGCGGTGCTTCTTGGTGATGCATGCCATCCCATGACGCCATATATGGCACAAGGCGCCGCCACATCCATGGAGGACGCGGTCGTTCTCTCTCGTTGCATGGTGCAGTTCGGAGTGGACCGATTAGCAGACGCATTCTCACACTATGAGGGTGTCAGGAAGCCGCGGACGAACATGATGCAGGCAATCTCGCGAGCGAACACATGGCTGCGTGCGGAGACGGATCCGTCCCCGGTCTACGGCTACGATGCGTGGTCTGCGCCGCTTGAGTTGCCGGAGGCGGTCGACGTCCACTGACCGGACGCAGTGAGTAGTGCGCAACCAGGAGCGAGTGGCAGGGATCGACGACCGTGATTGGCCGGTGCAAAATGAACGAAGAGTTCGAGCGTATTCCGCTCTATTTCGGCGGCTACGACCGCGACGGCGCAGGACCGTTGTGTGTCCGCGAGAATCCGGCACGTATCGTGGAGCGTGCGGGCTCTGTTATGTCAGCGTCGGCGGAACAGACGACAGAGGCTGTCGCGGCGGCCGCAGACGCATCGAAGTCGTGGCGTGACTTGGGTGTCGGCGCACGTGGTGAGCTGATGTCGGCGGCGTGGGATTTCGCCGACGCCGACAGGGCTGCATTGTCTCGCGTGCTGACAAAGGAGTTGGGCAAGGCCTCGGCCGACACACGCGGTGAGCTCGACTATGGGATCGCTTACGTCGAATACGTCATCGGTCAGGCTCCGTCCGTCCTAGGGGATCAGCGCGTCATCGACGACGAAGGTCGTTTTGTCTTCCGCAGCATGCCGTATGGTGTCGTCGCCGCGATCATTCCTTGGAATGCGCCGCTGAACATCTCCTCGACTGTTGTTGGCCCAGCTCTCGTTGCCGGCAACACAGTCGTCGTGAAACCGTCGCCGCTCGCACCGCTGGCGGTCACCGCCTACTTACGACAGGTGGCGAAACGCCTCCCGCCCGGGGTGCTCAATGTGGTCAACGGCGACGCCGATGTCGGCGCTGCGCTCGTGTCGGACCCGCGTATCGGCAAGATTGCCTTCACAGGTTCGACAGGCGTCGGGCGGCACATCTTGCGCGGCGCCGCGGAGGGAATCACGCCGAGTCTGCTTGAGCTGGGCGGAAACGATGCGGCGATCGTTCTCGAAGACGCGGAGCTCACGGACGAACTTGTCGCGCGGCTCGTGTTTGGGAGTTTTCTGACGGCGGGTCAGATCTGCATGGCGATCAAACGCCTGCTCGTCCACGAGTCGATTCACGACGAACTCGTCGTGCGCTATCGCGAGATCGCGGACAAGGCTCTTTTGATCGGAGACCCTCTTGACCCGCGCGTCACGATCGGTCCACTTGTGAGCCGGCGGCAAGTCGACCTGGTACGCGGAATAGTCGACGACGCTGTGGCCGAAGGCGCGTCAGTGTTCGACATCGGCACTCCGGCAGATTCTTCGTTCGACCTTGCCGGTGGCTATTATCTCCGCCCCACTCTTGTCGTTGGCGCATCGAGGACGAGTCGCATTGTCGCGGAGGAACAGTTCGGGCCTACCGTGCCGATCCTGCCGTTTGCCGATCTCGATGACGCCGTTCAGACCGCAAACTCGAGCGAGTACGGTCTTTGCGCGTCTGTTTGGACGGCAGACGAAGACAAGGCATTCGCTGTCGGCAGTCGCTTGGAGGCAGGCACTGTATTCGTCAATACCCACAACCGCAGCGGAATGTCGTTGCGCGCTCCGTTCGGGGGCGTAAAACTCAGTGGTTATGGACGGGAGTACGGCACAGCGGGGATACAAGAGTTCTGCCAGTCTCAGACGATTAGCAGGCTTGAACGGACCCTCGCCGTCGGCGGCTTGGGAGCCGGGCGCAAATACGGCGTCTGACAGCGAATCAACGAAAAGGAGCGATCTGTGCGCGAACGCCGTATCTCCGATGACCTAGCTGATGCTTTTGTCGCGCAGGGAGTCGATACCCTATTCGGCCTCTTCGGTGACGGGAACTTGACCTTTATGCAGGCGATGACCGACCGGTCAGGCGTCAGGGTCGTTCATGTGCGCCATGAGGCCGCGGCTGTTTTCATGGCGTCAGGATATGCACGGGTGACCGGCAGGCCAGGCTTCGCGTCAGTCACCGCCGGGCCGGGGCTTGCGCACACACTCACGCCTCTCGTCTCGGCATGCCGGGCACGTCTGCCGCTCATTCTCTATGCGGGTGACACCGCGCACACGGGCCCCTATCGCGGCGGGTTGCAGGAATTCGACCACGCCGCGTTTGCGGCTCAGGCCGGAGCGCTTTACCTTCGTGCGGACGGCAGTCGCAGCGTCGGAGCATGCGTGGAGGAAGCGGTGCGCAGCGCTGTCGACAGGCAGATCCCGGTGCTCTTCGGCGTGCCCGAGGACTATATGGAGGCGGCGGGCTCCGCCATCGGCGTGTCGTCTGGCGCCGACCCGCGGCGGCCAGGCCCTGCCGCGTTGCGAGCCCACCTCGCCGAACTCGCCGACGTCGAACCGGCGGTGTCGGCTGATCGCGCGGCCGAACGGATCGGCGAGGCTCTTGCGGCGGCTGTCTCGCCGATGTTGGTCGCCGGCTCGGGTGCTGTAGCGGCAGGGGTATTGCCGCAGATGCGAGAACTGGCGCGTCGCTTCGGCGCAACATTGGCGACGACGTTTCGAGCCAAAGGGTGCTTCGACGACGACCCCGCGAGCGTTGGAATCATCGGACCTCTCGCTCACGCGTCACACCAGGCGGTTCAGGAGCGCGCAGACCTCATCGTCGGGGTGGGCGCCAATCTTCACGGTTTCGGTGCATTCACTGACTCCTTGCTCGGCGGCAAGACTCTTTGCCTCGGGACGGAACGATATGGCGGAACTCCGAACGTGCATCCGCAGGACTGCGGGGTCGACGCATCGCTGCCGGCGACATTGAGCCGGCTTTGTGACCAAGTCATCGCCGGCGACGCTCGGCCAGGTCGTGCTCCGCAAGTCGACACGAAAAGCGCGGCAATAGAGAGTGATCTTCGTGAGTTCCCGGAAGTACATGAGACTGGGCTTCTCGACCCGCGGCGCTTGATGCTTGAGCTCGACGACATGCTCTCCGATGACTGCATTGTCGTAGTCGGGGGCGGCCACTTCTGGTCTTCCCCCCTTCTCTACCTGTCGAAGCGCCGCCGCGACTTCGTGTTCCCTCTTGAATTCGGCAGCATCGGAATGGCACTGCCGACCGGGATCGGGGTCGCTGCCAGCGGTGGTCGACGCGAGGTGGTCGTCATCGAGGGAGATGGTGGTGTGGCCTCGGCTATTCAGGAGATTGAGACGGCGGCACGTCACCGGCTTCGACTAACTGTCGTCGTCATGAACGACGGGGCACTCGGCGCGGAGTACCACAAACTCGTTGCGCGAACATTGCCGCCAGAAGAGTCGGCCTACGAATATGTGAAGTTCGACGAGGTGGCTCGTGCGTTCGGCGCGCGCGGCGTCTCCGTTCGTTCGACAGCCGAGATAGCCGCGGCGTACTCGATGGAGGGCCACCCGCAAACTGTCAATGTGATTGACGCACGCATATCGAGGTCGGTGACCAGTCGGTGGTACCGACGCCTATATCTCAAGACGCTGTAGGTCTGCTGCTAGCCAACTTCGTGCCGATCGGAACTCGAGGCTAACTAATGAAGGAACCGCAAGTCTTCACGATGTCGATCACGCCGTTCACGGCGTCCGGTGCGCTCGACGAGGATGCATTTCGTGCCCACCTGCAGCGAATGGTCGACGCCGGTGTCGGCGTGTACCTGGCGAGTCCAGGCACCGGAGAGGGGCACTCGCTGTCGCTCGATGAGCTTGAGCGTGTTTATAGGATCGGCGTCGAGGTTTGCAAGGGAAAGGTTCCGACGTACGCGAACTTGCGCGAGGGTCGAAACGCTCATGAGGTGATCGATCGCGTGCGTATAGCGGAGGGTGCGGGTGTCGATGTCATCCAGATCTACACGGTGGATGCCGGTCACGGTATGCGTCCCACCTACAACGAGCAGTACGCCTACTATCGGGAGGTGCTCGAGCAGATCTCGTTACCCGTTGGTTTGTCGATCAACCTCCTTGCGGCCGGATATGTGAATCCGATCACGCTGTTGAAATCCCTCGTGCGCGAATACCCGAAGATCACTTGTATCAATGTGAACCATCCGCCGACGTCCTTCTTGGCCGAACTCATCGACGAGGTCGGTCGTGGCGTCTCGTATTATGTTGACGCCCCGATGTTGCCGGAGTCTTTGACGTTGGGGGCGAGTGGATGCCTGACGGGTCACGTTAACGTCGTCCCGCAATTGATTCGTGCGATCGGGCGACTTTACGTGCGCGGGGACCAGGCTGCCTGCGGTGAAGCGATGCACCTGCTGTTCCGGTTGAACCGTGCCGTCGGTGACTTCGGAGCGGACGCAGGCGCGACGTCGTGGTCAGGCCGCTGGGTCAAAGCTGCGATGGCGGTGCTCGACATGCCCGGACACAGTGACGGCCGGATGCGAGCGCCATATCTGAGCCCGACTGCAGAAGATCTCAAGTCGTTCGCCGCGGTGCTGGAGCCGCTCGATCTGCGCGGCGTGGAAGAACGTGCGCGCACGTTGGCCCTATGAGCGATCGAGTCGTATTTCGGCGGTGGGGCTCGCAGTGCCCTGTCCGAGGATCGATGAAGAAGGTGAGTTCATAATGACGAGTGCGTCTGACATCGAGTCGGCGTACCAGGTGCGTGCATGGTTTGGCGTCGTCCAGGAAATCAAGCACGAGGGTGGAACGCCGGCGGCGGAACCGTTGGTGAAGGCGGCGGCGGCGGTATTGATCAAGAATCCGTTTGCGGGAAAGTGGGTTCAGGATCTCGCCCCGCTTACGGCGCCGAGCGCCGCACTCGGAGTCGAGCTCGGAAGACGGGCGATCGCGCTGCTGGGCGGCAGAGCGGTTGAGAGCTACGGAAAGGGCGGAATCGCCGGCTTGGCCGGCGAGCAGGAGCATGTGGGCGCGTGTATTACGACGGTGTTCGGAAACGCGCTTCGTGAGGCCGTGGGTGGAGGTGCTGCGTGGATCTCGTCCGTGACGAAGACAGCGGCGGCAGGAACGGCCATCGATATTCCCTTGGCGTTCAAGGACGAGTTGTACGTTCGTTCTCACTACGATGCGGTGACGCTGAGCGTGCCTGACGGGCCCAGGCCGGACGAACTCCTGATTTGCGTCGCGGTGGCGACGGGCGGTCGCGTGCATCAGCGCGTGGGTGGCATGAGCGTCGCAGAGGCGCTCGAAGGTCGCACGCGATGACTCTCGCGGTCATCAATATCGGGGAATCCCACAACGGGTCACCCGAGGGTGACGGAGTCGGTGGTGACGCGCTCGTCTGTGACGGCGAGAACATCGCGTGGATCGGCGCATCTTTCGACGTCGACGTCGCCGCGCACGAGGTCGTCATCGACGCGGCGGGAGCGACGGTCGTCCCGGGCCTTATCGACAGTCATGTTCATACGACCTTCGGTGATTACACGCCTCGTCAACAGACCGTTGGCTTCTTGGAGAGCTACCTTCACGGAGGGACGACGAGGACCCTCTCGGCCAGCGAAGTGCACGTGCCGGGGCGCCCGACTGACAGAGTCGGGGTGAAGGCGCTCGCGATCGCCGCTGCCCGGTGCTTCCAGAACTATCGACCCGCAGGCATTACCGTCCACGGGGGTTCGGTGATTCTCGAACCGGATCTGACGCCGGAAGACTTTCGAGAACTGTTCGAGCAGGGTGTGCACATGGCCAAGGCAGGCTTCGGCGCGTTTGCCACAGCGATGGATTACGCGCCGACTGTCGCGGCCGCGAGAGCGGCAGGGCTTGTCGTGATGTGCCACACCGGAGGTGGCTCGATTCCGGGGAGCCAGGCCAAGATCAGCGCGGAGGCGCTGCTCGCCATACGACCGAACGTCGCTGGTCATGTGAACGGTGGCCCGACCTGTCTGTCGGATAGCGAGAACCAGCTGATCGTGGAGGAAGGCCGCGACATAGCGCTGCAGCTTGTTCACGCTGGAAATCTCCGTTCGGCAATCGACATTGCCGAACGTGCGCTCGCGCTCGGTGACCGGCATCGGATCCTGATCGCGACCGACACCCCGACCGGCACCGGCGTGATCCCGCTGGGAATGCTACGGACGATGGCCGAGCTTGTCTCGCTCGGGCCGCTGTCGCCACGCCAGGCCGTGACTGCGGCCACCGGCAGCGTGAGTGCGACCTACGGCGTCGAGGGAGGTCGGCTGGAAGTCGGGAGCGTGGCGGACTTTCTGGTGATCGATGCTCCGCTCGGGAGCGCGGCGGACGATGCGTTCACGGCTCTCGGGCGTGGCGACCTGCCCGCGGTCGCTTGCGTGGTCACGAGTGGACAGGTTCGTCTCACCCGAAGCAGGAACACGCCTCCGCCGACCAGGCCCGTGCGCGTCTTCCCGGCCTGATGGGGAGTCGGGCGTTGTCGGGTGCGGCGGTTGTCCCGTTCTGGCTGGCGGGAGAACGTGTGACGCGCGTGGAGCAGATGACCGTCCGGCATCCCTACGACGGTCGAGAGTTCGCACGTGTCGCCGTCCCGACCGCGGCCGATGTCGAGCGGGCGGTCGTGGCGGCACAATCGGCGTCCGCGGAGTTGAGCGCGCTTGCGGCACATGTTCGCGCCGACGCGCTCGCACAGGTGGCTCGGCGTCTCGCCGAACGAGCCGAGGAGGCGGCCCGGCTGATCGTCGACGAGTGCGGGAAGCCGTTGAAATGGGCTCGCGCGGAGGTCGGCCGCTCGGTCGGTGTTTTCAGGCTGGCATCCGAGGAAACGCACCGGCTCGACGGGAGCGTAGAGCGACTCGACACAGAGCCCGGCGGCGCCGGACGTGTGGCCATCGTCCGGCGGTTCTCGCGCGGTCCGGTGCTCGGGATATCGCCGTTCAACTTTCCGCTGAACCTGGTCGCACACAAGATTGCTCCGGCCATCGCGGTCGGCGCGCCTATCGTCGTCAAACCTGCGCCGGCGACCCCACTTTGTGCGTTGTTCCTGGCAGAGCTCGTGGCTGAGACGGGCCTGCCCGCGGGGACGCTGTCGGTCTTGCCGATGGGGAATGACCGGGCGGCGGCTCTGGTCGCCGATCCTCGCCTTCCCGTCGTCTCGTTCACCGGCAGCGGGCCTGTCGGCTGGGCGATAAAAGAGGCTGTTCCACGCAAGCACGTTCTGCTCGAGCTCGGCGGGGATGCCGCGGCGGTGGTCTGTGCGGATACCGACCTGGTCCGCGCCGCCGGCCGGATTGCGACCTTCGCCAATTATCAGGGCGGCCAGAGTTGCATCTCCGTACAGCGCGCCCTGATTCATCGCAGCGTCTACGACGAGATGGTCGCTCGTATCGTCGACGCGACGGCGAATCTCGTGGTGGGCGATCCCTACGACGAGCGGACCGACGTCGGACCGCTTATCAACGAGGCCGCGGCTACCCGGGTGGCGCAATGGGTGGCGGAATCCGTTGCTGACGGCGCAAAACTCCTGATCGGTGGATCGCGAACGGGTGCGGTGTACACGCCGACTGTCCTGAGCCACGTACCGTCAACCAGTCGCCTCTGCACCGAGGAGGTGTTCGGGCCGGTGCTGATCGTCGCGCCGTTCGACACCTTCGATGAAGCGATGGAAATGGTGAACCGGTCGAGGTTCGGCCTCCAGGCGGGCGTGTTTACCAGGGACATCCAGCTCGCCTTCAAGGCGTATGCGTCGCTCGACGTAGGCGGTGTCGTTGTCGACGATGTGCCGAGCTACCGAGCAGACCAGTTGCCCTACGGTGGCACGAAGGAGTCGGGCGTCGGACGCGAGGGCGTGCGGTCGGCAATGCGTGACTACAGCGATGAGAGGGTGCTTGTGCTCAGCAACGTCGCGGTCTAGCTGCGCTGACCACAGACGTTGGTGACGCGGGCCGGCATGGCCTCGTGACATGAGGAAGACCTCCGAGTGAGGGCCAGCCGGGCGAAGCGGGCCTGGACCATCCCTTTAGTAGCGGCGCAGACCGCCCGATGGGTGAACGAGTGCCGACCCCGCGCGCCGGCCTGAGTTCTCTCGCAGTCGGGTCAGTCTTGGAGGACTGGTGGACGTCTTCAAGCGGCTTCAACAGGTCGCCGCAGCTTGCACGTGGTTGATGTTGGCGCTGGCCATCGGTGGCGTGTTGGCTGTCGGGACGCAGATCACGGCGACGGTGTCGATCGACCAAGGGCCCTTGCTCGCGGGTCTTGGCGTCGCCGCGCTCGGCGCGGCGATCGTGACCGCGATCTCGCTCACCGACCTGGAGAACCAGGCGCTGTCGCGCACCGGCCCGATCATCGACCTCGGCCGCTTGATCTACCTCGGTGGCGTCAGCGGCGCGCTGTTCGCCGCGCATGGCGTGGAGACGCCGTTTTGGATCCTCTACCTGCCGGTGCTGCTGTCGACCGCATTCGTCGACCGGCCCTGGAAGTCGCTCGGCTACGCGTTCGCGGCGTCCGTGCTCGCCTTCGTCGCGACCGCCGTGACGGACGAGCTTGCCCGCACCACGGCGATCCGGCTGCTGCTCGTGCTGCCCGCGTTGCCCGCGGTCGCGTGGTTCACCGGCACGCTCGCGAACTCGATCACGCATCTGGGCGCCGACGCCGAAGCCGAGCGCGCGCGCCAGGCCGAAGAGGTCGAGCAGTTGCGCGAGCAGCTGGTCGAGGCCGCCCGCGTCGAGCGCGAGGCGCTGCTCGACGAGACCCGCCGCGAGCGGGCCGAGCTGAAGGTCAAGGTCGACCGGCTGTCGGAGTCGCTGGCCAGCGCCTCGCGCGGCGACCTTTCCGGCGGCGGCTGGGGAAGCGCCGTGCAGGACGCCGACGAGACACTCGCGTCGCTGCAATCAGCGTTCAACAACACGCTTGGCAATTTGCGGTTGCTGGTCGAGCAGATCCGGGGCAGTGGCGAGAGCATTTCGGCGTCCGCCGGAGAATTGCTCGCGACGGCGGAGGAGCACGCGGCGTCGGCGACCCAGCAGTCGTCGGCGGTTGCCGAAACCACCTCGACGATCGAGGAATTGGCCGCCACGGCAGCGCAGATCGCCGAGACCTCGGAAGCTGTCGCCCGCTACGCGGCCGAGACCTTGCGGTTCGCCGAAGAGGGGCGCGAGGCGGTGTCGGCGTCCGTCTCGGCGATGGACACCATCGCGGCGCGAGTCGACTCGATCGCCACCCGGGCTTTGTCGCTCGGCGAGAAATCGCAAGAGATCGGCCGGATCCTCGAAGTCATCGACGACCTCGCCGACCAGACCAACCTGCTCGCGCTGAACGCCGCGATCGAAGCGGCCCGGGCCGGCGAGCACGGCCGCGGATTCGCGGTCGTCGCCTCCGAAGTGCGCAAGCTGGCCGAGCGTTCGCAGGAGTCGGCGGCGCAGATCCAGGGCATCGTCAGCGAGATCCAGGCCGAGACGAACGCGACCATCATCGCCACCGAAGAGGGCGCGAAAGAGGTGCACCAGGGCACCGAGCTGGCCCGCGGCGTGGTCGACGCGCTCGAGCGCATCTCGGGCATGGTCGACGAAACCACCACGGCCGCAAAGGAAATCTCGATCGCGACGCAGCAGCAGCGGTCGGCGTCCGACCAGGTGGTGACGGCGATGATGCAGGTCTCCGACGTGTCGCGGCAGTACGTGGTCGGCTCTAAGCAGGCGGCGGCGTCGGCCGCGCAGCTGAACGTGCTCGCCGCCGAGCTGCGGGCCTCGATCGCGCAGTTCAGGGTGGCCTAGCCCGCCCGGCCCGCCCGTCCAGCCGCCCGCCGAGCCGGGACGGCGGCGGCAGGCGCGCTGCGCGTGCGGCACGACGAAGAGGAGTGATGTGGGTAACTGGGCGGAGGATCCGGAGCTGCTCGCGACCTTTCGCGCTGAGGTCGACGACCGCCTCGCCTCGCTGAGCGCCGGGTTGCTCCAGCTGGAGGCTCACCCGTCGCCGAAGCAGCTGGTCGCCGGCCTGTTCCGCGACGCGCACACCGTCAAGGGCTCGGCCCGGATGATGGGTCTGCAACAGGTGCTCGACACCGCGCACGCGGCCGAAGACCTGCTGGGCGCCCTGCGCGATGGGCGCTTTCAGGTGCGCCGCGATCTGGTCGACCTGTTGCTCGCGACAGTCGACGGCATCAGCCGATCGATCCCCGGCGCCCCCGCGCCGGTCGCGCCCGACCACCTCCTCGCCCTCATCGACGCGCTGCGCGCCGCGTTGAACGGAGACGACCCGGTCACGATCCCGCGCCCGCCGGAGCCGGCGTTCGCGCTGCCGGCGCCGCCGAGGCCATCGGCCGCGACGCCTGGCAGCGCGCCCGGCCTGACGCCGCCCACCACGCCGTCCACCGCGCCGTCCACCGCGTCGTCCACGAAGCCGATCCCGACGCCCGCGCCGCCCCCGGCGCCCGCGCCAACGCTGACGCCGCCACCGGCGCCGCCGACGCCGCCGGCCGTCGCGCTGCCGCTCGGCGTCGATCGCGGCGAGCGTGCGCTCGACAGCGTGCGGGTCACCTCACAACGCGTCTACGACCTGCTGGACGTCGTCGGAGAAGCCGAGCTCGACACCCGGCGGGTGGAGAAGAACGCGGCCGAAGTGGTCGCGCTGGTGGCCGAGCAGAACCGCTGGGTGCGCGCGATGCGCGACGCGCTGGCGGCCACCGGCGGCACGCTGCACGAGGACGTCGAGCTGGCGATCCACCGCATCGTCTCGGTGAGCGACCAGCTCCAGGCGTCGGGGCATCAACTTCGTGAGCTGGTCGAGGATTCTCGGGGCCGGCTGGGGGTGGTGCGCGACGGCGCGATGGGGTTGGCGATGGTGCCGGTGCGCCGGGTGGTCGCCGCGTTTCCGAGGCTGGTGCGCGACGTCGCGAGCTCGACCGGCAAGGACGTCGGCCTCAGCCTGGTCGGCGAAGACGTCGAGCTCGACAAGAAGGTGCTCGACGGCGTCGCCGACGCGCTGAAGCACCTGCTGATCAACGCGGTCGACCACGGCTGCGAAACCCCGGAAGACCGTGTGGCGCAAGGAAAACCACCGCGCGCGACCGTGACCGTCTCGGCGAAATCGGCCGGCGGCACCGTGGTCTTGGAGGTGTCGGACGACGGCCGCGGCATCGACGAGGACAAGGTGCGCGCGACCGCCATCGAGCGCGGCGTTTTGCCGCCTGGCAGCACGCTCAGCGGCCCGCAGCTGCTGCAGCTGCTGTTCATGCCGGCGTTCTCGACGGCCTCGACCGTGACGTCGACGTCAGGTCGCGGCGTCGGGCTCGACGTCGTGCAGACCGCGGTCGACGACCTCGGCGGCACGATCGACATCGACAGCGAGCTCGGTCGTGGCACCCGGTTCATGTTGACGCTTCCGGTCACGCTGGGCGTGCTCCGGTGCTTGATCGCGCGGGTGGGCGACGAGCGTTATGCGGTGCCGGTGCCTGGCGTCATGGAGTCGCTGAGCCTGCGCGACGTGCCCGTCGACAACGTCGCCGGCGTGCCGGTCGTGATCCGCCACGGGGTCTCGGTTCCGCTGCTCGACCTCGGCGACGCGCTCGGCGTCGACGGCGAGCGCGATCCGCGCGCGGCGCTCGTCGTGCGCAACAACGGCGCGCAAGACCTGATCGCCTGGTCGGTCGACCGGCTCGAAGGCGAGCTGGAGCTGGTCGTGAAAGACCTCGGCTCGTTCGTCGGCCGGCTGCCGCTGGTCACCGGCGCGACGATCGACGGCGACGGCAGCGTCGTCTGCCTCATCGACCTGCGCGAGATCGCCGGACGCCGCGGCGGCGGCGTGACCGCGGCACGCGCGCCGGGCGCCACGTCGTCCGGCGGTTTGGGCGCGGCCGAGCACGAGCCGACGCCGCTGGGCCGCAAACCACGGATCCTCGTCGTCGAGGATTCGGTCGGCGTGCGCGAGCTAGAGCGGGTGATCCTCGAAAGCGCCGGCTACGACGTGATGACGGCGGTCGACGGCCTCGACGGCATCGCGCGGTTGCGCTCCGAGCCGGCCGATCTGGTCTTGTCGGACGTCGAGATGCCGGGCATGGACGGCTTCACGCTGACCCGCACGATCCGCCGCACTCGGGGCTGGGAGCAGGTGCCCGTCGTCATCATGACCTCGCGTGGCGACGAGGGCGACCGCCGTGCGGGTCTGGAGGCCGGCGCCAGCGCCTACCTGCTCAAGAGCGACTTCGACCAGACCGAGCTCGTCGAGACAGTCAAGAGGTTGGTCGGGCGATGAAGGTCACGTCGTCCAAGGGGTACGGTTCGCCGCCTTCGCGGCCGAAGAACACGGTAAGGATCGTGCGCCACGCAGGCGCGCAAGCGTAGAAGCTGCTGGGAGACACACACATGCCGACCGTTGTCATCGCGGACGACTCTCCGACCCTGCGGCGGATCGTCACCAGCGTGCTCACCCGTGAGGGCTTCGAGGTCGTGACCGCCGAGGATGGTGTCGAGGCCGTGCAGGCGGTGTTTCGTACCCGGCCCGACGCGGTCGTCCTCGACGTCCAGATGCCGCGGGTTTCCGGCTATGTCGCGGCGCGGTTGCTGAAAGACGACTGGCAGACCTCCGACATCCCTGTGGTGTTGCTCACGTCGCTCGACGCCGCGAGCGACCGCTACTGGGGCGCGCAGGCCGGCGCCGACAGCTATCTGACCAAGGATTTCGAGGCGCCTGAGCTGGTGGCCGCGGTGACCGACGCGATGGCCGCCGCCGAGGCCGCGCGTGGTGGGCGGCCCGCGCTGCGCCCCGACCCGCTCGAGCTCGACGCCGACGACGTGTTGTCGCGGGTGTGCGACCTGCTCGACCGCAAGCTGTTCGAGACCTCGGTGGCCGCCGAGGTCACCTCGATCGCCTCGACCGCGCACGGCTTCGAGCAGACCGTGGCGCAGGTTCTCGGGGTGCTCCAGCGTTTCGTCGACAACGACCTCGCCGGCGTGCTGCTGCTCGAAGAGCGGTCTGCGTACGTCGGCATCGCCCGCGAAGCCTCCCAGGCCCACTACGGCGAGTTCTTGTCGGCCGCCGTAGACGCGTTGTGCGCCGCCACCGGCGCCTCGCTCGGCGTCGCCGATCTCGACCTGCGGGTCGCCGACCCCGACGAAAACCTCGGTTCGGACGACGAGGGGCGGATGGCCACGTTCTTGTCGATGCCGCTTCGTGGCCACGGGGGGCGTGTCGTCGGCGTCCTGGCGTTGTCGAGCGCGGCGAAGAACGCGTTTTCGGAGACGGCGCTCGGCACCTTGAAGCTGGTCGAAGATCCGGCCGCGATCGTGATCGACAACGCCAGGCTGGCCGGGGCCCACACCGCCTGACGAGGCGGCTCGATCGATAGCCGGTTAGGCTCGCGACCGTGGCGATCGAACGAGTCGAACCGGATCCGGACGCCGGTGCGGCCGCTGTCAGCCGCGACGACTTCCGCCGCGTCTGCGGGCGTTTCGCCACCGGCATCACGGTCGCGGCCACCCATGATCGCGGCGTCGACTACGCGATGACCGTTAGCGCCTTCACCTCGGTCTCGCTGGATCCGCTGCTCGTGCTCGTATGCATCGAGAAGATCACCCGCTTTCACGACGCGGTGCGAAGCAGCGGCGCCTGGGCGGTCTCGGTGCTGCCGGAGAACGCCGAAGACGTCTCACGCTGGTTCGCCGAGAAGGGCCGGCCGACCACGGGGCAGTTTGCCGATTACCCGCACCACCCGGGCGAGGTCACCGGCATGCCGGTGCTCGATATCGCGATCGCGTCGATCGAATGCCGCACCCGCGCGATCTACGACGGCGGCGATCACAGCATCGTCGTGGCTGACGTCGTCGGCGTGTCGGCCGACCGTTCGCCGGCGCGGCCCTTGCTGTACGTCGAGGGTCGCTATCGCCGCCTTGCCGACTAGCGGCGCCGTGGGCGCAAACGCGGGTGGCCTCGGCTCGCTTACCATGTGCTGACCGCTCGCCACGCGCTGACCGCTCGTCTGCCTGCTGGAGACCACTTTCCCGTGCCGAACTTTCGCGCGTTCTCGGTGTGGCGCTGGCTGGCCATCTGCTGTGGCGGGTTGGTCGTGGTGGCCGCCGTCTTCTACGCCGTCGCCTACCTGCTCGTCGGTGGTGGTGTCGCGCCGAACACGTCGGTCGCCGGTGTCGCGATCGGCGGATTGTCGCCGGCCGACGCGCAGGCGAAGCTGGCACGCGCGCTCGCTCCGGCGGCGCAGGCGCCGGTCGCGGTCGTGGTCGGCGACCAGCGGCTGACGCTCGATCCGGTCGACGCCGGCCTTCGCTTCGACGCCCGCGCGACGGTGGCCTCGGCGCCGCGCCGTTCGGCAAACCCGGTCGAGCTGGCGCGCGCGCTGTTCGGCCACCGTGCCGTGGCGCCGGCGGTCTCGGTTGACACCACCAAACTGGCGGCCGCGGTCGACGCCCTCGATGCCTCGGTTCGAGACGGCGGACACGACGGCGCGATCACGTTCGACGGCGTCACGCCGGTCGCCGTCGCGCCCGTCAAGGGCGAGGGGATCGCCAAGGAAAAGGCGATGGCAGCGCTTGCGGCGGGTTACCTGTCGTCGTCCGGCCCGATCGAATTGCCGACGGCGGCGGTTGATCCGTCGATTTCCGACGCCGAGGTGCAGCGAGTGCTCGACACCGTCGCCAAACCTGCTGTCGCCGCGCCGATCACGCTCGACATTGGCGCGACCAGTGTCGAGATCTCCCCTGAGGTGATCGCGAAAAACCTTACGTTCAAGGCATCGGGGAGTTCGCTCGTGCCGATCGTCGACGGCGCCGGTGTCGCGACGTCACTCGGCGACGCGTTGTCGGCCCTCGACGCGGCGGGCAAGGACGCCTCGTTCGACGTGAGTTCGGGCACGCCCGTCGTCGTGCCGGCGACGCCTGGAAAGACGGCGGATATCGACGGGCTCGGACCGGCCATCGCCGCCGTGCTTTCGCAGCCATCTCCCCGCCGGGTCGTCGCGCCCACCATCGCGGTGCCGCCCACCTTGACGACGCAAGCGGCAGAAAGCCTTGGAATCAAAGAGAAAGTGAGCACCTTCACCACCTACCACCCGTGCTGTGCCCCACGCGTGACCAACATTCACAAGATGGCCGACATCGTGAACGGCCACATCGTCATGCCTGGCGAGACGTTCAGCCTGAACGCGTTCGTCGGCGAGCGCGACACCAAGCGAGGTTTCGTGCCGGCCCCGATGATTCTCGGCGGCCTCTACGTGGATTCGGTCGGTGGCGGCGTCTCGCAGTTCACCACGACGCTGTACAACGCGGTCTTCTTCGCCGGCCTCAAGGACGTCGAGCACCACACGCACAGCTATTACATCAGCCGGTATCCGGCCGGCCGCGAGGCCACGATCTCGTTCCCGGAGCCGAACTTCATCTTCCAAAACGACACGCCCACCGCGATTTTGATCCAGACGTCGTACACCGGCACCTCGCTGACCGTGACGTTTTGGGGCACCAAGTATTACGACGTCACGTCAAGCTCGAGCGCTCGCTACGCGTTCACCACCGCGGGCACGGTCTACAACACCAGGTCTGACTGCGAGTCGGCGGCCGGTGGCCCGGGCTTTCAGATCGACGTCACGCAAACGCTCTCGAAAGACGGCGTGGTGGTGAAGAAGAACGTGCTGCACACCAGATACGACCCGGAGCCGGTGATCATCTGCGGTCCGGCGCCGTCTCCCTCGCCCTAATGACGCGAGTTGTCAGGGCGAGCACGAGATAGATCGCGTGGAGGGCCTGACAAGACGTCGCGGGCGAGGTCGAGGCCGAGCAGCCGGTCGGCGTAGGCGAATGTCTCGAACTTTGCCCCCGCGGCGACGGCGCCGTCGGTCTCGAGATCGCGAAGCACGCCGGTCGCGGCTGCCGTTCGCAGGTCGTCGTCGAGGGCTGCGACGACGGCCGCCGCGTGCTCGCGCGACATCGGCGCGCCCGGCGCTTGGGCCCACCTCCAGACCAGTTCGCGCCACCGTCGCAGCGTGGTGGCCGCTGCGTCGAGGCCGGCGCGGTGTAGAGCCACGTCGACCTGGTGTTCGGTGTCGAGCAAGGCGAGCCGCAGGGCGAGGGGGTCATCCGGCAACGCGGCGTCCGGCTGCGCGGCGTCCGGGAGGGCCATCGAGCCGACAGGCACTGAGCAGCCGACGACGGGCGCCGTGCAGCCGCCCCCGCCGTCACAGCCGACGTGCACGTCGACGGCTCGGGCGGGATCGGCCGCTGCGGCCGGATGGATGTTCAGCGCGCTGGCGCGGTCGTCGCCGAACTCGCTGGTGACGACCACCTCCCAGTCGTGGCCCACGGAGGCGATCCGCCGCAGCGTGTCGGCGACGAGCAGCGCCCGCAGCCCGCCGCCGCACACTCGTGCCGACAGCGTGCGCCCTGTCGCAGGCGCGATCGGCGTCAGCGCGTCGACGCGAGCATCGTGGAGCCGCAGCATCCGCCGAGCCTATGCCGCGGCGCTCGTGGGCGGGCGGCTCGCGTCAGACGTGCTCGCGGTAGACGTAGCGGTGATGCTCGGCGAATCCGAGCGATTCGTACAACGTGATCGCGGGGGTGTTGCTCGCGAGCACCTCGAGATACGTCCGGCCGGCCCCGGCCCCGGCCGCCCAGGCCAGCAATGCGTCGACGATGGCGCGCGCATGCCCTCGCCGGCGCGCGTCGGGCCGCACCTCGATCGCGGTCAAACCGACCCACGGATTCTCGACGCTGGCCCGCCCGATCGCCACGGCGCCGGCGGCGTCGAGGATCTGCGCGAACGCGACCCGCTCCCCGCCGAGCGCTCGCCGAGCCACCAAGGGCAGCGGGCCCTCGCGAAAGAGCCTGAGCCACGGCGACGATGGATCGCGAGCGATCTCCACCTCGCCGACCCCTCGACCGCGTGCGCGCAGTCGGCCGGAGACGCGCGCGCACGTCGCGGCCATGACGATCGTCTGCGCATGCGGCGCCCAGCCACGGCCGGCCAGCTCGCGGTCATAGCTCGTGCCGACGACCACCCGCGCGCGTGGCGGCAAACCGCGCGCGCCGTACCACTCGATGACACGGGCGAGCGCGGCGTCGAGGTCGATGCCCGGAGAACCCAGTGGCCGCAAGGAATTCGCGCGCCGGGTAAAGCCGTCGGCCGCGCGCAGCCACCATCTGCCGAGCCATTCTTCGTCGGACGCCGGCCAGCCCCGCCCGCTTACCGCCTCGAGCTCGATCGCCTCGCGCGGGCTTGGCCCGACCACCCGCGCGGCCACGATGTCGGCGGCATTCACCAGCACCAGGTCGCCGGTGCGATCACGGATCGCCAGCACGTCGGCGTCCGCCGCCTCTAGCTCGCCGACGATGTCGCGCAAGGCGCCGTCGGGGCCGCGGCGGCGGACTGTGACGCGCGCGCCGACGTCGTCGGCGGACGGGTAAGACACGCCGGACACCCCCGGACGTCGACAGCGGGCGATCTTCGCCGATACTAGGTGAGCGAGCGGCCCTGTGAGCAGGAGGATTATCCCGTGACCTACGTGATCGCCCAGCCTTGTGTCGACATCAAAGACCGGGCGTGCGTCGACGAGTGCCCGGTCGACTGCATCTACGAGGGCGGGCGGATGCTTTACATCCACCCCGACGAGTGCGTCGACTGCGGCGCGTGCGAACCGGTGTGCCCGGTCGAGGCGATCTTCTACGAAGACGACGTGCCCGACCAGTGGAAGGAGTACTACAAGGCGAACGTCGAGTTCTTCGACGACCTCGGCTCGCCTGGTGGGGCCTCCAAGCTCGGCGTCGTCGACAAGGACCACCCGGTCGTCGCCGCGCTGCCGCCCCAGGGCGAAGGGGCATAGCGCTGTCGGTCGACCCGGCGCGTATGTCCGGGCTGCCCGATTTCCCCTGGGATTCGCTCGCGGCTCACGCCGCCACCGCGCGCGCTCACCCCGACGGCATCGCCGACCTGTCGGTGGGCACGCCGGTCGACTCGGTGCCGGCGGTGGCGCAGGCCGCGCTCGCGGCGACCACCGACACGCCGGGCTACCCGGCGACCTACGGCACCGAGCGGCTCCGTGACGCCGCGGCCGGGTGGATGCGCCGTCGTCTCGGCGTCGACGCCGATCCGGCGAACGTGCTGCCCGCCCTCGGCGCGAAAGAGCTGGTGGCCTGGCTGCCGACCCTGCTCGGCTTCGGTCCGGGCGACACCGTCGGATTTCCCTCTCTCGCCTATCCCACCTACGACGTCGGGGCCCGGCTCGCCGGCGCCCGGCCGCAGGTGATCGACGCCACGCTGTCGGTCGGCCCGGCGCGCGTGGCGATGCTGTGGGTCAACTCGCCCGCCAATCCGACCGGCCGGGTCTTGCCGGTCGACCACCTACGCAAGATGGTCGCGTGGTGTCGCGAGCGCGGCACGATCCTGGTCTCCGACGAGTGCTACATCGAGTTCGGGTGGGACGCCGAAATCCTGCCCCACTCGATCCTGCATCCGGACATCTGCGGTGACACGCACGTCGGGCTGCTCGCCGTCCACTCGCTGTCGAAACGGTCGAACCTGGCCGGGTACCGCGCCGGTTTCGTCGCGGGCGACGCGTCGTTGACGCAGGCGTTGCTCGCGGTGCGCAAGCACGCCGGCATGATCGTGCCCGCGCCGATCCAGGCGGCGATGGCAGCCGCCCTCGACGACGACGCGCATGTCGACGAGCAGCGCGCACGGTACGCCGCACGCCGGGCGGTGCTGTGGCCCGCGCTCGAGGCCGCTGGGTTTCGGGTCGAGCACTCGCAGGCGGGGCTCTACCTTTGGGCCACCCGAGACGAAGACTGCTGGACGTCGGTCGGCTGGCTGGCG
>Ga0164242_10001398_pt1 | contig 28564 bp, 24 predicted proteins | sample OricomgcompostMG_FD_108783 | JGI IMG/M metagenome (GOLD analysis project Ga0164242, IMG submission 108783) | Miracle-Growth compost microbial communities from Emeryville, California, USA - Original compost - Miracle growth compost (MG) ...
AGTGGAGACGAGGGGAATCGAACCCCTAACCCCCGCCTTGCAAATCCGATCTGTGGGTTGACGGCTACCGAGGGTCACCGACGGAGGTCAATGAATACGGGACACGCGTGCGTTGACTCCGTTGGTCGTCGACGGCCGTTGCTGGACGTCCCGTTGCCCATCCGTTGCCCACACAAGATCAACTTCAGGCGGCGGGCTCCAGCCAGCCACGCTCACGCAGCGCGCCGAGTGCGGTCGACACGTGCATCGGCGTGAACATCCGCGCCTTGCGTGGAGACCACGCGCGAACGTTCGCGGCGACCTCGTCGTCTCGTTGCGCCTCCCGTGAAGCGACCCAATGCACAGTCGCCAAGAGTTCGAGCCCGTACGCGGACTCGAAGCCGGCCGCCAACTCAAGCACGCGCTCGATTCGCGCGCGAGTCGGTTCAGCCCCCGCGAGTTGCGCCTCGGCTTCTGCCGCAGCGTCCGGAAGTACCGTCAACGGCTCGGCTTCTTGGACGGCCGCGCTACCATCACCCAATCCACTGATGAAGTGGCCCTCGATCGCGTTCAGCGCATGACGTAGGCGATCCGAGTAGGGACCGTACCGATTTGCGGAGTACTGCAGCTTCAGTGGCTCGCCAGCAACCTCGAGGAAGTACATCAGTTTCTGCGTCTCGATCAGCCCAGGAGCCATCTCGGCCTGCCGGGTGTACTGGTAAAGGGTCTCCACAAACGCGGCGCGGTTGTGATTCATCTCAGGACGCCGTGTCGCAACAGACATCTCGGCGGCCGCGGGCGCCCCGTTCGGCGCGTACAACAGAACGTCAACGTCCTGTACCTGCTTGAACGCCGCTCGAATCCGCGGCTCCACATCGCGCCAGTCGAGACCCCCGTTGCCGCATCCAAGTGGCGGCACGGCGATTGACCTGATGCCGAGATCTCTGACGACGCGCACGAGGTCTATAAGGCCCTCGTCGATGTCCGCCAACCGCGACTTAGCCTTCCAGTGCTTCTTGGTAGGGAAGTTGATGACGTAGCGGGGATCTTCTAGCTGGCCTGTTGCCCAGACCTGCATTGCACCGATCCGGATCTCTCCGGCTTTGGCCGCCTTGCGATACGCATCGAACATCGCCGGGAACGCCTTCTTGAACTGCAGGGCGATCCCCTTGCCCATGACGCCCTCGGTGTTGACCGTGTTCACCAGCGCCTCCGCTTCGGCGCCAAGTAGGTTCCCGGTCGACTCCGTGATCACAGCTGCACCCACGTACTAGAAGTACCACTGAGGACTGACAGTAGTCCGGATCGCCGCACTGGCTGCGCTCAGGGCCCGGTCCGCTTCGGCCGCAACTGCCCGTGATCTGGCATGAACCTCGGTGAACGCCGTCCACGGAACCTCGCCGTGAACCAAGCACTCGGCCATTCGACGCTCCATCCGGTCAGGGTCGTCAGCCGTATTGTTCCACCAACGCGCCCGCATCAGCGGCCAGTCGATGAAGTCGTCTGACGGCCAAGAACTACGAAACCTGCGAAACTCAGCGTACTGGTAAACGGCGTTTCGATCTGACAGGACGATCGCCGCCCCCAAGCGGTGGAGACGCTCCACGGTCGTCACAAGGTAGATAAGCCGCGAGCAGCCGTCGCTGTAGTTCGGCACGTTGCCTCGGTGGATCGAATACATCATCGGGCTGCACGGGGCGAAGTAGAACGGCGCATAGTCGCCGACGAAGCCGCCCGGGGCTACGGGCACCGGCCGCAACGCGCGGCGAGACTTGATGCCCGCGTGCCCGACCTCAACTTGAAGCCTCCCGCCGACTGTTGAGTCGGGTTGAAGCCCGGATTCGATGATCGACGCGAGGTGCTCGACGCGAGTGAAGTGATACACGGTCACCGGCGACGGGCGAGTCACTGGCATCCTTTCTCCAGTTCGTGAGCGTCCGACACTACTGCCTTCCCGGCGCTCGGACTCACCGTCTTAGTCCCCGGACGGCCCTGCGGATCGGCCCGTGCCGTAGGTCATGAGAGGCGTTCCCGGCTCGAACGCGACGTCGCCGACACTGCCCCACTCGTAGACGAAAATGTCACGGTCGTCGGTGTCTGCCGGCGCGTACGAAGCAAGGCCGAGGTTCCGCCGACAAGAGGCAATAGCCGTGCCGAAGAGGCCCGGCGCCTCATGTCGAGAGTTCCACCGCCAAGGATGCGCATCGTCTCCCCACGGCAGGGAGACGTCGCTACCGGTGAGCACAAGCGGCAGGTGCGGGATCAGCTGTCCCCGGCCGGATGTCAGCGCCTTCGCCCGTCGGTCGGCGAACTCGCGGATGAGCCGCAGCTCGTCGGGGCTGAACTCGTCGTTGAGCGTGCTGAAGAGCACGATGGTGGTGACCTTCTTGGCCTCAAGGGCAGTCTGCACCGCTTCCAAGTTGAACACGTCGTTGGCATCGACGGGCTTGTGGCCCTTCACCTCGCCGATCACCACTGCACCTGTGGGGTGGGGGAAGTACGCAGCAAAGTCAACCTCTACCGGCTGACGCCCGGGAAGCCGTACTTCCAAACCCAGCACCGCACAGGTGTCGCGTCCGCTGGCAACGTTCGCCTGAGCCACGGTCGATGTCGTCGACAGAACAGCCATCAAGTCTCGGGCTCTGTCGAGAGTCATGTGACTGGCCAGGCGGTACCTCCACTCAGGCTTCTTCAACGCCGTCGAGAGTGCCCAGTTTGTCGAGTGGCCGCAGAACTCGCAGACGTTCACGGTCCGCAGCTGGTCCGCCGTTAGTTGGCTTTCGATCCGGCAGTAGCCGCAGTGCACATCCACTACGGGCACGACCAACCCCGTGTTGAGCAGAACCCGAGTCGTCTCGTTCGCGTACTCGCTGTCGGACCTGCCTCTACGCGCGAGCAGATCGGGCCACGCACCTCGTTCGTTCTGCACTTCGTTCCGAATCTGGTCGTACGGCGCGCCGCGGTCGCGGCGCGCGAGGACTTCAACAGCCGCACGAACCCCCGGTTGGTTGAAGAACTGCGTGAACTCGCCGCCGAGCACCTGCGCCGCCCGCTGCTGAAACCTTCCGTTGGCCGACTGATCAACCGTCACACCTTCGTCCTCGAAGAGAGCGCGGAAGACCTCAAGTCGGTAGACAAACGGCACCGGGACAAATCCGCTGGACGGCCGCACCGCAAGCAGCGCCCCGTCCTCGGTAACGCGCTCGCAAGCAACATCGGTGGCAAGCGCGACGGATCGAAGCAACGCCGCCTGACCTCGAACTGGGGGCAACGAACTCGTGAAGCGGGGATCCTGGCCGCGAAGTTCATGAACATGGACCTCCGCCGCCAGCACGCCCTGGCTGAAGTGGTCCGGCGTCGGAACCAAGGGCAGCGGCGGCAGCTGGGCCTGCGCCGGTGACCCGTCGGCCGTCACGATCGTCTGGAAGTACCGCTCAAACGGCGTACGCAGACCACGGAATGTGTCGACGTAGATGTGGTCCGCGCTCTCATCACTCAGCTCGAAGCCTCTACGAGCCGCAACTTCCTCAAGAGCCGAGCAGACATCGGCAGCAGCTTGATCGAGGCCAATGACAGGGAGCACATATCCCGAGATTTCGGTGTTTGTCCCTCTCTTGAACGAGTAGTTAGGCACCCCTCGGCTGAGCAGGTACATCGCGAAGGGCTTCTCAAGATCGTGCGCGAGGGCGACGACATCGCCTCCGAGGGTTCGCGCGTTCCAGAACCGGACGAGGTCACGCGGGGAGCCGGCGTTGACCACGTGCACCGCGCTATGCGGCTTCGCGTACGCGCTCGGCTGCACGGACAGGTGCCGGTTCGTCGCGGCGAGCAGACCGACCTCGGCCGGATCGGGTCCGGACAACAGCAAACCAGTCGGCCGCTCCGTAGCCAACGGGTAGGCCGGCGTCGAGTTACCGTCTCCGAGCTGGTCTGCCGACATCGGAGCACCCCACAGGGCGGTGAAGTACAACGCGTGAGGGTCGTCGTCGTCCCAAGTCGGAATGACGAGGCCGTCGAACGCGCCAACCATTTGATCGCTCCGGAGGAGCCCGGTCGCGAACGATTCGGACACCCGGAACGGGCCGAACTGCCCACTACCGCGCCAAGCGAAGCCCGCCGCACGAGTGAGATCCTTCAGGTCATCCGGCGGTGCCTCGCAGTAAACGGAGTCGACCCCGAGCCACTCGGCACGGCGTCGAATCTCATCGGGAGTCCATTTCACATCGAAGATCGGCATGTAGACGCCGCCCCACACGGACGTCAGCAGGCGAAACGCCCTGTTCACCTCTTGCCGTGAGTCGATGTCGACGAGTAACGCCAGACGCCACGGACGCACTGAGACACGTCCTTGGACGCTCGCCTGCTCAGGTACCGCCACGTCGACGACCAACCTCGCTCACGCTGCGGCCCCTTGGCCACCGTCCGGATGACGAGGCGGATTCCGCGTCGAACGCCTTGTCGTAGACCTCGAGGCTGTGCGGGGTCCGGGCCTGAAGTAGACGTTCTCCAAGACCACTCGCGTAGGCGCGTTCGCGTCGTTCCACATGATCGCCCGATCTGCGGTCAGCCGCACGTCTGCCCCCCGAATCCTGCAGCGTCCGCTGCTCGATGTCAGAGAAACCCTAGCGACCACGACCGACGATTCCGCCAAGCTCTGGGCCGGCCTAGCTGGGCCGTTGCCCCGCGGAGTTGGCAAGGACTGCCGTCACCAGACTCAAGGTGGCCGCGTCTGGGAGCGAGCGGGAGGCGTTCTCGGCCGACAGCAGGTGTCCGCCACCGACGAGTGAGAGGCTCAGTGAGTCGATGTCGGTGTCGGCGGCGATGCGTCCGAGGTCGCGTTCGCGAGCCAGGTAGTCGGAGATCGCGGCCGTCGCCTGGGCCAGAATCGCGATGCCGCCGCCAGGTGCGGCGCGCCGCAGTCGTGACCGCAGCTGGTCGTGGAACGTGATGAGCGGAATGATCGCCACCGTGACCGGGCTGAACAAGCTCACCAGTACAGCCGCCAGGTTGTCGACCACTGTCCCGGTACCGACGGACTCTCGCAGTGCGGTCGTCTGTGTCTCCAGCTGAGACGCGTGGTCGAGCACCAACTCGGTAAGGAACGCGTCGAAGTCGGGGAAGTGCCGGTGCATCACGCCCTTGGAGACACCGGCCTCGTCGGTGACGGCACGGCTGGTCAACCCACTGGCACCCTCACGCAGGAGGACACGCTCGGCGGCGGCGAACAACTGCTCGCGCGGATCGCGCAGAGCCACACCGGTCGGCACGCGACCTCCTCCCAACAAGGCCCCCCGGCGGCCCACTCACTGTTGACGAGTGGGCAACCGCCCACTCATAGTGGGCGGTTGCCCACTCTACCGCCGGAGCAAGAGCCGACCGCGCCGCCCGAGCCGCACCGGGCGCGTGGCATGGCGGAGTCGTTCGGCACCGATGCCCAGCGCTACGACCAAGCCCGACCCGGCTATCCCGACGACCTGATCGCCCGGATCGTCGACGGCAGCCCCGGCCACGAGATGCTCGACGTCGGCTGTGGCACTGGCATCGCGGCCCGCCAGTTCCAGGCGGCCGGGTGCACCGTGCTCGGCGTCGACCCCGACGAGCGGATGGCGGACTACGCGCGCCGCCGGGGAGTGCCGGTCGAGGTCGCGACATTCGAGACCTGGCAGCCAGCGGGGCGGATGTTCGACATCGTGATCGCGGCCCAGTCCTGGCATTGGGTCAACCCGGCCGCCGGTGCCGTGAAGGCGGCCGACGTCCTACGACCCGACGGGCGTCTGGCGATCTTCGGACACGTCTTCGAGCCGCCCGCCGAGGTGGCCGAACCGTTCGCAGCCGCGTACCGGCGACTCGTGCCCGACTCGCACTTCAACAGCCAGCCAGCGCGCCGGCCGCTACAGATGTACCAGGCGATGTACGCGAAGATCGCCGACACGATCCGCGACATCGGACGCTTCCACGAGTTCGACCAGTGGAGCTTCGACTGGCAGCACACCTACACCCGCGACCAGTGGCTAGACCTGCTCCCCACGACCGGCGGCCTCACCCAGCTGCCCGCGGACACGAAGGCCGAAATCCTCGCCGTGGTCGGCGACGCCATCGACACATTCGGCGGCAGCTTCACCATGCACTACACAACGCTGGCGACAACCGCCCTCCGGCTCGGTACTTCGTAGGGCGCCGCCGCCTTGGCGCGATGGCGTTTGTGCCGGGCCACCGCCTCGCTTGTGCGACTGCGTCGTAGTTGAGCTCGAACTAACGAGGCGTGATTGGTACTCCTCGGCTATTGCTGGAAGTCAGAGTTTCTGGGGCCTCCAACGGTGGGCGACGTTGGTGGCTGACGACCTCCGACGGTTTTCCTGCGGAATCTCTGCGGAATCTTCAAGATCAACGAATCTCGAGGTTGAGCCACGGAGGCCGATTCTCGGTCGTCCCGCTACCGTGATTGTGCGCGATGCCCGTGCTGCGTCGATGTCCCATGCGCTCGAAAGTCAAGAGGGTTGTGTAGCCAGTCGAGGCGACTTCCAATTGGCCGCTGGAGGGTGTGGATCTTTGCGGCGCCGAAGTCCGGGTGGTTGGCTCGGTGCTTGGTGGGTTGGGTATCGACGGCTATGCAACGGAGTTGCCATGCCGCACCATCTACATGTCGTGGCAGATGAAGAACTGGAAAGCCTCGTGCGTACACACGAGGCCGGGTTGTTGCGCCTGGCGTTCTTGCTTTGCCGCGATTCGGCCAGGTCGGAGGATCTTGTCCAGGATGCATTGTTGCGGGTACTTCGCCGTTGGCGCTCTGCCGGGATACCTGACCAGCCATTTGCCTATGCCCGTAAGGCGGTGATCAACGAGTACCTGGCGTGGCGCCGCTTACGCTCGGCGAGCGAGCAGGTCGGTTCGGTGGAGGACGCCGGCGAGTCGGATAACGCGGACCAGCTTGCCGACCGCGATCTGATGTGGCGGCTTCTCGGTGAGCTGCCTGCGCGCGGACGCGCGGTGCTGGTGCTGCGGTTCTATGAGCAACTCCCTGACAGCGAGATCGCCACGATTTTAGGGTGCCGCCCGGCAACAGTGCGCAGCATCAGTGCTCGGGCGCTGCAGCATCTGCGTACTCACCCGATGATGGCAGTCGTTTTGGAGGAGGCATGATGGATCGGTTGGAAGCGCTGGTGCAGGACACCTTGGCGGAGCGAGCAGGCCAAGCCCCGACCGGACCCCTACCGCTTGCCGAGCGGTCACGGCGACCGGGCCGCACGATGGCGATACTTGCCGGTTCTCTGGTCGTGATTGCCATTGCAGCGGTCATGCTGACTCTTGTTCTCCGCGCCCCTGACCGTACCCACCCATCGACACCCGCCAGCACGCCGACAGCCGAGCAGGATCTGCCCGAGGGGATGCGGACGGCCAGTTACGGGTCAGTGTCGCTCACAGTTCCCGCCGGACTCGCCACGCGTACCTCCCTCTGCGGCAGTCCCGCGGCGAATGAGGTGGTCGTCTTCGCCGCCGCGACCGACTTTTGCACGACGGTGGCCGATAGTCTCGCGCCACACCCCGGCACCGTCGTATGGCTGAGTATCGTCCAGCAAACGACGCCCTACGCGAACATTCCGACCTCACCCGTCGATATCGACGGGTATCCAGGGACACGCGGCTACGCCACCAACGCACAGGGCCTCGGCACCGGCGTCTCCGGTGTCATCCGCCTTTCCCAGCAAAACATCGTCATCGGGGTAACCGCACCGAGTCGTCGCGACGTGGACTTACTACTGTCCTCGATCCGCATCGCTCAGCAAGACCCGTTGGGCTGCGCAGCCAACCTCAGCGCGGCCAGCACAACCCCGCCAGGTCCGTCCAACGTCCTTGTCCCGGGCGAACCGACGGCGGCGGTTCGCTGCGAATACGGCAATGGCACCACCTCAGGCCTGCTCGTCGGAAGCTACCTCCTCGACCCCACGCAAACCGACCAACTCACGACCGCGTTAAACGCCCTCGTTCCAGACCCCTGCCACTGCGTCCACGGCGGCACGGCGGCACCCGGGCATGATGAAGTCCTCTACCTCCGCTACGGCAGCGGAAACATACTTCGTGTCAACGGCGCGATTGGCGCCAACCTCGACACCTACACCAACCAAACCCGGACAGTCGCCAACTACAGCAGCTCCATCACCCATCTCCTCGCCGAACTTACCAACCAGCACTAGCTAGTCAGCCTCCCCTGGAGCGCTACGCGGACTTGCCCGCTCCAGATAGGTGTGATCCGGAGTGGCGAACCCGAGCTTGCGATAGAGGTCGTGCGCGTCCTGGGTGCGCAGCATCCACCGGAAGTCGCGGCCGGGTCCGTTGTCGATCAGCTCTGTCAGCATTGCGGTGGCAAGACCACGACCACGATGCTGAGCGAGGACGTACACGTCAGCGAGGTAGGCCACCGCCACGCCGTCTGAGGTAGCACGAGCGAACCCGACCATCGACCCGCCCGATGCGTGGGAAGCGATGATGCGCCACGCGTGGTGGACCTGCCGCCGCACGTCGTCCTCAGATCGCCAGCGCGACCAGTACGCATCGGTGGAGAGGGACTGCCACAGGGCGTCGAAGTCCACACGAGCCGGATCGTCATCTATCTCGTAGCCGTCGAAGTCCACCACTTTATCACCGCCGCCCTCCGCCTTCGCACCACCTGACTGACAGACCTCACGCCGCATCACACTGACCTTTGCTCTACTCCACCGCTGTCACCCCCGATGACTCGCTCTTTCAGCATTTCCAAATGCATATTAACCATTCCCAAGCCTTTAGCAATAACGGCACGCATGCTACCGTTATCGGTAGTCGGGCTGCCCCTTGCGGGGCAGCCTTTCGTGCGTTTATCGGGTCTTTATTGGTTGTTATTGGCGGGTGTTGGAAATGCACGGCGGCGCGAATTTCTACCGGAACAGCCCGGCCGCCGCGCGCCGCTACCTGGAGACCGATCGCTCCCGTGCGGATGACTACTACCTGACCGAAGGGACCGGCTTGGCCGAGTGTTTCTCGGCATCTCCCACTACCGGGGTAAGCCGTGAGGGAAGTCTCTCGGGCGACGAGTACGAGGCGTGGGTGGCCGGTGTCGAGCCCGCCACCGGAGTCCCGAAAGGACGACTACGCAAGTCCGATAATGCTGTCCGGTTCGTCGAGGTGACAGTGAACGGGCCTAAGTCGTGGTCGCTTGCGGCTGCCATTCACCCTGATATTTCGAGTGCTTATGACGCCGCTCAAGAGCGGGCGGCGGAGCAGATTATCGGCTGGCTCGCCCAGCACGCCACGACGCGGGTCGGTCCCCGCGGCGGTCAAATCCAGGTGCCGGTGGAGCAGATCGAGGCGGTGGCGGTGCGGCACTACACGTCCCGTGCGGGCGATCCGCACCGTCACTTGCATCTTCAGATCAACGCCCGAGTGCAGGCGGAGGGGCGTTGGTACGGGCTGCACACGGTCGGGGTCCGCGACAGTTCGGACGCGATCAACGGGATCGGGCACGCCGCGATGATGACCGACCCCGCCTTCCGTGAGGCGCTGGCCACGCACGGTTACACCCTCGACGCGGACGGTGAGCTGACCCAGATGCGTGAGTTCGTGGGTCCGTTCAGCCAGCGCGCCGCGCAGATCGAGGCCAACCTGACCCGCTACGAGGCGCGCTGGCGCAAGGCCAACCCCGGTGCCGAACCCGGCCCGGCGTTGCGGCAGAAGTGGGATCACCAGGCGTGGAACGACGCCCGACCCGGCAAGATCACGCCCTGCGATGGAGCCGAGATCAACGCCGCGTGGCTCGCCGAACTGCACGAGCTGGGCTACCGCGACCCGGCCGGACCCGTCCTCAACGTGACCGTTCGACCCGGAGAACTCGACCGCGACCGTGCGGTCGACACCGTCCTGGCGCGGCTCGGTAAGCGCCGCTCCGCGTGGAACGCGGCCGACGTGCGCGGCGAGGTCGAGCAGTGGATCGCCCGCGAGAACGTCGTCACCGACCCGGTTATCCGGGTCGAGTTGGCCGAGGATATGACCGCGCGGACGTTGGCCGAATGCGTCCCCCTGGTCGACCGGCCGGGCCTGCCCGAGCACCTGCGCGCGCTCACCTCACACCGCGTCTTGGAGGTCGAGGCGGACCTGAGCGTGCGGTTCATCGCCCGCAGCCAGACAACGGACACGCTCGCCGGGGGCCTGGATGCGGTGCCGCCGGAGAAGCCGGACAAGTTGGATGTGGCGCAGCGGCAGGCTGTCTCCGTGCTCGCCGGGGACGCGCAGCTGGTCGTGATCGAGGGCGCGGCTGGCGCGGGCAAGACGACCACGCTGGCCGCCGCGCGTACCGCGATCGAAGCCGACGGGCACCGACTCGTGGTGGTGACGCCGACCCGCAAGGCTGCCCAGGTTGCCAGCAAGGAACTCGGCACGCGGGCGTATTCGGCAGCGTGGCTGGCCACCCAGTACGGCTGGCGCTACGACGAGAACGGCACCTGGACTCGGCTATCACCCGGCGAGGTCGGTGTCGACGAGAAGGGACGGCAGCGGCAGTACCTCGGCCCGAAGCCCGAAGCACAGCTCGGCCGGGGCGACGTGCTGCTCGTTGATGAGGCGGGGATGCTGGACCAGGACACCGCCCACGCGCTCCTTCGCGTTGCAGATGAGACGGGCGTACGGGTGGTGCTGCTGGGTGACCGGCACCAACTGCCTGCCGTCGGGCGCGGCGGGGTACTCGACCTGGCCGCCCGCTACGCACCACCCGAGGCGTGTGTCGAGCTGACGACCGTGCATCGCTTCACAGACCCCGACTACGCCGCCCTCAGCCTGTCCATGCGAACCGGCGAGAACCCCGGCGCCGTGTTCGACACGCTCCTGGAACACGACTTGGTGCGCCTCTACGACAGCGACGTGGAGCGCACCGGCGCGCTGGCCGCCGACACCGCCGACGCACCGATGAGTGGTCGGGAGGTGCGGGTCATGGCCGACACCAATGCCCAGGCCGACGCCCTCAACACCGCCGTCCGCGAGCACCTAGTCGCCGCCGGACGAGTCGATGACGAGCGGACGGTGACGACGCGGGCGGGGCAGCGGATCGGCGCGGGGGACGTGGTGATGACGCGGCAGAACAACATCGAGCTGGACGTGGCGAACCGGGAGGTCTGGACCGTCACCCACGTCACCGGCAGAGGGGACGTGACGGTTTCAGGTGTCACTGGGACGCGGGCGTTGGATGCCGAGTACGCGCGTCGGCATGTGCAGCTTGCCTACGCGCGCACCGTTCACGCCGCCCAGGGCGAAACGGTCGACGCCGCCCACGTCGTGCTCGGCGAACACACCGGAGCCGCCTCCGCCTACGTCGCCATGACCCGAGGCCGCGACAGCAACACCGTCCACATCGTCGCCGACAGCATCGAGGAAGCCCGCGAACAGTGGATCGACACGTTCTCCCGCGACCGGGCCGACCTCGGCCCCGCCGTCGCCGCCCAGCGCGTCGCGGTCGACGCCGAACGCTACGCACCACAGCGGCCGCTGACCGAGGCGCTGGCCGACCTGCGCGCGGCGTGGACCGTCGAGGCCGACCTACGCCGCGAGCTCAACCGAGCAGTGGCCCAGCGCGAGAAGCTCCGCACCGTCATCACAGCCCTGGCCGACTACAACCAGGCACACGACACCCTCGACACCGAACTGCGACATGCCCACGACCTCGCCCGAACCACCGGAGACCGAGCCGACCAACTCGAACAAGTCCTCGACACCGAAGCCGCCCGCTACACCAGCGACCTGCAACGCACCTGGGATCAGCAGCGGCCCGCCGCACGAGACGCCGCCCGCACCGTGCTGGAAGGCCCCGGTCGGTTCGGGCTGCACCACCGCCGCGTCGAGACCGCTCAGACTGAGCTGACGCAGTGGGCCGAGACCTGGCGCGACGCCATCCCCGACCTACCCCGCGACCTCACTCTGCTCGGAGGCATCGCCGGCGGCCAGCATGCCGGCTGGGTCCGCGACCAACTCACCGACGCCGCCCGCCTAGTGGTCGAACACACCCACCCCGAGCGCCGCGACGTCATCGAGGCCGCACGCACGGCGGCCGAGCAAGCCCGACAGCTGGAACACGACTACCCCGACAAGCTCAACGTCCTCGGCGACCGGTTGCTCCGCCACGGCTCCCTGACCATCAGCCGCGACCCCGAAGGAATGCTGACCCGCACCGAGGCCCAAGTCAGCGACCTCACTGAGAGGCACAACAAGGCCGAAACCGCCATCTCCGGGCTGCTCCGGGAGCCGGCGATCCGGTCCCAGCCGACCGAACGGACCACCAGCGAGCGCGACAGCTGGAAGCAGGACCGCCGCGCCGCACAGGCCGCCGCGCAGCGACAGGCCCGCGCCGCCGAACTCGCCGAACAGGCCCCTATGTACACCGGCGCCAGCCAGCCGGACCCCTACCACCACTCACCGACTCTGGGCCACGGTCTCGGGCACTCCGGACTCACGCCCCCGCAGCACGGGCACGGGATCGGCCGCTAACCACCACCATCACGAACAGGTCACGATCGGCGGCACAGTGGCCGCCACGCTCGGTCCGCTGCACCTACACGTGCTGTGAACGTCCAACGAAAACACGGCACGGTGGCCGGTTTTCACTGCCCCATGACGCATGTGCTTACAGACACACAAATTTCCTGCCACGCAGCCTTCACCAAATCGCCTTTCCCACTGCCTTCTCCGAGCAGGGGCGCGACATCAAGGAGGACGACTCACGACGGGCGAACCCGACTGTCGGACAACGCAAGATTCCCGCCCCTACCAGTGGTGGCCCCGACACGACCCATGACGGCTTGATCGAAACGGGCGTCCCCCACCGCATCCACATAGCACCACCGACACGAATGGAACGATCACCGTGACCGAACGAACCGCCAGCACCGACGACGAACTCCTCACCATCACCGAAGTCGCCGACATCCTCCGCGTCCCCGTCGCCACCCTGCGCTACTGGCGACACCTCGGAACCGGACCCGCCAGCTTCCGCATCGGCCGCGGAGTCCGCTACCTCCGCAGCGAAGTCACCCGCTGGTTCCACGAACAAGCCACCGCTACCAGCACCGCCCACAGGCACTAGCCAGCCGTACGAGAACGTCGAACCCTCGACGTACCGTGCCCTCACGGGCACGAAGGAGATCCCTCATGGCAAGCATCGAGAAACGCCAGCGGACCGCTGGCGGCAAGATCACCTGGCGGGCGATGTACCGCACGCCGGACGGTAAGCAGCGAAGCAAGACGTTCGACCGGAAGGCCGACGCCGCCCGATTCCTCACGTCGGTCGAGTCGGCGAAGCTGGACGGGGCGTATGTGGACCCGTCGAAGTCTGTGGTCACGGTGGGCGACCTCGCCCGAACGTGGCTCACCGGCAAGGTCAATTTGAAGCCATCGACGTGGGAGAGGTATGCGCTGACGATCCGGGTGCAGATCGAGCCGCGCTGGGGTTCGGTGCGACTGGCGGACGTGACGCACAGCGCCGTGCAGACGTGGGTCGGCCAGCTCTGCGAGTCGCTGTCACCGGCGACCGTGCAGAAGTCCCACCGGGTCATGTCGCAAGTCCTCGCGTCCGCTGTCCGCGACGGTCGCCTGTCCCGCAACCCCGCGGCCGACATTTCGCTGCCACGCGTCGTTCGACAAGAGCACCTGTACTTGACGCATGAGCAGGTGGACGACCTCGCTGCCGCCTGCGGCGACTACCGGCTCGCGGTCCTGTTCCTCGCCTACACCGGCGTCCGGTTCGGCGAGCTCGCCGCACTTCGAGTCGGCCGACTTGACCTCATGCGCCGCCGCGCCACCATCGCGGAGTCCGTGACCGAGGTGAGCAAGCGCGGCTTGGTGTGGGGCACCCCGAAGGGTCACGAACGCCGTGACGTGCCGATCCCGCGGTTCCTCGTTGACGACCTCGCGCGGCACGTCGCCGGGCGCCCGGCTGACGCCCTGGTGTTCCCGGCACCCCAGGGCGGCGTCCTCCGGGTCCGCAACTTCCGGCGGGTCGCGCTGGACCCAGCCGCCAGCGTGATCGGTGTGCCCGAGCTGCACCCGCACGCCCTCCGGCACACTGCCGCTTCGCTGGCTATCGCCTCCGGCGCGGACGTGAAGGTCGTCCAGCAGATGCTCGGGCACAAGTCCGCGACCATGACGCTCGACCTGTACGGGCACCTGTTCGGTGACCGCCTGGACGTCGTGGCCGACGCGATGGACGCCGCACGCGGCGCAGCACTCGCCGCTCGTGTTGCCCATCCGTTGCCCGCAGCCCCGGTAATCGAACTAGCAGCAGTCCGCTAAGTGCCTACAGGCCAGCAAATCCGGGATATTCAGTTGTGGAGACGAGGGGAATCGAACCCCTAACCCCCGCCTTGCAAAGGCGGTGCTCTGCCAATTGAGCTACGTCCCCGTTGCGCGGCTGAAGACTACCGCGACGAGTCGGAGGTGGCGTCCTGCCAGACCCGCACATCTGCCTGGTCGCGCTTGCGCTTGAGCAGTGCCAGCACGGCCCCCAGGACACCGGCCACCAGCAGGAGCGGATTGAGTCGCTTCATGCCAGACCTCCCACCACCACAACGTCGGGCTCCGCGGGTCTGGGGAGACCCTGGTAGCGGACGGGTGGACCGGGCTTGCGCTCTTGGCAAGCATGAGTCAACCGGACAGCTGTGGGCCTGGAAGGAATTGAACCTTCGACCTCACCCTTATCAGGGGTGCGCTCTAACCGACTGAGCTACAGGCCCGGACTTCGTGCCACCGACACCGTCGGTGAGCACGAACGACAACGATACCTGACGTCGAGGGCCATCCGGACACGCCCCCGGTGCCGCGACTCAGCGCTCGGAGAGAGTGACCTCGATGCCGCCCACCAGGTCCGCGCAGAGGTTGTAGATCACCGAGCCGATCGTCGACAGCGCGATGAACAGCACGATGTTCACGACACCGATGATCGCCGCACCGCCGAAGACCACGCCCGCCGTCACCGGCTCGGACGAGCCGGGACCGTTGATCGTGGTGACCGTGTCGTTGATCTTGTTGATCACACCGGCGGCGTCGAGGACGCCGAACAACACGCCGATGACGATCAGCCAGACGAAGAACAGCGCGATCGACAGTACGCAGCTGAACTTCAGCACCGTCCACGGGTTCAGGTGTCGCAGCTGCAGCCGGGCTCGACGCGGGCCGCGGCCGGCCGCAACCCGACCAGGAGGTGCCGCCGCCGGTCTGCTCTGGGCAGCGTTGGCAGGGGCGGGTTGACCGGTGGTGGGAGCCTGCGTTGCCGCGGCCGACGGCTGGGTCAGCCCCCGGGTGGCGGCGAGGAACGCGGCGGTGGCGTCACCGGGCTGCTTGCTGCCGGACGAGACGGTCGTCGCCCCGAACTCACTGCCCGACACGCGGGACGTGCCGTGCTGCCCGGGCAGCGGCGGCTGCTGCGTCATGCGTTCTCCTGCTCGTCCGGTTCGTCGGCACTGCGGGTGACGGCGACCACGTACACGTCCTCCGGCAGGTTCATGAGGCGTACGCCCATGGTCTGCCGCTGGGCCCGACGAACCTGGTCGGCCTTCGTCCGGATGACCACGCCATCGGACGTGATCGCGTAGATCTCGTCCTTGGGTGACACCGTGACGGCACCGACGAGCCCGCCTCGGGTGGACACGATACGCGCGGTGAGCACGCCCCTGCCGCCTCGGCCCTGCACCGGATACTCGTCAATCTTGGTCCGCTTCGCGTACCCACCCTCAGTGGCGACCAAGATTTCGACATCGGCCTGGTCAGCGCGGATGACCTCCATCGCGAGCAGTTCGTCGCCGTCCTTGAACCGCATGCCGAAGACTCCGGAGGTCGCGCGGCCCATCGGACGCAACGCTTCGTCGTTGGCGTGGAACCGGATCGACATCGCGCTGCGACTGACCAGCAGCAGATCGTCCTCGGCCGAGACCAGCGCGGCGTCGATCAACTCGTCGTCCTCGCGCAGGTTGATCGCGATGACTCCACCGGAGCGGTTCGAGTCGAACGCGGTGAGCTCGGACTTCTTGACCAGGCCGTGCTTGGTGGCGAGCACGAGGTAGGGCGCGACCTCGTAGTTCTTGATCGCGATGACGTTCGCGATCTTCTCATCCGGCTGGAAGGCGAGCAGGTTCGCCACGTGCTGGCCGCGCGCATTGCGGTTCGCCTCCGGCAGCTCGTACGCCTTCGCACGATAGACGCGGCCCTTGTTCGTGAAGAACAGGATCCAGTCGTGGGTCGAGCTGACAAAGAAGTGCTCGACGATGTCGTCCTGCTTCAGCTGGGCACCCTGCACGCCCTTGCCGCCGCGCCTCTGTGCCCGATAGAGATCAGTCTTTGTCCGCTTGGCATAACCCGTCCGGGTCACGGTGACGACGACGTCCTCGTCGGCGATGAGGTCCTCCATCGACACGTCTCCGTCGTACGGGATCAAACGCGTACGACGGTCGTCGCCGAACTTCTCGACGATGTCGCCTAGCTCATCGGCGACGATCTGCCGCTGCCGGCCCGGCTTGGCCAGAATGTCATTGAGGTCGGCGATGCGCGCTTCGATCTCGGCGGCCTCGTCGATGATCCGCTGGCGCTCCATCGCGGCCAGGCGGCGCAACTGCAGGTTGAGGATCGCCTCGGCCTGGATCTCGTCGATCTCGAGCAGCTCCATCAGGCCCGACTTCGCCTCCTCGGCCGACGGACTGTTGCGGATGTGCGCAATGACGGCGTCGAGCATGTCGAGCGCCTTGAGATAGCCGCGCAGGATGTGAGCGCGGCGCTCGGCCTCGGCCAGACGGTATCGGGTACGCCGAACAATGACCTCGATCTGGTGCTCGACGTAGAGCGAGACGAATTGATCCAAGCGCAGGGTGCGCGGCACACCGTCGACGATCGCCAGCATGTTCGCGCCGAACGTCGTCTGCAGCTGCGTGTGCTTGAACAGGTTATTCAGCACGACCTTCGCGACTGCGTCGCGCTTGAGCTTGACAACGATGCGCATGCCGATGCGGTCGCTGGACTCGTCGTTGATGTCGGAGATGCCGGCAACCTTGCCGTCACGGGCCAGGGACGCGATCGACTCGACAAGGTTGTCGGGGTTGACCTGGTACGGCAGCTCGGTGACGACCAGAATCGTGGCGCCCTTGACGTCCTCCTCGACCTCGACCACCGCACGCATGCGGATCGAACCGCGGCCAGTGCGGTACGCATCCTCGATTCCGTCCCGTCCGACGATCAAGGACTTCGTCGGGAAGTCCGGCCCGGGGATGAGCTTGAGCAGCTCGTCCAGTAGTTCGGTGTCTGTCGCGTCGGGATGTTCCAGAGCCCAGATCACGCCCGAGGCGACCTCGCGCAGGTTGTGCGGCGGAATGTTCGTGGCCATGCCGACCGCGATGCCGCCCGCACCGTTGACCAGCAGGTTCGGGAAGCGCGCAGGAAGCACCACAGGCTCGCGCGAACGGCCGTCGTAGTTGTCCTGGAAATCGACAGTGTCCTCATCGATGCCGACGAGCATCTCCATCGACAGCGGCGTGAGCCGCGCCTCGGTGTACCGCATCGCGGCGGCGGGGTCGTTGCCCGGGGAACCGAAGTTGCCTTGGCCATCGATCAACGGGTAGCGCATGGACCACGGCTGGGCCAGACGAACGAGTGCGTCGTAGATCGAGGAGTCACCGTGCGGGTGGTAGTTGCCCATCACGTCGCCGACGACACGCGAGCACTTCACGTGCCCGCGGTCAGGTCGGTAGCCACCGTCCTGCATCGCGAAGAGCACGCGGCGGTGCACCGGCTTCAGGCCGTCGCGCACGTCGGGCAGTGCGCGGGAGACGATCACGCTCATCGAGTAGTCGATGTAGCTGCGCTGCATCTCCGTCTGGATGTCGACCAGCTCTACCCGGTCGCCTCCAGTGCTGTTGCCGTTGTCAGTCGGCTCAGTCAAGGTTCATCGCTTTCGTGAGTGGTGCTGTGGAAAGAGTCGGCCGGGCTCAGACGTCGAGGTAGCGGACGTCCTTGGCGTTGCGCACGATGAACGAGCGCCGTGCCTCGACGTCCTCGCCCATCAGCACGCTGAACAGCTCGTCCGCGGTGGCCGCGTCGTCGAGCGTCACCCGGAGCAGCACGCGGTGGGCCGGATCCATCGTGGTCTCCCACAGCTCGGTCGCGTTCATCTCGCCCAGACCCTTATAGCGCTGGATCGCATCGTCCTTCGGCAACTTGCGTCCGGCCTCGATGCCGGCCTGGATCAGGCCGTCGCGCTCGCGGTCCGAGTACGCGAACTCCGGTTCGCCCTTGCCGCCCCACTTGATCTTGTAAAGCGGTGGCTGCGCCAGGTAGACATGACCGTTCTCGACCAGCGGACGCATGAACCGGAACAGCAGGGTGAGCAGCAGGGTGCGGATGTGCTGACCGTCAACGTCGGCGTCGGCCATCAGCACGATCTTGTGATAGCGCAGCTTGCTCAGGTCGAACTCGTCGTGGATGCCGGTGCCCAGCGCGGTGATCAGCGACTGGACCTCGGTGTTCTTCAGGACGCGGTCGATCCGTGCCTTCTCGACGTTGATGATCTTGCCGCGGATCGGCAGGATCGCCTGGAACAGCGAGTCGCGGCCGGACTTGGCCGAGCCACCGGCCGAGTCACCCTCCACAATGTAGAGCTCGCTCTTCTCTGGATCGGTGGAGCGGCAGTCGGAGAGCTTGCCCGGCATGCCCATCGTGTCCAGCGCGTTCTTACGTACGAGTTTGCGCGCTTGTTGCGCGGCCTTGCGCGCGCGAGCAGCCTGAGTCGCCTTCGTGATGATCGTGCGGCCCTCGGTGGGGTTGCGCTCGAACCAGTCCGCCAGCCACTCGTTGCAGACGCGTTGCACGAACGATTTCGCCTCGGAATTGCCGAGCTTGGTCTTGGTCTGACCCTCGAACTGCGGCTCACCCAGCTTCACCGAGATGATCGCGGCCAAGCCTTCGCGGATATCGTCGCCAGTGAGCTTGTCCTCGTTCGGCTTGATGATTTTCTTCTCGATGGCCCACTTGTTCACCACCGTGGTCAGCGCGGCGCGGAAACCCTCTTCGTGCGTGCCGCCCTCGTGGGTGTTGATCGTGTTGGCGAACGTGTACACCGACTCGCTGTAGGACTCGTTCCACTGCATCGCGACCTCGACGGACAGGGCGTGGTCGGCACCCTTCTCCTCGGCCTCGAAGCTGATCACCGTCTTGTGGATCGGGCTCTTGGACGCGTTGAGGTGCGCCACGAAATCAGCGATGCCACCGGCGTAGTGGTAGGTGATCTCCTTCTGGTGCGGCTTGTCCTTGACGGTCGCCTCGTCGTCCTGGTCCACGACCTTCTCGGCGCGCTCGTCGCGCAGCACGATCGTCAGGCCCTTGTTGAGGAAGGCCATCTCCTGCAGCCGGCGGCTGATCGTCTCGAACGAGTACGTCGTCGTCTCGAAGATCTTGGGGTCGGCCCAGAACGAGACTGTGGTGCCCGTGTTCTTGCTCGCGGCGCCTTTCTTCAGCGGCGCGGCCGGCTTCTGGTCCTCGTACGGCTGGGACCAGACGAACCCGTCGCGCTCGATCTCGACCTCGAGCCGGTAGCTCAGGGCGTTCACGACCGAGACGCCGACGCCGTGCAGGCCACCAGAGACCGCGTACGCCTGGCTGTCGAACTTTCCGCCGGCGTGTAGCACGGTCAGGATGACCTCGACGGCCGGCTTCTTCTGCGTCGGATGCATGTCGACCGGCATGCCACGGCCGTTGTCCTTGACCCGGACGCCGCCGTCGGGCAGCAAGCTGACCTCGATGCGGTCGGCGTAGCCGGCCAGCGCCTCATCGACCGAGTTGTCGACGACCTCCCAGACCAGGTGGTGCAGGCCCCGCTCGGAGGTCGAGCCGATGTACATGCCAGGCCGCTTGCGAACGGCTTCGAGACCCTCGAGGACTGTGATGGAGCTACCGGTGTATTCGTTCTTCTTGGCACTGGCCACAGGTGGGTCGCCCTCTCGGCTACGTCGACAATCGGCTACCAGACTACCTGAGAATGCCGACAGAACCCGCCTTTGAGCGCCCTGACAACGCCGCAGACGGGCGAATCGCCTGGTGGGCGCGGGTACCCACTTAGGTCTGCGAGGTCACGCTTCCACGGCCGCCCTAGCCGTACGTGTCCCGTGGTCCCCTAGCGCCACGGACCGACCACGCGCCGTGCTTCCAGCTCGGTGCTGCCGGGCCGGTGAAGATCACAGAACGGACGGTCTGCGGGCCGAGTTCATCGGCCAGCCGCTTGAGCACCGTGCTCGACAGCAACCGGAGCTGGGTCGCCCACGCGGTCGACTCGGCACTGACCCGCAACTCGCCGTCGCGCAAGCTCATCGGCGTGCAGTGCGCCGCGATGTCGGAGCCGACGAGGTGCGGCCAGTCGGAGAAGACCCGCGCGTCGGCGAGCGGCCGCTGCCAGCCCCGCTCGGAGACGTAGCCCTGCAGCAGCGCACCGAGCAATTGCGGGTCGGTGTCGTCGGGAGCCGGGCCGGAGTAGCCACCGCGCTGCGACTTCTTGCGCCCCTTGCCGCGGCCGCGAAGGTTGTCGGCGCGGGTGCGTCGGCCCGCTTCGGTGCCGCGGAACCGGCTGCCCATCCGGCCGGGCCGCCCACCGGCTTGTGCGGCCGACAGCGCCGCGAACGCGGCGTCGCCGGGCGAACTCTGGTCGCTGTCCACAGCTTCTGCGGGTTTTCCACCGCGTCCTGTGGACAAAGGCAGGGATGCAAGGGGGAAATCGGACGAATCAACGACCCCATGATTCACAGCTGGCTCAGTTTGATCATCGGTTCCATGACTGAACTCGTCCGGCTCGCTGCGCTCACCTGACACGACGCACCGCCCGATCATGGATGTCGAACCGGCCGCCCTCCAGCTGGCCCGGAATGTCCCCGGCGACCGCCGCTGTGATGATCGCCTGCTCGGCCTTGCCGGCGACGAGGGCGAGCTGCTCACGGCGTCCGGAATCCAGTTCGGCGAAGACGTCGTCGAGGATCAGAATCGGGTCCGCCCCAGGTGCGGCGTCCGAGCGCAGCAGCTCGTACGACCCGAGCCGCAGTGACAGCGCAGCAGACCAGCCCTCGCCGTGGCTGGCATAGCCCTTGATCGGCAGCTCCCCGATGGTCAGGTCAAGGTCGTCGCGGTGCGGACCAACGAGGTTGACCCCGCGTTCCAGCTCCTGCGGGCGCATGTGCGCAACCTCCGCGAGCAACGCCGCCTCGAGCACGGCCACGTCTGGCACCGATGGACCGTCCAGTTCCGGCAGCGTCGTCGCCAGCGAGGTCCGGTACGCCATCCCGAACGCCGCGCTGGACGGTGCGACCTCCGCGTAGGCCGCTGCAGCGAACGGGCGCAGCGCCTCGACCGCGAACAGTCGCGCGGCGAGCAACTGCGCGCCCTGGGTGGCGAGATGCCCGTCCCACACGTCGAGCGTGCGCAGATCGGAGCCACCACCCGATCGCCGCGCGGCGCCGGCCGACTTCAGCAGCGCAGCGCGCTGCTTGAGTACCCGCTCGTAGTCGGCGCGCACGCCGGCGAGTCGGGGAGTTCGGGCGATCAGCAGGTCGTCCAGGAAGCGACGTCGCTCGGACGGATCACCACGGACGATCGCGAGGTCTTCGGGCGCGAACAGCACCGAGCGGACAGCGCCCAGGATGTCGCGCGGACGGGTGGCCGCCGATCCGTTGAGCTTGGCGCGGTTCGTCTTGCCGGGATGGATCTCGACCTCGACCCGAAGCTCGCGGTTGTCGGCGACGACCGCGGCGGCGACGACCGCGCGTTCGGCGCCGGCACGGATCAGCGGGGCGTCCGTCGGCACCCGATGACTGCCGAGGGTCGCCAGGTAGCCGAGCGCCTCGACGAGGTTGGTCTTGCCCTGGCCGTTGGAGCCGACCAGCACCGAGACGCCAGGTTCCATCGCGAGGTCCGCGGCGGACCAGCTGCGGAAGTCACTGACGCTCAGGTGCCGGACGTACATGGTGCAGGGTCAGCCCGGCAGCCGGACGGGCATGATCAGGTACGTGTAGTCGGTACCCGAATCGGCCTCGGGGCGCAGCAGTACCGGCTTGTTCGCGGAGGTGAACTGCAACCGTGCCGAGCCGGATCCAAGTGCGCCGAGCCCGTCGAGCAGGTACTGCGGGTTGAACGCGGTGGTGATCGCCGCGCCGTCGAAGGCGACTGCGAGCTGCTCCTCGGCGCGTCCCTCGTCGTCGCCACCTGCGCTGAGCCCGACCGAACCGTCCGCGAACTCCAACTTGACCGGGGCATGCCGGTCGGCGACCAGGGCGACGCGCTTGACCGCCTCGACCAACGGCGCGACGGTGACGTCGGCAGTGGCGGTCGACTCGTTCGGCAGCAACGACCGGTACGCCGGGAACGTCGCGTCGAGCAGGCGGGTCGTCGCGCGTGAGGGGCGGCCGTTGGTCGAGCCGCTGAAGCCGATGATCCCCTCACCGGTCCCGGTGGACGACAGTGCGATCGTCATGGTGTCGCTGTGCGACAGGCTGCGGGCAGCATCGGCGAGGGTGCGGGCGGGTACGAGCACCTGCACAGGCTCGGCCGACGGGTTCTGGGGCGTCCAGTCCAGCTCGCGCACCGCCAGGCGGTAGCGGTCGGTGGCCGCCAACGTGAGCCGCGATCCTTCGATCTCGAGGCGGACGCCGGTGAGCATCGGCAGGGTGTCGTCCTTACCGGCGGCGATGGCGACCTGAGCGACGGCCTCAGCGAAAGCGGAGCTGGCGACGGTGCCGGCCGTCGACGGCATGGCGGGCAGCTGCGGGTAGTCCTCCACCGGCATCGTCGGCAGTGTGAAGCGCGCCGAGCCGCACGCGATCGTCAGGCGCGAGCCGTCGACGGCGATGTCCACCGGGGCAGCCGGCAGCGCCTTGGCGATGTCCCCGAGCAGACGGCCCGATACCAGTGCCTTGCCACTGTCACCCGCGCTGACCTCGAGGTCGACCTCTGTCGAGGCCTCCAGGTCGAAACCGGAGATCGTCAACCGGTCCTCGTCGACCGAGAGCAGCAGTCCGGCCAGAACCGGAATCGTGGGGCGGGCCGACAGGCTCCGCGCCGCCCACGCGACGGCATCGGCCAACGCATCACGTTCGACCCGGAACTTCATCGCGCAATCTCCTTGCTCATCTCATCGATCCCCACTGTCCACCGTGCAGAAGCAGTTGCAGTTCGAAACCTTGGAAGATCTTTCATCGTCCTTCGTCTTCGCAGCTGTGGATGCTGGGGACAAGTGCTTGCAGGCTAGCGGTTACGGGCGACTCTGCTGTGGATCGGGACCGGTGAACTACACGGTTGCAAGTTTCCGGCCGGTGGATTCGCGCCAGCCGTCCAGCAGAATCCACATGGCGTCCCGAGATCTCCACAAAGCTGCCCACACGTTGTGTACGCCGCTCGGGGACACGCCCGTCGCTCGCGCAAGCGTTGCTCATCCGCGAGCGCGCGAGCGGATGCGGCTGGTGAGCTCGGCGATCTGGTTGTAGACCGAGAGCTTCTCGGCCATCTGTGCGCGGATCTTCCGCTCGGCGTGCATGACGGTGGTGTGGTCCCGCCCGCCGAACTTCTCCCCGATCCGGGGCAGCGATAGGTCGGTGAGTTCGCGGCACAGGTACATCGCCATCTGCCGGGCCGTCACTGTGTTGCGGTTGCGCGACTGGCCGGTGAGGTCGTCCATCGAGATCGCGAAGTACTCGGCCGCGACACCCATGATCATCGCAGCGGTGATCTCCGGTGTCTCGGAGTCGCTCACGACGTCCTTGAGCACGGCCTCGACCAACTGCATCGTCACGACCTGGCGGTTCAGGTTCGCGAAGGCGGTCACCCGGATGAGGGCGCCCTCGAGTTCGCGGATATTGCTCTGGATCTTGGACGCGATGAACTCGAGTACCTCGGGCGGCAGGTTCTTGCCGTCTGAGGCCGCCTTCTTCCGGAGGATCGCGATGCGGGTCTCGAGGTCGGGCGCCTGCACGTCGCTGATCAGGCCCCACTCGAAACGAGTACGCAGCCGGTCCTCAAGCATGCTCAGCTGCCGGGGTGACTTGTCGGAGCTGATGACGATCTGCTTGTTCGCGTTGTGCAGGGTGTTGAAGGTGTGGAAGAACTCCTCCTGGGTGCGCTCGGCGCGCTCCAGGAACTGGATGTCGTCGATCAGCAGCAGGTCGACGTTGCGGTAGCGACTCTGGAAGGCCTGCATCTTGTCGTCGCGGACCGAGTTGATGAAGTCGTTCGTGAACTCTTCGGTCGAGACGTACTTCGTGCGCAGGCCGGGTAGCAGACGCTGGGCGTAGTGCCCGATCGCGTGGAGCAGGTGGGTTTTGCCCAGCCCGGAGTCGCCGTAGATGAACAGTGGGTTGTATGCCCGCGCCGGCGCCTCCGCCACGGCCACGGCGGCCGCGTGCGTGAAGCGATTGCCGTGACCGATGACGAAGGTGTCGAAGGTGTACTTCGGGTTGAGGTACACATTGCCGTTCGCGCCGCTGGACCAGGCCGGTGTCTCGTCCCGGCGCGGCACCCAGGGCTCGGGCTCCGGCGCGGCGGGTTGGACGGGCTCGACCGGAGCGGGAGCAGCAGCAGCCGACTCGTCCACGGTCACCGCGACCCGGATCTCACGACCGAACTCGTCCGCCAGCAGCGTCGCGATCAGCCCGCGCAGCTCCTGCTCCAGGTAGTTCTTGGTGAAGTCGTTCGGTGCTGCGATGAGGGCGGTGTCCTGGACGAGCGCGATCGGTTGGGTCAGCCCGAGCGATGCCTTCTGACGCGCGCCGATCGTGGCGTCGGCATCGAGGCGGAGCTTGACCTTGTCCCAGACGTCGAGTAGTTCGTTCCGGTCGTCCACGGGAAGGGTCACTCCAAGTTGTTGGTCGGGCCTGATGCGGTGCGGTCGTGCGTTGGCGCGCCCCACCGGCACGTCGGTCCACAGACTTCTCCACAAGATGTGAATACGTCTGCCCAGGGCAGTGCGGCACAGCCCGCCGGTGTTCCGGCGGCGCAGACCGAGCTGCCCTGGTGATCGTTCCCGCCAGATCCGCCGCAGCCATCCGCCAGGCATCCGTGGCGACAACGGTTGGGAAACCTAACAGCGGGTTTCGCCTGTGGACAAGTTCCTCCGGCGTGTCGCTGCCACGGGCCGGCGATCGGTCCCGCTAGCCTGAGCGATTCTCGGCGGGCGACCCGGCGCTGGTTTGACCTGCCCGGCCCGACTTCCGTACCGTAGTGGTCATTCCGGGTGGGTTCGGCGGGATCGCCGTGCCTCCCGGCGGGTTCCAGGTCGCTCCCGTGCGATCCCCCGCCAAGATCTTCGAGAACGTGGAGTGCCGATCGTGAGCAAGCGTACGTACCAGCCGAACAACCGTCGGCGCGCCAAGACGCACGGCTTCCGGCTACGCATGCGCACCCGCGCCGGCCGGTCCATCCTCGCCGCGCGTCGCCGTAAGGGCCGCCGCGAGCTGTCAGCCTGACGGCAGCACAGCCGTCAATCGCGACCGACTCGCGTCGCCTCCGGCACAGTGCTTCCACCAGGCCACAGGATGATTCGGCCGGCGGAGTTCAGCGCGGTCGTCCGTTCCGGCGTGCGCGCCCGTCGTGGCGTTCTTGTCGTTCATCAGCACGCGCTGCGTGACACCCCTGACGACCCGGTCCGGATCGGACTGATCGTCGGCAAGACCGTCGGCGGCAGCGTGGTCCGGCATCGGGTCAGTCGGCGCTTGCGAGCTCAACTCGCCGCCCGGCTGGAGCGGTTCCCGAATGGGACCGGCGTCGTGGTTCGTGCCCTGCCCGAGGCGGCGGACGCTTCGTCAGGTGAACTGGGCCACGATCTGGATCGCGCTCTGGAACGGTTGGGGCACCGGTGATGGCGCTGGTCCGTTCTCTTCCTCGGCGGGGTGTGCTCGGCGTCATCGGGTTCTACCGCCGCGCGATCAGCCCGAACCTACGGCCGTCCTGCCGCTACGCGCCGACCTGCAGCGAATATGCGGCTGAGGCGGTCGGGCGCTACGGAGTGCTCCGCGGCGGGTGGCTGGCGTTGCGCCGGTTGCTGCGCTGCCACCCCTTCCACGCCGGCGGGTACGACCCCGTCCCGGCAAAGTAGGAGATCTCGTGCTGAACTTCCTCTATACGCCGGTGTCCTGGGTGCTGCTGCAATGGCATCACCTGTTCTCCGCCATCGGGTTGCCCAAGGAGAGCGGCGTCAACTGGGCGCTGTCGATCGTCTTCCTGACGATCACCATGCGCCTGCTGCTGTTCCGGTTGTTCATCAAGCAGATCAAATACCAGCGCCAGATGGCGGTGCTGCAGCCGAAGATCAAGGCGATCCAGCAGAAGTACAAGAACGACCGGGCCGAACAGCAGCGGCAGATGATGGCCCTGCAGCAGGAGCACGGCTTCAACCCGCTCTCCGGCTGTCTGCCTCTGCTGCTGCAGTGGCCGATCTTCATCGCGCTGTTCCACGTGCTGCGACACCTGTCCAACTCGGTGAACCTGTGCAAGCCCGGTGCCGCGGACCCGGGCCACCGCCTCACGCTCTACACCTTCACCAGGGAGGAGACGTGCAACGCGGCTCAGGCGCGACTGTTTGGCCACGCGCCGCTCGCAGGCCGACTGTTCGAACCGGCCGACGCGCTGCACCAGCTCGGTGGCAGTCGCGGTGTCATGGCGGCCACCATCCTGGTCCTGGTGGCAATCAGTGCCATGGCCACGTTCATGACGCAGCGCCTGGCGCGGCAGGCCAACCCGGTCCAGCCCGAGGGCCAGGCGGCCATGATCGCCAACGCGATGCAGTACCTGATCCCGCTGGGCACCCTCGGCTCGGGTCTGTTCTTCCCGCTGGGTGTGCTGCTCTACTGGTTCACCAGCAACACCTGGACGATGCTGCAGCAGGTGTACGTGAACAAATACCACCCGCACGAAGACCTGAAGAAGGCGCCGACGGGCGGGCTCGGCAAGTCGCTCGCACCCAAGCCGGGCGCCAAGCCGTCCCGACAGCCGACGGTCGTTGATGCGGACGTGGTCAGCGAGGATTCCGGCAACGCCGGTGGTGAGGGGGCCACGATCCAGACGCCCCAGGTGACTCCCCGGCCGGGGCAGAAGCCGAACCGTCCTGGGAATCGCCCCGGCGGTAACCGCAGCCCGAAGAAGAAGCGTCGCTGACAGCAGCCGTGCACACGGGTCTGTTCGCAGGCCCGCGACGTGAGATGCGAGAGAGGAACAAGCGTGACCGACGCGGAGATTGCCGCTGACGCTCCGGCTGAGGCCGGCGCCGGGGACGATTTGAATGCGCAACTGGTTCAGGAGGGCGACGTCGCAGCCGACTACCTCGAGCGACTGCTCGACATCCTGGACTACGACGGCGACATCGATTTGGACGTCGAGAACGATCGGGCTGTGGTAGCGATCGTCGGCACCGGCCTGAGTGCGTTGATCGGGCCTCGCGGTGAGACCCTGGATGCCCTACAGGAGTTGACCCGGCTCGCCGTGCAGCAGAAGACCGGCAATCGCAGCCGGCTGATGCTGGACGTCAGCGGACACCGTGCCGCCCGCCGGTCGGAACTTGCCGCCCTGGCCAAGGACACCGCGGAGCAGGTCAAGGCCTCCGGCAACTCGGCGCGGTTGACGCCGATGAACCCGTTCGAGCGCAAGGTCGTACACGACACGATCGCGACGATCGAGGGTGTGCAGTCCGAGTCGGAGGGCGAGGAGCCGAACCGGCGAGTTGTGGTTCTCCCAGCCTGACCCGGTTCGCCGGTTCGCTTTTGCAGTCGGCTCTTGCCTGGTGACCGGTGTGCGCGGACGGTCGTGCGTCGTGCAGAGAGGAGGCAGCTTCGTGCCTGACTCGGTCGTCATCCCAGAGCCACCGGCCGTCGCCTCGGTCGTCTTCGGGCAGCGGTTGGAGCTGGCACGGCGGTACGCAGGGTTCTTAGCGAGCGCAGGCATCGAACGCGGCCTGCTGGGACCACGTGAGGTACCCAAGCTGTGGGAGCGACATCTGCTGAACTGCGCCGCGCTGACAGAATTGCTGCCGCAACATGCGCGACTTGTGGACGTTGGCAGTGGTGCGGGACTGCCCGGGTTGGTCGTGGCGATCCGTCGCCCGGATGTGCGCGTTGATCTGGTCGAGTCGCTGCAGCGGCGCGTTGACTTCCTGAACGAAGCCACCACGCTGTTGGGACTGGAGAGCCAGGTCCGGGTCGTTCACGGCCGGGCGGAGGACCGAGCCGTGGTCGACACGGTCGCGACGGCGTTGTGGGTCACTGCTCGAGCGGTAGCGCCACTGGACAGACTGGTGAAATGGTGTCTGCCACTACTGGCACCGGATGGCGTGCTGCTCGCCATGAAGGGCGTCAGTGCGTCAGACGAACTGGAGGCCCACCGTGACGCGGTTCATCGGCTTGGGGGCGTGAACGCACGCGTTGTCTCCCTTGAGCAGGAATTAGGCGAGCCCGTACAGGTAGTGGTGGTGGTCCGTGGGGTCGAGAGCGGACACCGTGCCCGAGGTCGACGGAAGGGACACGCATGAGCGAGACAGCCCCGGAGCAGGGTGTCGTTTCACGTGAAACAACCGAGA
>Ga0164242_10001399_pt1 | contig 28558 bp, 26 predicted proteins | sample OricomgcompostMG_FD_108783 | JGI IMG/M metagenome (GOLD analysis project Ga0164242, IMG submission 108783) | Miracle-Growth compost microbial communities from Emeryville, California, USA - Original compost - Miracle growth compost (MG) ...
CAAGGGTGATGTTGTCGGCGCGCAGCGCGGCTTTTGCTTCATCGCACAACCCGGCGATGGCAAGGCGACGGCGGACGGTCATTTCGGAAACCCCCGCTTTGGCGGCGATGGTGGCAAGGTCATCACCATCGCGGGCCATGCGGGCGAAGGCTTCCGCCTCGTCCAGCGGGGGAAGCTGTTCGCGCTGGATGTTCTCTACCGTGGCGACCCGGAGGGCGTCCTGTTCGCCCAGGTCGCTGCGGACGGTGACGGGTACGGGATAGTCTGCCGGGATTTTGCCCCGTTCGTGCAGCAGGGAGAGGGCCGCAAAGCGCCGCCCGCCGGTCGTGATTTCGTACTTTCTGCCTTTCTTCCGCACGATGAGATTTTGCAACACGCCGTCCTCAAGGATGGAAGCGGCGAGGCCCTCAATGCCTTCGGCGGTCATGCTGGTGCGCGGGTTGGTGTCTGACGCGATAAGGTCGCGGAATTTGACGGTGGGTTGTTCGGTGGTTTGCTTGGTGGTCATGGATTTCTGCCTTTCGGTATTTCGTGATTTATGGATTTCGGGATTTCAGGCCGTGATGCGCCCGGCCTTGCGGGCTTCTGCGGCGTAGGCGCTCAACGGCTTGTCAGCGGTAAAGTGGAGGTCGCGCTCAATGGTGAGGCGACCGGGGCCGCGCAGGGCTTCCAGTTCACTGATGCGAACGCTGCCGAGTTCGGGGGTGCCGAAACCGAGGTCGCACAGGCCGAAAGCGATGTCGTTATCGTCCGGGTCTAATTCAGTGAGCAGCCATGAGGCTGCGGCCCACGGACAGAACAGTTTGACAACCGGGTGGTGGTCAAATGAACCGTGCTCTGCATCGGCTTTGGCATTTTCCACGCCATTGGCTTGCAACTGATGGCGTTGTTCTTTGGTGATTAGCTGCATGGGTCTTTCTCCTTGTTGGTGCCACGCAGGGGCACACCCCCCCGCGCGTGACCTTCTGCCCAGCGGCGAGCGACCCGACTTCCTTTGCGGAGCTATGCGAGAAAAAGAGAGAAGGGGCCTCGCGCCGTTCCTGCGGACGGCTCCAAGGAAGCCGCCCTTCAGGGGCGAAGCGGCGGGCCAACACGGTGCGCGAAGCGCATGGTGCGGGCAGGCCCGCCCGGCGACCTTGGGCAAGCCGGACGCGGACGGCATAAGCTGGAAGGCTGAAGGTTATGAGCGGGACATAGGAACCGCGCTCTTGTTGCGCGAAAGACCGTTACCGGCTGGCCGAAACGCCGCGTGTTTCAGCGGCGGTTTGGGGCACGCTGCATTGACGGCGTGCCTAGAGCTTGGTCGGCGCAAAGCCGACGCGCCTTCATTATCGCAAATCGGTTCTCAGGCGATGTGCCTGAACAGATTTTCCCGGTGCCACGCCAGATAGGGACGATGCCGGCCGTCCAGCTTTTGCAGCCGGGTGCCTTGCGCGATGCCCAATGCCTGGGCAGCTCCTTCATCCAGCAGCGGACTTACAAGCATGGCTCCCTCATCATCAAAGCTGATGAGGCCCGCATCAAATGCCTGGTCAAGATTCGGTGTCAGCAGCAGACCGTTGAATTTATCCAGGCGTTCCTTGTTATCGCTCTTGCACCAGGGCTTGATGTGTGAGGCGCGCAACATGCCGACGAAGCGCAGCTCTGTCACCGCGCAGCCGCCCCAATAGGCAATAAGGTCGGCGCGGAATTGCCCTTGGCCCAGCCGGGCCTTTATGAGCGTTTCACGCTCGGTTTCGGCGGCAGCGGCGAGTTCATCTTCGGCTGAAGCAATGTCATGGAGAACCGTCGCATCCGGCAGCGCCTGAATGTCCAGAACCCGCGCCGGTTCAGCATAGTCGGAAGACGGATGAAGCCGCTCCAGCATTTCAAAGCGCACATGCCCGCTGTCATCGCTTGTGACGCTGACAATGCCGCCCGGCATGGCAAGCGGATAGGGGCGGCCGCTTTCCAGCTTCGAGGTGCCATAAGCCTCACGCAGCGCGTCGCCCAGCTTCCCGACATTATTATACGGGGTGTCCGTCATGGACGCATAAGCGCGCTGCGCGGCGGTTGACCCGCCTTTGCGAAAGCCGAGCGTCAACGCGCAAAGCCCTTTGTTTAGCGCGTGGGGCGGCTCGTCCGGCGCCGTCATCAGGTAGATGGCGTCCTCAATCTCCCCAAGGGTCGGCCTTGGGCCGCCGCGATCTTTGTTCCAGTCGTCCAGAAGGGGCCATGCCTGCGCATAACGCCGCCAGGCGCTTGTCCGGGATGACGTTTGGCTGATGTCCTGCAGGAGCTGGTCTTGCTCGTCCGCATGGCGAGCGATCAACGCCGCGCCCGGCGTCACGCCCGCGATATATCCATCGCTGTCCAGCGTGAACGTCACCTCCGGCGGCGAGCGATGAAAGAGAAAGCCGAGGCAACCGGCATCGAGCGAGCGCACCGCGCCGTCAGCCGTGCGAAAGGCGTAGGGCACTGGGCCGCCCAGGGCCAGGTGCATGGCGACGAGGTATTTCTCGAAGAACTGCGTCCTGGGTGTGTCGCCTCGGTCATAATCGCCAAGGGTTTCGGGCCTGTGTGGTTTCGGGTTGGCGCTTTGCGAGAAGGGCGGCGACTTCCCCGGCCATTCGGGAATCACAATGTCGAGTGCCGGAAGTTCAGCCATTGCCGTTGCCCCTCATGTGATCCTGCCGGCAGCCGCCTGCCGGGAATTGCCCGGCGGCTGAAATAGCACGGCCACACGTCTGCTGCCGCATTCCGGGCAGCGCAGCCTGGAAGCGAGCAGCGAGAGCGGGAAGGCTTCGCCACGCGTGCAAACCAGCGTGACCATGTCGAGGGGGTGCCGGTAGTGGCACTCCCGGATGCGTTTCATGCTGTTTGTCGGGCCTTGGGTGCAGCGCATGTCCAGGCGCCACCCTGCCCGCCAGGCTTCGCCCAGGGTTTCGATTGACATGAGAACATTTGGAGAACATGCTGCGGTCGAGAGTCAAGCCCGCCCGTTTCCAGGTTAGGGTTTCCCATGCGCAATCTTTATCCGGTCGTGGCGAAGAGCCGGGCCAAAGGCAGCGATGCGCCATGACCACCCGCGATATGCAGCAGTTCGGCCTGTGGCCGCGAACGATTCAGGCGAACATCTACAGATTTCACCAGCGCATCATTGCGCCGGTCATGCAAAGCATCCCGGTCCATGAGGAAATTGTTACGGGCGTTGCACCCAACATGGATGCGTTTCTCGACCGGGCGGCGGCCCAGGTGGACAACTACACGGCCAATGAAGCGAACAAGGTCTATGCGCTGGTGCTGATTGCGCTCTTTGAGCGGTATGTGCGCCTGTGGGCGGGCCGCCTTCTGGAAGGCACCGGCATCGAAACGCGACACGGTGATTTCATGGTGCTGCTCGACAAGGTCGCGGCAGCGGCGGACATTGACCTGCAAACAGCAGACCTTCGCGCCACGCTGTATGAAGCTTTGCTTGTCGGTAACGCGGTACGCCACGGAGACGGGAAGTCGCTCGACAAGCTGAAGGAACAGGCCGGCCACCTGATAGATCGCAGCAAGCGCGCCTATGTTGACCTGATTGCCCAGGATACGCCGGACAGTGAATGGCTCCGCATCGAGCCGTCCGATGTCGAGGGATATGTAAAGGCCATGATCCGGTTCTGGGGACTGGCTGACAAGCTGCCGCTTGCCACAACGACGATGTGAGTGTGACCGCCATGCCCAGTGACATTCACGCGGAAGCCAGCACCAAGATTTTAGCTGCGATATACAATCGCGTCGGGTCTGATGGCCGTATGCACGCCTTTTTCACCGGGCCTAATCGTTTCCAACAAAATATCGGCGTAAGCATATTTTACCGGCGCGAAGCGTTCACTCGCGCGATCCTCTTTATTCGCCAGAATGGCCCGCTTCATTTGCGGCTTTTGTCGGTAGGGAAAGTGTGGGGAATGCTCACAAGCTTCATTGGCGATAACTATTGGTGCATCGCGCGCGAAACCGCTTTCAAGGATTTTGAGGGGCCGGTTGGCGACATCATCTCTACTGAAGCGAAGAGAGCGTTTACCGAAGCGCTGGCTGTGTCAGCTATTTTCTCTCCAATACCGGAAACTACGCTCTTTCCACTCGTTGCGTTGCGCGTGGCGGACGATTTTGAGAGTGATGCTTTTTATCTTTCGACTCCCGCGACGTTAGGCAAGTACATTGCCAAGCCAAAGCAAGAGTTGTGGCTCTGCCCGGAATTCTTCCCACCAATGAAGGATTGGAAGGGAAAGAAGGAAGTGCCGAATGCCTGGCTCGGTGTTAAATCGCCGCTGGATGAACTCTCGATAAAGGCAAAATCAGTAATTCTTGGGGCCATCGCACTAACCCCCATGCCGCGCTACCGGCACATGTTTTCGATGAGACAGAATTTTGGTGGACGGTGCGTCATCAGAGCGGGCGGCCTTTCAACCAGCTTTGGCGAGCCAAATATGCCGTCGATGATGCACGATATTGTAATTACGTCGGCCGACCACGCGTGGCTGGCGCTTTTATCCGAAAAGCTGTCGGCCGGTGACAGGCCAACCCGACGGCAGATGACTGCGCTCGAATATTTTTACAAAGCCTGGTTTCTCGACCCTCCTGATCGCTTCCCGATTCTGTGCATGGTCATAGATGCCATTGTGGGGGAGCAGAGCCAGGCAACCCAGGCGGTTATCAATGGCGTGCGAACCATCGTGGGCGATCATGTGGACGCAGAGCGTCTGGGGCTTCTCATGCGTCTGCGTGGTTCGGTTATTCATGGCGGCGCGCCGAACGTCTATGAGTCTTCCAAATACGGGAAATACTACATCGAATACGGACAAGACCCGATATTCGATCTGGAGCTTATCGTTGCCAGATGCCTGACAAAGCATATTTTCGGTGAGGCACTGCAAACCCACGCTGACCCAAATGCCGAAATTCTACAGCAAGGTCAGGCTATAGGGCGGCTTCCCGAAAGCCTCTATGAGGACACCATACTCGGCAGTATGCCACTCTGAATAGGCCAACTCATTCCGGCGGAGGGAACCATGACTGTGCGTTCCAGGTACGATGAACTGCACGACCGCTACCACGCCGCCCTGATTTCAAAGGCGGGCACCCGCTACGAGCGGCTGGCTGCGGTGGTTTTCAAAATCCTGGAGGAAGGAAACGTCGTTATCCACGACCTGAAACTGGTCGGCGATTCCGATGTGAAGCATCAGATTGATGTATCCATCGAGGCAAATGGCACGCGCCGTCGCGTGATAATTGAGTGCAAAGATTTCGATGTATCCGGGGATGATGTCGGCCTCGACATCTTGCGCAGCTTTCGTTCCGTTATTGAGGACACTGGCGCAGATGAAGGCATTGTTCTGACCTGTAATGGCTACACCCGCGACGCTCGGAAGTATGCCAAAGCCAAAAGCATCAAGCTAGCCGTTCTGCGGCAGGCCGAGCCAGGCGATCTGGCAGGCATCATCCAGAAGGTTGTCATTCAGATGCACGTCCAGTCGAACCATGATGCGCGAACGACCATAAGTATGCCGCAGGCGAGCCATGACGTATTCATGGCCGAATTGCAGCGCGCCGGTATCAGTGGCGGAATACATGATTACCAGCCGGTCTACCTCGTAAAAGGTGCTGAGAAGATGCGGTTTACTGAGTTCATATCAAGGGAAGTAAATGGCCGGCGCGCCGAAAAGCAGGAAGATGATCGCTGGCGTCTTGTAACCCCGGCCGACGGCTGGTCGTTACAAGTGGATGAAGGGCCGCTCGTTCCCTTTGACGGTATCGTGACTACCTTTGCTGTCCATACCGAGACAATTCCGATTGTCGTTGCCTCGAATCGAATTGCGGAACTGATTGTCAGCGGCCTCGGCGAAGATGACATCATCATCTTCGACGACCAGATACGGCGCTATAAAATCAACGAAGAAACTGGTGAAATTTGTCAGCCAACAACGCCTATGGGCTAGAAGTAATCTTTGGCGCCTGGCTGTCTTCTTCCGATGATGGCCTTTTGAAAAGCGCTAACCACGGCATCAAGCTCATAGGGCTTGCGAAAGAATACGGCACCACACAACTCTTCGGTGGTGTTCACCTTGCCCATGTCTCCCGACGCCAAAAACACCGTAACATTTGGCCGATGTCGCCGTACCCACCGCACAGAGCAACACCGTTCATTGGGCCCGGCATACGCACGTCACCGCACAAATCAGCAGCGTCTCATGGTTGCTCCTCAACGCGCTTCGCTGTCAGCGGATTATCTCTATTTAATGTTGCGTGCAGTTTTGTGCTGCACTAAACTGCAATTATGGCTAGGCCCCGAGGCAGGCAAAAAACGATTCGGCTGACCGTGAACCTGGACGAACAGGTGTATGGGTCATTGATCGCTATTGCGGAAAAGCAAGATGCGCCAATGGCCTGGGTGCTCCGTCGTGCGGTGATGAATTTTATCGAACACCAGGACACCGCCAACGAAGAATCCCGCCTTCCTCTCGTGCGATCGAGCAAGGAGCCATCTGAAAGGTCATCATGAGCGCCAAAGGTAAAACGACAAGCGATCTGCCCTTTGGGAGCGAGTTTTCCCCGTCGCAGATCGAACTGCCCGAGCTTCTTGAACTCGTTCACGCCCATCAGGGCGATGTTCCGGCGCTTGAGGCTGCGATTGAGGCCAAATGGTTCTCAAGCCATGCGGCTCGGCCGCCTAAGTCGGCAGACGAAGACGACGATGAATTAGGAGGCACCGAGGATGCCGCCGGCACTTACAATCGCAGCAAGCTTGCCAACAACTGCAAGCTCGGCCTGATTGCCTACGGGATCATCACGAGGGACGCGCACTTCACGCCGTTCGGACAGGAACTCCACGACCTCCAGGGCGATGACGCCGCGCTATATGACGCGCTCGCTAAGCACATCCTGCTGAACTTGAAAGGCATGATTTTCGTCCAATGCCTCCAAGATATGGTGGCGGCCGCCGAGACGATTACGCTCGACACGCTCCGCATTGCGCTGGCTGAGCGTAGCGTGCATTTCCCGCGTGGCGGAAAGCATCCCAGCATCATGCGCCTCTGGCTTGCCAAGGCCGGCGTGATCGTCGGCAAACGCTGGCAGGTGAATCCAATCCGGCTCCGTGCCGTGCTCGGCACCGATCCTAACGAGTTCGGCACGCTTGCACGGTTCACGCCGCAGCAGCGTGCGTTCCTGCTCGCGCTTGCCAACAGCGGCGTGACTGCGCCGCAGCCTGCGAACGAAATCGTCAAGTTGGCGTCGGCAACGTACGGCATTCGTTTCCCCGACAAGAGCTTGCCGAAAGACGTACTCAACGCCCTTGAGTCGGCCGGCTTTATCAAAACGACCAAGACAACGGCGGGACGCGGCGCGAAGCCATTTCTTGTCGAGCCCACAACCAAGGTGCAGGCGGAAATCATCGGGCCACTGCTCAACCAGCTTAAGGACCAAGTTGACCCAAAACTGCTGGACCTTCTAACCAAGCCGCTCGCCGACATTATCGCCGAGATGGAATCGGCAGACCGCTATGTCGCCGGACTTGCTCTCGAAGCCCTTGCCTTCAAGATTATGCGGACGCTTGGGATGGACTATGTCGCGACCCGTCTCCGCGCTAAGGACACGGCCGGCGCGGAAGTCGATCTGATATTCCATTCCGCGCGGCTCGTTTATTCGCGCTGGCAGGTGCAGTGCAAGAACACCGCTCGTGTGTCCCTCGACGACATTGCTAAGGAAGTCGGCCTTACGCACTTCCTCAAGAGCAATGTGATTGTCATGGTTACGACTGGCGACATCGGCACCGAAGCCCGGCGCTACGCTAACCGGATCATGTCTGACAGCAATCTTGCGGTCGTCATGATCGACAGGGCCGACCTGGAGGGCGTCATTGCCAATCCCGCATACCTTGTAGAGGCTTTCCAGAGAGAAGCCGAACACGCCATGACGCTGAAACAAATCGACCTCAATCGCGGTGCGTCATGACCCTCAACATCTATCACAAGGCCAAGCTGGGAAGAATCTACCTGAATGACAGCCTTGAGGTCATGAAGACCATGAAGGCTGACAGCGTGGACCTGATTATGACCAGCCCCCCGTTCGGCCTGACCCGGGAAAAAGAATACGGCAACGCGCGCGAACAAGCTTATCTCGATTGGTTCAAATCGTTCGCCAAGGCGTTCCATCGCATCCTCAAGGACAGTGGCAGCCTAGTAATCGACATTGGCGGGGCATGGAAGCCGGGACACCCGGTACGCAGTCTCTATCACTGGAAACTGCTCATCATGCTGTGCGAGGAATTTGGCTTCCATCTCGCGCAGGATTTCTACTGGTGGAATCCGTCGAAGCTGCCGACCCCTGCCGAGTGGGTGAATATCCGCCGCATTCGTGTGAAGGACGGCATCAATACCGTCTGGTGGCTGTCGAAAACTGAATGGCCCCGCGCCAGCAATCGCCGCGTCTTACAGCCCTATAGCCCAAGCATGGAGACACTTCTTGCCAATGGCTACAAGGCGAAAAAGCGGCCATCCGGCCACGACATCAGCGAGAAATTCAGCATCAATAACGGCGCGGCGATTCCGCCCAACCTGCTCGCTATCCCGAACACCGAAAGTAACAGCGCCTACATGCGCTATTGCCAAAAACATAAGATTAAGGCGCACCCCGCGCGCTTTCCGGCTGATCTACCGGAATACTTCATCCGCATGCTTACCGACCCCGGCGACAAGGTGGTCGATCCCTTCGCCGGCAGCTGCGTGACGGGGGAAGTCGCGGAGCGACTCGGTCGTAGATGGGTCTGTGCCGAGATGGTCGAAGATTATCTAAAAGGTGCCCTTGGCCGCTTCGTCGAGCGGCCAGTGCTCAACCGGCCTACGCCGAAGGACGTCGACGCTTACTACCGCGTTCCCCGGCCGGGTCTGCTCTGGAACGGTCCCGATCCGATTCCGCTGGTGGAGGACGGCGGTCGCCAGCGCCCCCCCGGCATGAACACGAAGTCCCGGAAACCGTCTTCAAAGCGGAAGTCCAGGGCCGAAAGCACTGAACCCGCATCCTATCCCGATGCAGCGGAGTAGGGAAAAGCCAACAGGCAAATATGGCGACGGGCAGAGAATAGCGAACACAGCAGTTTGATCGGGGGGGCTTATGCCGGCACTACAGAAAATACTCGACATTCAGAAGGTCGGGCGCTTTGAAAAACTCAGCGCGCCTGGCAGCCTCCGCTTTTCGCAGGTCACGCTTGTCTTATGCGAAAATGGCTGAATGCGCCCTTGCGAATCCAAATAAGGCGATAGCTCCGTTGAACCGAGAATGAGTCTTTCTAGAACGCTTCGGCCGACCGGAACCTTCATGTCCCAGGTATCACCGTGCTCGTCGCGGAAACCGGCGATGAACCTGTCGGCATCGGTGGCGTTATCTTCCGGCTCGATATACGGAGTGAGCCTCAAGACATCAGTTTGGATTTCAGCCATCGTTTGTCCCTCTGCGCTGGAACTGTCAGCGGAAGGATTCGCCCGCCCGACAAGCGGATCAAGGGCGAAATCGTGATGCGGGTTTTCGCCCCTCCGGTCAAAACGGGACAACCGGGACGGCTGTTCGGGGATTCTTTCACCCCGCCGCCGGGGGCGGGGATGACCCGCCCCACCAGCCCTGATAAGCTGCTTTGTGACGGAATGGCGAATTCTGTCACAGCCGTCAAGTCAACGGACGGGCTGTTTTTCCTTGGATTTTGGCCACATTTTCGCAGCGAAGTGCCGTTCTTCGGCCCCCATCGCGTTGGCGTAGATGGCGGTGGTCGCCAGATCGGCATGACCCAGCCAACGCTGCACCAAGTTCATCGGAACGCCTGCTTCAAGAGCGGCAATGGCAAAACCATGCCGAAGGCCCTTTGGTGTTGCCTGCGGGCCGGCGACTCCGGCTGCGGCCATGACTGAGAGAATATGCCGGTACGCCGTCATCCTGTGCCATGACCAAAGTGGCTCCGAAGCCCGCTCCTTCTGCATTTTCCGCAGGCCGAATGTCTCATCGAGGACGGCGAGCAATTCGGCAGATACCGGCACGGAACGATAGACGCCGCGGCGCCGCTTCTTGAGGCTCTCCAGCACGATTGCCTGACCGCCGAAATCAATGCTTTTCGGCTTGAGCGCCAGTGCCTCAGAGATGCGGCAGCCGGTATCGAGCATCAGCCAGCACAGCGTTCTGATTTCCGGCGGGTATGCCTCCATCGCATCACGAAACTGCCGTCGCTCTGACGCCGACAGGTACTTCCTTTCGCCCGACCGCTCGAACAGGCTCCATGCCATCTGCTGCTGTCCAAAATACAAAGCGTTGCTCTCCTTTCTGTACGTCCTTGATTGGACTTCCAGAATCGTAGTCGGCAACGCAGGTCGCTGTGACAGAATTCGCCATTCTGCACGCGGATGGGCATCACGGGCTGTTGCAGCCCCGACACAGTAATTGTCGGCGGGGCTGCTATTTCAGAGGGAGATAACCATGCGCGTTCCGGCGCTGGCCGTCGCATTTTCATGCGTGGCGGCTGCAACTGCACTTGCACAGAGCAATTCGGCACCGCCGCCACCGCCACTTCAATTACCGATCTGCGCGCATCGCATCGGTAGTGTCGCCATTGAGCGGCCGGGACGCGATTGGTGGAGTTCAGCGCACCTGAGCGGCCCGGAAACATTGCTCAAGGCATTTGCCATGCAATCCGGGTGCTTCAGTGTGGTGGCGCGCGGCGCGCAGTTGAGCGAACTCGAACGCGAACGCGAGATTGCCGGTGCTGCGCCGAATGAGGGGTTGCAGGCTGCGGACTTCATTATGCAGCCCGACCTTTCGCCCGCATCGCACAGCAGCGGCGTGAACCTCGGCGCGCTGTTTGGCCGGTTTGTCGGCGGCCCGGCCGGCTCGCTCCTGAGCAACGTAACCATCAGCAGCCAGGAAGCGGATGTCACCCTCGCGATGACAAATGTTCGCTCCGGGGAGGAAGTGGCGATTGAGCAGGGACATGCACAAAGCAGCAACCTGAACCTGGGCGGCGGCTACGGGCCGTTTCGCGGCCTCGCCGCGCTTGGTGCGCTCGGCTACGCCGACACACCTGTCGGCCAGGTCGTCGCGGCGGCGTATCTGCAAGCCTTTACGAACCTGGTCATTCGTATGGGGGGCATTCCCTCCCCGCCGCCTCCGGGAGCCGTCGCCGGGCCTGTGCCCTCGCCACCGCCGGCCGCTGTTGCTGAAAATGAGGCTGGCGGAAGCGCGGACGCGGCCGTTGAGATGGTTCGACCGGGCCGTCTGTACGCGAAGCCAAGTCTCAAGTCACACGTGGTCGCCAGTCTGACCAGCGGTCAGATCCTGTACCCGACCGGCAAAAAGGACGGCGTGTGGTGGTCGGTTAGTGATGAAGCTGGCGAGAAGGGCTGGGTTTCTTCACTGGCCTTTAAGGACACCCCTTAAGCGGAGAGCGCGATGCATCCGCTTAAGACCAGACAGAGACAACCCTCAACGCACTTGAACCGGGTGGGCCATGACCACCACGGCGGCCGCCTATTGCGTATCGCAACCGGCGGGCGTGCTGACGCTACACGGAGAAGCAAGATGACTTTCACTGGTACCAATAAATGCGCCTGGCTTGGCAAAGCAACATTGGCCGGGCTGGTCGTCCTATCGCTTGCCGCCTGTTCAAAGGCGGGCGACGGCCCGACGGAAAAGGACATCAGCAATGCCCTGGCGCTCAAGCTGCCGGCCGGCATCGAAGTGGACGACTTGGACATTCAGGTTTCGGAGAACATGGGAAACAAAGTCGAGCCTGACTACGAAACCAGGTCAAACGTCACGCTCAAGCTCACCGATGACTTCTACCAGGTGGTCAGGCACGTTCTCGACAAGGATGTCGTCCACAAGACCTTCTCGAAAGGCCAGACGATCGACGGTACGCTCATCACCGACGCCACCATGCAGGGCGACCATTGGAACATCACCTTCAAGCGCATGGACGTGGCGAACGTGACGGGTACGCCCGGCCGCCAGTTCGCGCCGAATAGCTATGTCCTAGATGATTCGTCGGACTACAAGGCGCTCTTGCAGAAGCAGGCGCAGCAGGAAGCCGACCAAGCAAAAGAGGCTGCCATTGAACAAGCCAAGGAAGCGAAAGAGAAGGCGGCCCGCATTGATGTCTTGCGCAAGCAGATTGTCGGTGCGTGGGTGGCGCGTGAACCAGCCATTCATAACGGTGCGTCATGGGCTGCCAACAATGGCAATCGCCTCGGCATCGAACTGACCCTAAATCCTGGAACGGACACATCAGGGGACGGCACGGGCGTCATCTACAACTTCAATAATCCCGGCAACCAGGTGAGCGTCCCGGTCGGCTACGTCCTGGATGACTCCGGGCAATTCGCCACGATCACTTTTGGCCGGGATGTGACACTGCAAAGCGTTGGCTTTGAAGTTGGCCCAAGCGGGCCATGGAAGCTTTCCGGTGATGGCAAGCTCACCATCGGCCCTGACAATAATAATTGGTTGGTCGTTCTAGAGAAGAATGGCCCCGCGCTGGCGGATTGGAAAACCAAGGTAGCCCGTGCCGGCAAGCTGCAGCAGGAGGCGCAGGAGCTTTCGCTCAAATACAATGCCGCCGTCGCAAACGGCCGTTTCGGAAGCTTGGGCCTCAGTCTTAATTCGTTCGGCTATTTCTGGGTAACAGGAAAAACGGAAGGCCAGATTTGGGGTGGCCATAATGTTTATGGTTTCGAGTCTGACGTTGGAACCGCTGCTGTTCATGCGGGTCTGTTGAAGCCGGGACAGTCGGGCGTAATCAAAATTCAGCGTGGCGCAGACCAATCTGGCTTCTTCTTTCCCAGCGTTGCAGCCAACGGCATCACCTCCAGCAGCAGAAGCGGCAGGCGAGCCGATGCTTACGCAATCCAGCTCGTCCAGGCAGTTCCATTGAATTGAAGCTGAATGCGTGGCCAGCAGGTGCCGGCTACGCCATACAGGGATGTAGTCATATGGCAGAAAAATCGTCGTGGGTTGATTTAGCCAACCTGGGCAGCAATTGGGCGCAGGAAAGCAAACTGCGCGCCATCAATGACACCATCGAACGCCAAGGCCGCGATGCGGACTTCCGCCACATGCAATACATGGCGGATCGTGAGAGGGCCCAGGCGGAACGCGAACAGCACGCCGCCAGCATTCAGACCGTCTTTGCCGCTCGCAAGCGGATGGAAGCGGCCCTGAGCAACGAGAGCTGGTCGCCGGGTTCGCGTTGGATTGCGCTTTCAAGCTGCCAGGCGGAACTGGCCGGCACGACCCCGGCCGACTTTCTCAAGATTGATGAGAAGGAATATGTCCACGACACCATCACGACGCTGGAAAAGGCGATGGCCGCAGCGGAGGCGCAGTTTCCAGACCATGCGCTGCTTTCGCTCATGGACATCTACAGGCGGCGGATTCATCTGATTTGTTGCGCCCTAGTGGCAGATGCGTTCCGCAAACCGCTGGACGCTTTCGCCAAGGACTTTAAGCCTTTTCGCAAGGTTCGCAGGCAACGCTACATCGCCATCATTACAGGCATATTCCTGCCTTGTTGGCTTATACCCGTCTTAATTGTGTTCGGGAACGTCTACCTCGAAGACGTGCTGCAAAGCGACTGGCAAACCATCGTGGCCCTCATTGGCCTCGCACAAATTGCGACGGCCCTATGGGCATTCGTCTTCGCACCTATTCGGATGCGACCGGTCACTGACAAAGCGCGGGAAGGCATCGAAAGTGCCTTCAATCTCCAGCAAGTGATGGGCATGGATGAGACAATTGTTCGGCGCAGGGACGTGCGACCGGCATTGGGTACGGGCAACACCGGCACCGACCTCAACGCGCGCCTGAAGAAATGCGCCAACGAAACGCTGGTCGTTCAGAAGGAGCTTGATGACGAGGAAGCCTCGCTCAAGGTGCGGTTGGGCGACAAGCTCGGCCCGTTCGCGAGGCCGGTGCCCACCTATGATCTGACGACGACGAAAGGCATTGAGGCGGCGCTCAACGACGAGGCCGACCGCAAGATAGCGGTCGAGGACGCGCTCAAGGCTCGTTATGAGGATTTGAACACGTTTGCACCCAAGGCGCTTTCGCAGCGACCGGGTGAATGAGCGCGCTGCAACAGTATGAGTAGCGTTGTCAGCGCTGGGGCGGGGCCGGAAGCGTGTGTATCTCGCTCCGGCCCCCAACCGTGCATCGCAGCATCATTTGTTTTCGTCGTCAGCACAGGGCAATGCGTGTGGCAGTGAGTGTTGTCACGCCCAGCGCGACCACAAAATCTTGAGGTGCGCAGCGCGTAGCGCAAATCCTGGCCCGAATTCTGTAACAACATGCTTGATTCGAGGTTTCGCGGGGCTATGAATCGGCCGGGGCTTGAAGCGGATAGGGCTGTTGCAACCAACGCCAAGGGGGAATCGCAAAAGAACAGTTGAAGGCCCGCTTGCGGCTGGCGCTGAAAGGCAGAAGCCTTCAAACGGTGCGCCACCAACCAAACCGACCTCACCGCCGCCCCCTGCGCAAAGCCTGAAGACCTCGCAACAGGGAGACGCGCTACCCTGGGAATCGCTCGTTACAGAAGGACATGTGCGCGCCGGGCGCCTGCGCCGTGCAGGCCCGCGCATCATCTCTACGGGCCTCCTACTGCTGATTTTGGGCTTCTGGCTTGGGCATAAAGGCTTACAGCTTGCGCCTTCGGCTGTGCTGCCCAATGCCCGCAGCGCGCTACTGTCGGCCGATGTAGAGGCCATTCAAGCGCCGGTCGTTCATGCTTTCGACAATCTGCCGGTGCCCCAGGTGGTGCGGAAGGAAGCAAACAGCCTCGCCCCGGCATCGCAGTTGCCGCAGGTGGTGTCGGCAATTCTCGCAGCACTCAACAAAACCGGCGCGTTACCGGAAGGCCAGATCAAATTCAGCCATCTGACGGCGCAAGCATTCTGGACGCAGCCCTGGCCTCATACGGTACTGGCGGCAACGGGGGCGGACGGCATCAATGTCATCGGCGCGGTGGTGAACACTGGCACGGTAGACGCGCCCTATATCGGTCGCTGGCTCGGCGTGTTCCGCAAGGTGGGCGATATCTGGCAATACGCCTCCCTGACTGGCGCGGGCTTTCTCGTCGTGCCTGGCTATCCCTCCGTGCAAGCGGGGGATATTCCGGTGACGCTCCAGCCTGTGCTGCCAGGGGGCTGACACGATGGATGACGCAAGCTGGCACGATTGGATGATAGCGCATCCGGTCATCACCGATCTGGCGGGGCTGGCCGTCATTATTATTGGATTGATTGCCTGGCGCGTGCCTGCCGTGCGCCGAGTGCTGCGGCTACTTCTGTTTCTGCCGGTGTCGGCGGCTCTTGGCGTACTCGGTACTTTCATGCTGGTGCTGTGGCGGCCGGTGCGCTGGCTTACCGGGCTGCTGCTTTACATCCTGCCGCTCGACCGCTGGCTTGCGAACCTGCCGGCGCGTTGGACGGCCAACGCCGAAGATCGCCTCGTTCAAGGCCAGCGCGAGGCCGTGGCGCGGTCGGTCTGGCCGGAGGAACAATACCCGGAACTTTACCGCAAGGTGCCGCCCGACATTGTGCGGCCGTTATATGAGGATGGCCGCCTAATCGGCGGCGTGCCGGTGCCCTGGCTTGGCGACAGGCACATGACGGAAGCGACACAAGTGGCAGCAGCGCGCATTGGCGCTGAATCCGCCGTACTCGTCGTCCTGCTTGGCCTCATTCTGCCGCTGCTGGCGATACTGATAGACCTGGTGTCGTTTGGGGCGGATTTTATCGGCGGCAACAGTCGGCCGGTGATTGACGCCTGGCCGGGTACAGAGCCGGTGCTGCTCTCGTATTGGGCGATGCTGTCGGCCGACCTGCATGTGTCGCTGAATATGCTGACACACGACCTGGTGCGCGTCGTCGCCATCCTCCCCGGCACGCTGCTGTTCGCTGCCGGCGTTGCCATGCTGACGTTTATCGCCATGACGGCCATCTGGTATCAACGTCAGGCGGCGCCTTATCGTCTGGTGACAAAGGATGCTGATGTGCGCTGGGCCTACCGCGCCGAAATCCGCGATACGCTCAGGCGTACCTACCGCCGGCAGGTTGAACACGCTACCGGCTATTTGAAGGACGCCAAGACTTTCAAGGTGGGTACGGCAACCGGCGTGCTGCGCGTTCGTGGTGACCTGGCCGCTCCTTCTAGCGATCAGCCGGTCATGCTGGATTCCGAGTCGCTGTTCCAGCACACCATCGTTTTTGGCGGTACAGGCGAAGGCAAGACAACCGCGCTGCTCAAACCCATCATGCGACAGGTATGGGCGGACAAGAAGTTCGGCTCGTTCGTGGCCGACGCCAAGGGCGTTCTCTGGAAGGATGCCGTCAAAGTGGCAACTGACCTCGGCCGCGCGAAGGATTTGGTCGTTATCGGCACCGGGGAAGGCCAGAAGGGCGTCAACGTCATCGAGGGACTTACGCCTTCCCAGGTGGTTTCCGTCATCCGTTCGGTGATGAACCAAATGGCCGGCGGCGAGCAGGGAAGCTTCTGGTCGGATATGGCGTCCATCATTCTGCGCCATACGCTCACCATCGGCCTCGCCTTTGCGGAAACGAAGGAAGGCCAGGAAATTCGGGAGCAGAAAGCGCTTCATCCTTACAGCCTGTGGTGGGCCTATCAGGCCATCCTGCGGCCGGACGATGTGACGGAGGCCATCGAGGCTGTGCGGAAGGCCCACGGCATCTACAAGACACCGGAGAGCGGTGCCAAAAGCGCCCCCGCGCGAGGTGTGCAGCCACCCAGGAAGTCGGCGCCCCTGCCCGAAGAAAAGGTCGAAATCTCCTTGCGGGATGATGAAGATGATGTGCCGGAGCCACCATCGTTCAAGAGTTCAGAAGCCGAACAGGCCGAGGACGCAGCGCCTGAACCGGAGCAATCCGTCCCGTCCATTCCTATGTCGCCGGAGCTTGCCGCCAGCATTTCGTATCTGGAGGTCACCTGGAAAAACCTCGCGGATACGACGCGCACTGGCATCATCGCCAATCTGACGCAGATTCTTGACGGGTTCGGCAGTTCATCGGTGCTGCTTAAGCGTTTCGCCTGCGGCCTGGAGGAAGATACCGTCACGCTGGACGGCGCGTTGGACGGCCGTATTCTCGTCAACGCGCTTTCCGCTATTGAGGACGGCCTTGCGGCTCGCCTTGCCAGCATCCTGATAAAGACCAAGCTATACCGCTCGGCGCGCCTCCGCGAAGCGGCCTGGCGCGCCGCAAACCCGCCACGCAACCCGCAAGACTGGCCCTGCCTAGTCGTCATGGATGAAGTGCAGGAGCTGGTGACGGCCGACCCGGCGTCGGGCTTGTCAGACGCCACATTCTGGAACGTGGCGCGCTCGTCCGGTTTGGCCGGCCTGTTTGCGACACAGACAATTTCCGCGCTGACAATGGCGGTGGGGAAGGAAGCGGCCGACAATTTCCTGCAACAGGCACGTTCCAAGGTCTTTTTCCGGGTGGAGGAAAAGGACACCATTGAATACGCCTGCTGGTGCGCCGGGGCGTATGAGCGAAACAGGGTCGTTGAAGACGAGCACCGCGAAAGCGTGGAGCATCGGCTGTTGCTCGATGGCTGGTCGCCGTTTGCGCCGCTGCCGGACGATAGCAACCTCGTATTCGGCCCGCGTGCGCTGTTCGGTGCAGCCGGCGCGCTGTTGCAGGCGGACGGCGCATCGTTCGCACTTTCCCGCAGCGCGCCGTATCAGCCCGACGCGCGCTTCATCCCGAAGTCGCGTCTGCTGGACAGTTTCTCAGGCGGCGGCGACCAGTCGCTGCACCTCGCCCAATTGGGCGCGCAACAGGCCGCTGCCTGGCGCGCGGAAGATCTGAACCGGAATTACCGGATGCACGGCAATGAAGTGCAGCCTGCGCTGACGCCGGCCGACATGCTGCACATGGGCCGCTGGCACGCCTTTGCGCAGATTCAGCGCGCGGGCGCGCTGCGGCAGGACATCATTGTGGTCGAGCATGACTTTGCGTAGCCCCGCAGTCTGCTTGTTGGTGTTGGGCGGGCTTTGCCTGCTTATGCCGGCAAGGACCGCGCGGGCGCAGGGGTCGTTTTTCAAGCAATCGGCCCCAACGCAGCCCAAACCGAAAAAGACGCCCTCGCCACCGCCATCACCACCAGCAGCAGCGCCAGCGCCGACACCGCAGGCTGTCGCGCCGCAGCCTGTAAAGGCAGAGCCGACAAAGCCGCCGAAGGCGCGTCCGGTTAAACCTGTCCTCGTCCAGAAGGCGCCGCCGCGTCCCGCCACTGCAAATGGCGTGTTCGGCGGCATGGCGTCCGGCAACGTCGCCCTGGTCGGGGGCGTGAAATTCAATCTGCCTGACATTGCGCCTGGGCCTGCCCCGGCAGATGGGGCCACGCTGGCATCCTGGGTTGAACGGGATGGCGGCAACCTCAAGTGCGGGCCGTTTGCTGGGCATGAGACATGCCTCACCGGCGGCGGGCACGATCTCGGTTTCGCCCTGGTGTTCAACGGTCTGGCGGCGCCTGAGCCAAGCGCCCCGCGCGAATTCCATTTGGCTTATGACGCGGTTCAACTTCGCAACCAGCTTCTCGGCCGGGACAGCGCCGGTCTGATGCACCGGCTCATCGCCGGCAACCTCGCGCCGTCGTGTCAGTTCATCTTCACCTGCGGTCGGCGCATGTCGTCCACCAGCGGCTATAGCGTCGAGCAGCAGGCTTTCGCGCAGCAGGATTGGGCTGGCCTTGCGCATACGATCATGGACATCAACTACAAGATGGACTTGAACTACTACTATCTCGGCCGCGCGGCAGAGGCTTTAGGTGCTGTGAGGGCCGCATCTGCCTATTATTTCCAGGCCGCTTCGCTGTATCTGCGCGATGGTGACGACAACCACTGTCGCGGTCACAGTGAGCCGCTGTGCGGCGGCCTCAATCTCGAAGCAGAAATCGAAGCACACGCCAGAACGACGAAGATGTTGGAGCCTTATGCGTTCAACTGATGTCGAAATGATTTTCCGATTGCCCTGCCCCCATTGCATAATGGAGACAAGGAAAGGGTATGCCAGGTGCAGTTTTTTGATGTTGAGTTTCCGCAGTGCGAGCTAACGGAGCTGGATTGGTCACTCCTGAACGCATCTGAGAACGCATTGACCGTCTGTGATGTTAAGGAGGAACTGCCATTTGCAGATGCCTGGGCACTACCGGCCTTTCCCGGCTGTAAGCTTGTGGAAGTGAGCATATTTGGTGGCACGCCCGGACTGAGGAAGCTTTTTGTTATCTGTGCCGGTCAGGTTTTTCGTTACCATGCGAGACTGTTCGCTGAAGGGACGTTGGCAAAGCTAGTATCACCCACCCTGAATATGCACACCGTCAATTATCACGCGGCGATGGTGGCGTATTCTGCCGAGCCGATAGGGCATGGCATCTGTGCCGTTGCGAAGCCGGAAGAAATCGAAGAGGCATTCGGCTACGAGGATGCGCCTCTTTCCGTCATGCAACAGAATGATGGTTGGCGATTGAAGGCTTATAAGACCACGCGGCAGCGACTGGCCATAAAGTTTGAGGCGGATATTCGCCCTGACGGGTCGGTAGATTTTGGTTCCATTGTGAGTGAAGTTAGCCAGGTGCAGTTGCCGGGCACCGCCCATATTCTTTTCTAGGGGACTAGCTTGCCCACTAACGACACGAAGAACTCCAATACTCGCAAGTGGGACAATGGAAAGCTCTGGGGCTGGGTCGCTTTTGCGCCCGCTGGTGCGCGCCTTGCGAACACGGCCAGACGGGTGGATGTGCAGCTTTATGTCGGCCGCCTGAAGGACATGAACGAATCACTTGATAACGTGAGCGGCATCTTTGACCATCGAGAGGGACTTATTATGATTTCGATGGATCAGAAATTCGGAGAAGCGGCTGCGGCGTTCGTACATGAGCTAGAGCACGCCCGGCAATTCATTGACGGTGAGTGGAAATCACCAACGTCCCTTCCTTTGGAGGACTATGTGTCCCATCGCCTCCAAATGGAGAGGAACGCTGAAACCAAAAGCAACCAGGTTGCTTTTGAACTGTCTGAGCGCAACTTCAAGCATTTGCGTCAGGAGAAGGAAGCTGCGTCATTCTGCTTTCGCGCGCAGGCGGCCGCATACTTTGCAAGCAGAGATCGTGGCGAAACGCATGAGCAAGCGCGCAAAGCATCAGAACATATGTGGGACGCTTCGAGTGCGCGGCAGGACTACCTTGACCAATTCACCACGGAATATCAGAAGGCCCAGGAGCAAAAGAGAAAACGAGAAGCCATACTATCCATGACCAGCAGCAGCAGGAAAAGTGCGAAGAAACGCACTCAGGACATCGAAAACGAGGTGTCCCTGGGGCCAACGCTGGAAATGTAGGCCGTGTCAGGCGCTCGCCAGTTTCTTCAATAGCTCCAACGCCAGGTGCATATTTGTGAAAGGGTTGGCGAAGCCGTCCTTCTTGGCTTCTTCGTTGAGCCAAACGGCGTTGGCGATAGCGTTCTCCATCCGCTCTGCCAATTCTCGGCAGAGAGCGGCATCTGCCTTTTCGTAATCAGGAATATGGTTGGCGTTCTTGAGCCGCGCGATGACGGCGTCTGCGTTGCCGAAAGGGGCGGTGGTGCGTTCAAAATGAAGGAGTATCCAGAACTCGAAGGCGGGTATAGTCACCGCCTCTATGATTGGGAGTTTTCCTTCGACGGTCAGCTTCCGAATCTTCTCCCGCGCCGCCCCGAAACGCGCATGGGTATCGCGGTCAAAGGCGCAGATGATATGGTCGTAGCCGCCCGAATGGCGATGACGACCCCTTGCGTAATCAACCAGACCCAAGGGGTCGTGCCCAACGGCTTCGCCGGGAATATCCACCGTCCGTAAGCGCAGCGCGGCACGCACCGCCTCGAAGTATGCGCGTTCGGTATCTCCTTCGCAGGCAACAAGGACGACCGGCTCGGCCGCGCGCCGTCCTTGGCGCCGCTGGAGCGAGCGCCCTTGCCGAATTGGGGCGATGTGGCGCTTAACCATTGAAGCCCACAGGGCTGAGGAAAGGGATCGCGCCGTAACGACCTTTCAGATAGCCGCGTTCCAGGGCTTCATCCTTGCGGGGGCTGTATTCGAGCAAGGGATAAAGGCGCGTCGCACTTTCCTTATCCTTTTCGACAAACCAAATCTGGTCGCGCCGGAACAGAGAGGTATCCAGCAGCGTGGTGTCATGGGTCGTAAAGACCAGTTGAGCGCCCTGGGCATTGCGTTTCGGGTCGTGGAACAGTTCAACCAGGAACCGTGTCATCAGGGGATGAAGGCTTCGATCCAGTTCATCCACCAGCAGCGTGACACCATCCTGGAGGGCCTTTATCCACCCGCCCGCATATTGAAATATCTTTCGTGTGCCTTCGGATTCATCGGCGAAGAGGTCAAGTTGAGCGACCAGGTCAGAATCCGTGTGCTTATGGTGCGCGATAACGCGGCCGAATTTCGGTAGCTGTGCGGAAGGCACCGCTCCAGGCAGGATTTGCGGGCCGCCGATATTGATGTTGATGATTGTGCCGGGGAGTGGTTGCTCTTGGCGCAGTTCAAGGCTTTCGATGCCTACGTCGGCCGCGCGAATGAACTGATTTAGCTGGTCACGCTTTTGCGGGTCATTGAGCAGTTCTAGCGACAGCGCGACGTTCATGTTGTTCTGCATGGTGACGATGCCCAGCTTGTTCTGGAACCAGCCGAACACCGGATGCAGTTGCTCGTTGTTCAATTGCACGGCCGTCGAGAGAAACAGGGCGTTCTCGCGCGTTAGCTCGCGCCATGTGTTGCGTTGGGATTTGTCGCCCCTGAAGTTTGTGCCAAGCGTCCAGCTATAGTTGCCCTTGTCCGCGTCGAACTCGCGCTCAAACCAGCGTTGCGGCTTACCCTTCGGATAGGCGACCAACCATTCGCGGACGACGCGCTCCTGTGTCAGCGCGAAGCCGTAATGGTAACGCACACCGGCTTCGGCGAACATAAATTCAAACTCGGTCGGCTTTTCGATGCCTCCTTGCTGAAAGGCAAAAGGCACGACGCCGATCCGTTGACCGGCCTGGCTTTGGCTGGCCGACCCCAAAACAATGGCCTGGGCAAATTGGATTGCCAGCAGCAGGTTGCTCTTGCCGGCAGCGTTCGCCCCATAGACGACGGCCGAGCGAACCACCGGCGGCAGTTTCTCGCCGGGGTCATAAACGTGCGTGCTTCTCAGTTCGGAAGCATTTGAGGCCAGAAGGCTCAGGGTCTGCCGGTCTTTGATAGACCGGAAATTTGCGACACTGAATTCGAGCAGCATGATAGGCTCCAATCCATAGTTATGAGCCTATTTTTGCAGAAAACCCGCATTATGGCAATCATAATACGCTATAGGGCGATTTTTGGTCGTTCGGTAAGGAGGTTTTAACCATAACCGCCACCGCCCTGGCTGACTGTGGAGCGGGCATTTACCAGGGATTACCGTCGCCTTGGTTTAGTCCCGCCTGGGTCATCGCGCGCGGGCGGGCAGATGGGAAGTACCACGCTTGAACTGCTGACATTTGCAGTAGTGTTCGCTGCCGTCTGCATCGGGCTGACCACCTTCATCCGCAAGGCGTCGTCGCCAGCCACGCCAGCGGTGAAGCGGCGCTCCACGCTCGTCCCGGTGCAACGGTATTCTCCGGCCATAGATGTGATGATGGAATACCGCGATGTGCGCGCGTTCAGGACGCTGCGCCGCGTGCGAATATCACAGGCGCTGCGCAATCGCGCCGGGCGTCTCTACCTACTTGGATTCTATGAGGCGGCGACCAAGCCGCGCACCTTCCGTTTGGATCGCGTCATCTGCTTTGCGAGCCTTGACGGTGAAGTCCTCGACACGCGCCGCTTCGTGCTGGAACGGTTGGGCCTCCCTGCCGAGACGAGCGGCGCCGGGCCTGCCAGCAGGTTTCCGTCCATAGGACGCGGGCGCGCCGCCTGATACTGACATCTGCTTCCTGGCGAGTGTCCGATAAACGGTCGGCCGGGAGACAGTGAAAAGCTCTGCCAGGTCGCTTATGGCGTAATCGCCACTATCGTACATCCTGCACAGTTCTACCTGCTGACGGTCAGACAGCTTAGGTTTCTTGCCACGCAGCTTGCCACGCGCACGCGCCAGCGCCATGCCCTCGCGCGTTCGCTGCCGTATGAGGTCAACCTCAAACTCTGCGAATGTCGCCAGGATGTTGAAGAACACTTTGCCCAAGGGGTCGGCCGGATCGTAAATCGTACCGCCGAGGTTGAGCTTTACCCCTCGTCTGGCGAGTGCATCGGCGATGTCCCGCGCGTCAGGAACTGAACGGGCCAACCTGTCGAGCTTCGCCACCACCAGCGTATCGCCGCTGCGGACGGCTGCTAGTGCTTGGTCAAGTCCCGGCCGCAGCCGGTTGGTGCCGCTCAGTCCGTGGTCGGTATAAATGCGCGACGGGTCAACACCAACGGAAACAAGCGCCGCGTGCTGCGTGGCGATGTCCTGTTTGTCGGTCGAACACCGAGCGTAACCGATAAGGATGCCTGTCATGTTTACCATTGTACGATAAGGGTGCCTTCACTGAAAAAGAAATCGTACTAGCTAAATGAAACAAACAACGTCGCGCAGCGTGGTCGCTTCATGCACGGCGCTAAATGCGTCCGTTGAACGACCCCCTATCGTACAGGTCATTCACCTATGCCGGGCCAGGCCACAATTTCAATGCGACATTGAACATGGCTTCTGCCCGCTGGGCAATCGCCGGCTCATCCCACTTGTCGGCAAGCATGAGGCTACGGTTCAAGTGCAGGTTTGACTCGGCAAACATGCGCTCGCGCTTAAGGGCAAATTCGCGATTTTGGAGACCCCTGTTTACGCCATAGTGCAGGAGAGTAAGATTGCCGATGGTGAGTTTGGCCTGTTCGCGCCGGTGTATGGCCTGCTGGCGCTCGTTCATCGTATCGCCCATGATGCTTGCAAGTGCAACTTCAGACACCTCGCCAGCCTGAACAGTCGTGCCGTCGGAAAGAGGCCAATGATCGGCCCACTCCATGGGCAGGATGTGGTCAACATCCAAATTCTCAAGCCCGGAGGCATTCGGTTCTTCTGACCGGGCAGAACGCATTCCGTTCTCAAGTTCGGCCAGCACCGCCTTCATGCGGGGCGCGTCGAGCCGTCCGCGATACATCGCAGCGTTAAGCCAAGCATTGCGAAATTCTTGGTCGCGTGGCCAACGGGAGGCTTCTCCGTCAAGATCGCTCAGGGCCTTGGTGAGCGCAGCGGGAGAAACACCTGGTTCCTTCAGTTTCCGCAATTGCTGTATGAATATCTTATTGTAGTTCTTTGTGGTCAGACCGCAGATCGCGCGCCGGACAAGATAAGATACAACGGCATCATACATGGCTCGCTGCTCCAGCGCAGGCGCCGGAGTATCAGCGATGGCCAAGGCGAGGGAATGTGTAGTTGAGGCATCCCAATCGGCTATGCGGCGGCCGAACCGCGCTATCTCACTCTGCCCCACGCCCGACACGAGCTCTCGGTATGCGGCAGCATGGCGGTCAAGTAGCTGTAGTTGCTCCGTGGCCGACAGTACTTTCTTTCCACCAATTGCGAACTGGCGATAGCCCGCATAAAGGCGGCTTATCTCGATTTCGTCGCCCTGCGCGGCCTGTAGAGCAGTTTGGAAGAACCATTCCAGGCGCGGTCGGTTCAGCCGGCCTCGCCGCTGGCTTTCGCGCCAGAATTCTCCCTCAAATGGACTCCAGAGGGTGTCAAACAGCTCTTTGGCACTAACAGGCTCCCGATCTGCGCGCATGAAGACGAAGTTACGAATTAGGTCTGTGGCGTGAAGCTGCGCGCCGTGACCGTTGAGCGTTTCAAAGATCACCTGCGCATCGTCCTGCTCGCCCAATGCAATGGAAACGACCTGCAAATCACCAAGGGCTGCCTCCGCAATAGCATCTAGTCGGGCATCACGAGCGTTTACACCATCCCCAGCTATCCAGGTCGAGATTTGTTCAACAAAGAACCAAATCGCCTCCAAAGCCGCCGGATGGTCAACGCCTATCTTTTTGAGCGTATCGGACTGGGTAAAGCTATAGGGAAACCGCTCACGCAATTCGTCCAGCGTCGTTGCTGTCATAGCGAGCCGATACTTTTCCCTGTCCCTGAATGTGGGCCAGACCTTGAATACTTCAATGTCGGCGTCACGCATGGTTTCCACGTTTGTATTACGCAGACAGCCTTCAACAATGGACAATAGCGACGTTTTTCCTTCCTTGCGCAGCACAAGAGCGAGCGCGGCAAGAAAGTATTGTAGGGTGGTGAGTCGCTGCTGTCCGTCAATTATATGGAGCACCTCCACGCCGATGAGGCCGTTGCGCTTCTGTGGCTCCAATACGGCGGCACCGAGGAAGTGCGGTGGAGGTTCATCACCGCTCGCGCGAATTTCAGCCTTGCTGATTATATCGCTGGCAAGCCGTTCCCATTGGTCATCCTTGTTCCAGACATACGGCCGCTGGAAGAACGGGACACGATATTGGCGACGATCTTGGAATAATGCCTGAACAGTAAGCGTTTCGGATTGCATTGGGCCGTCTTTCGCTTTTTCAAATTCGGTAAGTGTAAGTAATGGGTGTCAGCCTGGTTGGCTCAGGCCGCCACGGCTCGTGAATGGCACGTTTTCCGCCCCTAGCGTTGCCCTTCGTTAAGCGGATCGAGTGGAGAATAAAAAGAATGCAATCGGATTTGGGTCGCGCTGCATGTTTAACTTCGTTTTTGGTCAGGATAATAGTTTCGCCCGGCGTGGTAGTACCCTTCACTTCGACATGAACCTCGCGGCCGTTCTTCCTGCAACGAAGATCATAGGGTTTTGTCTTTGAAACGTCTTCCACCCTGTATCCCCTGGCTTTGAAATATCGCGTGGCAGCGGTCATGGAGTGTTGTTCAATGGCCTTTCGCTCGGCTGGCGTTCGAGCAAAGCCCTGACCGCCTGCGCGTGCGAGGGCCGCCTCCACGGCCGCAGCACTTTCTTCCTCGGCGGCCGTTTCGGGATTGATGGCGAGATTCGGAGCCTCATATTCGTCAATGTAGGCCAGCGCCTTGACCATCCAAGGCGCATTTTTGCGCGTCCCGTCGGCCTCATAAGGGTAACAAACGTTGCGCTGACCCAACCCACCCTTTTTCGGAATGGGGAAGTCGCGTAGTTCTGGCTTGATAAGAAAGGATGAAGCGACTGGCGCGATTATCAGATGTTCGTATTCCTTCGGCCGACCGGGCGTTGGCCGCGTGGCCTTGCGCAAAAGCGTGGCATTTCCATACCAGCCAACAATCACTTGGCCGCCCTCTGGTCTGGGTGCTACCAGTACAACCAGGACGCTCTTCATCGTTTCAGCGTCCTCCCCGGTGGTGGGGTCGATGCGCTTGAAGTTGAGCTTGCTTCCGGGCGCTTGGAAGAAGCCATAGTAACGGCCATTGACGGGCTGGAAGTTATAAATCTCGCTTCCGACGGCCGTTTTGTTATATCCGCCACCGCCTAGAGGCCGTTCGTCGCCCGGTACCATGCCAGCATAATTCAGCATCCATCCGACTTTGGCGAACAATATGCGCTGTGCTGCCGGTCGCCTTTTGCCTTTCACGTTAATGCCCTCTTTGAAAATCACGTTGCGAAAATCAAATACTCGCCTGCTAATTCATTTCTTAAAAGAAGCCCCGCACAAGGCGGGGCTTCTGGGTATCAGCCCATCAGTTGGACATGGCGGCTACTTCAAGCTGCCAGACGTTGTGACGCCAGCCAGGTATTGAAGGCGACCAGGTCTATGTAAACGCGACCGCCGACCTTAACCACGGCGGAAGCAAAACCGTTCGTGCGAGCATGGAAAATCCACCACCGCAGTTGGCCCACGGTGACGAACGGCGCCTCAGCCGCGATCTGCTGAACGGTACGCAGGTTTTTATAGTCGAACAATTTGTCCTCGTTCGATTGAAAACAAAGAACAAACAGGTCATGGCCGGGAAACGCCGCCGGCTGCGGCACCAGCTTTTGACCGGTGCATGAAGCGTCTGGCGGGCAGCCTGGGGTGTCAAGAACGGCATTTCTCGCACCTGCGAAGTAGGCGACGGCAGCTACAGGTTCGCGGGCAGAACCTTCGCGCTGACACGCTCCACAATGCTGCTGACATGGCTTTCGGACAGGTGGCTGTAGCGGCGCACCATCTGCAAGGTGCGGTGGCCCAGCACTTCGGCGATTTCCAGCGGGCTGGCGCCGTTCATGGCCAGGTAGCTGGCGGCTGAATGACGAAGGTCGTGAAAGCGAAAATCCTTCACGCCCGCCTCATCCACGGCGGTTTCCCACGACTTGCGGATGTCGAGCGGCTCCACGCCATCCTCGCGGGGGAACAGCCATAGCTGACGCGGACTGCTCGGCAGCTTCGCGTAGAGCTTCTTGGTCGCTTTTATTTGTTTTGTGAGCATCGGCCGCAGCAGAGGCGTGAGCGGAATCGGCCGCGTGTCGCCGTTCTTGGTGTCGCGCAGGATCGCCTTGCCGCGCGCCAAGTCTACGTCATCAAGGGTTAGGCCGAGCAGTTCGTTCTTCCGGGCGCCGGTTGAAAGCGCCAGAAGGACGATGAGGTACAGGTATTTGTTGCGGCTGGCCTTGCAGGCTTTGAGAAGTGCGTCCCGCTCCTTGTCTTTGAGGTAGCGGGAGCGCTCATTGCGGATTTTGGTGATCTTGTTGACACCGTCAAGCGGATTGCTGGCTGTCCAACTCCAGGCCCTCGCGTGCTTGAACAGCAGGGCCAGGGTGTCCCGGTAATGCTTCATGGTCTTGCGGCTCTTGGGCGGTGGCGGCTTTTTCGGCTTGTCATCGTCCTCACCGGGCTTCCGGCGGGCGTCGCCCGCCTGGGCCAGCTCGTCCAGCTTCTTGGACACCAGTTCGGCATCCACATAGGACAGGGCGTATTCGCCCAGGGCGGTCTGCCAGTGGCCCAGGATGGTCTTTTCGATCCGCTGGGTGTTGGCTGATTTATGGGGCAGCACCTCGGCCCGGTAACGGTCTATGACATCCTGGACGGTCTTGCGTTTGGCCGACTGGAGGACGTTGCGGAACTCGCCCTGGCGGATGGCCGCCTCGGTCTGCTGCGCCCACAGCTTGGCGTCGGTCAGCCGGCGGAACGTCTTTTTCTGACGGGGGAAGCCATGTATACGCACATCAACGAGGAAAACCGGGCCGTTTTTTCGGTCGCGTTTCTGAATGTTGGCCATGCTGGCGATCCGTTTCTTGGGGGCATTTTGGGGGCACTTGATACCAAAAACTGCCCCTAAAAGCCAATAGCGGCCAATACCGAAAGCGGCTTAAGTCATTGTTTTTTCTATAGACGGATGTTGGAGGTTGTTGGGAAAAATGGCCTGGCGTATAGCTCATAACCTGAAGGTCGTTGGTTCAAATCCAACTCCCGCAACCATTGTGAGCACACGGCTTAGGTCCTTTCCGGACCTAAGCCGTTTGTGCGAATAGCGTCCTCCGGCTGTCCGCAGGACC
>Ga0164242_10001400_pt1 | contig 28555 bp, 16 predicted proteins | sample OricomgcompostMG_FD_108783 | JGI IMG/M metagenome (GOLD analysis project Ga0164242, IMG submission 108783) | Miracle-Growth compost microbial communities from Emeryville, California, USA - Original compost - Miracle growth compost (MG) ...
CGACTTCAGTGTTTTAACCGGACACTTCAATTTATACCTGCGCGGCCTCGGCAACACGTTGGCGGCCAGCGTCATCACATTAGTTGCAAGCCTCATTTGGGGCACCGTGCTGGCGGTGATGCGTATTGTTCGCGTGCGTATTTTAAATATCGTAGCTACGGCTTATGTGGAATTCATCCGCAATATTCCGTTCGTGTTGGTCGTTTTTGTGTTCTATTATGGAGCGGCCAGTTTCAATATTAACCTCAACGGTTTCGTTGCCGGCGCGATTGGACTCACGGTTTACACATCGGCATTCATCGCCGAAACCGTGCGTGCCGGGATTCTGTCCATTGCCAAAGGACAAATGGAAGCCGCGCGGTCCACGGGACTTTCCTATGTGCAAAGTATGCGTTACATCATTTTGCCGCAAGCGATGCGCGTGGTGTTGCCGCCACTGGGAAATCAATTTCTCAACCTGATTAAAAACACCTCGGTGCTGGGTTTGATCGCCGGTTTCGATTTGATGTATTATGGCGATTTGATTCAGTCCGATACATTTCAGACTTTCACCGTGTACTTTTTCGTGGCGCTGTTTTATCTAGTGTTGACAGTGCCATTGAGTTTTGGCGTCAAGTATTTGGAGCGTCATTTGGCGCAGGCGAGGGCATAATATTTAAATGGATTTTGCAGGAGCATATTCGCTGGCTAACCTCCTTTTTTTGTTAAAAGGATTTGCCGTCACGTTGATGGTTGCGGCCATCGCGATTTTTCTCAGTCTTGTCATCGGCTGCGTATTGGCGGTGCTGCGATATGCGCGCGTGCCAGTGCTGGCGCGGATTACAGCGATTTGGGTGGACACCATGCGCAATCTGCCATTGCTATTGCTCATCTTTTTCGCCTATTTCGCATTGCCTAAAATCGGCCTCAAAATGAATGTGTTTGTGGCGGCTATCACGGCGCTAACGGTTTTTGAATCAGCCATGATTTCGGAAATTATCCGCGCCGGTTTGGTGTCTATTGAGAAAGGCCAAATCGAAGCGGCGCGGTCGAGCGGGTTGAGTTTCGCTCAAACATTGGGATATATCATTTTGCCACAAGCGCTACGCCGCATGGTGCCGCCGTTGATTAGCCAATGTATTTCATTGTTGAAAGATACATCGCTGGCGGTAATCATCGCCTTGCCGGAATTGATGAATAATGCACAAATTGTTAACGGCCAAAATGTCCGTTATGTGGTGCCTATTTTTATCGCGGCGGCGTTCCTGTATTTCGTGGTCAATTATTCTATTTCACTGATTTCGCGCCGGTGGGAGTTGGGGCGCGCTTAAAGCCGGATTATTTTATGGAATACAAGATTTGAAAAATAACAAATAAATTTCAACGTCAAAAACCTAAAAGTACTTTTTCCCATGGAGTTCTATTATTAACGGATGTGCCTGCTTCAGTTGTGGCATAATAGAATAATTCATCAGGAATGTCCCTTCACAAAAATATCCCTTTTGAGCCCTTATCGAATGCGTTACAAAGTATTCAACTCTGGCTTGCTCGCAATGGCGCGTCACGATTGATGGTGGCGTCACCGACAACCGCGGCAATGAAGCGGCAGGATTTGCCGGATCATGTGAAAGTGATACCACAGAAACGGCGTGGCCCGCGAATAAAAATTCCCAGCGCTCACTTTATGGAGAGAGGACGAATAACGCTGGCGCGCTGGCCGGAAGACGGCATGGACGAATACGCAATACCGATGTTTGCCTGCGTGACCGGCGGCCAGGCCGATTTGCGGATCGCCGATTACGCGTTGCATTGCCAACCCGGAGATATGATCTATTTTCCGCCGGGTATTCCGAAATGCAACTCACAGAAGCCTCATTTCGTGGGTGATTCGCGCGGGCGTAATTGTGATATTTTCTGGATCAGCCCGGCCGCCCCGGGCAAGGGATTGCGCTGTTATCTGTGTCACTGCCGCGACGGGCAGCACCTGAAGGCGTTATTGGAAGAACAATGCGTCATTCCGAGCCTTTTCCTGGAACGATTATTTGACGGTTTCCGGGAAGAATTGCAAAATAAAGGTTCCGGCGATGTGGCTGCGGAAATTTTGGCGTTGATCCTGCGTTTGTTCAAAAGAGAGATTGATGATGACAACGTGCTTCCTCCTCTTTCCGGTGTTCCGGAGGATGCGTTCGTTGATGCAAACCTCAATCCAATCGAGCAGGCCTGCCTTTATATTGAGACGCATCTCGAATTGCAAATGACCATTAAAGATGTGGCACGCCAGGTATATATTTCTCCAACCACTTTTACGCGCCGCTTCCGCGAACATACCGGCCAAAGTTTTAAGGAATATCTCACCGCACAGCGGCTTAAAAAGGCTGTTCAGCTTTTGCAGGAAACAGACAGACCGGTTCATGCCGTCAGTTATTATGTAGGGTTGAAACAGGGGCAGTTGCGCAATCTTTTCCGCGAGCATTACGGTTGCTCACCATCGGAATTTCGCAAACGGCATCTTTTTTCATAAAAAAGTTGATTTTTGACGTTTTCGCTCCGAAATTAATGCTTGCAAAGCAGATATTTGGGACATACTTATAGTGTCGTTAACAGTTTTGTAGTTAGAAAGGAGTCGTATCATGCACAGCACAGAGCACAGAAGAGTGCGAGGTTTTACCCTCATCGAACTTTTGGTCGTAATCGCAATTATTTCTATTCTAGCAGCCATCCTGTTTCCCGTTTTCGCGAGGGCGCGGGAAAACGCGCGGCGGGCGAGTTGTATGAGCAATTTGAAGCAACTCGGGTTGGGATTCCTGCAGTATACGCAGGATTATGATGAAAAACTTCCGTTACAGTATGCCAACCTTGACGGCGTAGCCGGATTTACTGCCGGATCGTCACCTGCATCTCCGGTTCAAGACCGAGGCTGGGCCGAACTCATACAACCGTATGTTAAAAGCACTCAGATATTGCAATGTCCCAGTGAGCCAAATGCGGCGACCAAGAACTATAATGGCACCGGTTACACCGATTATATGTATAACGGTGATCTCTCCGACTACGGCTCAGGCACAGGGCAAAGCCTCACGGGAGCTTCCATTGCTTATCCGACTAACACGGTGTTGCTTGCGGAGTGTTCAAGCACTTCTTCCTATGCAGCTTTTGGCCCCAATTTTAGCTGGGCGCCTCCTTACACGGTAGCCTATTACACGCGTCATCTGGGAGGATCCAACGTTGCTTTCGTGGATGGACATGTAAAATGGTTCGAGCCACAAAACGTTGCTTCCCGCAAAAACCCTAGCACTCCTTGCGGCGACGGTAATGCGGGTTCACCAACTATAGCCGCGGCTACTTTTTGCTGGCAATAAGAAATTTAATTGATTATCCATCTCGTTTTCATTCCCGGAATGACAGGCTACTACTGGTGGCTCCGGCACTCCAAAATGGCGTACTCGCAAAAATGGGTGCTCCGCAGCTTTCTTAAAAGTACTTTTACGTTATGAATAAACTCCTTCTTCTGAGCGCATTGTTGTCCGTTACCAGCATCGGCTGCGCCGCGTTGCCGTCGGCGCAGGGGCGCACTGATCTGGCGCTCGGCAAAAAAGTACTTTTCTCGCCGCCGCCCAACCATTCGGGAACGCGAAAGGGCGACACCGATGCCACGGATCTGACGGACGGAAAAACCAGCGCGCAGAAAAGCAATAGGCTCTGGTATGAAAGTACTTCGGTGGGCTGGTCGTATCCGGGCCGGTTTAACCTGGCGGTTGACCTGGGACAGAACTGCGACATCGATGAAATCGCCATTCGTCTGCAAAACGGCACTGTCGGCAGCGGCATTTTGTTTCCGGGTTGGGTGGAAGCGTTTGTCAGCAACGACGGCGAGCACTATGCGAAAGTCGCCGAATTTTCGCGTTGGAATAAAGGCGATTTTCAAAAGTTCAATATTAAACAAGGCAAAACCGTGGGCGACACGTGGGTAGATTGTTTGCGGTTTTCCAATCTCAAAACGCACGGGCGTTTTGTAGGCTTACGCATTTACGGCAACTCTATTGCGGTGAGTGATGAGTTATACGTTTTTGGTTCGCCCAATGCGAATGCAACGGTAACGTCTGGCACGCCCAGCGATTTCACCGTCACGCAGCCCGAAGTCTATTTTCATAAACCTTATTTGGAGTTGGCCAATAATATTCCGTTGCCGGAACCGATTGGATTGAACACGCCTGATGCGAACGGTTCGGACGTAACGCTGACTCTCGATTTGCCGCCGGGATTACAAATCTCCGGAGGAAAAATCGGCGGCATCGACGTCGCGTCAGTGAAGCCAAAAGTACTTTCCGATGGCTGGAATGAATATATCTTTTCCGCAAAAGCTGCCAAAGCGAACAAAGTTTTCGGCCAGATTTACATGCAGGCATCGGGCTGGAAAGACGGACAAACCGGCGCATTGCGCTATCAATTCAGCGATGCAAACTGGCAAAGCCCGCAAATGAGCCTTCCGGTGCACGCCGTGAATGTGCCGGCCGCGCCGCGCTTAAAAACGATCATGGCGTCGCTGGGCTGGTGGGAAAGCACCCGTTGCGGCTGGCCGGATGAATTGAAAACATTTCGCATTTTGGGAATGAACACGTTTCCCGTCATTGGCAAATGGCTACCGCAAAATGCCAACGATCCGCAATGGAAAATGCTGGAACAGGCGCGACGCGACGGGTTTTTTATTTCCAATATCGATTCGCCGCTGTACGAAATAATTCGCAATCACAAAGACGCCAAAGAAATTTACGACCAGTTCGCCGACGGCACCGTGGGCAAAAAATTGTGCGTTTGCTATCGCGGGCAGTATTATCAGGAGATGATCGATTATTTTGCCGGCATGATGGCGAAAGTGAAACCGGATTTCGCTTCCGAAGATATCGAGATGTGGAGCGGCGGCCCGAAAGACAGCCGCAACTGCACGCGCTGCCAGGAAGATTTCAAAAAATCGGGCTTGCCGACATGGGAAGCCTGGCAGGCGGCAAAAGGCAGAGAAATGATAAGCGACCTGATGACAGCTGGGCGCAAGGCAGTGAAAGATGCAGGCGGTCACGATTTCCAAAACGGCATGTATGACCTGCGTCCCGGCGAGACGTATCAGGACGTTTTCAATTTCAATTCGCTCTATCCGCAATTGTTGCAGCGTAGCGAAGTGTCCACTTACACCAGTTTGCAGCCGGGCGATCTGGAATATATCGGCGATCAGGCGCGCAAGGATCGCGCGCAATTACCGCGCAGCGACGTGATGCCATGGAACACGCCCGGCGATGCGGGCACGTTTTCGGGTGATGATTTTATGTGGTCATTGCTGGAAAATTACGCCAACGGCGCACGCGGCATCTGGTTCTGGTCGAGCCGCATGTGGGACGCGGAAGATTTGATCGCCTATAACAAAGTCATCCGCGCCATCGCACCGATGGAAGATGTGATTACAAACGGCAATTTAGTAGGATTATCAGCAACCGTTCAAGGCCCTGGCCGCGTCAGCGGCGTGAAACTCGGTTCGCGCATGATGCTGCTCGTGGCGGATTATTTCGGCAAGAGCGACGGCACGGTGAAAGTGCAATTAAATCTGCCAGCGAAATCGACCTTGCGCGATTTGACGAGCGGCCAGGCTATTGGAAAAGTACTTTTGCCGGGCAGGCAAACGGTAGATATTCCGTTGAACGGCCAGCGCGCGCGGCTACTGGAAATAGCGCCGCACTAATTTATCAAATACAAAAGTACTTTTGTGAGTTCTTCCACCGCTTGAGTGGCGTGTTGGTTAAACTATTCTCCGCCACAAAATCTCACACCCAAAAGTACTTTTATGATACGAAAGATATTTACAAAATTGGCCGTTTGCGCATTATTGACCAGCGCTTTTGTCGCAGGATGCAATAAATCGCAACAAGCCAATTCCACACAAAAAGATGATATTAAGACCAGCACATTTATCAATTCTTCGGACGGCCTGAGCGGCGCGTTGAAAGAGAATTATGTGGATTTTCAGTTTGATTATCCGGATTCTTGGGTGATGGATCCGGCTTCGAGCCAGGACGGCGCCAGCAATTTTGTGCGCGTGGAACGGCGGATCGCAGACAAAGGCGGTAAATTCACGCAAGAAAATTTCGCGGTGGGATATTTCCATGGCACCGGGACCGTCCACGGTGACAAAGAACTGATGCCGAAAGTTGCCAAGCAATTGGAAGAACAATTTTCCCACGGCTTTTCCCATTACAAATTTATTTCCGACGGTCCCACAACATTGGGCAAATATAACGGATACGGATTCCGTTTTGAATCGGTGATTAACGATACGCCGCACGGCACGGTGACTTTGTGGGGGCGAACGATATTGCTACCAAATCCTGAAGCCGGCAAGAAAAATGGCGTGACAATCGTGATGTTGGGTTCCAGCCTGGCGACGGAAATTAAAAGCGCTTCGGACGTCGGCGTGAAAGGGCAATTGCCGGTTATTCTGAAAAGTTTCAAGCTGGGCAAAGCCGCAACTGAGAGCGAGAAGGCGCAATAATTTTGGCCCTTAAAAGTACTTTTCTACCGCAGATGAAAGGAAAATAATCATGCCTCTCCAGAAAATTTCACCGCTGTTGCAAGTGACGGATTTAGATGTATCCCTTTTGTTTTATACACAGGAGCTGGGTTTTAAGGAGTTTTACCGCGAGGAAGGAGGATTTGTTATTCTCGGACGCGATGAATGTGAAATTTTCCTCGCGCAAAAACAAACCACAGTCGATTTGCGTAACATCACCGCGCGTCACAAACCCGATGGTTTTGCGAACTACGATGTTTTCATCTTTTGTGAAAAAGGTACTGTCGATGTGCTTTGGAAAACATTCCAGGAAGCTCAGGTCCCTATGCATACGAGTTATGATGAGGGACCGATTAATCGATCCTATGGAATTCGGGATTTCAATATTTTCGATCCCGACGCTTATGACATTGTTTTTGGAGAGCCGTTTGAGGAAACAATTTAAGACAGCGAAAACAAACTGGAAACTATTGAAGCAGTAAAAATAAAATGGATAACGAGTAAAAGTACTTTTACCCAAAACTAAAGAACCCTAAATTCCTATGACCAAAACGCCGATGATGCGCCAGTGGGATGGCATCAAAGCAGAAAATCCCGACGCCTTGTTGCTGTTTCGCATGGGTGATTTTTATGAGCTGTTCGGCGACGACGCCATCGTTGCCGCCAAAGAGTTGGACTTAACATTAACCAGCCGCGACAAAAGTACCAATGCGCAAAAAATGTGTGGAGTGCCCTATCACGCTGCCGAACGTTATATCGCGCAATTGGTGGCAAAGGGATTTCGCTGCGCCATTTGCGATCAGGTGGAAGATCCACGCGAGGCAAAAGGCCTTGTCAAACGCGCCGTGGTGCGCGTGATTTCGCCGGGAACGGTTTTGGAAGAAAGCTATTTGAATAGCGTCGGCGCTGGCAAATCCAATAATTATCTGGCGGCGCTGGCCACGGATAAAAAGCGGCAACTTTGCGGTATATCGTTCCTCGATCTTTCCACGGGCGAATTTTTGGCCGGGCAGGTCGCGATAAAAACCGCCGCCAATTTGCAAACGCAATTGGCGTTGGCGGATACGCCTAAAAGTACTTTTGATGATACTGATCAAACTCCCGAAGACGCCGCCACTGGCTGGCTGGCGTTGCGCGAGGAACTGTTGCGATTCGCGCCGTCCGAAGTGTTGATTCCGCAACAGTTGCGCGAAGACGCACATTTGCCAGCGTTGCTGGAACGTTGGGGATTGCACACGACGGCTTTTGACGCCACCGGTTTTGAGAACGCCGTGGATAAATTATGCGCGCAATTTGGCACGGCTTCATTGCGCGGTTTTGGAATCGAAGAAATGCCGCTGGCGCAGGAAGCGGCGGCGGTGGCGCTGGATTATGTGCGCGAAACGCACCTGGGCGCGCTTCGCCACGTGCGCCGAATTGTGCCACTCGGCGGCGGCGAAACGATGATGCTCGATCACGCCACGCGGCGCAATCTCGAACTGGTGCAATCGCTGCGCGACGGATCGGCAAAAGGAACGTTGTTTGGCTTACTGGATCAAACGCGCACCGGCGCGGGCAGCCGTTTATTGCGCCGCTGGATTTTGCAGCCATTGTTATCAAAGGCGGAAATCGAAAAACGGTTGGAAGCGGTGGCGGAATTGCGCGGCAATTTATTGTTGCGCGGCGACGCGCGGGAATTGCTGCGCAGCATTCCCGATATTGAACGACTGGTTTCGCGCGTGGTGACGCGGCAGGCCAGCCCGCGTGATCTGGCCTCGCTGCGAACGGCGCAGGAAACGTTGCCGGCGCTAAAAAGTACTTTGGAGAACGTCAGCGCCGAAGCATTAAAAGAGATAACAACGCAATTAAACCCCGCGCCGGATTTGAAAGAATTATTGGCGCGCGCGTTGGTGGAAGAGCCGCCGCTTTTGGTTTCCGACGGCGGTATTATTTGCACCGGATTCAACGCGGAATTAGATGAGATTCGTTCCGCCTCGCATGACGGCAAAAGTTGGATCGTGCAGATGGAAGAACGCGAGCGCGCTAGAACCGGCATCAAAAATTTGAAAGTCGGTTTCAATAATGTTTTCGGGTATTACATCGAAATCACCAAGTCAAATCTGGCGCAAACGCCGGACGATTACACGCGCAAACAAACCACGGCAAATGCCGAGCGATTCATCACGCCGGAATTAAAGGAAAAGGAAGCGCTGATTTTGGGCGCGCAGGATCGTTCGCAGGATTTGGAACGCAAGTTATTTGAAACGCTGCGCGATGAAGTTGCCACATTCGCCGTTCCGCTTTTGGAAACCGCGGCGGCGTTGGCACATTTGGATGTTTTTGCCGGATTAGCAGAAGTTGCCGGCAAGAATGATTATGTGCAGCCGGAAATATCCGAAGAGAATTCGTTGGAAATCCGCTCCGGCCGGCATCCCGTTGTGGAAGCATTTTTGGATTCGCCGTTCGTTCCCAATGACTGCCGATTAGATAGCGAATCGCATCAGGAACTCATTATCACTGGCCCCAACGCCAGCGGTAAAAGTACTTTTCTGCGACAGGTCGCATTGATTACATTGATGGCGCAAATCGGCTCGTTCGTTCCGGCGCGTGCCGCGAAGATTGGCCTGGTGGATCGCATTTTCACGCGCGTTGGCGCGCAGGATGATTTGGCGACGGGGCAAAGTACTTTTACCGTGGAGATGAACGAGACCGCCAATATTCTCAACAACGCCACGGCGAAATCGTTGATTATATTGGATGAAGTGGGACGCGGCACCAGCACTTACGACGGGCTTTCCATCGCCTGGGCGGTGGCGGAATATCTGCATGAGCTGGGCGCGAAGACGTTATTCGCCACGCATTATCACCATTTGAATGAGCTGGAAGAACAACTGTCACGCGTCAAGAATTACCGTATCGCGGTGAAGGAAGAAGGTGAGCATATCATTTTTCTGCGACGTATTATTCGCGGCGGCACTGATCGCAGTTTTGGTATTCAAGTGGCGCGGCTGGCGGGCTTGCCGCGCGATGTGATTTTGCGTGCGAATGAATTATTGGAACTCTTTTCCAAAGAACGATTGCAGGGACGCGAACAGGAAATCCTCGCTACATCCGCACCCGTGAAAAAGGTAAAAGCGCCTAGCTTATTTGAAGAAGAACCGCTGCCGGAAAATCCTGCTGTTGAAATATTACGTAATTTAGATGTAGAAAACTTGACGCCGTTGGAAGCGATTGTGAAGTTGCAGGAATTGCAAAAAATGGCGCGGAAGTAAAAGTACTTTTGTCAGGCTGAGCGTAGTCGAAGCCGGCAAAAGTACTTTTACGGCAAGATGCTTCGACTTCGCTCAGCATGACGAAGAACTTCGTCCAGCATGACAACGAATATCAGCATGACAAGAACCCACCAGCACAAATATCGTGTCGAACACGGTATAATTAAGCGTGTAAAAAGTGAGGTCAGAATATGGCATTAAGTCCTGCTGCACGCGAGGCACTCGAAAAATTTAAGTCACAACGAATCGCTCTTGGCGTGGATGACACAACTGTTGCACCCCCACAGGAGCCAGTGCATTTTGAATCGCCAGCGGCGGCGGCAGCTTCTCCCGTCTCCGCTTTTTTAAGTGGCGCAGCAGAATTATTTCGCCCTGAACAACCACGCACTTTTGAAGACAGTGGCATTTCTTATCGCGTGATGGAAAGCTTGTTAATGAAAACCATCAAGCAGGAAGGGCCACAAACAGAAGATGATCTGAGCGCGTTTTTGCGTCTTTCCATGAATGTTTTCCGGGGCATTTTGCATTCATTGCATCGCCGCGAATTGCTGGACACGCCCACGCCGTTGTATTACGACCTCACCACTAAAGGCCGTGAACTTGTCGAAATTATGGAGCGCGATGACGCTTATGTTGGCCCGGCGCCGGTTTCGTTTCATGATTATTGCAACATGGTGCGCTTGCAAGCAAAGCGCGAGCGCCTCATGACGATGAACGAAATCGAAAAGGTATTTGAAGAATACCCCATGCGTCATGAAGTGAAGCGCACCTTGAAAGAAGGATTTAATTCGCAGCAAGTAATGCTGTTTTACGGCCCGCCAGGAAATGGCAAATCGATGATCAGCGATAATCTGCATCGCTTGCTGGCCGATCCAATTTTGTTGCCATATGCCTTTGAATTCAATTCTAAAGTGGTGCAAGTTTATGATCAGGCATATCACCGTTTGCGGGAAGATCTGATGCGCCGCGAGGAACGCGGAACAGCTCAACACGTCAGCGGCGGCGGCAAGCCGGATAAGCGTTGGCTCATTTCCACTGCACCGCTGGTGACCGTCGGAACGGAATTCAAAGTGTCGCAGTTTGAGATCATTTATGACGGGCAATATTTTGCGCCGCCGCACGTGAAAGCAAACAACGGCATCTTTATTCTGGATGACTTAGGCCGGCAAATTGAAGATCATAATACAATTCTCAACCAGTTTATTTATCCATTGGAAGAACGCGAAGCGCTGGTGCGATTCGCTGGCGGATCAACATTGAAAGTGCCGTATTTGCAACGGCTTTTTCTTTCCACCAACTTGAATCACGAAGACATCATCGACGATGCGTTCAAACGCCGTTTGCTTTACCAGATTTTGGTGGATCGTCCCACGGAAGCGCTTTGGAAAGATATTTTTATGCGTATGGCCGTTAAGCATGGGCTGGAAATGCATCACGCGGCAGAGCTCGGCGAATTACTGGTGCAATGGTATATTGAAGATGACCGTATTATTCGCGCCTGCGATCCGCGCAACTTATTCACCATGATTACCGCATCCCTGGATGAAAATCAACGTCTTTCAGATGTCTTAAATCGTGATTTATTGCACCGCATTTTTGAAGATTATCCCGCATCCTACAAGAAGGACGTTAAGTTTTACGTTGGCGCGATGGATGTGCCGCCAGGCATGTAACATGAATGTAAATACGCTGAAATTCGTGGGATTGTTGGTGTGTTCCAACACCTTCATGACCATCGCCTGGTATAACCATTTAAAACATCAGAATTGGCCGCTGTTTGCGGCGATTTTGATTAGCTGGTCGATTGCGCTGTTGGAATATAGTTTTCAAGTGCCCGCCAATCGCATCGGCGCGCAGGAATTCAGCTTGATGCAACTCAAGATCACGCAGGAATGCGTGACGCTGGCGGTTTTCCTGGTCTATGCGTTTGTTGCGTTTCACGAAACGCCCAAATGGAATACGGTGGTTTCGATGTTGTTTATCGTCGGCGCTGTGGTGTTTGGATTTATGGGTAAGTAAAAGTACTTTTGCCAGATCGTCATTCCTATGATGCGGGAATTCAGAATACGTAGTGTAAGAAAAGTACTTTTGTACGCGTGACTGAATTACTCATGTTACGCGATAGCTAAAATGTGCTATTTCGCTCCATTTAGAACTAGATCTTGTCGCAAAAAATGTCTTTTGCACAAAAGTCTCCCCTGTCAAGGGGAGACTTAGAGGGGTTTTTTGAGGCAAAAGTCCTGTTTTAGCACTTACCTTTTTAATGCTAAAATCCCCCTAAATCCCCCTTTAACAAGGGGGACTTTCGTAACATCAATGAATTATTCAGAATTGATATCCAATTCCCGCGTTCACGGCATTGATCTTCTGATTACTACCAAAAGTGCCCTGATATCCGGCGTATCCAATTAGATTATTGTGAATACGTCCGTAAGCGCCCAGTTGCACCTGTAATAGATTGCCATCCAGCGGCGTAGTTTGTGCGCGGAAGGTGCCGGGGAATACGGCGGAATAACCAGCGTCCACTGCAAAATCCGTATCTCCCGCCTGATGCAACCAGCCCAGACCGGCATTCCAGCCGCCTTTCAGCGAACCGTCTTCGCCATACATCTGGTGGTTGTAACGTACGCCCAAGGTGGTGGAATAGACATTATTCGATCCGCCGCGAATAGATAACCCACCGCTGCCATTGTTGAAGCCATCGTTTTTGATGTGGGTCCAGTCAATCGCGAGATAGGGCGTCAGCTGATTTTGGCGGGTGCCAAAATGTTTGCCCAGTTGCAGCGTGCCCGAATAAGATTTGGTGTCGAACTTATTCTCCCCGAGGAGCTGGTGCGTGTCGTTGTTGTAATTGCCGTAACCCAGCACGGCGTTCAGGAAAGTACTTTTGCGCTGCCAGGAACCATACAGCCCGGCGTTATATCCTTCCACCTCGCCGTCGGCATTGATGTCCGCAAAGTTGAGATCGCTCTTTTGATGTCCCGCGGCCACGCCCCAGCGGAAATTGCCCGCGCTACTGGTGTAACCCACCGTATAGCCATCAGTGGAAGCGTTCCAAGCGCTGGAGCCGATGCCGTGATCGGCATCCATGCGCGAGCGTCCGCCGTCATATGAAGCCCACACGCCATTGGGTTGATTGGCGTGACCGCCACCGTTAGCGTTGAGCTGGTAAGATTGTGCCGCCAGAGCACGTTGCAACGAAATCAATTGCATGCCTGCGTTGCCGGATTGATTGAGCGCAAAAGTACTTTCACCGTTTGTCATATCGGTGAAATTCTGCAAATTGGCAAGCACGTTGCTAATGAAGGATTGCTGGTTGAAGAACGTCTGCTCGTTCTGCGCCGCGATGTTATCGGGGATGAGCCTGTTCAACGAGCTGGTGTCGCCAGCCATCAGATCATCAAAAAGGTCAGACAAACTGAACGGCAAATCCGCCTGGTTGAGTTCCGAATTGTTATCGACAAAATGATTCAAGTAATTTTCCAGCGAGCGCTGATTGCGGGTGCCCTGCACGTTGCTGAAATCGATGCCGCTGATGGAAAGCTGGATATCGCCATCCGACGCGTCGCCGTAAGTGACGCTGAGCGCCAGCGGAGTGCCGGTGCTGTCGAACTCGCCATCGCGATTGTTGTAATGCAGGATGTTAAAGGTTTGTCCCACATAATCACTCACGTTATCCGTCAGAATCGGCCTGAGTTTGGAAGCGCCGTCCGTGAGCACCAGATTATTCACCGTCAGTTGATTCTCATCCGCCGCGCCGAAGGCGTCCAGATAAGGCGCGAAGGCCGCGTCCGGGCCGATCATCGTCGTGCCGCCGTTGGTGTTTACCACGGATTGGCCGTAGGAAGTGAGCGTTGACTGGTCATTCAGAACGACATCGCCGGTGACATAAGCCAGGCCGCCATCGGTGAGTGAATGCAATTCCAGAGCGCTGGAACCATCTCCCACAAAATCGCCGTCAATGTAAGCGTCGCCGCCCTGCCCGCCCGGAAGACTATCATCCTGGACGTCCGCGAAAGGCTGGAACATTGTGAAGCCGAGCGGTGTGTTTGAGGTGAGATCATTTGGATTGTCCGCTTGTCCGCCGATGCCGCCCGCGCCGCCGATGGTGCCGGAAGGTCCAGCCCCCGGTGCTCCGGCATTTCCTCCACCAGATCCGCCATTGCCGCCAATTCCACCACTTCGATTGGTAGCATCTCCTCCTTTGCCACCATTACCGCCAGTTGTCCCACCATTACCGCCGTCACCACCGTCTCCGCCATAACCGGTGGTAGTAGCAGTGCCAGCATTGCCACCATCACCGCCATCGCCGCCTATATTTCCGCCATTACCACCCTTGCCACCTTTGCCACCAGCGAAGGGGTCACCACCGTAAGTAGCCCCCCCCTTGCCGCCAGCGCCACCTATATTTCCAGCATTGCCACCGGCACCACCATTGCCGCCAACGCCATGCGCGCCAGAAGTTCCGCCATTACCGCCAGCTCCACCATTACCAGCACTACCATTACCGCCAGCACCACCATTACCACCATTACTGTTGCCAGTAGCACTACCACCGCCGCCGCTACCGCCAGCACCGCCATTATATCCCGAACCGCCAGCGCCGCCGTTGCCGCCGGATGTACCGGAAGAGGCATTGGGATCAGCGGAAGCATCATAGCCATTGCCGCCAGCACCGCCATTACCATCTATCCCATTTGTACTTCCAGTGCCGCCCGCGCCCCCATCGCCGCCGATGCCACCATTGTGACTCGCAGCATCCCCATCGCCGCCCGCGCCGCCATTGCCGCCATTGCCGCCATTGCCCGTTTGGCTGGAGCCACCAGCGCCGCCAACGCCACCATTGCCACTAGAGTTAGGATCGAAATCAGTGCGTGTACCTTTTCCACCAATTCCACCAGTGCCACCACTACCCGATTGACTGGAGCCGCCAACACCGCCAGAACCGGCAATACTGCCATCACCGCCATTTCCGCCACTGCCGCCACTACCCGATTGACTGGACCCGCCAGCGCCGCCTTTACCACCGTAACCGCCCTCACCGCCATTACCGCCATTGCCACCATCTCCATCAGCCCCATTGACAACCCCAAGACCACCGACACCACCACTACCGCCAGCGCCCCCAGTGCCGCCGACGATGGTTCCATTTGCGCCATCGCCGCCGTTACCGCCATTGCCACCTGCACCGGCGTGGCCATCCACGCCAGCGGTTCCTCCATTCCCCGCACCGCCGGTGCCGGCATTACCGCCGTTGCCGCCTGCTGTACCATCCGTTCCATCTAAATAGCCACCAGTGCCGTCAGCGCCGTTCGCTCCGTCCTTGCCGTTTCCGCCATTGCCACCTGCGCCACCGTTATATCCCGAACCGCCAGCGCCGCCATTGCCGCCGGATGTGCCGGGAGCGGCATTGGGATCAGCGGAAGCATCATAGCCATTGCCGCCAGCGCCGCCGGTGCCGCCAACGCCTTGTGAACCGGCACTTCCATTAGTGGCGGTTCCTCCCACGCCACCAACGCCGGCATTGCCACCAGCACCGCCATCGGGATTTCCCGCATTACCAACACCACCAGCTCCGCCATTGCCACCGGTGCCGCCAGCGCCGCCATTACCAGCGAGAGTTCCACCAGCTCCGCCCGCGCCACCGGCTCCGCCAAGTGAACCATCGCCACCGCCGACGGTGCCCGCCACGCCATTACCGCCACGTCCGCCAACACCGCCATTGCCCGTATTGCCGCCATTGCCACCGGCACCACCGCCGCCGCCATCAACTCCGGAAGTTGTGGAATTCCAACCATTACCGCCAGCGCCGCCATTACCTCCACCAGAGCCATCGCCACCGGCTCCGCCAGCGCCGCCATTGGGATGTGACTCAGTGCCATTAGCGCCAGCGCCGCCATTGCCAGCGACGCCATTTGTACCATCCGCACCCACATGATTTCCAGAGCCGCCAGAGCCGCCGTTGCCACCGTCGCCGCCAGAGCCGCCATCGGGATTCGTGGCATTTCCATCGCCGCCCAAGCCGCCTGTGCCACCGTTACCGCCGTTGCCGCCGGCGCCTTGTTGCGCACGGGTTGTGTTATCCGCTTCCAGTCCGCCTTGGCCGCCGTCTCCGCCTGAACCACCATTTCCGCCGTTGCCACCAGCGCCGCCGCCGCTTGCCCCAATGGCTCCGGTAGATCCATAACCGCCATTGCCGCCGTTGCCACCGACACCGGCGCTGCCGCCAGCACCATCATTTCCACCATTTGCCGTTCCGGCGTGACCGGCATCGCCACCGTTGCCGCCGTTGCCACCAGCCGTTCCATCAACATGATCAGCAGTGCCGTTATCGCCAGCTACTCCATCGCCGCCGACGCCGCCGTTGCCGCCACTGCCGCTATTGTAACCGGCACCACCGTTGCCGCCTGCGCCGCCATTGCCGCCTGCGTAACCGCTGGGTGCACCGCTGTTATTGCCGACACCACCAATGCCGCCGTTGCCGCCATTACCGCCGGTGCCATTTACGCCGGTAGCGTTTCCGCCGTTACCGCCTACACCGGCGGTTCTCCTGGCAGGAGTTTGATTATCGGCATCGCTGCCATTGCCGCCGTTGCCGCCATTACCGGCGACGCCATCTGTTCCGGTAGCATTGCCGCCGGCACCGCCAGCACCGCCGGCAACTTTTGTGCTTGATCCGCCGTCGCCACCATTGCCACCGCTTGTTCCGCCAGCACCACCTGCGCCGCCGGCACCGCCACCGTAGCCTTCACCCGCGCCGCCGTTGCCACCGTTGCCGCCTGCGCCAAAAGTACTTTCACCGCCAGCGCCGCCGCTACCGCCTTGAATTGCATCGCTTGTTCCGCCATTGCCACCGTTACCACCGGTGCCGGATATGCTGGAACCACCGTCACCACCGGCACCGCCAGCATAGCTATGGCTATTCCCGCCATTGCCGCCATCACCACCGACGCCACCAGCACTGAAGCCGCCATCACCGCCAGCGCCATAGTCGTAACCATTACCTCCGTTGCCGCCATCGCCGTCAGTTCCATTCATGCTGCTATTGACGCCTGTGCCGCCAACGCCACCTGCACCGCCGTTGCCACCTTTTACGTTAGAGCTATCCCCGTTAGCGCCGCTGCCACCAGCGCCGCCGTTGCCGCCGGTTCTTCCTGCGCCGCCAGCGCCACCATCACCGCCGTCCGCGCCGGACTCGGCATTGGGATCAATGGATGCATCGTAGCCAGCGCCGCCGTTACCACCATCGCCATCATTGCCATTTATTTCGGCGATGCCACCCGTACCGCCTTTGCCACCGGCACCACCACTACCACCATTGGGATTCGTAGCATCTCCGCCAGCGCCATTGCCGCCGTTGCCGCCTTGGCCACCCTGGCCTTCCAATACAATTACGCCCCCTCCCAAGGGGCCGCCCGCACCGCCGTTACCACCGTTACCGCCAGCGCCACCATCTTCGCCGGGAACAGTAGCATCATAACCATCTCCGCCATTGCCACCGTTGCCACCTAACGCACTACCGTTGCCGCCATTGCCGCCGGTGTGATGAGTTGCGTCTCCATCAGCACCGTTGCCGCCATTACCACCTCTGCCGTCTATTCCCGCGACACCATCTTCTCCCGCCGTGGAGCCAGTGCCACCCGCACCAGCATGGCCGCCAACGCCACCGGTGCCATCGCCGCCGTTGCCTTCACCATTACCGTAATCCACACTCCAATCACCGTCATGACCGTTAACGCCGTCAGCACCATTGCCGCCATTGCCACCAGCCCCACCAGCTCCTTGCGAACCGGCAGTTCCATTGGCGGCAGAGCCGCCAAGACCACCGCTGCCGCCATTACCACCGGCACCGCCATTGAGAGTTGTGGTATTTCCGTCCGCTCCATCAGCCCCCACACCGCCGACACCACCAGCGCCGCCATTGCCACTAATGGAACCACCGGCGCCGCCTTGGCCACCATTACCGCCTGCACCACCATCGCCACCGCCAGCCGCACCGGCGGCGCCGCTGCCACCTGCACCACCGGCGCCACCATTACCAATCACACCGGCTGCGCCACCGGCTCCACCATTACCACCGGCAGTTCCGGGAGTCGTGGAATTTGCACCGGCGCCGCCGTTGCCGCCATTGCCACCAGAGGAACCAATACCGCCCGCGCCACCGTTGCCGCCATCGAGATGATCCGCAGTTCCGTTAGCGCCATTGCCGCCATTACCGGCGGAGCCAACTAACCCCCCCACGCCATCTGCGCCAAAAGTACTTCCATCCCCGGAAATACCGCCATCGCCGCCGCGTCCGCCATGTCCACCATCACCACCGGCACCGCCATCACCACCATTGATGCCGGTAACTCCATTCGCTCCATTGGCTCCAGCACCACCGTTTCCGGCATTACCGCCATTACCGCCTGCACCACTTGTGGCGCGAGAACCGTCCGCTTCAAGCCCACCGAGACCACCATTACCGCCTGCACCGCCATCGCCACCATCCATGCCGGACTGGCCGGCAATAGTTCCGCCGACTCCATTCGCTCCAACGCCGCCATCACCACCAGCGCCCCCAACTCCGGCGTAGCCATCGGCTCCATCAATGTTCGTTCCCGCACCGCCCCGTCCGGCATTACCGCCAGCGCCACCATTGCCGCCCGCCGTGCCATTGCCATTGCTGTCGGTGACGCCATTCGCCCCAGCGGTGCCACTTCCGCCAGTTCCACCAGCGCCACCAATATATCCCGCGCCACCCACTCCACCGTTGCCGCCAGATGTGCCTGCGGCGGCATTGGGATCGCTGGAAGCATCATAGCCATTGCCGCCCGCGCCGCCGATGCCGTCATGAAAATCTCCGCCAGTGCCATTTTTGCCGGCTTGCAAAATCACCGTGCTGTTGGTAGCCGTGACATTTCCCACAACGCCAGCGCTGCCGCCGTCGCCACCTGCGCTGGCATGTCCGCCTGCGCCGCCATTACCACCATCAGGGCTTCCGGCAGTGCCATTCACGCCGGCGCCGCCATTGCCACCTTTGACGGCATTGCCGCCATCGCCACCGATCAGCGTAAAAACACTGCTATTGGTAACATTGATATTTCCCTGTGCGGTCACATTGCCGCCTGCTAGGGCGATACCATCGCCGCCTGCTTCACCGTTGCCGTCGCCGCCATTAGCGAAACTGCCATCGGCTCCATCGACGCCATCAATACCAATGCCATCGCCACCCTGCAAGGTCAGTGATTGCGACAGCGTGAGCGCGCCAATGTTGGAACTATCCAACGCGATGGAATTAAGGTTAGTGTTAATAAGCGTGGGTAAGCCCGAAGTGAAATCAAATGCGGGATCATTGCCTAGACTATCATTGAAATTGATCGTTACAGTTTGGTCAGTGTCGGAATTCGCCGAGGTGATAGATTCACGTAGCGACCCCGTCCCACCGTCGCTGGTATTAACGACAGTATGCGTGGCGGCAGATGCAGGCAACACCAAAAAACCGGCACCAAGAGCGGCACCGGCCATGGCGCGGCGGATCAAAAGGTTGAGTTTGCGGCGATTTGCTAAAGTTAATGAAGGTTTCATCATTTTTATATCTTTATTTAATAATTACATTGCGCGATGTTACACAAATTGCGAACTGGTTATGTATGAAGAAAACAATCCCTTCAACATTTCATCACATCACGATATTTCAAAAATGCTTAGAGAAATTCATGTTTACCACATTCCTTAATATATGCAAAATCAACTGCGTGATCACGCGGGGAAGACGCGAAGGCGCTAACACGTATTCCCCTTGGAAAAAAGTCATAGGGCGGAGATGAAACAAAGTACTTTCGCCGCGTAATATTAGTTACTACTACTGTTCATCGTTCCCATCGACACAAAATCAAGCTGCCAGAGCGATTGAAACAACCGGCGTGCAAATTCGCTGAGTTCAGCTTTGTTTCCCACAAAAGTACTTTGCGCCACGGCATCCGTGATCTCTCGAATCGAACGTTTGCCATCTATCATTTGCACAAACGGCAATTGGGCAGAATTGAGTTTCATGCGCCAATCGGAACGAAAAATTTCGGCGCCGGATAATCCGCACGTCTTGTGCATGTGCGGAATATAATCCCCAAAAGTACTTTCCGCAAAATCAATAACATAGGATTCTTTCGGACGCTCCGATCGGCATGCAATGAAAAAATGACAGGCGTTGGTAGGATAAATCCGTTCCATCACCGACCATTGCGCAGCCTGTGGCAAAGCGTGCACAGCGGCGGATGCGGCGCGCGGCGGCGACACAATATCATGCAAATAATACGGCGCGTTCAATAGCCAGGATTGAAACACCAGCCCGGCGTCTTCCACAAGTTCCAAGCAATCATCCACGGTATAATCCCGTTCGCGGGCGTGCAAAAACGTATCGACCAGCGCGGCGTCCGATGTTAAATCGCGGGCAATTCCCAGATAACTCCGCAGCGGATGATTTTGCGGAAGCAGGGAAAGTACTTCCCGCACCACGGCCACCGATTCCTCATCCTGCCGCAAATTCAAATCATGAAAAATCGACTGAGCCATCTGCACGCCGATGCGGCCATATTTAGCGTAGAGCATGATGCCGATAGCCGCTTCAGGCCGCGCACATGCGGCGAGCGCCTTCAATCCCGCGATCGGATCGGCTAGATGATGCAACACTCCCGTAGAAACGATAAGATCGAAATCCAAATTTAGCGAGGGAATTTCTTCTATAGCCAGCCGGTGCAATTCCAGGTTCCACAGGCCGTATTTCTCTTTGAGATGCTGCTGATGATCCAGCGACGGCTGGCTGATATCCACTGCTACTACTTTCGCCTTAGGATTGGTATAGGCAAAAACCGCCGCCTGATTGGTGCCGCAGCCGGCAATCAGAATATCCAAATCGGGCTGGTATTCGCGATCCGGCCATAAAAGCCGGTGCGCGTGAACGGGATCAAAGCGCTCCCAATTGCCTTGCAGCCAAACGTCCAGATTTTCGATGGGAGTGGGATAGCGCCAGCGTTCGTATTGTTTTGCAACGGTATCAGCAGTTGGTTGATGAGTCATAATGAAAATGATTTTATCATTCCCGCGTAAAAGTACTTTTGCCTGACGCGCGCGGTTCTTCATTTCATCATTCATAATTCATCCTTTAAAAACCCCTTGCATCAAAAGTACTTTTCCTGTCTACTTTTGGAATATGCCTGAATTTGAGGAACTCAAGGAATCATTCGTATCAGCGCACGAAAAACTTTTGCGTTGCGACACGCAAACTCTTTCGCCGCGCGTTTGGATTAGCAGTTATGTTGATCTGATTGACGATACGCTGCAAAAAATTTATCAGCGCGCTTCGCAAAACCTGGAAGAAAAAGGCGTGATTACGTCCGGCAATATGCCCGGCCTAGCGTTGATCGCCATTGGCGGTTATGGCCGCCGTGAGCTTTGTCCGCAATCAGATATTGATATTGCTTTCGTGCCCGCCGAAGAAGAACATCCCGTCATCGACGCGCTGGTGAAAGAGACTTTCCGCCTCGTTGTGGAAATCCTGATCGACGGCGCGGGGCTTGATGTGGCTTATGCCTATCGTCCTTTGGCTGATGCAAAACGGCTGGATCATACGGCGCGCACCGCTCTTTGTCAGGCGCGTTGCATCGCCGGAAAAGAGAGTTTGCTGCATACGTTGCGCAACGAAATATATCGCACCTGGGACGCTGTGCAATTTCTATTGGATATTGCCAATGAACGCGCCAAAGTAGCGGAGCGCGTGCAGCTTTCGCTGTATGCCGTGGAGCCGAATCTTAAAGATGGCAGCGGCGCGTTGCGCGATATTCACATCGCCGGCTGGGTGGCGGCGGTGATGTTGAAAACGGAGAATCCGCTGGCGGAATTGGAATGGCGTGGTTTGATGACATCGGCGCAGGCCGAACAATTGCGCACCGCGCGCGATTTCTTTTTGGCGTTGCGCGTGTGGCTGCATTTGGAAACCGGCAAAAAAAATGACGTGCTGCGCGTGGAATATCAGGATCGCTGCTCGCTGGGTTTTGGCTATACCGGCGAAGGTGCGCTGCCGTCTCAGAAATTATTGGCCGATTATTATCAGCATGCGGAAAACGTGTCGCGCGCGCTGGACGGCGTGATGCGGCGTTTGCTGCAAGGGCCGTTGCCGCTCGATCAACATTTTGTCGCGGTCGCCAGACGCCTGCGCGCGGCGCATCCGCACGCCTTGCAAAATCATCCCGAATTGCTGATCGCACCGTTTGCGCTTTCGCAAAAGTATGGCTTTGATTTCGATGATGAACTGGAAGAGCAACTGGTGAACGCCGCGCCGCTGATGGATGACGCGGCGCGCCGGCACAGCATCACGCGCGCATCGTTCACCGCGTTATTGCGCGATCCCGCGAACTGCGCCGCGTCGCTGACGGAAATGCGCAAACGCGGCGCGCTGCAGGCGGTGCTGCCGGAATTCGCGCAAATGCTGCACCTGGCGCCGCCCGATCCGTCGCATCAATTAACGGTCGGCGAGCATTCCATATACGCCGTCGATCAACTGGGCCTGTCCTGGAAAGAGCGCGTCACCAACGAGGAATTATTTAATGTATGGAACGGCGTGGATGATATAGAAGTACTTTTGCTGGCCACGCTGTTGCACGATGTCGGCAAAATCGATCCGTCGCGGGAACATTGCGTCGCCGGCGAGGAATTGGCGCTGGAAATCACGCGGCGCTTGCAATGGAATGAAGAGCGCTGTTTGCTGGTGGCGGCGCTGGTGCGCTGGCATTTGATACTGCCGCGGTTGGGACGCCTGCGCGATTTGGCTGCGCCAGCGACGGTGCGCGAAGTGATGGAAAATGTCGATGATGTGGCGACGTTGAAAATGCTATATTTGTTATCTTTGGCCGACACCAAAGCCGTGGGCGAGCGCACCTATTCCGAACTCGATTTGCAAAATATGAAGGAATTGTATGAGCGCACATTGATGGCGGTGACGCGCGAAGAAGCCGCGCAGGTGTTGACGGATTCAGAAAAACGCGAGCAAATGGTGGCGCGCCAGCGGAAGCGGCTACACAACGAAATGCGCCGCACCATGAAAAATCGGATCGACGAAAGTACTTTGCTGCGCCTCAGCCAGCAACTTCCCACGGCGTATGTGTTGAATACGCCACTGCCGACGATTGGAAGCCATTTGCAATTGGTGGATCAGCTGCCGCAGGAAAAATTACTGGTTGATTGGCAGGACGCCAACGACGGCGCTGTGACCGAAATGACCATCGTCACCTACGACGAACCCGCTCCCGGATTACTCTCCAAAATCTGCGGCGTGGTTTACGCGGTGGGCGCGGAAATCCTGGAAGCCAGCGCATTCACGCTGCATTTTCCGGCAGCGTCTCCGACAGAAACGGAAAGCCATGTCGTGTTGGACCGCTTGCAGCTTGGCGTGCGCGGCAAAGCATTGCCGGAAACGCGCTGCGTGCGCTTCGCCGATAAACTCCGCGCCGTTTTGACGGAAGGGGAAAGCCTGGAAAAAGTACTTTCCGCCGCGGGCAAAGTCATCACCGCCAGCCTTCAGCCGGAACGCCTGGAGGCACGCAATGATCTGTCGGACGAACACACCGTGATCACCGTCGTAAACGACAATGTACCCGGATTGATGTTCTGGGTGACGCGCGCTTTGGCGACGCTGGGGATCGATATTCACACCGCCAAAGTCACCACCTGGGCCGGCCTTGCCGAGGATGTTTTCTACGTGACAAGACGCGCCGCCAATCTCGAGCAAACCAGCAACGGCAAAATTCCGGAAGAGGAATTGCAGAGTACGTTGGCGGCGTTGCGGAAGTTGTTGGAAGATGAAAGTTAGGATAAAAGTACTTTTAAGGATACGCAAAATTTGGCATCTGAGATAATTTTATGGCAAAGTAAAAGTACCCTGTAAAAGTACTTTTCTCTCATGCATCCTAATTGGGTTGTTCCTAATAATAATCCTTATCCGCAATCTCTCCTTCTCGGAATTGTATTGGCTGTCGTCTGCGGCGTGCTGGGCGGATTTTTGTGGGTTTATTTCCGCGATATTGCCGGCGGCAATTCGCAACCGGTGCGAAGACCGGACGATTTTACCCCGTCGTCATTGCAAAATACCAACCCTCGCTATCATTCATCAGGAGGATGCGTTGGCCTTGTTCTCTGTCTGATCTTAGGAAGCACGGCGATTTTGTTGATGGGAAATGCCACGCAATTCAAAAATTTCCTGCGATGGGTGCGAGATATTGATGCTTCTTACTATTATCCAGATCGTTACCCGCAGAAAGTTGCTGTCATCCATGAACCTGTGATCATGCATTTTTCTTCCCCCAAACCTTCCGATGCTGACTGGACAGATAATCATTGGACAGCAGATGACGCGCCGTTTCTTAAAATTCGACACGAAGTGGATGCGGGAATCGCCAGCGGTAAAATTAAAAGGTATGATGCCCCTGATATGTTTAGCCAGCAGGAACGAATGATTCATCACTGGACAGATATGCTGGGCGCTTATCGCGGCGCATATATCGGAAGCAAATTGGCGTATCACAAATGGTATCATTTCAATTCATCAAGAAGATTTTTTCATGGAATTATCCAGGATCGAACAGGCAGGCATCAGGGAACGCAGTTAGAAATACGCCGGGAAATTGTGGCTGACAACATGTATCGTGCTGTATTTATGATGCAAACTTTTCCCAATCCACACAGTTTTCAATATTCGCGGTTGCTGTTTTTGTTGGAATCATTGGGGAGAGTGAACTGGACTTACAGAAAAGCAGTACCAGGTGAGTTGATTATCGAAGGCAAAAATCTCGTGGCGCATCGGCCTGATGATTGGGAAGTGAAACTAATGCTGGCCAGAATGCTGGATACTTTTGATGATCGGAATCATCAAAAACAAGCGCTGGATTATGCGCAGGAAGTTGCTGCTGCAAAACCCAAATGGCCGCAGGCGTGGGAAGCGTCGGGCATTGCTTACGATTCGCTGGCCTCAGAAAAAGACCTGGAGAAGTCAGAACAAAAGAAGAATCTGGCCGCTGCGCTTATCGCTTATCAAAACTGTGTCAGAATCGCGCCTGTTGATTATGGGCCGAAATTTGATGTGGAAGAAGCGATTCAGAAAATCATTGCGAAGAAGAAAGCAATCGCGGAGTAAAAGTACTTTTGTTTTTACGCCACATCCAAAAGTACTTTTGTAACCAGCTCTACCTCGTCATCGCGCAACTCCGGAAAAATCGGCAACGAAAGTACTTCTTCCGCCGCCTGCTCAGCCACGGGAAATGCGCCTGCGCCGTAACCCAAATTTTCATACACCGGCTGCAAATGCAGCGGCACGGGATAATAAATCGCCCAGCCGATTCCGGCTTCGGTGAGTTTGGCGGTGATGATATCGCGGTGCGCGCTGCCGGCTTGGACGCGCAAGGTGTATTGATGATAAACGTGATACGCGCCGGGCTTTTCCGATGGCGGCGTTAGCGAAGTTCCCTGCAATGCCGCGCTGTAGCGATGCGCGATTTCGCGGCGGCGGAGGTTAGCCGCATCTACGTATTTCAATTTCACTTGCAGCAACGCCGCCTGCATGGCTTGCAAGCGCGAATTGTAACCGATGAGATCATGAATATAACGGCGGCTCTGGCCGTGATTGCGCAACGCGCGGCATTTTTCCGCCAGCGCATCATCCTGAAAAGTGACCAATCCGCCTTCGCCGCAGGCACCCAGATTCTTGGTGGGATAAAACGAAAATCCCGCCGCGGCGCCCATCGCGCCGCAGTGAAATGTCTGGTCGTCAATATTCAACGTCGCGCCCCAGGCTTGCGCGGCGTCTTCCAATAAAAAGAGATGATGTTTTGCGGCGATGGCTTTTAACTCTTTCATCTGCGCCGGATGGCCATACAGATGCACGGGAATAATCGCTTTGGTTTTCGTCGTGATGGCGGCTTCCACTTTGGCGGGATCGATATTGAATGTTTGCGGTTCGATATCCGCGAAAACCGGCGTCGCGCCCAATAACGAAACCACTTCCGCGGTGGCGATGAAAGTGAAAGGCGGCACGATGACTTCATCACCCGGGCCGATGCCCGCTGATTGCAGCGCCAATTGCAGCGCGTCGGTACCGTTGGCCACGCCGAGCGCATTGGGAACGCCAAGAACTTCTGCGGCGCTGGCTTCAAAACGTTCTACGAAAGGGCCGAGGATGAATTGCCCGCTGGCCAGAACAGCGATGGCGGCGGCGGCCAATTCGGATTTTAATTGCTGATATTGGCGGGTGGGATCAAGTAGAGGAACCATATTAAAACCAAAAAGAGGAAGGTGGTATTTATATTACCACTCTTCCTCTAAATTTACAGTGCCTCGAGCCGGAATCGAACCAGCGACACAAGGATTTTCAGTCCTCTGCTCTACCGACTGAGCTATCGAGGCAAAGCGGCTTAGTATTATAGCGAACCGGCGCAAGTTCGTCCAGAGCAATTTTGGCTCCCTCTCCCCAGGTGGGGAGAGGGCTGGGGTGAGGGGCGATTTATGCGAGCAGCAAAAGTACTTTTTTATGTGGGAATGACCCTCACCCTAACCCTCTCCCTGTCAGGGAGAGGGGATTTGTTAATCCTCTTAAAAGTACTTTTGCGTCAGCTCTCCCGCTTCCACGGAATATTCCAAAAACTTCGCATCCAATGCTTTCGCTTCTTCCGGCGTATAATCATAAAACCCATGACCGTTCGCCGTTCCACCTGCATTTTCCTCTTGCAACTTTTTCATGACTTCGGGCAATTCGCGCGAGTTGCACAAATGCGGCAACAGCGATTCCATCACCGTGGCATAAAGTTTTCCGCCGGTCAAATCCATGTATTGAAATAAGCCGGCAAAGCCGATCCACGCGCCGATGTCGTGGCGCACGATGGCGTCCACGTCGGCGGGCGTGGCCACGCCGTTTTCCACCAGATGACACGCTTCGCGGATCATGGCATACATGATGCGATTGCCCACAAATCCCGGCACATCTTTGCGCACCAGCGCCGTCTCTTTATCCCAATTTTTTGCCCATTCGATGGCGCGCTGCGCGGATTGCGGCGCGGTTTGCTTTCCGCAGATCACTTCCAATAATTTCGATTGCGGCGCGGGCAATGCCCAGTGCATTCCCAAAACGCGTTCTGGATGCCGCGCGTTCTGCTGCAATTCGCTGATGGGCAAAGCCGACGTATTGCTGGCAATCAGCGTATTTTCATCCACGGCGTTTTCAATTTTCGCGATGACCTCGCGCTTGATGTCCGCATTTTCCACCACGGACTCCGTCACGATTTCACAATCGGCCAGCGCCACATAATCATCGCTGACGGTCAGCAAATCGATATTTTCCGGGCAGCCCAGCTTTTGCAGATATTCCCGCATCCGCTGCATTGTAAAAGTACTTTCCTGTTCATTTGTGGCAATTGCCACCGTGGGATGGCGGCGCGTCAGAAAACAGGCGGCGATGCTAAAACCCATCGTGCCCAAACCCACCACGCCCATCGCGGGCAATGTTGTATTGTTGAAAGTCATGAATTAATTGTAGCGGAAAAGTACTTTGGAGTGCGATTTGGCGCGGAATGATAAAATGGAATTGCTATCGTTCCACAATTTTTTTATGTTCCTTCGCCTTCTTGAATCCATTTATGCCGGCGCCGTTTCGCGGCGGCGCGAACGTTGTCTGGCTGATGCGTGGCATGCGCCAGGCGATGTAAAAGTACTTTCGGTGGGCAATCTCACCATGGGCGGAACCGGCAAAACTCCCACCGTGCAATGGCTGGCGCGGCGATTATCAGAACAGGGAAACGTCGCCATTGTGGCGCGCGGCTATGGCGGATCGCTGAGCGAAAAAGGCGCAATTGTCAGCGACGGTAAAAGTACTTTTCATAGCAGCGCCGAAGTGGGCGACGAAGCGTTATTGCATGCGCGGGCGTTGCCGGGAATTCCCGTGGTGATCAGCAAAGATCGCGTTGCGGCTGTGCAAAAAACGATCACAGAATTTGCGCCACAATATATTATTCTTGATGACGCATTTCAATATTGGTCGCTGGCGCGGGATTTCAATTTGGTGTTATTGGATGCCAGCCGGCCGTTTGATAACGGCCATACGTTGCCGCTCGGAAAATTGCGCGAATTGCCACAGGCGCTGCAACGCGCCGATGCGGTTTTGCTGACGCGCTGCGCCAGAGCAACCGCGCCGTTGCTGGAACGCACGCGAAAGGAAGTTGCATCTTATTGCGATGCGCCGGTTTTTTTGTCCGATCATCAACCAGTAGATTTGCGACGCGAAGATGATGGGACGGCGTTTGCATTGGATCATCTAAAGAGGCAAAAAGTACTTTCGGTTTCAGCCATTGCCGATAACGCAGGATGGAAGAAATCACTAAATCGCTTCGAATGTGACGTTGTGAAAACGATGGCGCGGCGCGATCATCATCAGTGGAAAGAGACGGAATTACGCAGCGCCGCGCAAAGCGCCAAAAACGCAGGCGCGACAATGGCGATTACGACGGAAAAAGACGCCGTGAAAATGAAAGCCGAATGGTGTAAGCCGTTACCGCTGTTCTCGCTGCGCATTGAATTGAGCGTGGAAAACGAGCATGGACTTTGGCGGGAAGTTCTGACTTCTCTCAATCATACGGTATAATTACTTACGCATGGAATCACCTGATAAAACTCCGCCGGCACCGGAAAGTACTTCTTCGCAGGATCCGTTTTTGCGGGGCTGGTTTACGTTGCGCGAGCATGGCGAAGTGGCGCTGAC
>Ga0164242_10001401_pt1 | contig 28554 bp, 18 predicted proteins | sample OricomgcompostMG_FD_108783 | JGI IMG/M metagenome (GOLD analysis project Ga0164242, IMG submission 108783) | Miracle-Growth compost microbial communities from Emeryville, California, USA - Original compost - Miracle growth compost (MG) ...
CCCAGCGCACCCAGGTGGCCGTCCTGGAAGATCCACACCATCGCGCCGAACGCCGCCGTCAGCGACAACACGTTGCACACCAGCGCCTGCACCGGCAGCACCGCGCTGCCGGTCAGCAGGAAAAGCAGCATGAAGGTGACGACGGCGATCAGGCCGAACACCGTCGGCAGTCGTTTGGTGATCGCCTCGACGCTGTCGCGGTTGATCTGGGCCAGCCCGGTCATCTGCACGGCGCGTCCGCCCGGCCCGGCGACCTGATGCAGCCGGTCGAGCTGGGCGTTCGAGGCCGGTGAATACAGCGGGGCCGTGCTCGACACGGTGAAGAAGGCGCTGCCGTTGGCCAGGCCGGTGGCCGCGGCGGGCGGACCCACCCGGTGTCCGGCCGAGAAGGTGCCGGTCGGCGCGCTGACCGCGGAGACGTCGGGCACCCGGGACAGCTCGGCGGCGTATTTGCGAAGTTCGGCGGGTGTGACGCCGCGGGCGTCCGGGACGACGACGGAGAGCTCGGTGCCCAGGCCCGGGAAGTCGTTGTCCAGCATGTCGGCGACCTGGCGCGCGGACGCCGAGCGGGGCAGCACCCGCTCGTCGGGAAAGCCCCACTTCACGCCCAGGAACGGCACCCCCAGCAACAGCAGCAGCGCGACGACGCTCAGCCCGACCGGCACGGCGCGGCGCAACACGTACTTCGTCGACCGGTACCAGAACTGCTCCACCAGCGGCTTGTGCGCCGGATCCCGGAACGAACGCTGCCCGTGCAGGATGCGATGCATCACCCGGCGGGCGTCCATCGTGTCCAGTCGGGGCCCGAGCAACACGATCGCCGCCGGGGTGATCACCACGGCGGCGATCGCGACGATGATCGCGGTGGCCACGATGGTGTAGGCCGACGACTTCAGGAAGTACATCGGGAACACCGCCATCACCGCCATCGACAGCCCGACGGTGGTGGCCGAGAACAGCACCGTCCGCCCGGCGGTGGCCATGGTCCGGTACAGCGCCCGGTCCCGGTCCTCGGTGCGGGCCAGCTCCTCGCGGTATCGGGTGATGATCAGCAGGTTGTAGTCGATCGCCAGGGCCAGACCCATCGCGATGGACAGGTCCAGCGCGTAGGTCGACACGTCGGTGGCGAAGCTGATCAGCCGCAGCACCGACATGGTGCCGACGATGGCCAAGGCGCCCAGCACGACCGGCAGCGTCGCGGCCACCACGCCGCCGAGCACCCACACCAGCACGGCGAAGCTCAGCGGGATCGCGATGGACTCCATCAACAGCAGATCCCGCTGGTTCTGGGCGTTGATCTGGGCATACGCCACGGCCATGCCGCCGGCGCGCACGGTGACGCCGTCACGGTCGTGCACCAGCTCACGGGTGAGCGTGCTGGCGTACTTCTGCGCGTCGTTCTCGCCGCCCTTCAGGCCGGCGACGATCATCCCGGACTTGTTGTCCTTGCTGATCAGCTGGGCGGCGGCGGCCGGCGGCGACGTCCAGGCCGACGACACACTCATCACCCACGGCGAATTCTTCAGTTTGTCGACGATGTCGGTGCCGACCCGGTGCGCCTGGGGGCTGCGGGCGCCGTCGGGGGCGCTCACCACGATCAGCATTTGCTGATCGGTCTGGTTGAACCGGTCCCGCAGGATCTCGGTGGCCCGGGCGGACTCCGACGTCGGATCCTGGAAGCCGCCGCCGGACAGTCTGTTGGCCACCGGCAGGCCGAAGATCGCCGCGCCCACCATGACCAGGACCGCGATCCCGATGATGCGGCGCGGCGCGGCGATGGCCAGCCGGGTGATTACTCGCAGCATGGCCATCACCTACCCAAAACCGGGGTGTTTGACCCGCCGAATTGCTCACATCGGCCCGCGTTCGCCGGCGCCGTGCCGGCGGGCCGCCCGTGGTTTGACCATCCGGCACTCGGGTATCGGACCTAAAAGCACACTCGGGAGGCGGATTCGAGCTGCACAGCGCCGGTTGGCCTGGGCTACAAGCGGATTGGATGTGCAATGAACACGCACGACGACGGCATCGCCATTCGGCATCCCACCGAGGATGACTGGCAGGCGGTCTTCGAGAACCAGGCCCGCACCTTCGGCGATCCGGTGGGCCCGCAAGACCTCGAGGCGTGGAAACGCCGGGTCCGCCTCGACGACATTCTCATCGCCGAGGACGTCTCCGATCCGAAGAACCCGTTCCTGGTGGGAACCTCCATCATCTACCCGGCGCAGCTGACCGTGCCCGGCGGCGCCAACCTGCGAGCCGCGTGGTTGACGATGATCGCCGTCGCATCAACGCATCAGGGCAAGGGGCTGTGGGCGCAGCTCAGCGCCAAGGGGCTCGGAATCCTGTTGGACCGCGGCTATCCGCTCGTCTGTGGCGTGCCCACCCAGACCGCGATGTACGACGGTTTCGGCGCCGGCGTGTCCAGCTACAGCCACACCTACGCCATCGACCGTCGCTTCGCGAAGCTGCGGGACGCACCCGGCGACGACCGGGCGCGCGAGGTCAACGCCGCAACGGCACGACGTCACCTGCCCGGGCTCTACGAACGATGGTGTGCCGTCACGCCGGGGGCGGTGACCCGGGACAAGGCCTGGTGGGCCGACCACCTGGAAGACCGAACGACCCAGCGCGGCAACGGATCTGCGTTGCACTACACCATCCACCCGGACGGCTTCCTGACCTATCGGGTGGTCGGCTCGCGCCAGCACGCGTTTCGGCCGCCGCTGGGCACGGTGGTGGTCGAGGACTTCTGCCCCATCACCGACGAGGCGCACACCGAGTTGCTGCAGACGCTACTGGTTTTGGAGATGTTCTATCGCGTCGAGATCGATGTGCCGCCCGACGATCCGCTGCCGCTCAAACTCGTCGACCAGCGCGCCGCCGAGACGAAAGGCATCAGCGACTTCCTCTGGGTGCGGATCAACGACGTCCCCGAGGTGTTGGGGGCCCGCGGCTACGCCGCCGACACCGACATCGTGCTCGACGTCACAGACCCGCTGGGGCTGGCCGGGGGGCGGTTCCAGCTGCAGACGCGCGACGGCGCCGGCAAGTGCACGCCGCACGACGGGCCCGCGGACCTCGAGATCGGGCTGGCCGACCTGGCCACCGTGTACATGGGCGCCCACCGGGGCGCCCAGTTGGCCCGGGCCAAGCGCATCACCGAGCTGCGCCAGGGCGCGCTGGGCCGGCTGGACGCCGCCTTCGGCGCCGAGCGGGCCCCGTTCTGCGGCACGGTGCTGTGAGACCGTTCTACGATCGCCCGGAAAGCTTTGGCGGCCAGCCTGTTTCGTTGGTTCGACGGGTGCCGGCCGGGCCGCGTCGGTGAGAGCAGGCCGCGACCGCCCGCCGAACGGCTATCCTGGGTGATGGTTCGGGATTTCGCTCCGCGGCAGAACGCCTGTTATTGTCGCCTACGCGGTCTCGGCCGACCACAAGCGCCGTTAGCTCAGTTGGTAGAGCAGCTGACTCTTAATCAGCGGGTCCGGGGTTCGAAACCCTGACGGCGCACCACCTGCGGAATTTTCGTCTGTTCGGCGGCTCCCGCCGCGACCCCACGGGTTTTCCCGAAGCGCCCCGCGCATACCATCGCAGCGACGGTGATTTCTCAAAAGGGGTCCTGTGAAAACTGAGCTGAAGTGGGTCGAACCCTACCCGGGCCACTTCCACGCCAACATCGATGACCGCAGCGAATACCGGGTTCACGCGGTCTCGACGGGCGGCTTTCGCGCCGAGCGCGTCGACGACGGCTTCGTGCACCACGATCTCGGCCGGGCCGCCAGTGCCGCCGAGGCTCAGGGTATCTGCCAGGACCTGCACACCCGGACCTTGCGGCGCGCGGCGTGGGAGGCCTACATGGCCGAGCACGACCCGCCGGGCTGGGAATAGCCGTCGGCGGCCGGCGCAGCGAATTCCGGATCCATTTGCCGCCCTATCGCGACGCGAATAGGTAGTTTCTTGCTGGCACCGACCGGCGCCCAAAGGCCGGCCGGGCCCGTGAAATCCGCCGCGTCGAAGGAGCCGCAATGGGATTCATCCGGCCCAATCTGCCCGTCGTCGATGTGGCCGAGTGGAGCGCGCGGCCCCGCGCCGAGCGGCTGGTGCCGATGGCACGCCACATCGCCGAGAACGGGTTCGGCACGCCGCTGGTGATGCACGTGATGTACGGCGTGAAGATCGCGCTGTACGTCCTCGGCGGCTGGCTGTTCGCCTGGTCCACCCGGGGCATCGGCGGCTTCGCCGAGGTCGGCGCCTGGTGGTCGGAGCCGATCGTGTTCCAGAAGGCCGTGCTCTACACGATGCTGTTCGAGGTCGTCGGCCTCGGTTGCTGCTTCGGCCCGCTGGCCGGGCGCTATTTCCCGCCGGTGGGTTCCATCCTGTACTGGTTGCGGCCCGGCACAATTCGGTTGCCGCCGTGGCCGAATCGAATCCCGTTGACCCGGGGCAGCACCCGGACGCCGTTGGACGCCGCGCTGTACGGCGCCCTGCTGGTGCTGCTGGTGGGGGCGCTGGTCTCCGACGGCAGCGGGCCGATTCCCGCTCTGGACACGGCAATCGGCGTGCTGCCGCGCTGGCAGACCGCCGCGATTTTGGGCGTGCTGGCCGTGATGGCCCTGCGCGACAAGGTCATCTTCCTGGCCGCGCGCGGCGAGGTGTATGCGCCCCTGGCGCTGGTGTTCGTGTTCGGCGGGGCGGACGTGGTGGTCGGGGCGAAGGTGGCCTTCATGGTGATCTGGCTGGGCGCGGCCACGTCGAAGCTCAACCGGCACTTCCCGTTCGTCATCTCGACGATGCTGGCCAACAACCCGTTCATCCCGTCCGGGCCGCTCAAGCGCTCGATGTTCCGGCGCTATCCCGACGACCTGCGGCCCAGCGCGCTGGCCGGGTTCATCGCGCACTTCTCCACCGCGGTCGAGGGCCTGGTGCCGCTGGTGCTCTTCTGTTCAACCGGGGGCTGGCCGACGGCGCTCGCCGCGTTCGTGATGATCGTGTTCCACCTCAACATCCTGCTGGCCTTCCCGATGGGCGTGCCGCTGGAGTGGAACGTGTTCATGATCTTCGGGGTGCTGTGGCTGTTCGTCGCGCATGCGCCGGTGGGGTTGTCGAGCGTCGCCGACCCGTGGCCGATCGCCCTGCTGTTCGTGGTGATGGCCGGCACCGTCGTCGTCGGCAACCTGTACCCGCGCAAGGTGTCCTTCCTGCCGGGCATGCGCTACTACGCCGGCAACTGGGACACCACGCTGTGGTGCGTGCGGCCGTCGGCCGACGAGAAGATCCGGGTCGGCGCTCGCGCGCTGGGCCCGATGCAGCACCTGCAGCTGGAGCGGCTGTACGGCAGCAAGGAGGAGACCCTGATCCCGCTGCACCTGGCGCTGGCGTTCCGGGGCATGAACACCCACGGGCGCGCGCTGCTCACCCTGGCGCACCGGGCGATGGCCGACTACGACGAGGACGACTACAACCTGTGCGAGGGCGAAGTGCTGTGCGCCATGGTGCTGGGCTGGAACTTCGGCGACGGCCACCTGCACAACGAATGCCTGATCGAGGCGCTGCAGCAGCGCTGCGGGTTCGAGCCGGGCGAGGTGCGGGTGGTGATCCTGGACGCCCAGCCCATCCACCGCCAGACGCAGGAGTACCGGTTGGTCGACGCGGCGACGGGCGAATTCGAGCGCGGCTACTGCAACGTCGACGACATGGCCACCGCGCAGCCGTGGGCCGACGACATTCCGGTGTACGTCCAGACCGGCCGGGTCAGCGATTCCTGACCCGGCGCACCGCCACCACCACGACCAGCGCCCCCACCCCGGCGAGCGACGCCAGCACTACCGGCTTTTGCACGAATCCGATCACCCGGGCCTTGAGGTCGTCGGCGAGGCGGCGCGGGTTGGCCCGCTCGGCGAGGGAGTCGACGGTGGTCGCCAGCTGGTCACGGGCGACGTCGATGTCTCGCTTGATCGCTTCCGGGTCCCGGTCCGCCACTGTGTCCTCCAAGTCGCCCGCTGTCTGGCTCATGCGCCTGCCCGAACTACCCTAGATCAGCTGGCGGCGATCCCCACGCTCCGGTGAACAGAAAGGGACTCACCTTGACCGAGACCACGCGGCTCGCACCGGGCGACAAAGCGCCCGCCTTCAGCCTGCCCGACGCCGACGGCAACACCGTGAAGCTGTCCGACTTCAAGGGCCGCAAGGTGATCGTGTACTTCTATCCGGCCGCGTCGACGCCAGGATGCACCAAGCAGGCGTGCGACTTTCGTGACAGCTTGGCCGAGCTCAACGGCGCCGGCCTGGACGTCGTCGGCATCTCCCCCGACAAGCCCGAGAAGCTGGCCAAGTTCCGCGACGCCGAGAAGCTGACCTTCCCGCTGCTGTCCGACCCGGACCGCAAGGTGCTGACGGCCTACGGCGCCTACGGCGAAAAGCAGATGTACGGCAAGACGGTCACCGGCGTCATCCGCTCCACCTTCGTGGTCGACGAGAAGGGCAGGATCGCCGTCGCCCAGTACAACGTGAAGGCCACCGGTCACGTCGCCAAGCTCCGCCGCGACCTGTCGGTCTAGTCAGCCCGGGTTGGGCAGGTCAGCCAGGTCAGCCAGGTTGGCCAGCAGCAGCGCCTCGCTGATCGCCGCGCGTTCCAGCACGCCCAGATGCAGGCTCTCGTTGATGCTGTGCGCTTGGGTCGCGGGGTCTTCCACGCCGGTGACCAGAATCTTCGCCTCCGGGAAGGCGGCCGCGAATTCGGCGATGAACGGGATGGAGCCGCCCATGCCCATGTCGATCGGCTCGGTGCCCCACGCCTGGCGGAAGGCCGCTCGGGCGGCGTCGTAGACGCTGCCGCTGGCGTCGATCGCGTAGGGTTCGCCGATGTCCCCGCGGGTGACGCTGACCTGTGCGCCCCACGGCGCGTGCTGTTGCAGGTGCGCGGTCAGCGCGTCCAGGTGCGCCGCCGCGTCGCCGCCGGGCGCCACCCGCATGCTGATCTTGGCGCGGGCCCGCGGGATCAGCGTGTTGGACGCCCGCTCGACGGGTGTCGCGTCGATGCCGATCACGGTGATCGCCGGTTTGGCCCAAAGCCGTTGCGGCACTGAGCCCGAGCCGATCTCGGACACGCCTGGCAGCACGCCCGAATCGGCGCGGACCCGCTCGGGCGGATAGTCGGGATAGTTCAGCGTGGCGATGTCTGTCTCATGCAGTCCGGCGACGGCCACGTTGCCGTCGTCGTCGTGCAGGCTGGCCAGCAGGCGCACCAGCACGCTCAGCGCGTCGGGCACCACCCCACCCCACAACCCGGAGTGCAGACCGTGGTCGAGGGTGGCCACCTCGACCACGCAGTCGACCAGGCCGCGCAGCGACACCGTCAACGCCGGGGTGTCGACGCTCCAGTTGTCCGAGTCGGCAATGACGATCACGTCGGCGGCCAGGGTGTCGCGGTGCGCGGCCAGCAACCGCCCCAACGACGGCGAGCCGGATTCCTCTTCGCCCTCGACGAAGACCGTCACCCCCACCGGCGGCCGGCCGCCGTGCGCCCGGAACGCCGCCAAATGTGTTGCGATGCCGGCCTTGTCGTCGGCGCTGCCGCGGCCGTAGAGCCGGCCGTCGCGTTCGGTGGGCTCGAAGGGCGGCGAGACCCATTGCCCGCGGTCGCCTTCGGGCTGCACGTCGTGGTGGGCATACAACAGCACGGTGGGCGCGCCGGGCGGCGCGGGATGGCGGGCGATGACCGCCGGCGCGCCGCCTTCGCTGACGATCCGCACATCGCCGAAACCGGCCTGCGCCAACAAATCTGCCACCGCCCGCGCGCTGCGCTGCACCTCGGACCGTCGCCCGGGGTCGGCCCACACCGATTCGATGCGCACCAGCTCTTCCAGGTCGCGCCGCACCGACGGCAGCACCTCGCGCACCCGCTCCGTTATCTCGCGAGCAGACGCAAAAGCCCCTTCTTCACGGCGTGTCGCGGCGCTATTGTGTCTGCTCGCGCTCAAGGAGTCTCCAGGATCGCCACCGCGGCGGCGGTGTCTTTCTCGTGCGTCAGCGACACGTGAATCGTCACGTCGGCCAGGTGCTTGGCGATGTCACCGCTCAACCGGACCCGCGGGCGCCCCCACATGTCGGTGACCACCTCGATGTCGCGGTGGATGTCCTCGCGCAGCACCGGCCGCTGCGCGAACCGTGAACCCGACCAGGCCTTGATCACGGCCTCCTTGGCGGCCCAGCGGGCCGCCAGGTGACGCGCCGCCGACGAGCTCTTGTCCGAGGCGTCGCGGCGCTCCCCCGGCGTGAACGTCTCGGAGAAGACCGTTCCCGGCTGGTCGACCTGCTCGGCGAATTCGGGAATCGAGACGAGATCGATCCCCACACCGACAATTCCCATGGGTCGCCAGGCTAACGGATCGCCGCCGTCACCCGGCAGAGACCTGGTAGGCGTCGCCGTCACCCAACCGCGAGGCGGGATCGAGCAGCATCGCGGCCTCCTGACGCTTCTCCGGCACGTCATGGTCGAAGCGACGGTCCGGTGGCCGCTGGTACATCGGCGCGCCCCCGGCGATCGCCGAGACCAGCCGCCGCTGACCGGCCAGCAGCCGCGCGTTGGCGCGCTGCTGGTAGTCCGCGCGCTGCTCCGGGTCGAGCGCGGCGAGGAACGCCTGCGGGTGCACCAGCGCCACCAAACCCGAAACATGGCCGAAGCCAAGGCTGGTCACCATCCCCGCCTTCAGCGGGAACTTGTCGCCGAGCCGCAAGGTCTCGCGCACCCAGACGAAGTGGGCCGAGCCGGCGAGTTCGTCGTCGACGCAATCCAGGCTGCGGTTGGGCGGGATCACCCCGTCGCGCAGCATCTGGCACAGGCCCATCATCTGGAAGACCGCCGCGCCGCCCTTGGCGTGCCCGGTGAGGCTCTTCTGCGACACCACGAACAGCGGAGCACCCTCCGAGCGCCCCAGCGAGTCGGCGAGCCGCTCGTGCAGTTCGGTCTCGTTGGGATCGTTGGCCAGCGTCGAGGTGTCGTGCTTGGAGATCACCGCGACGTCGTCGGCGCCCACCCCGAGCTTGGCCAGCGCGCGCGCCAACGGCGAATCCTTGCCGCCGCGACCGGCTCCCAGCGCACCCAGCCCCGGCGCCGGGATCGAGGTGTGCACGCCGTCGGCGAACGACTGCGCGTAGGCCACCACCGCCAGCACCGGCAGACCCATCTTCAACGCCAGGTCGCCGCGGGCCAGCAGGATGGTGCCGCCGCCCTGGGCCTCGACGAAGCCGAGCCGGCGCCGGTCGTTGGGCCGGGAGAACTTGGCGTCCGAGATGCCCCGGCCGCGCATCATGCCGGTGTCGGCGGTGGCCGCCATGTCACCGAACCCGATGATGCCCTCCAGCGTCAGGTCGTCGATGCCGCCGGCGACCACCATCTCCGCCTTGCCCAGCCGGATCTTGTCGACGCCTTCCTCCACCGAGACCGCGGCCGTCGCGCACGCGGCCACCGGGTGGATCATGGCGCCGTAGCTGCCGATGTAGGACTGAACCACATGTGCGGCAACGATATTCGGCAGGATCTCCTGGAAGATGTCATTGGGCTTGTTACGGCCCAGCAGGTTGCCGTGATACAGCGTCTGCATCGAGGTGCCGCCGCCCATGCCGGTGCCCATGGTGTTGGCCACCAGGCTCGGGTGCACGTAGCGCATCACCTCGGCCGGGCTGAACCCGGCGCTCAGGAATGCGTCGACCGTCGCCACGATGTTCCAAACCGCTACCCGGTCAATGGAACTCGCCATGTCGGGGCTGATGCCCCAGACCGTCGGGTCGAACCCGGTAGGCAGCTGGCCGCCAACCACCCGCGAAAGCTTGGTCTTTCGCGGCACCCGGATCTCGGTGCCCGCCTTGCGGGTGACCTGCCAGTCGCTGGAGTCGGGCACCGGCCGGATGATCGTGTGTTCGGGATCGAACTCGACGAACGCGCGGGCGTCGGCCTCCGAGGACACCACGAAGGTGAAGTCCTTGTCCAGGAACACCGAGACCAGCAGCGGCGACGCGTGATCGGGGTCGATCGCGCCGTCGTCGACGAACTCGCGGATGCCGCAGCGCGCCACGACGGTGTCGTGGTAGCGCTCGACCAGCTCGGACTCGTCGACCAGCTCACCGGATTCGGTGTCGTACCAACCGGGTTGGGGGTCGTCCTCCCAGCGGATCAGGCCGGTGGTCCAGGCCAGCTCGAGCACCCCCGCCGCCGACAGTTCGTTGTCGACCTCCATCTCGAAGCGGGTGCGCGACGAGCCGTACGGGCCGAGTTCGGCGCCGCCGACGATCACCACCAGATCGGCCGGGTCGACGTCCAGGTCGGCCCACTCCGGCGGCGGTGCCGGGGTGAACCCGCGCGGCGGCGACGGCAGCGCGGCGATGGTGCCCGGCGTCGGGCCGTCGTCGGCGGCCGGCTCCGCGCCGGTGGCCTGCTCGCGGGCCTTGGCGGCCAGCTCGGCCATGTCCAGGTCGGCCTCGCCCAGGCCGCCGGTCAGGTCGGCCTTGATCGGGGCGCTGGCCGCGGCCACCTTCGACTCGACGTCGCAGAGATCCAGCAGCATCGCCGCCATCTCGTCGGTGGAGTAGGTGGTGACGCCGGCCTGTTCGACCGCGTCGACGATGGCGTCGTTGTGGCCCATCAGCCCGGTGCCGCGGGTCCAGCCGATCAGCGCGTGCGCCAGGCTGACCCGGGCCGCCCAGGACGACTCGGCGTGCCAACGACTCACCAGCGCGTCCAGCGCCGACTTGGCCTCACCGTAAGCGCCGTCGCCGCCGAACATTCCGCGGTTGGGCGAGCCGGGCAGCACGACGTGCAGCCGGGAGGCGATGTCGCGCTCGGCACCGATCTTGGACAGCCCGCCGATCAGCCGCTGCACCGCCCACAGCAGCACCTTCATCTCCATCTCGGAGCGAGAGCCGGCCTCGGACAGGTCGCCGGCCACCCGCGGTGCGGCGAACGGGAACAACAGCGTCGGGGTCTGCGCGTCCTTGATGTGGATCGACTGGGGCCCAAGGCTTTCCGTCTGCTCGGTGCCGATCCACTCGACCAGCGCATCGATGTCGGAGTAGGACGCCATATTGGCGGCGACCACCCACAGCGCCGCGCCGTAGCGTGCGTGGTCGCGATACAGGCCCCGGTAGAACGCCAGCCGCTCGTCGTCCAGCTTCGACGTGGTCGCGATGACGGTGGCGCCGCCGTCGAGCAGTCGCGCGACCACCGACGAGGCGATCGAACCTTTGGACGCGCCGGTCACCACGGCGACCTCGTGGCTGTAGCGGCCCGGGTCGGGATTCTCGGCGCCGGCGGCGATGCGGCCGTACAGCGACGCGTGCACGGCGCGGCCCGCGGACAGGGCTTTGCCCTGCCACCAGGTGGCCTGGGTGGCCACGACATGGCCTGCGCCCTCGAACCTTTCGGACAGGTGCAGCCACTGCGAGTCGATGTCGCCCTCGTCGGCGAGCCACAACTTGACCAGGTCTTCGCGGGCGCTGGCCCACCGGTCGTCGAACAGCACGGCCTTCTTGGGGTCGAACACCGGCGCCACCAGACGCGGCCAGTCCGCGCCGAGTTCGGCCGTCACCAGGTCGATCAGCTCGGCGTCGGTGGCCGCTGACGCGGCCGCGGCGCCAGCCGGCTCGTCCAGGCCCAGCTGGTTGAGCACCAGGCGCGCCGCCGAGGCCAGCACGCCGTCGCGGCCGGTGATCTGTTCGGTGAATTCGCCCAGTGCGACGGCGTCGATGGTCGCACCGGCACCGCCACCGCCCGCGGACGGCAGCGCCACCGTGATGCCGCGCCGCGCGGCGACCGCGGCGACCGCGGCGTCGATGGCCTTGTCGACGGCGGCGGCGTCGGCCAGCGCGCCCTCGTGCAGATGACCCAGCGCGCCGCCGCGGACACTGGTGCCCTCGCGGGTGCCCAGCGCCACCTCGACCGTGACGTGCTTGGCCCAGCCCTCGCCGAGCTCCCAGGTCTTCTTGACCCGCTCGGCGATGGCGCCGGGCCGCTTACCCGAGGGCCCCAGCACCGTGCGCAGCTGGTCGTTGATCGCGTCGGAAAGCACTGGGCCGTAAGGCTTGTAGGTGCGCGCCAGCTTGGTCACCTGAGTGCGCAACCCGGCCAGGTCGGCTTCGGCGGCGCCGTCGATGGCGCCCAGGTTCAGCTCCGATCCCAGGTCCACCAGCAGCTGGTTGCGCCGCGACGAGGCGCCGTCGGTGATGGACTCGATGGAGTCCAGTTCCTCGATCTGGTCGATGCGCATCTTGGCCGACAGCGCGATCAGCGCCAGCGTGGCGTCGGCGGCGTCGAACGGGATGTCCTCGGGACGCGGAGCCCCGGACGGAGCCGCGGCCGGAGCCGGGGCGACATCGGACATGGGTGCACCGTCCGATGAGGCCGGAACGGCCGAATCGGAAGCCTCGTCCGCCTCCGGTTCCGGCTCGGGGTCGGTGTCGGTGGCGAACAGCACCGCCGCGTCACGCTCGGCATTGAGCACTTCGACTGTGCTGTGCGCATATTCGGGCAGTTTGAGGGTGTTGGTGGCCAGCCCGGCGACGGTCGGTGCGGACTTCACACCGATCTCGACGAACCGCTCCACGCCCAGACCGCCGGCCGCCTCCTCGGTGAACAGCAGGTCCTGGGTTTCGATCCAGCGCACCGGGCTGGCGAACTGCCAGGCCAGCAGCTCGATCAACACCGTGCGGGCCATCTCGATCCGGCGCTCGGCGAGCCAGGTGTCGTAGTCGGCCAGGATCGGGTCCAGCGGTTCGGCCGGCACCAGGTCGCGGATCTCCTGGATGAAGTCGCGGTCCAGGGTGAATGGCCGCGGCACCAGGTTGGGGATGTAGCGCCCGATGATGATGTCGGGATCCTTGTCGCGCGGCATCACCCGGTCCAGCGAACGCCGGAACTCCGCCACACCGACGCGCAGCACCCGCGAGTGGAAGGGCACGTCGATGCCGGGCACCAAGATGAACGAGCGCTTGCCGCCGGTGATCTCGCGGCGCCGCTCCACCTCTTCCTCGAGCGCCTCCAACCCGCGCACCGTGCCGGCGATCGCGTACTGCGAACCCCGCAGGTTGAAGTTCACGATCTCCAGGAATTCCCCTGTGCGCTCGGCGATTCCGGCGACGAACGCCGGCACCTCGTCGTCCGGCAGGTCGATCTGCGACGGACGGATCGCCGCCAGCCGGTAGTTGGACCGGCCCAGCTCGTCGCGCGGCACGATGTCGTGCATCTTGGAGCCGCGGTGAAACACCGTCTCCAGCAAGGCTTCCAGCTCGTAGATGCCCGTCACGCAGGCCAGCGCGGTGTACTCGCCGACCGAGTGCCCGCAGGCGATCGCGTCCTCGACGAAGGCGCCCTGCTCACGCATCTCGGCGACCTGCGCCGCCGCCACCGTGGCCATCGCGACCTGGGTGAACTGCGTCAGGTACAGCACGCCCTCGGGGTGGTTGTAGTGCACACCGCTGGCGATGATGCTGGTCGGGTTGTCGCGCACCACGTGCAGCACCGAGAAGCCCAGCGTGTCGCGGGTGAACTTGTCGGCCTTGTCCCACACCTTGCGCGCGGCCTTGGACCGGGCCCGCACGTCCATGCCCATGCCCTTGTGCTGAATGCCCTGGCCGGGGAACGCATAGACGGTGCGCGGGGCGGCCAGGCGCGCGGTCGCGGACATCACCAGGTCCGACCCGACGCGGGCGGCCACCTCCAAAACCTCTGCGCCCTGGTCGATTCCGACACGGTCCACGCGGAACGCGACCTCGTCACCGGGACGCACCATGCCCAGGAAGCGGGCGGTCCAGCCGATCAGCCGCGCCGGCGGGCGGGCCTGACCGTCGGTGGCGGTCACCGCGTGCTGGGCGGCGGCGGACAGCCACATGCCGTGCACGATCGGCGTTTCCAGACCGGCCAGCAGCGCGGCGGCCCGGTCGGTGTGGATGGGGTTGTGGTCGCCGGACACCACCGCGAAGGGCCGCATGTCGACCGGCGCGGTGATGGTGACGTCGCGGCGGCGCCGGCGCGGGGTGTCGGTGGCGTTCTCCGACACCGCTCCCCCGGCGCGGGCGGGGTCGGTCAGTTCGGCGGGGCCGGTGCGGCCCAGGATCGCGAAACGCTCGTCGAGGGTGGCGATCACCTGGCCGCCGGCGTCGGCGATGGTGACCGAGACCGGGACGACGCGGCCCATGTCGGTGTCGGCGGCCGCCGAAGCCGTTGCGGTGACGGTCAATTGGGCCAGCGTGGTGGGCAGCTTGCCGACCATGTGCGCGGCGTGGTCCAGGTGCACCAGGCTCAGCAGGCCCTCCACGACCGGGACGCCGGTGTCGGTGGCCGCCGCACCGATCGCCGCGAAGACCGCCGGCCAGCACAGGCCGACCAGCGCGTCGGGCACGGTGGTGAGGCTGGGCGCCAACGGCTCACCGAAGGTGGCCGTGACCCCGGTGTGGTCGGCGACCCGCTCGGGATCCCAGTCCACCGTGACGGTGGCCGCGCCGTCGACGACCTTCGGCAAGAACTCCGGCCCGTCCACGCCGGCGGCGATCGCCAGCACCGCGCGCATCGCCGTGGCCGCGTCGTCGGTGGAGACCACCGGGGTGCCGCCGTCAATGGTGTTGGGCGGCAAGGTGAATGGAATCTCGACCCAGGTGCCCGACACCGGGACGCTGAGGACGACGCGGTCGCCCTCGACCTGCAGCCGCGCCCCGGTGGACGAGTGGGTGGCGCGGCGGCTGTCCGGCCCGTCGTGCACCAGCCAGTCGCCGGGCTCGGCGATGCGGTGCACCGGGTTGATCGCGGTGCGGCCGGCCCACTGCACGTCGGGGGCGTCCAGCACCACGGCCAGCGGTCCCGTCACGTCGGCGCGACCGGTCCGGCGCGACGTGACGGCCGCGGGTTGCACCCCGGCGGCCAGCGCCTCGTCGATGGCGGCCTGCTCGAAGCGGTCCAGCAGTTCCCCGACGGGTTCGTCCATCCGGGTGATGCCGGCCACCGCGGCGGTGCCCGGGATGATGCACACCTGGTCGGCGTCGTAGCGGGCGTCGTGGGCCTGCCACAGCGAGTCGCTGCGCCACCAGCGCCGGACGTCCTTGTCGATGACCGGCACGAAGTTGACCGGCTTGCCGGGCGTCTTGCACAGCGTGACGAAGAACGGGACGTCGGCCGGGTGCAGCTGCACGGATTCGGCGTCGGGGTAGTGCGCCAGCAGGGTGGCGATGGCCTCGGCCGGGTTTTCCAGCAGCCGCGCGCCGTCCTCGGTCGAGCCGTCGAACAGCGTCTCGATGGGACCGAAATCCTTTGCGTGCAAACGTGCTTCGGCGCGTTGCAGCATCTGCTCGAAACGGTCGCGCCAGGTGTCGGCCAGCCACGGGCTGCCCGGTGACGCGGTGTCGGCGGTGGAGTCGCCGTCGCCGATGGCCAGCTCGACATAGCGCTGCAGCCACTGCAGGTAGGTCATCTCCCCGACGTCGCCGAAGTACGGCTTGGCGGTCTTGGCCATCGCGGCGATGATCTCGTCGCGGCGTTCCGCGACGGCCTCGGCGTCACCGGCGACCTCGTCCAGCAGCCGGCCGCACCGCGAGGCGCTGTTGTCGATCTCGTGGATGTCCGCGCCGAGCTGGCTGCGGCTGGATGCCATGCCGCCCACGGCTTTTCCGGCGCCGATCCAGTGCTCGGTGCCCTGGGTTTCGACCAGCATCCGCTTGACCGACGGCGAGGTGGTGGACTCCAGCGTCGCCATCGCCGCGGTGCCGACCAGGATGCCGTCGATCGGCATCAGCGGGAAGCCGTACTTCTCGGCCCACCGACCGGACAGGTACTCGGCCGCCCGCTCGGGGGTGCCGATGCCGCCGCCGACGCAGACGGTGATGTTGGGCCGCGACCGCAGCTCCGAGTAGGTCGCCAGCAGCAGGTCGTCGAGGTCCTCCCAGGAGTGGTGGCCGCCGGCGCGGCCGCCCTCGATGTGCACGATCACCGGCTTGGTGGACACCTCGGTGGCGATGCGGATCACCGAACGGATCTGTTCGACGGTGCCGGGCTTGAACACGATGTTGCTGATGCCGACGTCGCCCAGCTCCTCGATCAGCTCGACGGCCTCCTCCAGCTCGGGGATGCCGGCGCTGATCACCAGGCCGTCGATCGCCGCGCCGGACTGGCGCGCCTTCTGCACCAGCCGCTTGCCGCCGACCTGCAGCTTCCACAGGTACGGGTCCAAGAACAGCGCGTTGAACTGGTAGGTGCGGCCCTCCTCGAGCAGCCCGGACAGCTCCTCGATCCGGGCGGCGAAGATCTCCTCGGTGACCTGCCCGCCGCCGGCCAGCTCGGCCCAGTGCCCGGCGTTGGCCGCGGCGGCCACGATCTTGGCGTCCACCGTGGTCGGGGTCATGCCGGCCAACAGGATCGGCGAGCGGCCCGTCAGGCGGGTGAACTTGGTCGACAGCTTGACCCTGCCGTCGGGCAGCCGAACCAGCGTCGGGGCGTAGCTCGACCAGGCCCGCGCCACCTCGGGGACGGCGCCGACGGTGAACAGGTTGCGCTGTCCCCCGCGGGTCGCGGCGGGCACGATGCCCACGCCGAGGCCGCGGATCACCGGCGCGGTCAGCCGGGTCAGGATGTCGCCGGGGCCCAGGTCCAGAATCCAGCGCGCGCCCGACTCGTGTACGCGGGTGATCTCCTGCACCCAGTCCACCCGGCGCACCAGGATGGCCTCGGTCAGTTCCCGGGCCAGGGCGACGTCCAGGCCGACTTTCTCTGCCCAGCCGCCGACGATATCGATGCCGTCGGCCAGCCGGGGCGTGTGGAAGCCCACCTCGACCTGCACCGGATCGAACACCGGCGCGAAGACGTCGCCGCCGCGCAGCTTGTTCTTGCGCTCGGCCTCTTCCTTCTCCGAGATCTGCCGGCAGTACAGCTCGAAGCGCGACAACTGTTCCGGGGTGCCGGTGATGACGACCGAACGGCGGCCGTTGCGGATGGACAGCACGGGCGGCAGCACGGTGCGTACGTCCTGGGCGAACTCGTCGAGCAGCCGGCTGATCCGCTCGGGGTCGGCGTTGGTGACCGACACCATGGGCGGACGGTCGCCGAGCACCGAGATGCCGCGCCGGCGGGCCACCAGCGTGCCGGCGGCACCGATCAGCTGGGCCAGCGCCAGCAGCTCGACGTCGCGAGCGCCCGCGCCTTTGAGCGCCTCGACGGCCAGCACGCCCTGGGAATGTCCGGCGACGGCCACCGGCGGCGTGGCCGTCAGGTCCATGCCCTGGCGTGCCAGCGCGCGCACGGCCGCGATCTGGGTCAGCAGCACGCCGGGGATGGAGACCGCGGCCGAGGTCAGGTGCTTGTTGGACGGGACCGGGTCCTCGGCGGCCAGCGCGCGCACCCAGGACAGCGGCTCGAAGCCGATCGGGCGCACCACGACGAGCTCTTTCGCCACCGGCTCGAGCAGCAGGTCGACCTCACCGACCAGGGTTGCCAGCTCCGGCTCGATGCCGGCCGACGAGACCAGCTCTTCGAGGGTCTCCAGCCAGGCGCTGCCCTGGCCGCCGAAGGCCACCGCGTAGGGCTCGCCGGCCGCCAGGCGGTCGACCAGAGCATGCGTGTCCCCGGCTGGTGGGTGCTTGACCCCATGCGGGCCCTGCCCGTCGCGGTCGGCGGACACCCGGTCGTGCTCGTGGATCGTCACCTTCTCTGTCTCCCCTGATATGCGTCTTTAGGTCTGAAGTTCGTGTGGCGGTCACCGCCAGAGGGTTGGGGCCTCGTCGGTGCCCGTCGATTCCGCGTCGAATCGCGGCCGGGAAACGGCCGGCCGGTGTGACGTCGGCGGCCGCCCCGGTGGTGCGAAGCGGCGCGGCGGACTTCATCGGCTGCACTAAGAGTGTCATAAGGATCGGCCCCTCGTTTCGCGTGCTGATCGGTTACTGGTGAGTTCTACGCATGGGTAACCGTGTTGTGGGTAACACCGGGTTTCGCCGGCGGCGCGGACGCGGCGAACAAACCTGCTGCGTGCAGGTGGTTACGGTCGAGTAGCTATAACTGCGCAGATCAAAGCAGTTTTGTTATCGAATCGTTATGTAAAAATTTTGCGCCGCGAAGCGCCGTCGAGCCGGCGTCGGCGGCGCCGTGCGGCGATCGCCGGCGGCCGCGCGCCGAGAAAATGAGCGAACGAGTGTTTGCTGGAATTTCTAAGAGTCGGCCTTCCGGCCGGCCCGGCGGCCGCGGTGACGGCTCGCGAGGGCCCGGCGGCGGCTAGACCCACTGCCCGAATTGGGGCTTGAGGATCTCGTTGATGTCCACCCCGACCCCGCCCACGCTGCGTTTGTCGATCTCGACCTGGTGCAGATGGGCGGCCGGATGGGTGAACCCCTTGGGCGATCCCCAGTTGTGCTGCCAGAAATAGGAGCCCAGCCCGTCGTGCAACGCCCAATCGATGGTTTTGGAATTGGCGTACACGCCTGTGCGCTGATGGCCGATCACCGACTCCCACGACCGCAGATACGGCGCGATCTGGCTCTTGTACTGCTCGTAGGACGGGTCGTCGTCGATCGAGGCGTAAATGGGTGCGGTGGCCGGCCCGCCCGCCGCGGCGTGCAGCTGCATGCCGCGCTGCGCGTGCTGCAGGCCGGCGCTGGCGCCGCCCAGCCAGTCCGCGGTGTTGCCCTTGCCGTACTGGTAGCAGGACACGATCTTGAGCCCGTTGGCGTTGAGATCGCGCGCCTCGGCCACCTGGATCGGCTTGCCCAGCATCCAGTTCCCGCCGGGCCGGCGGTCCGACACGTACCGAATCGCCCCCAGGGCGCCGGCCGCCCGCAACTGGCTGCCCGGGATGACACCGGCCGCGTAGTCGAGCAGGGTGCCCAGCGATGCCGACGCCGGCGCGGCGTACGCCGTCGAACCCGCGACGCCCAGGCCCAGCAGGGCCGGCGCCGCGGCCGCGAATTTCAGCAGATCGCGCCGCGAAACGGAGGACACAGGCCATAGGGTACGACATAAACCCCATGTGCCCCGTTGATCACACGAGTCACATTTGTATCACGGCGTCGCATCGGCGGTTTGGGCCCGGTCCGCCGCGGGCAGCACGATGACGCTCACCGCCGCCAGGCCCCGGCGCGCGGTCTGCCGCGCGATCTCCTCGATGAACCGGGCGGCCGCCGGGCTGATCGAGCCCGCCCAGGCCCGAAACCCCTGCACGATCACCGGGTCCTGCCCCAACAGCGGTTGCACGCCTCGCAGCACCGTGACCACGTCGTCGGGCAGCGGGTCGGCCAGCTGCTGCTCGATCCAATTGTGCGCGAGTTCGGTTGCCGCCGATACGCTTTCGCCGAGCGCGATGACGTCGGCGGCCAGCCGGCGCAGCCGGTCGAACAGCACCTGGCGCCCCGGGGTCTCGGCCAGTTGGGCCAGCAGGGTGCTGGCCGCGCTCGGCAGCCTCATCTGCCCGAACAGGGCGGGGACCGGCAGGTCCCACTCGTCGAACAGGTCGGCATACATCGCGGCGACCGGCGCCGGCAGCGGGGCGCTGAGCCGCCCGATCACCCCGATGCTGTCGCGATGCGTGGTCGCCAGCTGGCGCAGCAGGTGCTCGCTGACGTCGGTGCCGTCGGCGGCCGCCCTTGACTGGGCGCAGGATTCGTCCAGGGCGCGGATCAGTTGGTCCAACCGGTCGCGCTGCTGGATCAGCAGTGCGCGGTGCTCGTCGAGCAGATCCGCCAGCGTGCTGTGCCCGCCGTGCAGCAATCGCTGAATGTCGTTGATGCCGACGCCGAGACTGCGCATCAGGTCGATGCGCAACAGGTCGAGCACCTGTTCCACGTCGAAGACGCGGTAGCCGTTGGACAGGTGGTCGGCGTGCAGCAGCCCGATCTTCTCGTAGTGGCGAATACGGCCCGAGGCGATTCCGGTCAGGGCCGTGACGTCGCCGATCAGCAACTGCTCAGCCACTCCTTGACCTTACAACTGTCGCAAGGTCTGTACTGAGCGGATGCAACACGATCAGCTCATCGACCTGACCCGGCGTGCCTTGAAGCTGGCGCGGGACAGGACAACCGATCTCGCCCCCACCGCCCACGTCGTCGACGCGCGTGACTACACCTGCGTGCAGCGGCACCAGCAGGACCGCGCCATGCTGCTGGCCAGCCCACAGTTGGTGGGCTACGTCTCGGAGCTGCCCGCCCCCGGGACGTATTGCACCAAGACGGTGATGGGCCGATCCGTCCTGTTGACCCGAACCTCCGACGGCTCGGTGAAGGCGTTCAACAACGTCTGCCTGCACCGCCAGTCGCAGGTGGCGACCGGATGCGGCACCGCCAGCCGGTTCAGTTGCCCCTACCACGCGTGGACCTACGACAACACCGGCCGGCTGGTCGGACTGCCGGGCCGCGAGGGATTCCCGGACGTGACGCTGCGCTCTGCCGGCCTGACCGAGCTGCCGGCCACCGAGTTCGCCGGATTCCTTTGGGTGTCACTGGATCCGGGAGCGACGCTGGACGTGGCCACCCACCTCGGGCCGCTCGCCGACGAACTCGACTCCTGGGGTATCGGCCGCTGGTCCCCGCTCGGCGAGAAGGTGCTCGACTGCGCGATCAACTGGAAACTCGCGATCGACACGTTCGCCGAGAACTACCATTTCGCCACCGTGCACCGGCAGACCTTCGCCACGATCGCGCGCAGCAACTGCACGGTGTTCGACTCCTACGGGCCGCATCATAGGCTGGTCTTCCCGCTCAACACCATCCTGGAGCTCGACGACATACCCGAGGACCAGTGGAACCCGTTCCACAACATGGTGGTGATCTACGCGCTGTTCCCCAACATCGTGCTGTCGGTGACCATCGCCAACGGCGAGCTGTTCCGCGTCTACCCCGGCGATCGGCCCGGCCGGTCAATCACCGTCCACCAGAACGCAACACCGCAAGACCTTTCCGACGAATCCGTCGCCGCGGGCGTCCAGGCCGTCTTCGACTATGCGCACGCCACCGTGCGCGACGAGGACTACCGGCTGGTCGAGAGCCTGCAAGCCAACCTCGAGTCCGGCGCGCGCGACCACCTGGTGTTCGGCCGCAACGAGCCGGGATTGCAGCACCGCCACATCACCTGGGCCAAGGCGCTGGCGGCCTCAACCGGCTGACTCGGTGGACAGCACCGTCACCAGATCGTCCAATAACGTTGCCAGCGCGCCTGTCTGGGCGGGGCGCACGGCGGCCAGCAGTTCGACCGCCTCGCGCCGACGGCCGGCGGCCACCAACGGGGCCAATCGATCCACCGTCGCCCGCAGGTCGGGATCGGACGGTTCGGTATGCATGACGGTGGTGGCGAGCACCTCGACCAATTCCCAATCGCGGTAGAGCGCCAGGGACCGTTCGTTGAAGGCAAACGCGGTCACCGGTTGTCCCTGCAGGGTCCCGCGGTAACGGTAGGGGCCTTCCATGTATTCGATCGGCAGACCGTGCGCCGGCGCCGCCACCACCGGCTCGCCGGTGATGTCGAGTCCCAATGTGGGACAGGTGATCCGGTGACGATCGGGCAGGTACCGGGCAGGGGCAAGGGGACGCACCAAGGGCCGCATGCTCTCCGGCCAGCGGACGTAGCTGCTGACGGTGACCTCGACGTCCTCGGCGCACTCCGGCGCCATGGCGGAGTCGGGATAGCTGACCGTGATCCCGGTAAACGGTTGCAGGACATTGTTATTCGTGCGGTCGAACTGCCGCCAGATGCTCAGGTCGACGCCGTTGTCGAAGTTGATGGTGCGCCACTCGTGCGACCTGGCCCGTGGGTCTCCGCCGGATCCGCCACCGCCGGCGTATTTCGGGAACCACTGCCGATCGACATGACCGCTGCTGCCCGACACCTGGTGAACCTGCTCGCCCCAGCGCAGGGTGCCCGTCATCGCCATGCCGGTCTGGAAGTAGGAGTAGGTGTCGCGTTGGCCGAAGCAGACGATCTTTCCGTTGTAGGCCGACGCGCCCACCGGAGTCGGTGCGCGCGTTGGCGTTACGGCCAGGTCCAGGCGCATCCGCCGGCCGCAATGGTCCTCGCCGACCAGGCTCACCCGGTAGGTGTAGGGCAGTAAACCGCCGTCGCCGTTGCGGCAGCTGGTCCATGATGCGGTGCCGGCGCCACCGGCGTAGCTGATGTCGAGATAGCCGGCGGCCAGCCCCATCTTGCGTGGCGCCCCCGGCTCGAGATTGGCCGGCGGCATGTCGTAATCCGTATAGGTGCCGTAGTCGCCGGTATCGAGATCGAACAGCGCCATCGTGTAGAAATCGGCGACCACCGTGCCGCCGGGCCGGTTCTTGTTGAAGATGGTCAGGAAGGCGAACGACCGGTCGGCCCCGGCGGCCTCCAGCTGGCCCGCTAGGAACCAGGTGTCCGACTCCTGGTCACGGTGTTCGCCTTCGGCAGCGGGGAATTCGAGCTGGCCGTCTCCGGGCACCAGCTGGAATGGATAACTGCGCCAGTCGCTGTTCATCTCTCGCCTCGCCGTCGCCGATGATCCATCCGCGGCTTCCTGACTTGTCCTTTTTTCGCTATGTTAGCGTCAATAGCAAATTACGGTGCGGATCCGGTCCAGCGCCCATCGCTGCCTCGAGGAGGCGCCCGATGACGAAGAATTCCGACCATCGTTGCTACGACGAACTGTTCATCGGCGGGCAGTGGCGAAAGCCGGCCAATCCGCAGCAGCTCGACGTGATCTCGCCGCACTCCGAGCAGCCGATAGGCCATGCCCAGGCGGCCGGTCCCGAGGACGTCGACGCCGCCGTCGCCGCCGCGCGCCGGGCCTTCGATCACGGCCCATGGCCGCGGATGAGCCATGCCGAGCGGATGGCCAAGGTCGAACAGCTCGCCACGATCTACGCCGCGCACATGGACGAGATGGCCGACCTGATCACCGACGAGATGGGGTCGCCGCGCAGCTTCAGCCGGATGGGTCAGGGAGCGGCCGCCGCGACGCTGATCCACCTCACGCTGGCCGCCGCCCGGGACTTTCCCTGGACCGAACGCCGCCAGGGCGTGCTCGGCGAGGTGCACCTGCACCGGGCCCCGGTCGGGGTGGTGGGCGCGATCGTGCCGTGGAACGTGCCGCAGTTCCTGATCATGCCCAAACTGATCCCGGCGCTCATCGCGGGGTGCACGGTGATCGTGAAACCAGCACCCGAAACCCCTTTGGACGCTTTGTGGTTGGCCGAGATGATCGAGCAGCTGGAGCTGCCGCCGGGTGTGGTGTCGGTGCTTCCCGGCGGCACCGACGTGGGCGAGGCGCTGGTGCGCCACCCGGGAGTGGACAAGGTCGCGTTCACCGGCTCGAGTGCCGTGGGGCGCCGGATCGCCGCCCTGTGCGGGGAGCGGCTCAAGCGGGTGAGCCTCGAGTTGGGCGGCAAGTCGGCGGCGATCATCCTCGACGACGCCGACATCGACAAGACCGTCGCCGGCCTGAAGAGTGCGGGGCTGATGAACAACGGGCAGGCCTGCGTCGCCCAGACCCGCATCCTGGTCAGCGACCGCAAGCACGACGAGGTCGTCGACGCCCTGGCCGCCATGATGGCGGAGCTGAATGTCGGCGATCCGGCCGACGAGTCGACGGACATCGGACCGCTTGTCGCCCAACGCCAACAGCGCCGGGTCCAGGAGTACATCAAGTCCGGCCGCAGTGAGGGGGCCCGCATGGTGCTCGGCGGCGAGGACAGCCCGGCCGGGCGCGGCTGGTATGTGCGGCCGACGCTGTTCGCCGACGCCACCAACGACATGCGTATCGCCCGGGAGGAGATTTTCGGCCCGGTGTTGACGGTGTTGCGTTACCGCGACGAGGACGACGCCATCCGCATCGCCAACGAAACCGATTACGGCCTGGCCGGTTCGGTGTGGACGGCCGACGTCGCCCACGGCCTCGAGGTCGCCGCCGCGGTTCGCACCGGCACGTACGGCATCAACATGTACACCCTGGACATCGGGGCCCCGTTCGGCGGATTCAAGCAATCCGGCATCGGGCGGGAGTTCGGTCCCGAGGGGCTACACGAGTACGTCGAGCTTCAGACGCTCGTGTGCAAGGGGCAGCTGCCGCCGCTGTGAATTAGCGCCGAGCGTGCAACCACTGCGAAAATTCGGCGGATTTTTCGCAACCACTGCACGCTCGGCGCGTCAGGGCAGCTGCACGGTCAGCTCGACCGGGCAGCACAGCGCGCCATGCTGATTGGTCACTTCGATCTCGATGTCGACCAGGCATCTCGGCGGATCCACCGAGGTGTCGCGGCGCTTGGCGACCGCCCGGCCGCGCCCGATCATGGTGTCGCCGGCATATATCGGCCCGGCCAGCCGCATCGCGCGGCGCACCACCCGGCTGCGTGGGCCCGCCCACTCGGTGGCGACCCGGTCGGCGAAGCCGGCCAGGTGCATCGTGTTGACATAGATCGTCGGATTGCCTTGAGCCCGAGCGTAATCCGGATCGAAATGGCCGGGGAAATAGTCCCACGTCGCTCCGGCGTTTTCCACCACCCGCTGGTAGCTGATGTGGTCGACCACTTCCGGCAGCTCGGCGGGGACGCTGAGCCGGCTCCAGTCCACGCCCGCACCGGTCACGACGACGGCCCCGGGGTGAAGCGGAACAACGTGTTCCGCGAGGTGGCGACCACCGTGCCGTCCTGGCGCCGATAGGTCTCCAGCGTCTCGACGAAGTGGCCGACGCCCAGCCGGGTCCGCTTCTCCGGTGACACCGACACCAGCTCGTCGACCACGGTCAGCACGTCGCCCTCGACGATGGGGTGGGGGAACTCGACCTCGTTGGCCGCGTTGATGAACGTGGTGCCCGGCAGCGGCACCCGCAGGGCGATCAATGAGGCGGATGGCCGGCCGTCGGGCTGCCAGGGCGGTGCAATCAGCCAGCCCATCAACAGCGCCGGCGGCGCCAGCAGCCCTCCCCAATGGCGTTGGGCGAACGCGGAATCCCAGTACGAGCGGTTGCCGTCGCGGACCATCGCGGCGAACAGCTGGATGCGCGCGGCGCTGACCGCCGTGCCCGCGGTGCGGGGTTGGCCCTTCGCGCCGACCATGCGCAGCGCGTCTTCATAGGTCCCGAAGGCCAGCCGCCGGCCGAAGTCCTGATCCACGTGCCGGCGCCGCTCACATGACGAGCGGGTGCCGACTCGGTACCGAATCCCACTGCAAGGCACGGGAAGTGAAATACCAGCCGCCCCGCTCGTAGATCAGCTCGTCGCGGAACACCCCGGTGGCCCGCAGCGCCGCGTCACCGAACATGGCCGCGAACAACACGGCGACGCACTGCTGCGTCGCGGTCACCCCGTCGACGTGGATCTCGTGATCGACGGTGACCAGGCGCTGGTCGTCGCCGCCGTCGAACGCGGCGCGCAGATCGGTGAACGCCTCTCCGTCGCGGGTGTAGCTCGCGCCGGAGTGGCGGAAGGTGGCGATCCAGCCATCGCGGTCGCCGTCCGAATAGGCCCGATCGTGCCGGGCGTTCAGGTTCAGGATGGCGGCTCGGCTCGTCGCGGCCTGAAGAAACTGTTCTTGTTGATAGGTCAGGGACATCTGCTTGTGAACCCTCTCCGGGAAACCCGACGGCGAACTGCGCGGTTGACGCTAACTCTACTTAGCGCCGGACGACATAGCCATGCTTCTCCCGATCCCAGACGTTCGTCGTTAATCCTCGGGCGCGCAACAAATCTTTACGTATTCGGCCGATGGCGTTCTTCGGGAGTTCAGGCACCGTTTCCACATATCTCGGCACACAGAAGTACGGCATCCGGTCCGCGCAGAAGTCGAGCAACTCCGCGCAATCCAGGGTGGCGCCCGGCCGCAGGGTCACGACCACCAACACGTCGTCCTCGCCCAGTTCGCCGGGCACGCCGACGGCGGCGGCCTCGGCCACCGCGGGGTGACCCATGACCACCGTCTCCACCTCGACCGAGGAGATGTTCTCGCCGCGCCGGCGCAACGCGTCTTTGATGCGGTCCACGTATGTCAGGTTCTGGTCGCGATCCAGCCGACCGAGATCGCCGGTGCGAAACCATTCCGGGTGCGGCCGCACCGCCAGGTCGTCGCCGATGTACCCCTCGCTCATGACGTGCGGATGTCTGGGGCGACAAGCGATCTCACCCACCGTGTCGGGAGGCAGTGAATTCCCGTGCGCGTCGAGGATTCGCACCTCGAAATCGGGATTCGGCCGGCCCGAGGTGCCCGGGATGCCGGCGTCGGCCAGCGCCTTGACGGCGATCGGAAACGCCTCGGTCATCCCGTACATCGTGACAATGCGGCAGCCGTAACGCTTTTCGATGTCGCGGTAGGACCTCGCATCGATCGGCGCGGCGGAGATGAACCGCAAGGGCAGCCGCGCGTCGCCCGGATCGGCAGGCAGGTTCTGCAGCATCGACACCATCGCCCCGGCTCCGGCGAATCCGACGGCGCCGTGCGCGCGGATGTCGTCCCACACCTCGCGGGGATGAAAAGCCGCCGCCAGCACCGTGGTTGCGCCGACCAGCATGGGTGCCAGCACGCTGGGCGCCGCGCTGAGATGAAACAACGGCATCGCCGTCCACAGCACCTCGCCCTGGCGGAACTCCCAGGCCGCCGCGACGGTCGCCGCGACCGAGAACAGGTAGTGCCAGGTGGTGGCGACCGCCTTGGACGGGCCGGTGGTGCCCGAGGTGTAGAACAAGCAGCCCAGCTCGCCCGCGTCCCCGCGGTCCTCGGCCGGTGCGCGGTCGGCGGCTCGACTCAGCGTCGCCGTCAGCGAATCCCCTTGCACCACAATGCGTGCGGGGCCCTCGAGCGCGGCGGCCGCTCGTTCGGCACGGGACCGATGTTCGGGGTCGGTGAAGATCACCGCGGGCCGGCACAGCCGCAGGGCGTGCAGCAGGAAATCGCCCTTGTGCGCGGCGTTGATCGCCGCGCTGACCGCCCCGATCCGCGCCGCGCCCAGCCAGAAGTAGACCCACTCGGGGCAGGTGCCGGAGAACAGCGCCACCCGGTCGCCGCGCCCAACACCCAAGTCGCTCAACATGTTCGCCGCCGCGCAGGACCGCTGCCGCATCTGCGCGAAGGTCACATCGACACCGGCGATCGACATCATCACCCGGTCCGGATGCTGCTCGGCGCGCCGATCCAGCACGGCGGGCACGGTGAAACGGTCCACGCCGAAGTCGGCCGGTGCCCGCATCAGGCCTTCGCGGCTGCCGGGTCGGGCTCGCCGTCGGCGGTGTAACCGAAATCGGTCGGGGCGGGTTGGGGTCCCGGGTAGAACCGGTGCGCCCAACGGCGAAGCGCCGCATAGTCGTGCGCCTCTTCCGGCGCCAGATTCGGCTTCTCCAGGTACTTCATGTTCTCCCACGTGAAGAAGTCCTGCTTGATGACTTCCTTCTGAAGCGCCAGGAACCGGGCGGCACGTCCGGTGGGCACGTCACCGGTGTCGCCCGGTTCACGCACGGACGCCTGGGTGTAGAAGTAGTCGGTGTAGTCCTCGTCGACCGGCGTCTGACCGGTGACCTGGACGGTGGCCACCAGCTCGCTGGGGAAGCGCACCACGCCCAGGCCCAGCGAGTAGTTGTCGTAGATGATCTTGGCGTCGACCGGCCCGTTCGGCGTCAGCCAGGTCTGCGCCCGGCCCCCGCCGAAATGCGCGTTGACCGTCGCGTGCAGGTGGTAGCCGGACACCTCGAACGACGCGGTGGTGGCCGGATTGGCCGCCTTGTGCACGTACTGGACGTGGTAGGGGTCGGCGGCGTTCTCGATGATCATCTGCGGGTGCACCTTGACCCGGTTGACCATCTGGGTGTGCGGATGCAGCGGGTAGTACTCGCCGGTTTCCAGCTCCGGCAGCACCGGCGGCTGCCAGTACGGGGCCCGGCCGTGCCGCTCGTGCCAGGCCAGCACGAAGCCGTACCACTCCATGCTCGGGTAGGTGCGGATGCGGACGTTGTTCTTGCAGCCGATCTTGCTGTAGGGAATCAGCGCGTTGCTGCCGTCGCCGCGCCACTGCCACCCGTGCCAGGGGCAGACGATGTTCTCGCCCTCCACGGTGCCGCCGACGCCGAGGTTGGCGCCCAAATGCTGACAGTAGGCGTCCATCACGTGCACCCGCCCCGACGCGGTGCGGAACAGCACCAACTCCTCGCCGAAGTAGTGCGCGCGCTTGACCTGGCCGGGGGCCAGGTCGGATCCGAACGCCACGATGAACCAGCCCGTCGGGAACCGGTAGGTCGACAATGCGATGCCGGCCTGCCCGAACTCCCGCTCCGAAGGATCCTCGGCCGAATCGGGGGCCGAATCCGAAACTGTACGCGCCACTTGCACTCCGTATCCCGTCCGGACCAAAGGCTAGCCGGGCGCCGCCCGGCGCTCACCGCGGTTCGACGACCAGGTCTATTTTTACTATTTTAAGCATTGAACGTCAACGCGGCCACCGCCGCGTGCGGCGACGATCCGGCAGAACGGGGTTCGGCGATGACGACGGCAGCGGTCGACCTTTCGGATTTCTCCTTGTGGTGCAACGGCTTTCCCGACGAGCTCTTCACCGAGCTGCGCCGCACCCGGCCGCTTTTTCACCACGACCTCACCCCGGG